>CZKY01000164.1_pt1 | contig 16306 bp, 15 predicted proteins | sample 2454881 | NCBI WGS metagenome assembly CZKY01 (sample SAMEA3539301, study PRJEB10725) | soil metagenome | biome: tundra; feature: field; material: soil | place: USA | collected 2010-05 | depth 0.15 m | reverse complement strand
CGGGAGACGCGGCAAGCCGCGTCTTTACGGGAAATTTGATCGGGGAGAATTTCTACAACTTCCCCGGAGAAGGCACCGCACCAGCCGCATACTCCCCAGTCATCGCCTTCCACCGGATCCTTAAAACTTCCACGAACATTTGCAGTCCGTCCCGGAAAGGGTGCAGCCGCGTCCCTTCGCTGTGCGCCCACAGCACCGGGACCTCCTCAACGCGCAGGCTGGCGCGCCGGGCCAGAAACAGAATCTCCGGATCGAATCCCCAGCGTTCAATCTTCTGCAGCGGAAAGATGCGTTGCGCGGCGTCTCGCCGAAAAGCTTTGAATCCGCATTGCGTGTCCGCGAAACGCAAGCCCAGAATCACCCGCAACACCAGATTGAAGATTCGTCCAAACGCCTGCCGGTACAGTGGCTGCCGCTCGGTCTGCAGTTCCACCCGCAGCCAACGCGACCCGATCGCGATGTCGGCGCCTCGACCAATCGCATCGAACAGTTTCTGCGCCTCCGTTACCGGTGAAGAAAGATCGGCATCCGTGAACAGGCAAATGTCGCCTCGCGCATGCAGCATCCCGTTGCGCACACTGTAACCCTTGCCGCGGTTCCCGGGGTTCTCCAGCAGCAGAACCTGCGGATGCAACCTGCCGTACTCTCGCACGATTTGCGCCGTATCGTCGCTCGATCCGTCGTTCACGACCAGAATTTCCGCGTCCCAGTCTTGTTCCCGCGCATAGCGGAGAAGCGCATCGAGCGTCGGACGGATGCGTACGCTTTCGTTATAGGCGGGAATGACGAAACTGTAGGTCATCGGGTGATCGGGTGATCGGGTGATCGGGCCATCTAAACTCAAACGCGAAAGCTTTTGACTTTCAATCACCCGATGGCCCGATCACCCGATGGTCCGATTTTCTCATGCCACTTGGCGGCGCTTGTCGAGCATACGGAAGAACTCCGCGACCAACTCCTCGTCCCAGAGTCCGCGTTGCGCCTCGGCACGCATGGTAAGCGCGGCCCGCTCGTGGCCGAGCGCCGGCTTATACGGACGCTCCGTGCGCAACGCATCGTAAATGTCCACCACCTGCAGAATGCGCGGCAGAAGCGGTATCTCGCAGGCGAGCAGCCCATCCGGATAGCCGCTGCCGTCCGAGTGCTCGTGATGATGCCGAATGATCGGAAGCACCAGCCGCAATGACTTCAACGGGCGGCAAATCGTTTCGCCGGTCACTGGATGCTGTTTCATGATCTCCCACTCCGCCGGCGTCAGATCGCTGCCTTTGCCTTTCGTCAGGATGTAATCCGGCACCTTGATCTTTCCCAGGTCGTGCAGGTAGCCGCCACGCTCCAGGGCCACAATGCTTTCTGCGTCCAATCCGAGAAATCGCCCCAGATCCGAAGCGTTGCGCGCCAGCCGCTCACAGTGGCCTTCGGTGTAAGGGTCGCGCGCCTCCACGCTCAGCCCCAGTGTGCACAACACCGAATCCGCCGTCTCCAGTTCGTCGGTGAATTCCTTCAACTTCAGCAACGAACTTACACGCGCAAACAATTCCTCGGGGCTGATCGGCTTGGTCAGAAAATCGTCGGCGCCCGCTTCAATTCCCTTCAGGCGGTCCTCGCGAGCGCTCAGGCCGGTAATCATGACGATCGGAATCAGCCGCGTCTTGGAATCCTCTTTGAGTTCGCGGCACAGTTCGTAGCCGCTCTTGCCGGGCATGACCACGTCGAGCAAAATCAGGTCTGGAGCCGCGCGCCGGATTTCCACCTCCGCGGCCGCCGCGTCCTGTACCGCAATCGTTTGATAGCCGCGGCTCGCAAGCAACTCCTTCAGCAGCACGGCGTTCACCAGATTGTCGTCGACCACGAGAATCGACTGCTTCCGGCGGCCTGCCAGCAGATCACCCATACCCGAATAGGAACTCGATTGCGGAGAAAAAGTTGTCCGGTGCTGTCGTGGTGGAAGACTCATCACTTCACTTTGCTCAATTCGCTGCGATATTGCAAGCTCGTAAGCAAGAAAACATGCGCCAATCAGCTACTTCCCCGCAACTTTGGCTGTTTCTTTCGCGATCGGCGCTGCGTTCTGCCCGGCGTCGCACTTGTGCGCGTTGAACTGCTGCTGAACTCCCGCCTGCCCGAGCTGACGAGGGTCTGCCGAGAACTGCGCATTGCACGATTCACAAATTCCCCGCGACGGGACGTTGCTGACTCGTTTCAATATCCGAAGACTGCGCTTTGCCATGATTCCAGTCTCCCACACCCCCACAAACTGCGCCACTACCACAACCCGCGTGGGGACGGCCGCCCCCGGCTGTCCAGCTTCGTGGGAAAACCGAACATTTTCCCTGTTCAAACGTCATTGCGGCGATTTCCGCCCCTGTGCCAGTCTTCCATCATTATGCTGCGAAAATTCTTACTGATGTTTGTCATGCTCTGCCTATCGTGGCGCGAATGCGCGGCTGCCCCGAAGCCGCATGTCATCGGTTTCGGAAAGTGGATTTTCGCCAAGTGGCCCAACGCAACCGGACAGAAGCTGCTCGACTTGAAAGTGCGTCCATTGTTCGTAGATACGCGACTCAAGGAATACACCACCGGAACTCCCCATGAACTGACCGACCGCCTGTTTGTGGTCCGGCGCGCCTTTCGCGTGAACGATGCGCTGCCCACCGAGAACGCAAACGCCATGCGCTGGCAGTGGCAACGCGGCGGCTGGCTGCTCGTGGACCGCCTCACCGGACACGTCTCCCAGCTCAACCTGCCCGAGTTCGATCCCTTCTACTCCACGGCGAGCTGGTATCGCGACTACATCGCCTACTGCGGCGTCTCCGAAGACGGCAAGAAACTGTACGCGATCGTCGCCCAGGTTGGACGTCGAAAGCCGATCCTGAAAAAAGACGCAGGCGTACCCGCGGGAGCCGACGATCCCGACTCGGAGTGTCCGCCTCCAGTCTGGGAGCGCACCCCCATGCGAGTCACCTTTCAGCCCGACGACGATCAGAAGCTGGTGTTCTCCATCCGTGGACGGGTAGTCGACGTGGTCAACGACACCGAAGAAACAGAAGAATAGCCGGGCGACCCGTCGAGCCAGTGACCGGCGAACGCATCACTTCGACGCGTGACCAAGGTCACTGATCTTTGAGCCAATAAGAGAGATATTTTAGGGCAAATATTCTGGACCTACGGAAAGCCGAGTCGATCTTTGACCGATTGCTTTCCAGATTTGGCGGCGTTCCATGCGGAGCATTTCTCCTTGGCTGCTGCCACGCTGTCCGTCGATGGCCTGGGAACCCACTCCCAGACGTGAAGGCCTCGTTCACTTTCGGTCGCTGGTCAGTATGACCGCGTGGGCCCCTGCTACAATCTCGGCACCAGCGAATGCCGTTAAGCGCGGAAAAGATTCGATTGTTTTCGAAGGAGACAGAAATGGCTAGCAACAACAACCCGGCTAAGAAGAAGGGCCGTTGGGCAGCAGGCATTACGCCCTACGCGGAGATGGGTTATTACAACGCGGACTACGAGCCGAAGGCCACGGATATTTTGTGCGCATTCCGCTTGGTGCCCCAACCTGGTGTCGAACCGATCGAAGCCTCGGCAGCGGTAGCGGGCGAGTCCTCCACTGCCACATGGACGGTGTGCTGGACGGATCGCCTGACCCCGTACGAACATTATCAGGCGAAATGTTATCGGGTCGATCCCGTCCCCGGCACCGATCAGTACATCGCCTACATTGCTTACGATATTGATCTTTTCGAAGAGGGCTCGATTGCCAACCTGACTTCGTCGATTATCGGCAATGTGTTCGGCTTCAAGGCGCTCAGGTCTCTGCGCCTGGAAGATATGCGGATACCACCGCACTACGTGAAAACCTTCCAGGGGCCGCCTCACGGCATCGTCATGGAGCGCGAGTACCTGAATAAATTCGGGCGCCCGCTGCTGGGCGCCACGGTCAAGCCCAAGCTGGGCCTTTCCGCCCGCAACTATGGCCGCGTGGTCTACGAGGCGTTGCGCGGTGGGCTCGACTTCACCAAAGACGACGAGAACATCAACAGCCAACCCTTCATGCGCTGGCGCGATCGCTATCTCTTCTGCATGGAAGCAGTGAACCGCGCCATGGCCGCTACCGGGGAGATCCTAGGGCATTATCTGAACGTCACTGCCGCAACCATGGAAGAGATGTACGAACGCGCTGACTTCGCCAAGGAACTGGGCAGCGTGATTGTGATGATCGATCTGACGGTCGGCTACACCGCCATTCAGTCCATGGGCAAGTGGGCGCGCCGCAACGGTGTAATCCTGCACTTGCACCGGGCGGGTCACGGCACCTACACGCGGCAGAAGACGCACGGCGTGAACTTTCGTGTCATCTCCAAATGGATGCGTCTGGCGGGCGTGGATCATATTCATGCCGGCACTGCGGTCGGCAAGCTCGAGGGCGACCCCAACGCCATTCGCGGGTACTACAACACTCTGCGGGCGAACACGCTGCTGGCCGACCCCTCCCAGGGTCTGTATTTCGATCAGGACTGGGCATCAATGCCCGCAGTAATGCCCGTGGCTTCCGGCGGTATCCATGCCGGGCAGATGCACCAATTGCTGCACCTGCTGGGCGAAGATGTCGTGCTTCAGTTTGGGGGCGGCACCATCGGTCACCCGGACGGGATCGCGCAGGGTGCGACAGCGAATCGCGTGGCCACGGAAGTGATGATCCAAGCCCGCAACGAAGGGCGCGACATCCTCAACGAAGGGCCGGAGATCCTGGCGAAGGCTGCGCGTTGGTCGCCAGAGCTGCGCACGGCACTCGAGATCTGGAAGGACGTTAGTTTTAACTACGAATCGACCGATGTGCCGGATGCCGTCGGCACGCTCACGGTTTGATTGCTAGAGGCCGGTCGTTCCGGGCAGCAAGGCCTGAAGGGGCACGCTACACCTTCAATGCCCGGCACACCTGCGGAACGGAGACGAACAATGCGAATCACGCAAGGTACTTTTTCCTATCTACCCGACTTCACGGAAGAGGAGATTAAAGCCGAGGTGCGGTATTGCCTCGATAACGGCTGGGCCTTTTCCATCGAGCACACCGACGATCCCCATCCCCGCAATGCTTATTGGGAAATGTGGGGGTTGCCGATGTTTGATGCGAGCGACCTGGACGGCGCCATGCATGAGATCGATGAGTGTCGCAAGGCCTTCCCGGACCATTACATCAAAGTAAACGGTTTCGACCGCACCAAGGGCCGGCAGACGACCATGTTGAGTTTCATCGTGCACCGGCCCAAAGAGGAGCCCGGTTTCTATTTGGAGCGCACGGAAGGCCAAGATCGCCGCATCCAGTACACGATTCGGCCCAAAGCCAAGCTGGCGGGTTAGCACAGACCGTGAAGATCGCCTTATTGCAGAAATAGCAGCGCGAGAATGCCATGCAAAGACTAGATCCGGATCCCGCCGTTGACACAGGTACTGCCCAGGAGACCGGGGAAAGCCTTGTGGATATCGGCGCCGCTCATCGGGATTCCAATCTCGAGGAAATCTTGGATGAACTGGATCGTGAGCTGGTGGGTCTCAAACCCGTGAAGGCCTACATCCGGCGGGTGGCCTCGCTGCTGTTGGTGGCGCGTTTACGCGAGAAGGTTGGGCTGGCGAGCGAACGCCCCACCTTGCATATGTCCTTTACCGGGCAGCCCGGCACCGGCAAGACCACAGTCGCGATGCGCATGGCGAAGATACTGCACCACCTCGGCTACCTGCGCCGCGGCCATTTGATAGTGGCCACGCGCGACGACCTGGTGGGCCAGTATGTGGGACACACAGCTCCGAAGACTAAAGAGACGCTCAAGAAGGCAATGGGGGGCGTGCTCTTCATCGACGAAGCGTACTACCTCTATCGATCCGAAAATGAGCGCGACTACGGCCAGGAAGCGATTGAGATGTTGCTTCAGGCTATGGAAAACCAGCGCGAGGATCTGGTCGTCATCCTGGCCGGCTATCAAGATCGGATGGCGACTTTCTTCCAATACAATCCCGGCTTTCGCTCTCGTGTGGCGCACCACATCAGCTTTCCCGATTACACGTTGGAGGAGCTGACGACGATTGCCGAATTGATGCTGCGCCAGCAGAACTATGCCTTCGACGCCGAATCGCGCCAGGCATTTGTTGAGTATCTCGCGTTGCGGATGAAGCAGCCTCAGTTTGCCAATGCTCGCAGTGTGCGTAATGCCATTGACCGCATAAAACTGCGCCAGGCCAGCCGCCTGGTCAGCGAGGGGGGCTGCATACCGAAAGAGCAACTGCTACGCATCGCGGCGATTGACATTCGCCAAAGCCGGGTGTTCCAAGGAGGCTCGGACGCAGAACCCTAAGGTGTTGACGATGGCGGCGCGCAAAGTATCCGGCGCGAGGAGGCGTGATGACTAGACGAAGACCAATAGTGTTGGGCATCGTGGGGGACAGTGCTGCTGGCAAGACGACGATTACCCGTGGATTGGTGGAGTTGTTCGGCGAGGACCGGGTTACGCACATCTGCGCCGATGATTATCACAAATACGACCGCACCGAGCGGGCGCGCTTGAAAATCACTCCCTTGCATCCCGACTGCAATTATCTCGACATTCTGGAGCTGCACCTGGAACGCGCCCACTACGGCCAACCGATGCTCAAGCCGGTGTATGACCACAGTACAGGCTCGCTGGTGCGGCCGGAATACTTGGTGCCGAGCGAGTTTGTCATCGTGGAAGGACTGCTGGGCTTTCATACCGCGGCAATGCGGCAGTTCTATGACGTCAAAGTATTCCTTGATCCACCGGAGGACCTAAGGCGGCTTTGGAAGATCAAGCGCGATACGGCGAAGCGTGGGTATACGGCCGAGCAGGTGTTGGCTGAAATGGAGAAGCGGGAGTCGGACTCACAGAGCTTCATCCGTCCACAGCGCGAATTTGCCGACATTGTCGTTCAGTTCCACCCCGATGGTGGGGTGCGCTCGGACCAGGCCGACAGCCACTTAAATGTCCGGCTGGTCTTGCGCCCGACGATTCCTCATCCGGATCTGAGCTATCTGTTCGAGCCGGACCAGAGTAAGGCTTCCGGGGTGCGCCTCGCACTCGGCCGCGACAATGGCCGTCCCGTGGACTTCCTCGAGGTGGACGGCGATGTAAGCCGGGAACATGCCGCGGAGCTGGAAGAGACGATGTGGAAGCATCTGCCCGATCTGCGCCCGTTGCGTGCCGACCAATTCGGCGATTACAACTACGGCACTGAGGTGCGCCACAGCGATCCGCTGGCCCTCACGCAACTGCTCATCACCTATCACCTGCTGCGCGCCTACAGCAAAGACGCTCCGATCCCTTTTGCCCGTCCGATCGCCGCTCTCAGCCGATTGGAGTCGGTACCGCAAGAGGCGCGGGTGGAGGTTGCCACGGAAAAGTGAGGAACCACTAGGACTGCGCTTCTGTCCACTACGTCGTCCTAGCCGGAACGGAGCTGGCCCGCGTGGGCCGGCTGACCGGCGGGTGCCCGCAAAACGCTCTCAGAAAATCCCGCTTTAACTGAAAGCTGAGGGCTGAGAACTGCGAACTAGTCTCCCGCAGCTTCAACCGCAGGCAGTTCTTCCGCCACACCCCGAGTCGAGATCTTCGCGCTCGTCACCAGCACAACAGATGCCACAATGATCGCGCTCCCCATCAGGATGTAGCGGTCGATGCGCTCGTGCAGAACCAGCCATCCCAGAAACACCGCGACCACGGGATTGACATAGGCGTAGGTAGAAACCTTCGAGGTCGGAACGTGCTGCAGCAGCCAGATATAAGCCGTGTAGCCGATCCAGGAACCGAACACCACCAAGTACAGAATCGCGGCCACTCCACGGAAGGTCCACGTCACGTTGGATGGTTTCTCGACGAGCAGCGCGAAAATCAAATTCCCGATCCCCGCGAAAGTCACCTGCCACGCCGTGGCGCTGAACGGATCGGCAGCCGCGGTCTGCCACTTTTTCGAGAGCACCGAACCGAGCGCCCAACTGAACGAACCGAGTTGCAACCCGAGCGACCACCAGAGTTCGCGATGGCCAAGGGATTTCGGGTGCAGAAGGTCGGGCCAGATGAGCACGACCACTCCGGCGATCCCGATCGCCAGCCCGATCTTGCCGCGCCGCGAGATGTGATGGTCGCCCAGCAACAGGCTGTCGAGCACTAGAAACCAGAGTGGAGTAAGCGCAACCAGCAGCGCCGCCAGGCCGGTGGGAACGATCCGCTCCGCGTAAGAGAGCGTGAGATTGCCGCCCATCAGAAGCAGAATGCCGACCGCCGCCAGATGGCCTAGCTGGCGCGCCGAAAAACGAATGCGGCGTCCGGTGAGCGCACAGTAAGCGAGCATGACCGTGCCCGCGACCAGGAAACGCGCGGCACACACGACGCCCGGAGGAATCTGCTCAACCGCGATGCCGATGCCTAAATAAGTCGAGCCCCAGAAGACATAGACCAGCCCAAAGGCAACAATGACCTTCCATCGGCTTGGGGACGCAGCAGTGCTCATGGGAATAGGAGTGAGAAAAATTCAGAATATCAGAGTAGGTCAAAGTGGCTGCGAGCCACGAGCTCCGAGCAAACAGATGTTGGTGTTTGCTCGCAACTCGCAGCTCGAAGCTCGCCGCCCGATTTAGGCAGACGACCACATCCCCATCTCGGCGAGGATTTTGCCGGCCGCTTCGGCGCCGGAGCGAACGCAGTCGGGGACGCCGATGCCGTTATAACCGTTGCCGGCGAGCGCCAGACCGGGAAGTTTCTGGCGGAGCGATTCGATGCGCTGCAAGCGTTCAAGATGGCCGACCGAATACTGCGCCATGGCAGACTTCCATTTGTAGACGCGTGCAAACAGAGGTTCGGCATTGAGGGCGATAATCTGCCGCAATTCGCCGCGAACGATTTCGAGAATCTCTTCATCGCTCGTTTGCAGGATCTGCTCATCGCGCGCGCCGCCGAGAAAGCAGCGGACGAGGGCACGATTTTCCGGTGCGCGGTGAGGAAATTTGTTGTGGACGAAGGTGGCCGCGAGCATACGGCGTCCTTCACTGTGCGGCACCAGAAATCCAAAGCCCGGTGGAAGCGAGCGCCGCACTTTTTCGTCGTAACCGAGCGTGACGGTCACCGAAGAGCTGTACCTAATCTCACCCAGATCGCGCGACAGGTTCTCATCCACACCTTGCAGCACGGCCGCAGCGGCATGGGTTGGGGTCGCGATGATCACTGCATCGAATTGATCGCTCTGGTATCCGGCAGAAACAGTCCAGGCGTCATCCTGCGGGATCACCGACTGCACGAGCGAAGACGTCTTTAATGCGTTCGCATCCAGACGCGCGACCAGGGCATCGACCATCTGCTGCATGCCCTCTTTCAGCGAAGTGAACAGCGGCCGCGCTGGGACGTTTGCTGCTGCGCCCATTTTCTTGCGAGCCGCGAGCATGGCGCGGCCCAGACTGCCGTGTTTCGATTCCATGTCGGCGAAGCGAGGCAACACGGCGCGCACGCTCAACTGCGAAGCTTCGCCACCGTAAACCCCGGAGAGCAGCGGATCGGCAAGCAAGTCGACCATCTCGGAACCGTAGTGGCGTTCGACCATCTCGGCAACGGTTTCGTCCTCCGAGGCTTTGTGCGGCGGATGAAACCATTCGGCAGCCATGCGTATTTTTGTGCGCCAGGAAAAAAGCGGCGAGAACACGGTGGGCATGATCTTGGTGGGCACCATGAACATGAGCCCATCGGGCATCACCACCAGCTTGCCCCGGGCTACGATGTAGGTCTTGCGCTCAGAGTCGTTCGAGCCGATGAGTTGATCGCCCAATCCAATCTTGCGGCAGAGGTCGGCAGCCCACGGCTTCTCGGTGAGAAACGAATCGGGTCCGGCTTCGACCAGGCAGCCGTCGACGCGGTCGGTGACGAGCACACCACCCAGGCGCGGGCTGGATTCGAACAAGACGTACTCGACATCCGTGCCGGACTGGCGCTTTTCTTCGATCGTGTACGCGGCCGAAAGGCCGGAGATTCCGCCGCCGATGATGGCTATGCGTTTCATAGCACTTAGCACTTAGCTTTTAGCTCTTGGCTACTGGCTCCTAGCTTCTGAGATGCTCTCTCGTAGAGACGCGGCTTGCCGCGTCTCCGCCCCGCGAATGATCGATACTGCGGGAGACGCAGCAAGCTGCGTCTCTACACTGCGTTATTTATGGCTGCGGACTACTTCCGCAATGGCCTCGGTCAAAATCCGCGAGCCGTTCAACGACTGGGCTCGCCACAGGCGCATGCCTTCTTTTTCCGCGAACTGTTTGAAGGCGATGTCGATGTCGTATAGCACCTCGACGTGGTCGCACAGAAATCCGACGGGATGCAGGAAGACACCGCTATGGCCTTTCGCCTTTAAACTCCTGATCGTTTCCTCGACCGTGGGGCCGATCCATGGGCCGCCTGACATGCCTTGACTCTGGAAGGCGAAAGTCCAGTCCTCGGCTGCAAGGTCCGCCTCTTTCGCTACCAACTGGGCGGTTTCCTTCGATTGCCTCTCGTAGGGATCGCCTTCGGTGATGGTGCGCTGGGGGACGCTGTGCGCGGTGAAGATCACGGGCAGTTTCGCTCCGCTTTCGGCACACGCCTTCTCCCAGCCCGAGCGCAGTTTTTCGGCGAACGCTTTGGCGAGCAGCAGCTGATCGTGCCACCCATCGACGAAATCCAAAGCGAAAGGAAGATTGCTCTCGCCGGCCACGGCGCTGCGGTAGAGTCCAACGCTGGTGCGCGAATTCTGCGGGGCGAGACAGATGGCGATGACGCGCTCGCATCGCTGGCTCGCAATTGCCTTCACCGCGTCGCCGATGAAGGGCTTCCAGTTGCGCATGCCGACGAAGACCGGCATCTGCAACGACTGCGAAAGTTGATCGGCCTGCAAAAGAGTCCAGCAGGGGAGCGGCGAGAAACCGATCAGCGAATAGCGATGGCGAATCTCCTCGACCACCGATGGCGGCAGCGGCCGTCCGCCGGTGACATAACTTAGAAATTCTGGAACCTGGTCGGGGTTCTCGGGGCTGCCATGTGCCAGCAGAAGCACAGCGGTTCTCGTGGGCGGTTGCGAGGAAGCAAACGAACTCACCTGATTGGCGCAATAGCACTGGCCGGCGAGGCCCAGCGGGCAGGCCGTCATTTATGAACTCCTGTCAGCGCCTGAACAAGCAGCTGAAATAGTACTTTCCAGGCGGCAGCCTTACCTCAGCGGCTAAAGCCGCAGTCAGAATAATGCAGTTATCGCAGCGCTGAAGCGCTGCGCCACCCAAAAACAAGCGCGCCATCGCTAAAGAGATGCCCTGATACGAACTTCACGTGTGCTTCTTCTTGAAATCGGCCGAGTGCTCGCGGATGAAATCGCAGAGCGCTTTCACGTTGTCCACCGGAGTTTCGGGAAGAATGCCGTGGCCGAGATTGAAGATGTGGCCGGGGCGTCCGCCAGCCTGCCGCAAAATGTCTTGGGCGCGCGACTTGAGTTCTTTCCAATCGGCGAAGAGCAGCACCGGATCGAGATTGCCCTGCACCGCGCCTTTCAGACCGAGGCTCTGCCATCCGGTATCGAGCGGAATGCGCCAGTCGAGGCCAACGACTTCGGCGCCCGTTTCCTGCATCGAGGGGAGAAGAGTCGCGCTGTCGGTACCGAAGTAGATGACAGGCGCGCCGGTCTTTTGCAGGCGTCTTACCAAGTCCGTCACATGCGGCAAAACATAGCGGCGATAATCTTCGACGCTCAGGCAGCCGACCCAGCTATCAAAGATCTGGATGGTGTCGGCTCCGGCGCACACCTGCTCGGCGGAATACTCGGCAGTCACCGCGACCAACTTCTTCATCAGTTCGTTCCACGCGGCGGGCGCGGAGTACATCATCTTCTTGGTGAAAAGATAATTGCGCGAGCCTCCCCCTTCGATCATGTAGCTGGCGAGCGTGAAGGGGGCGCCGCAGAAGCCGATGACGGGGAGTTTGTCGCCGAAGTGTTTGCACACGAGTTTCACCGCTTCAGAAACATAGCCGAGGTCGGCGGCGCGATCGGTGCGCAGGTGGGCAATGTCTTCGGCGGTGCGCACCGGCTTTTCAATTTTCGGCCCCTCACCTGCGGCGAAGTGAAAGGGCAGGCCCATGACTTCGAGTGGGAGCAGAAGATCGGCGAAGATGATGGCCGCATCGACTTTGAGGATCTCGGCAGCTTCAATGGTGACCTGGGCCGCGACCTCCGGCTTCTTGCAGATCTCGATCAGGGAATATTGCTTGCGGACGGCGCGGTACTCCGCCATGTAGCGTCCGGCCTGGCGCATGAACCAGACTGGGGTGCGTTCGGTGGGCTGAGCCTTGGCGGCGCGAACAAACAGAGAGTTTGGGGCAGACATGAACCTTCTAATTTAGCATCTTCCAGTGGAACTGTGGCCGGGTCGGGCTTGCGGCTATTGGGCCAGTTTGCGATGAGAGCGTTAAGCAGCCGAGCGGATTCGACGGGGGAGTGGCTATGGCGATGGAGCCCTCCGGGATGCCATGTTCGCTATAATACTCGCCGTTTTCCAAGTTAATCGGGAACGATTCAATTACTTACCAGCATCGCGGTCCCCACGGACCGAGCGGAAATACGAGCAAGGAGTTACAGAGGTTGGATACAGACACTGCGATCGGCGGCCCTCATGACCATTTCCCTTCCACTCAGGTATCGCTGCTTGAGGCTACCGCTACCGGTTTGTCGAGCGAGGCGATGGATCGGGTGATCGCGCTCTATTGGAAACCGGTTTATCGGTTCATTCGTCTCAAATTCCGCAAAAGCAATGAAGATGCCAAAGACCTAACCCAAGGCTTCTTCGCCGCCGCGCTCCAGCGTGACTTCTTTGCGCGCTTCGACCCAGTCAAAGCTTCGTTTCGGACGTATCTTCGGATGGCCGTCGAACGCTTCGCTGCCAGCCAGCATGCCGCTGCGAACCGGCAAAAACGGGGCGGGGACATCGAGTTCGAAGCAGTTGGGGAACAGGTGGCGGCAACCGAGTCGCCAGATCAGATCTTCGAGCGTGAGTGGGAGCGGGAGTGGCAGCGCCAGTTGTTTTCTCTCGCCCTCGATGACCTGCGGGCGCACTGCGACGAATGCGGCAAGCAGCTCCAATTCCGCGTCTTCCAGGACTATGACCTTGCCGCTGCCGAACGTCCGTCGTACGCCGAGTTGGCCGTGCGACATGGCATCCCCGAAACTTCCGTGACTAACTACCTCGCCTGGGCGCGCCGCATGGTGCGCGAGTTTGTAACCGAACGGCTGCGCGGCACGACATCCGGCGCCCGGGAATTGCGCGTGGAGATGCGGCGCGTATGGATCTAAGCGACTCAGTCCTCGACCATTTGCGTCATGTGGCGGCGTTCCCCGACCTGACCGGAACCCGCTACGAACTGGAATCCGAGATCGGCCGCGGCGGCATGGGCGTCGTCTACGCCGCGCGAGATCGCCAACTGGATCGCCGTGTTGCTCTCAAAGTCCTCGACTTCGCTATGGTTGGCGAAGCCCAGCTGATCGCACGCCTTGAGCATCCTGCTGTCGTGCCCGTTTATGAGACGGGTACGCTGGCCGACGGACGCCCGTTCTACGCAATGAAACTGGTCAGCGGTGCTCGTCTTGACCGCTACCTCGCCGAGCCAACCACCCTTACCGAGTGTCTGCGAGTGATCCGACGGGTCGGCGAGGCGCTAGCCTTTGCCCACTCTCACGGCATTATTCATCGTGACCTTAAGCCTCAGAACGTGATGGTTGGCCCGTTTGGCGAGGTCTACGTCATGGACTGGGGTGTGGACGCCGTAGCGGGGACGCCCGCGTTTCGTGCCCCGGATGACCGCCTGGATCAACGTTCCGACATCTACGCTTTGGGAGCGTTGCTGCAGTTCTTGCTTCACGCGCCGGCTCCTCCCGCCCTCCGCGCCATTGTCGCCAAGGCCATGAGCGCAGATCCGACCGACCGCTATCCCGACGTCCCAGCACTTTTGGCCGATATCGAACGCTTTGAACAAGGGCTGGCTATCGAGGCCTGGTCGGAACCTCTGTGGCATAAATTGCGCCGGTTCGGGTCGGGCAATGCCGTTCTGCTCTGGCTCCTCGTGGCTTATACCCTTGTAAAGTTTCTGCTCTTTTTTCTGCGAAAGTTCTAAAGGAATTCCTGTCAATGCGGAATTCTATGGTAGGAGGGAGCACCGATGAACAAGATCGTGGTCGGATTGCTGTTTGGGGTGGTTCTTGGAGCCATTGACGGCGCAACCGCATGGTTCTATCCGGAAGTACGTTCGATGATGACGGGCATCATGGTAGGGTCATCGATCAAGGGCATGATTGTGGGCCTCTTCAGTGGCTGGTTCGCCCGCAAAGTGCAATCGATGAAATGGGGAATCGTCGTGGGCTCTGCCCTTGGGCTGCTGTTTGCCTTTTTTGTGGCGGCGATGGAGGCGGGGCAAGGCAGGCCTCATTACCTGGAGATCATGCTGCCCGGTTTTGTCGTGGGCGCTATCATCGGCTTCTTGACACAAAAGATCGGCACGCCCGGTCCCGCGAAAAAGGGGGCGTTATGAAATGTCCGCGCGTTGTCGCGACTGCCCTCCTGATCACTGTCAGCGCTCTGGCCCAATTGGACCCCTGGGCGGCTGTGCGCGTTTTTGAAGGAAAATGGGAGGGCCCAGTCACGGGCAAGCCGGGCAAGCAATTCAGCTCCCGCGAGTATCGGTTTGAGCTAAACGGGAAGTTTTTATCACAGCGGGACAAATCCCTGTACGAGCCCAAATCACCGGGAGCGAAGCCTGAGGTCCGCGAGGATTTCGGCTTCTTCAGTTACGACACGAACCTGAAGAAAATCGTGTGGAGGCAATTCCACAGTGAGGGCTTCGTCAACGAATACACGTTGGACTCGGTAAGCGCGGACGCTAAGTCGCTGGAGTTCGTCACTGTGCGTATCGAGAATCTTGCGCCGGGTTGGCGAGCAAAGAAATCATATCGCGTCCTTTCCGCCGACGAGATCGAAGAAACGTTCTCGCTGGCGCCGCCCGGCAAAGATTTTGACGTCTATACGGTAGCGCATCTCAAGCGAGTAAAGTGATGACCGGGTTGTGACGCTGGCGACTTGCCGCGCGGCCTCGCCGCGCGTACCAGTAACGACGGCCCGAGACAGCGGAGATGTGCGCTGCCCGCCAAATCGAACCGGCAAATGGTTTCCCCAAGCCGTGTCCGAGAGCGGTGATGCATTTTGCCGGGGCACTTCTTAAAGGCCTATAATCCGCCGTATCCATGGCGCTGACGAGTGGCTTCAAACTGGGTCCCTACGAAATCGTCGCGCCGCTCGGCGCGGGCGGGATGGGCGAGGTTTATCAGGCGCGGGATACGCGCCTGGACCGTACGGTCGCCATCAAGATTCTTCCGTCGCATCTCTCCGACGATGCGACCCGCCGGCAGCGCTTCGAGCGCGAGGCCAAAGCCGTCTCCAGCCTGAATCATCCCCACATCTGCACGCTGCACGACATCGGCCGGCAAGACGGCATTGATTTCATTGTCATGGAATACCTGGAAGGAGAGACGCTGGCGGCGCGGCTGGAAAAGGGGCCGCTGCCCGTGGCGCAGGTGCTGCAGTACGGGACCCAGATTGCCAGCGCCCTCGACAAGGCGCACCGCAACGGCGTGACGCATCGGGACCTCAAGCCCGGCAACATCATGCTGACGAAATCCGGCGCCAAGCTGCTCGATTTCGGCCTGGCGAAAGCTGCGCTACCGCTGGCCCCTGGAGCGATCGGCGCGACGCTGACGGATGCGACGCCGCAAGCCCATCCGGTCACGCGCGAGGGCGCGGTTGTGGGAACTGTTCCATACATGTCGCCCGAGCAAGTGGACGGGAAAGAAGTGGATGTGCGCAGCGACATCTTCTCGTTGGGCTCCGTGTTGTACGAAATGGTGACCGGGGGCCGCGCGTTTCAGGGCGAGAGCCAGTTCAGCGTAGCCTCGGCCATACTGGTGAAGGACCCGGAGCCGATCAGCACGCTGCAGCCTCTCACGCCGCCGGCGCTGGACCGCACCATCCGAGTTTGTCTGGCGAAGGACCCGGACGAACGCTGGCAGTCGGCGGGCGATCTCTGGAAGGAGTTGCGGTGGATCGCGGAAGGCGGCTCGCAGACCGGAGTGCCGATTGCGGCCGCGGTGCGGCGGGCGCTTCGCCCGCGGATCGCGTGGATCGCTTGGATCCTCGCCACGGTGTTTGCCGTCGTTGCGGCGGCCGCGCTGTTGCTCGCCGCACACTCCGGGCGCCGCCCCG
>CZKY01000072.1_pt1 | contig 16336 bp, 17 predicted proteins | sample 2454881 | NCBI WGS metagenome assembly CZKY01 (sample SAMEA3539301, study PRJEB10725) | soil metagenome | biome: tundra; feature: field; material: soil | place: USA | collected 2010-05 | depth 0.15 m | reverse complement strand
AGCGAAGCCCTGCAAAGCGCAGCGCAGCGGAGGCGGCGCCACATCCGGCGTCGACCTTCTGCAGGGGCGCTCTTTCATAATGCATTGACCCGGAAAAAGTGATGCTCTGATACGAATTCTTTGAGTCCTTCAGTGCACCGTTAGGTCGGATTCTCCACGGCCTTGAATGGCACGGCTGAACAGGCTGCGGAAAAGATCGGCCTTGTACTCGATTTTGGGTGGCGCAGCGCTTCAGTGTGTGCGTGAGAACTCGTCTTCGCGTCACCGAGTGGAACAAAGCACGGCAGAACACAGCCCCGGAGGGGCGTTTGAGAATGCCCGGCGCTTCAGCGCCGGGAAAAGTCGAAAGACCCCAGCAAGTCCCGGAGGGACGACTGAAGTTCTCACGCACACGCTTCAGCGCTGCGATAACTGCACCGTTTTGAATGCGGCTTTAGCCGCTGAGGTCGCGCTGGCTGCTCGAGAACTCGTTTCTCCGCAGCCTGCGAAATCGTGCCCCTCCCTTTTCGCAGTGAACGTTTTGCGGGCGCGACTAGGGTTTCTGCTTTCCTGGGCGGGTGGTGCCCATGATCTCCCCGACATAAAAATCACCAGGGTTGCCCCATCCTTCGCGCACTCTGCGAAGGGTCGGACTCCATTATCATTCCGCGCACCCCGCCGCTTTTTTCATCACATTTTCCTTGTACCTGCATCACAGACTCTCACCCCCAAATCGTGCGAAGATTTTCCGATAGTGCATCGTGGAGTAGTGTGCTCGTCTCCAGAGACGGCCCTAGGAGCGGTAATATGCCCTCTCCCCTCTTTTTGACAATTTGAGCGTTCTCGGAGGACCCCGGACCGCAGCCATGAAAGACGCCCACAAAGCCCGAAATCCCAATCGACCAAAGCAAAATCCTGCTAAGTCCTTATTCTTGTATTATGTGCAAATAAGTCCTTATGGCTGAATTATGTAGCGGGGATCATGCGCTAACACTATGATTCTAATGGTACGAGAAAAAAGGGGGGGTAGGGGGGTACCTCGCACGTAGCCAGCGGGCCACTCACGAGAACTTGGAAACTTGAGGACACCTAGCCTGAGTTTTCCGCAGTGCCAACCTCAAAAAGACAAAACCTAGACGGGTAATTCTTCTTGCGCCCATCCACCGGCGGCTTCGAGCTTGGGCTCGGCGGAGAGATCCAGAACCAGCTTTTCAAGTACCATCCGTTTGCCGGGAGGATTCGAGCGCAGCGCCAGATCCGCTTTCGCAACCAGGCGAATAGCGCGCGTCAGTTCCCGTTTCGATTTGTAGCGCCGCGCCTGCCGGATGATATCGTCGGCGGCAAATGGCGGCACGCGAAAGCCCTGCCACAATGCGGCCCACAACATGCGCTGGTCGCGCACGTTGCGTTCCAGGATCACCAGCATCTGGCGAAAAGTTTTGGCCAGCATGTAGAGATGGCCGATGGCAGCTTCTTCGCCGTCGCCGGTTGAAAGCAGCGCATCGAGGACTTGCAGCGCGCGCACGCGGTCTTTGGAGGAAATCGCATCGGTCAACTCATATAGCGAGCGCTGTTTCGCGGCAAGCACCATGGTCTCGACATCGCCGAGCGTAATCTTCTTCTTCTCGCCAACGTAAAGAATCAGCTTCTCCAGTTCGTTCGAGACCGTCATCATGTCGCCGCCCAGCGCATCGACTAGCTCGCGGGCGCCGTCGGCGTCCATCTTGACTTCGCGTGTGAGGCAGTACTCGCCAATCCAGCGGACGGCTTCGCCCTCCTGCACACGAGACAGTTCCACGATGCCGCAGAACGGACCCAGGTCTTCGCGGATCTTCTGGTAGCGGTCCTTGTCCGTCATCTCCATGCGGCGGGCGTCGGCGGGAATGCTGATGTGATCGGCAACAAAGACCAGGAGCGCATCGGGATTGGGATTCTTGCAGTACGCTTCGATGGCTGCGATTTTTTCAGCATTGGAGCCCGAACCGCGGCCAAACAGCGTCTTCACTCCGCGTACGAAGAACACCTGAAACGGCGCCATCAGCGAGGGCGTGCGGGCGCGATCCAGAACTTCGGTCAGCGAAGTCTCGCTGAGGTCGAACTCGAACAAGCCGAAGTCCCGCGAGTCGGGCGCGACCAGGTGCTCAAGAATCGCATCGCGGCAGCGCTTGCGAAAAAACGCTTCATCGCCAACCAACACATAAGCCGGCTTCAGCTTGCGCGACTCCAGTTCGGAGAGAAAGCGGTCCGCCTGACTGAAGGCGCGCATCAATATTTCTCCAACATCAGTAGGCCTCCAGGATATTGGCCACCAGGGTACGCGCGAAATCCCGCGACATGCGATCGACGGCCGGAGAATCTTCTTGGAAAAAACTGGGGAGATCGCGCGACAGTTCGTACTGATCGTGAAAAAGATAGGAAGGATTCTCGAAGAGCACCTTGCCCTGACGGTCGGTCAGAGTCACCTGTACGCTCACGGTGATCAGGGCGCTGGCCGCGCGCCCGGTTTGGGAATCGTAGGCCAGCGGGGTAGCCGACGCCGACAAAACTGTCGCCTTCAGCACCGCATCCGCGTCGCCTTTCGCTTCATGGATCACATGGTACTGCGTGCGGGCGTTGAATTCGCGCACGACGGCGTCCGTTAGCAGTTGCTCGATGCGAAAAGTCTGGCTCTGGCTCACGAAGCCCGGAATCGCGATGGTGTGGATGTTCTGTGGCAGTTCGACTGCATTTCCGGCCGTGTGATAGCCACAGCCAGTCGATGTCAGGGCCAAGCCCACTCCGAGCGCCACTGCGGCCGCCCACCGGTTCGCCGTCCATCGGTTCGTCATCCCGAAGATCATTGAATCTGACCTCGCGGCCGGGATGCGGTCATGGTCTCGGCGCATTCGACCGCGGTCAAAGCGGCAACCCGCAGGTTGTCGGTAGTTGCCCAGAGCCACACACCGTTCTTGTGATTGGCGTCGTTGGTGAGTGAGACCAGGATGTCCCCCTGACCGGCAGCGCTCACGCTGGTGGGCACATCTTCCGGACTGCCGCTCACGACCACGTGCTCTCCCGTCAAAGCCTGCGAAAAATCTGCGATCGCGACTGGTTTCTCCATCTCCAGGTAAACAGAAAATCCGTGCCCATGGAATACAGGCGCTTGCAGCACCTGCAGCGCAGGCTCGGCTGCGCCGCGGGCAATGTGCCCGTAGTGCTTCCGGATTCGCTGCGACACCGCATCCAGCGCCAATTCAGACCTCTGTCCGTAGCGCGGCACCATGTTGAAGGCCACCTGGATGTCGAACACATTCTTCGGCAATTCCTGGAAGGAAAGCAGATTCACCGTCTGCTCGTGCAGTTCGTCCATTCCCTTCTGGCCGTTCTCCGACGCCGGTTCAAACACAGTCGCGACCATACGTTGTATTTTGGCAGCCTTCTCGCTGCGCAACGCGAGCATCGCGAGGACCGTAGCCGCTGGATGGGCCCCCACCACCGGGCCCGGTTGTAACTCCGGGGCAATGGGCTGGCCGGTCTGCCGCTCGATCCAGGGCGAGCGGATCGACGCTCCCGCTTCATCTTCCAATGCGAACGAGAGATCCACGATGGTATCGCCCAGGTCGCGCGCCGCCTTCCAGTTATTGCGCGTCGAGCGCGGGTCGGAAGCGAAGAAGGCGAAGTCCACGTGCTCGAACTGTTCCGAGCGGATGCTCTGGATAAAGCTCATCTCGTCGCCCACCGCTTCCAGTTGACCGAGAGACTCGTCGTCATCAAGCAACCGGACATCAACAGCAGGAAAATTCCGCTCGCGCAGGATTTCAGCAATCTCTTTGCCCTTAAGCGATGCCGCGCCCACAATCGCCACGCGATAAAGATTCGTGCCGCGGAGATCGGCCTGCGAGCTGGCGGCTTTGGAAAGGGGAGTTTTCGAAAGGGGACTCATGGAGTCTGAGATGCCTCCCGGTACGCCGGAGGTGCAGGCGGCGTCTTGCGACGGAAGATCCACTGCAAGCGCCACAGCACGCCGGAAGCCATGTATAGAATCGCGATGGCGAAAAGCGCCGGCCGGGAAAAAAACCAGATCGACGCGCCCACCACGCCAAACAGCACAATCAGGCGGAAGGGATGCCGCGAACGGAAATCAATATCCTTGAAACTATAAAAACGCCAAGTGCTGACCATCAGATAACCGACCACGACCACCATCATCAACCAGCTCATCGCCGTCCACCAGGAAATCACCGGCTCTCCGGCGGAGTAGTGGACGACCGCCGCAATGACCCCCGCCCCCGCCGGAATCGGCATGCCCACAAAATATTTCTTCCCCGGACGTCCCGGATTCGAAGGCTGCGGATTTTTCGCAATATTGAAGCGGGCCAGGCGGCTCGCACCCGCGATAAGAAAAGCGAAGCAGGCGATCGAACCCCCTTGTGTGATCTTCAAGTGCAGGTCAGGGGCAATCGCGCCCGCCGGCAACAGATGAAAGCCCCACATCCAGGCGAGCAGCGCCGGTGCAACCCCGAAGGTAATCACGTCGGCCAGCGAATCGAGTTCCCTGCCGAAATCGCTCGCGGTGTGGGTCATGCGCGCGATGCGGCCGTCCAGACCGTCGAACAATACGGCAAAGCCGATGGCCATCGCGGCGAAGTCCAGGTGCCAGGGTTCAGCCGGGCTGCCATGCACGGTCTGCAAAATCGCGTAGAACCCTGCCGCAATATTCGCCGTGGTGAAGAGCGAAGGCAGTATGTACATGCCCTTGCGCAATTTTCCCCGCGGACGGTCCGATTCACGACGATGCGGCTCTAGCTCTTCCATGTTCCCAGCTTTTTCATTTCAACGCGCCTCCCGCTCCCCGGCCACGCCGGCATGAATCGTCTGCGCGACCGGCTGCACAACTGGCAACCAGGCAAGCACCGTGGCGCCTCCCTTGACCCGGTCGCCGGGCTTCACCTGGATCGCGGCATCGCGATCGAACAGAACATCCACGCGCGAGCCAAACTTGATGAGCCCAACCCGTTCGCCGCAGGCGACCCGGTCCCCCACTTTAAAATTGAAAACGATACGGCGCGCGATCAGGCCGGCGATCTGCTTGAATATTACGGTACGGCCATCGCCTTCAACGGTGACGATGTTCTGCTCGTTCTCCTCCGCCGAATGCGCTCCCATGGCGTTGAGGAACTTGCCGCGCTGATAGCGCACGTCGCGGATCACGCCTGCGATCGGCGAGCGGTTCACGTGCACATCGAAGACGCTAAGAAAGATGCTGATTCGGTTCCGCGGAGTTCCATCGGAAGCCACGACGGAAACATCGGTCACTTTGCCATCGCCGGGAGAAACGACGGCCCCGGCGAGCGTTGGAATCTGGCGCTCGGGATCGCGGAAGAACCACAGAAAGAAAGCCGCCAGCAAAAACAAGGGAATGGCGTAGGGCCAGGCCGCGAGCCAAGCGATCAGGCCCGCCGCGAGAAGGCAGCCCACACCGTAGAAGTAGCCGTCACGAACCATAGGAATTTAATCAGGTCAATTATATGGCGTAAGTCGCTTGGTTGTTTACTGACCGCCGTTCGCTGTTCGCTTGAAGAAGCGCAATACCGTGCTAACCGCGAAGAGCGAACGACGAACAGCGAACGACCAAAGACGAACGACTGTTCATTTGCTGCCCGCCAAAACTGCGGCATAGCGATCGATCCAGCGCCGCTGCTCGGCTGTCTCTGGAACCGGGTTTCCGCGCGCGGCGCTTAGGGTATTGACCGCGGCTTCTGGGGTTAGGCCTCTCGTGACCAGCAGGCAGGCCGCTACCAAGCCAGTGCGGCCGATTCCTTGTCGGCAATGGACGACAACATTCTTTCCCGCCGAAAGATCAGCGTCGAGCCGATCCAATGCGGCTGACACTTCCGACTCTGAGTTTGGCACCTGGCGATCGGGGATGGGCAACGAGGCGAACTTCATCCCTCGTGCTTTCGCTTCGTGCGCCTCGCCCTTGAGCTCGAGGTCCTGCTCCTCTTCAGGAGTCAGCAAAGAAAGCACCGAATCAATTCCAGCCCGGCGCCAGCCCGCCATTTCCTCCTCCAGCCAGTCACCGCCGCGAGGACGCGACGCCAGGGCCAGCTTTCCGGGCCAAGGGCCATCGATCCAATGGAGTTCCGTCCACATCGTCTAAGAGTCCCCTTTTACGATGATCTCATCTGGCAGGGCATCAACATCCACGCCTCGTCTGCGAAGAATGTAAATTCTATGATGTCCGTCGAGTATAGTGCCATCCGGTCTCGTTTTCAGGGAGTCTTTCTGGCCTGGCAGCAGCGAATTTTGCAGAACGTCAGTTGTGCGGCGTTCCATTTCGCCCAGTTTTGCGAGACTGAGCGAAGCATCCGGATGAAGCGGTCTCAGCGGAGGGTCCGAGGGCGGATTCGACATCTTGTCACCAGTTCCAGACCAACCGCCAGACCGTTGCCGACTTCACCCAGATTCCACCTAAGTTCAATAGAAAAAGGCGCTTAGACGCGCCCGGTAGGATGGCATGGGTCAAGCGAGACCCTGCGTTTTCTTGCGATTCAAGCCCGATTACTCGGTCCCGTTGATCTCGGCTCGGCTAATCTAGGCAGACTGCCGATGAACCTGCCGCTCCAGGTTCAGCATCTGGTCTTTGAGGCGCAGCTTCAGTTTCTTCAGCCGCACTTCTTCCAGTTTTTCGTCGTCGGTGAGGAATCGTTTCTGGGTGAGGGATTCCAGCCGTTGGGAATATTGCGAGTGCTCCTGAACCAGTCGCTGGAACTCATCATGACCGGTCAGGAGTTGGTCTCTTGGAGTCAGCATCCTTGCTAGACCTCCTGCTCTTTAATATTACTGCACGGTTAAAAAGTAGCACAGGGATCGGTAGCGGTTCAATGAGATTTCATAGATAGATTTCCCCGTCGCCAGGCGAGGCCTGGATACGAAGTTGCACAGAAAATGGTGCAGAAACTCGCGGCTTTTCGGCCAATCTCAGCGATCGAACCGAAGCGCGTACAGAATCGCATCCTCCACCGGATCCTTGTAGTACATCCGTCGGCGGCCTACCGCGCGAAATCCGTGTTTTTCGTACAGTCCGCGGGCCGGCAGATTCGATTCGCGGACTTCGAGCAGAATCGCTGACGCAGCCTCGCTCTCCGCGCGCTGAATCAACGCGCGCACCAACTCATTGGCGATGCCACGGCGGAGGAACCCTGCGGCAACCACCACGTTCTCGATCTCCCACTCGCCCGCGACCGCCTTCGCGCAAACGAATCCGCAAAGCTTGCCCGCTTCCTCGGCTACCAGAACAACCCCGCTACCCACCAACTCGTTGTACTGCTCGGGCGTCCAGTGGGCTGCTCCCGGAGACTGCTGTTCAAGGACGAGTATCGGCCGCACATCGTTCAACGCAGCAGAGCGGATAGCCACGGGCATGGAGAGTCTCAATAGACTGCGGAAAAACTCAAACTACTCTACGAAAAGGGAAGGGCACGAGTTTACTCGTGCCACTAAGCCGTTGAAAAGTGTTTGCGCTTTAGCGCCCGAAGTGTGCTTCCTGCTTCCCCGATTAGTCTTTCCGCAGCCTCTCACGGCGCCGGCTTCGAGAAAATTTCAGCGTCGGAATGGCGGATGTAGTTGGCTTCCAGTTCTTCGGGACGGACCGTCTCACCCCGCTGGAGATGCTCCCAACCCAGCCGGGCAATCGCGCCGCTGTTCGGATACTCAATCCGCTCCACACGGATTCCCGCCGCCAGCGCCGAAGCGCGAACCGCGTCAACCAATCCGGCATCGGGTGTGACCACCGTCTTTCCTTGAGCCTCGGCTATAAACTCTTCCCGGCTCAGCAAGCCTTCACTGTGCATACAAACGTTCATCGGGGAGATCCTGAGAATGTTCGGCTCGAGTTCGTAGTCGCCAACATACACATCGCCCCGGCCCGCATCCAGCGCGGCAAGAACGCGACCCCGCTCTACGCCGTGCGCTGTACTGCTCCAGGCAGCCGCTTCCAGCAATGAAATCGCAACGATTGGTTTCTGCAGTGCCTCGGCCAGAGCCTTAATGGCGGCCAAGCCCACGCGCAGTCCCGTAAACGACCCCGGACCGGACGCCACCGCAAATGTCCCCAGATCGCTCTTGCCGTATCCGTGTTTTTCCAGCAGCGCGGCAATCTGCGGTACCAACTGCGCCGAAAACGCGCCGCCGGCGAGCGGAACCACTTCGACGATCTCGACATCGCTCTGGCCGGACGTGGCACGCGCCAGCGCGATGCTGCCGTTCTTGCCCGAGGTGTCAGTTGCTAGCAGAAGCATAAGCTAAAACATTTGGTAATTTGTAATTTGCAATTTTGAAAACCTGCGAATTCAAATTACCAATTACAAATTATCGATTACAAATGAACCGATTGATAATCAGTGGCTGCTCTCCACCAACTCGAGCAACACGCCCGACGTACTCTGCGGATGCACGAACACATACCGATGCCCGCCAGCACCCGTCTTGATCTCATTCGACACCAGGCGCACGCCTTCGCTCTTCAATTTTGCAACCGCCGCCACCAGATCCGGGACGCGCAAACAAACATGATGCAGCCCCTCGCCGCGCTTGGCGATGAACCGGGCGATGGTCGAATCGTCCGAAGTCGCTTCCAGCAGCTCCAGCCGGCTCTCGCCCACGGGCACCATCACCAGCCGAACTTTTTCCTGCTCGACGGTTTCTTCCGGAGAAACGCTCAGCCCGAGCTTCTCGTAAATAGACTTCGCCGCCGCCAGCGACTTCACTGCGATGCCGAGATGATCAATGCTGAATTCCATGATTGCCTTTCAACGAGGGTGCGGCCTTCCCGCCCCGCGCCGACTGTGGACGAGCGAGAACCTGCCCTGAGCTTGACGAAGGGGCGCCCGTCTCTCCACCGAATCTACGTGGGGTTGACGCCGCGCACAATCTCCTCCACCAGCGAATACGGATCGCGCTTGTGCTCGGCGATCTCGGCCGCATAACGCTCGAGGCTGCCGCCGTCCATCTGCGCGCGCGCTCTTTCCAGCATGGCATCGCGCAGCATCTCCACCAGCCGCTCCTGCCAGTTCTCGACGTTCCTCTTGAAGACGAGGTTCTCTTTCTTCAGGTAGGCCTCATAGTCTGCGATCGCTTCCGCCAACTCCTCGGTTCCCACGCCCTCGCTGGCGACCGTCTTCACGATCGGCGGCGTCCAGTGGTCGTTGCGCGTGGCCAGCGATTGCATGGCGCGAATCTCGCGCTCGACGCGTTCAGCCCCCTCGCGGTCGCTTTTGTTGATCACGAAGATGTCGGCAATTTCCATGATCCCGGCTTTGATCGTCTGCACATCGTCGCCCATGCCGGGTACCAGAATCACGACGGTGACATCCGCCAGCCGCACAATGTCGACTTCGTCCTGCCCGACGCCAACCGTTTCGATCATGATCAAGTCGCGGCCCGAAGCATCGAGAACGGTGGCAGCATCCGCCGTGGCGCGCGCCAGCCCTCCAAGCGATCCGCGGGTCGCCATGCTGCGGATGAAAATCCCCGGATCGCTATAGTGATCCTGCATGCGGATGCGGTCGCCCAAAATCGCCCCGCCCGTGTAAGGGCTGGTCGGGTCGACCGCGATGATGCCGACGGTCTGATTTTCTTTGCGATAGTGCTTGGCGAGCCGATCGACCAGCGTGCTCTTGCCCGATCCTGGGGCGCCGGTCAGACCGATGACTCGGGCCTTGCCCGTATGCGGAAAGAGCGCCTTGAGCAGTTCCGACCAGCCTGCAGCGCGGTTCTCGACCGTAGAGATGGCGCGAGCCAGCGCGCGGGCATCGCCGGAGCGCAGACGGTCGACAAGAGTTGTACTCGCAGGAGTCAAACAGGATAGTGTAGCAACCCGCGCCGATCCGCGTTGATCCAACCTCAGCGCCCGATCGCAGTCGGATGCTTGGGCTGGTAGAGGCCGATCCTCCCGCCTCCGGGGAGAGAGATCGTGGTCAGAGTGCCCTAACGTTGTTCCGTGACCGGACCGCACTTCACTTTCTTCCCTTTCAACGAGGCCATCGTCGCCTGCAGGTCGTCGCACATGAAGTACAGTTCGTGCAGGTCGTTCTTCTCGGAGGGATGAAACGCAGCTTCCGCGGACGGCAGCGCAAAAATCAACCAGCCGTGACCAGCGTCCACCGCGGGAAACTTGAGAACATCGCGAAAGAACGCGCGGTCGCTTTCCGGGTCCCTGCTGTAAACGATGACGTGGGCTCCGGTGATCATCGCAGCTCCCTTCTCGCCTCGCTGAATGGCGAGCATCTTAATCCTTCAGCAACTGCCGCGCAATCACCAGCCGCTGGATTTCGCTCGTCCCTTCGCCGATCGTGCACAGCTTCACGTCGCGATAAAACTTCTCCGCCGGATAGTCCTTGATAAACCCATACCCGCCGTGGATCTGCACTCCTTCATTGGCGCACCGTACCGCTACTTCGCTGGCGTAAAGCTTGGCCATCGACGATTCGAGCGTGGTCTTCATCCCCGCATCTTTCATGGCGGCGGCCCGCAACGTCAGAAGTTTTGCTGCCTCGATTTCCGTCGCCATGTCGGCCAGCTTCCACTGGATCGCCTGAAATTCCGAGATCGCCTTGCCAAACTGCTCCCGCTCTTTCGAGTACTTCAGCGCCGCCTCGTATGCGCCCTCGGCCATGCCGAGCGAGAGCGCAGCGATCGAGATGCGTCCGCCGTCGAGCACGCGCATAGCGTCGATGAAGCCGTCGCCTTCCTTCCCCAGCAGGTTCTCTCCCGGCACGAAACAATCTTCGAAGATCAGTTCGGCGGTGTCGCTGGCGCGCAGTCCGAGCTTGTTTTCTTTCTTTCCCGGGCGAAATCCCTTGGCGCCCTTCTCCACCAGGAAGGCGGAGAGTCCACGCGTGTGCGCCGCGCGATCGGTCACCGCCAGCGCGACCACTACATCCGCATAGTGGCCATTGGTGATGAAAGTCTTGGTGCCGTTGAGCACCCATCCGCCCTTCGCCCGCGCCGCCGTCATGCGCGCGCTTCCCGCATCCGACCCCGCCGAGGGTTCGGTCAGCCCCCATGCGCCGATGTACTCGCCGGCGGCCAGCTTCGGCACATACTTCTTCTTCTGCGCTTCGTTTCCCGCCAAATAAATGTGGTTCGAGCACAGTGACGTGTGCGCAGCCACGATGATCCCGACCGAACCGTCCACGCGAGAGAGTTCCGCGATGGCCGTAACGTACTCCACGTAGCCCATATCTGCGCCGCCGTATTCGGGCGGGAAGATCGTGCCCATCAGGCCGAGCTTGCCGAGTTCCTTGATCGTCGCCAGCGGGAATTCGCAGGCTTCGTCCCACTTCATGACGTTCGGCGCAATCTCGCGTTCCGCAAACTCGCGCACGCTCTTCTTCAGGTGCAGTTGCTCTTCGTTCAACTGGAAGTCCAAATGTCCTCCATCGGATCTTCCCGCTCCGCTTAAGATTTGTCATCGCGAGCGGAGCGAGGAATCTGTAGTTCGTTCTGAAAAGTTCGTTCTGAAATTGTGATTGGGATGCCGCGCGCGGGGACGGCGCAAAACATGGCGCCCAACTTGTCATTTAAGCACGGCAGGCAGCAATCCACGAAATTCTCGTACCGACCGGTTGGATGGGGGAGCGAAGACAAAAATCCGACCAACGGCCCAACCGCAGTTACTACGCGGTCTTCTTCAGGCCCATTCCGAAGATCTTTCGCGCCATCCACACCGGCGTCACAAACACGTGCGCAGGATTGGTTAGAAACGCGGGCTTGTTTCCCTCGATCAGATGGCCCAACCAGGCCAGCGCAAAGGCCGTCGGGATGAGCAGCAACGCAATGATCCAGTGCCACCAGACCACGATCACCGACGAGAAGCCCACGGGAATGGTGATCATGTGCAAGGCGCAGTTGACCGGATGGTGATGCGCGCCGTCGTAGTGCGAGTACAGTCCCATATTCCCACCCCACGCGAGAAGGTTCTGGCCCGGAGCATTATGTCCCCGGGTTGCATGTCCGCAAACGCCAGAAAGCCTTTATTTCGAGTGTCCCCAGCGCTTTCCTGAAAATGACTTCCGGGGTATACTCTGTTGAATATCGGAGTGCTGGGTTCTCGAATTCCCCTCGACAACCTGAGGCGAACGTTGCCTTTGTCGTGGGACTGAGGCGCGCTCCCCCGCTGGCTCTCCGAATCCAGGCAATCCCAATGGATGAGCGCGACCACAGGGGCAATGATTCCGATAGCCCGACGATGCCGGGTACCCGTCTGCCCGGAGATCTTGTTGGAGCGGCGGCTCAGACACCTCCGCCTCTTTCCAACGCACCGCTCTCCGACGCTCCGACCTTGCCGCACGGGACCGCGATTCCGGGCGCGACGCCGGCACTTCCTTACGCTCGCCAGGCTCCGCCCTCAACCAGCAGCATCTCCGCATTTCTTAGTCTGCAGCCGGGCGTGCTTTTCGGTGGACGCTACGAAATTATGGGCGTGCTCGGGCAGGGCGGCATGGGCGCCGTCTACAAGGCCCGCGACCGCGAACTTGACCGGCTGATCGCGCTCAAAGTTATCCGTCCCGAACTGGCGACGGATCCCGCGATTCTGCAGCGCTTCAAGCAAGAGCTCATTCTCTCCCGCAACATCACGCACAAGAACGTGGTCCGCATTTTCGACCTGGGTGAGGCCGATGGCATCCGCTTCATCAGCATGGAATACATCGACGGCGAGGATCTGCGCACCATATTGCGCCGCGAGGGAAAGTTCTCGCCCAAGGAAGCCATCGCGGTGGTGGAGCAGGTCTGCCGCGCACTCGACTCCGCCCATTCCGAAGGCGTAATCCATCGCGACCTGAAGCCCCAGAACATCATGCGGGACAAGCACGGCCGCATCGTGGTGATGGACTTCGGCCTGGCGCGCTCGCTCGGCGAATCCGGCCTGACCCAGACCGGCGCGCTCGTGGGCACGCTCGAATACATGTCGCCCGAACAAGCTCTGGGCAGTACGCTCGACCAGCGCTCCGACATTTTCAGCGTCGGCCTGATCTTCTACGAACTGCTCACCGGAAAAGCTCCCTACGAGGCCGACACCGCCATCGCCAGCCTCATGAAACGTACGCGCGAGGAGGCGCGCTCTGCCTCCGACGTCGACGCCTCCGTTCCCAGATCCCTGAGCGCGATAGTGGGCCGCTGCCTGGAGCGCGAGCCGGCCAACCGCTATCACTCCGCGGTCGAACTGTTGCAGCAATTGGCGACTTGGGAAGCCAACCCCAACATCAGCGCCGAAACGCTCTCCAAGATGATTGCGCATCCGGTCGTGCGTACGTCGCGCTTCAACCTCGATCTTCCCGGAAAAAGCTGGATGTGGATCGCCGGAGCCGTGCTCGTCATCGTGCTGGCAATCTTTGCCGGACGCACGCTGCTGAATCGCACCACGGGAACGTCCTCCGGCGAGATGGCGCAGGGCATCCCCTCCCTCAAACAGGGAAAGTATGTCGCGATCCTGCCGCTAAAAAAGGTCGGTGATGAGAAAGCGCTGGGTTACGTGGCCGACGGCATTCAGGAAGCTCTCGCCGCCAAGCTGTTTCAGTTGAAGGAAGTCCACCTGGCATCCTCTGACGCAGCGGATAGAGCGGTGGCCAAGGGTCTGTCTCTCTCCAAGCTCGCCCACGAACTGGGCGTCAACCTGGTGTTGCAGGGCATGGTGCAGGGCAATAGCGAAAAGCTCCGCGTCACCCTCAGTCTCGACGATGCCACCACCGGCAAGCGCGTCTGGAGCCAGGAGTTCCCGGGAGCCCCGGGCGATGTGCTCGCCCTCGAAGACCAGATCTACGGCAACGTGGCCACCGCCCTTGCCCTCAAGCCGACCGACGAAGAGCAGGCCCGCGTCGGCGCCCACCCGACGGAAAACGTGAAGGCCTATGACCTCTACCTGCAGGGGCGGAATACCTTGCGCAACAGTCACAGCCAGGACAACATTCGCCAAGCCGTCGGGTTGTTTGAACAGGCCATCGACAAAGACTCCAACTTCGCTCTGGCCTACACTGGACTCGCCGACTCCAGCCTCCTCATGTACGGTGAAACCAAGGAGAGCGTTTGGGCTCAAAAAGCCACACTGGCCGCGCAGCAGGCCGAGCGGCTCTCCAACAACCTGCCCGAAGTTCATCTCTCGCTCGGCAGCGTCTATCGCACCACCGGAAAGTACACCGAAGCGGTTACCGAACTGAAACGGGCACTGGAATTGGCGCCGAACTCGGATGAAGCCTACCGGAATCTGGGCGACGCCTACAGCTCTAGCGGCCAAAGTGACGAAGCCATCGCTGCCTACCAAAAAGCGGTCGCCGCCAACTCATACTATTGGACGAATCACATTGCCCTCGGTAATGCCTACCTGGGGCTTGGCGACAGCGCAAAAGCGCTCCCGGAGTTTCAGAAGGTGATCGAAATCGCCAGCGACAGCCCCATGGGCTATGAGGGCGTCGGCTCGGTGTATCTGCGGCAAGGTAAGTGGGGCGAGGCCATTCCGGAATATCAGAAAGCGCTCGCGCTCGCTCCTGACTCGCCCACCTATTCCAACCTGGGCACGGCTTACTTCTTTCTGAAAAACTACGACCAGTCCACGAAGATGTACGAAAAAGCGGTCGCGATGACCCCGAACAACGAAGAACTACTCGGTAATCTCGGCGACTCTTACCGCTGGTCGGGCCACTCCGACCAGGCCGCCGCCGCCTATGGCAAAGCCATCTCGCTTGCTTTCCAGCAGCTTCAGGTAAACCCGCGGTCGGCTAGCATCATGGGTGATCTTGGGCTCCTCTATGCCAAGAAGGGCGATGCAGCGAACGCGCAGCAGTACACAAATCAAGCCCGCGCCATCAGTCCTGATGACGTATATCTGATTTACTCCGAAGCTCTGGTGAAAGCGCTGGTGGGAAAACCCGAAGATGCAATCAAGCCGCTGAAGCTTGCCTTGGAGAAGGGTTACCCTGCGCAGGAGGCCTGGAACGATCCCGAGCTTCAGAAGCTCCAGGCCCTGCCGCAGTTTTCACAATTGGTGAACCAGTTCTCGAAAAAGAACCACTAAGAGTTCCAGCGGTTCGTCCACGTCTTGCGGCGCGAAACCAACGCACCTAGCCCGGTCACCATCAGCGCAATCGTGCCAGGCTCCGGGACAGCAGTCGCGTTCGCATGTCCGCCAAAGTCCAGCCCGCCCGGCCAGCAACCTTTGTCTTTCCCTGTATTAACGCAGGCGAACGCGATGGAGAAGCTCTGCCCGTTCAGAATCCCTTTGTCTGGATTGAGGGCGCCCTTGACGCCTGCCAGGACTATCGCCACATTACCGTTCTTCAGATCCGTTGCTGTGCAGCTCATAAACAGGTTCGAACTGCATTTGATGGCGGCCGCCGGCACCTGGTGCCCTTTTTCAATCAGCGTCAACGAAGTCCAGTTCACTCCGCTCGCGTTCGTGAAAAATAACGTCCCCGTCCCGCCCGCGGGTACGCTGAAGTTAAACTTCAAGCCGACATTTGTACATCCTTCAGGCGGGCAATGGATTGGACTGTTACCGCCATTGACGCCGTGAATGATGACTTTTGGATCGTTGATCCCGTCGGCGAATGCCATCACCGACCCCACTACCAGCAGCAAAGCCACTGCACAGATCTGAGAGATTTTCATGTAAGTTTTCCTGTTCACTAATAGGGATCTAGCTGGGCAATCCTGCTCCCAGCTTTGAGGGAGTGCGGTGAGATTAGCTCGTTTAACAGCTCGGGTCAAGCGGAAACCAGCACATCCTCAAGAAATATCCAGACGACATGCAAACTGTTGCGCACAGAGCGCCTGAACTGTGCAATCGTCTGCAAGTTCCCTCACTCACAGTGCGCATCGCATCGCGGACGGCCCACAAAAAAGCCGGAGCCCGAAGGCCCCGGCTGTCCAGTTGGTTGTGTGCCCGGATAAAATTGAGCGTCTGCGCGGCCCGCCAGATACACAGCCTAGGCTGCGTTTCGCCAGCCAGAAGCTGGTAGCGGGTAGCGGGTTATGCACTCCGTCGCGGCCGCACCGTCAAGTCCCGCACCTGCGCCAGAATGCTCGACATCTGCATTCCGTTCAGCTGCGACAGATACGGCATTACTTCGGCCACGAACTGATCTTCCATCAACTCGCGCACTTCCTCTTGCCGGTTCCGTTCTCCACCGGAGAGCAAATCCGGCACACTGACCTCGAGCGCTCTCGCCAGCCGTTCCAGTGAAGATAGCGTCGGCGTCGCCTTCTCGTTTTCGATTTTCGACACGTAAGTCCGCGGCACCGACATGCGCAGCGCCAGTTGCCGCTGGCTCAAGCCGCTGCGCAGTCGCAGCGATCGGATCGAGTGCGCCAGCTTCAGATGCCC
>CZKY01000083.1_pt2 | contig 16360 bp, 16 predicted proteins | sample 2454881 | NCBI WGS metagenome assembly CZKY01 (sample SAMEA3539301, study PRJEB10725) | soil metagenome | biome: tundra; feature: field; material: soil | place: USA | collected 2010-05 | depth 0.15 m | reverse complement strand
TGCGCCCTTCAGGCCATCGACCAGGACGCCAATTTTACCGAAAATCCCAACCAACTGATTCTCTTCGACTTTTAACCGGACAGCAGTGACTGCGTTTATATCCTGACAAATCGCTCCAAGACGCTTTACGTTGGAGTTACAAACAACCTTCACCGCCGCGTTTGGGAACACAAGTTTGGGGACGGATCGGCATTCTGCAAGCGTTACAAAATCGAACGGCTCGTTTACTACGAGAGCTTTGATGATGTGCGCAACGCGATTGACCGGGAGAAGCGGATCAAAGGCTGGCTTCGGATTAAGAAGATCCAGTTGATTGTTTCTGTGAATCCTAGGTGGAACGATCTGAGTGAGGGGTGGTACGAACGGCATCTCTACCAGCCGGACAAATGCATAGGTCCTTCGCTTCGCTCAGGATGACAGCATTGGGTGGGATGACAGTATTGGGTGGTTAGTGGGCCGCTGTGAACGCGATGAGCGCCTCTAACTTTGCTAGCGCTACGCCGGAATCTATGGCGTCGGCGGCCAGCGGCACTGCATCGCGCAGATGATCGGCCCGTCCGGCGGCGACGAGGGCGGCGGCGGCGTTGAGCAGCACCACATCGCGGCGGGCGGATTTCTCTCCGGACAGGATTTCGCGAATCAGCGCGGCGTTGAGAGCGGCGTCTCCGCCTCCGATGTCTTCCAGCGTCGCTCGCTGTAAGCCGAACTCTTCCGGCGTGACTTCGTAGGTGTGCACCTGGCCTTCGCGGACTTCTCCGACACGCGTGGGGCCGGTGATCGTGATTTCGTCCAGGCCGTCGCTGCCGTGAACTACCAGCGCTCGATGCAGACCTAACATGCTGAGCGCTTCCGCAAGTTTTTCAACCAGGTCCGCGGAATAGACACCAACGACCTGGCAGGTGGCGCGCGCGGGATTCGTCAACGGACCGAGCAGGTTGAAAACCGTGCGCAGATGCAACTCGCGGCGGGCGGTCTGCACGTACTTCATCGCCGAATGCATGGCGGGGGCGAAAAGAAAGGCGATTCCCACTTGCGCCAGGCAGGCGGCGATCTGCGCGGCCGGCAGCTGGATGTTCACGCCCAACGCTTCCATCACGTCGGCGGAGCCGCACTTCGAAGTCACGCTGCGATTGCCATGCTTGGCGACGCGCACGCCGGCTCCGGCGACGACGAAGGCCGTCGCCGTCGAAATGTTGAATGTGCCGCTGGCATCGCCGCCGGTGCCGCAGGTATCGACGAGCGCGTCACGCCCGGTGCCGCTGGCGTCGAGGATGGAGTCGGCGTGGAGTTCGAGCGGAATGGCGGCGGCTCGGATGGCTTCGGCGAATCCGACGATTTCTTCGACCGTCTCGCCTTTCATGTGCAAGGCCACGAGCAGGGCCGCAATTTGCGCGTCGGAGCATTGGCCGGTAAGGACTTCGCTCATCACCGCGTGCGCCTCTTCGCGGGAGAGCGACTGACGGTGATTGGCGATGCGATGGAGGGCGTCGAGGATCATGTCTCCAGCCAAGGGTAGCACTGATTGCTGTTCGTTTTTTTTCCAGCGGTGATCTTCGCCGTTTGCACCAATCCTTCTGCCTTCTATAAAATTAAGAGTTTGCTGCACTTGTCTGAAGCCGCAAGCAGAGTCCTCTCGGGAGTCCATTAACGGCGGTTGCCGCGGTTCGTGATCGCGAACGACCAACGACCAACGACCAACGACGGATTTGGAATCATTATGAAAATTCATGAGTATCAGGCAAAAGAAATTTTGAAGAAGTACGGCGTCGCCGTGCCGCGGGGCATGATGGCGGCGACACGGGAAGAAGCTGAGGCGGCGGCGAAGGACCTTCTGGGCTCCGGCGCGACGGGAGTGGTGGTGAAAGCGCAGATCCACGCCGGCGGACGCGGCAAGGGCGGCGGCGTGAAGATCGCCAAGTCGGTGGAAGAGGCGGCCGAGTTCGCCGGCAAGATGCTGGGCATGACACTGGTGACGCATCAGACGGGGCCGGAAGGGCGCATCGTGCATCGGTTGCTGGTGGAAGAGACGTTGCCGATCGAGAAGGAACTGTATCTCGGCATTCTGGTGGATCGCGGCGAGGGCAAGCCGGTGTTCATGGCATCGGCTGCGGGCGGCATGGATATCGAGCAAGTGGCAGCCGAGAGGCCGGAAGCGATCCTGAAGCAGTACATCGATCCGGGCATGGGGCTGGAGCCGTTCCAGGCGCGCAAGATCGCGTTCAGTTTGGGACTAAAGCCGCAGCAGATCAATCCTGCCGTTCAGTTCTTGACCGGCCTGTACCGCGCATTCCTTGAAACGGATGCTTCGCTGGTGGAGATCAATCCTTTCATCAGTTGCACGGACGGCCGGTTGTTCGCGCTCGACGCCAAGTTGACCTTTGACGATAACGCGCTCTTCCGTCATGCGGACCTCCGCGAACTGCGGGACGTCACCGAGGAAGATCCGCTTGAAGTGGAGGCGTCGAAATACAACCTCAACTACATCAAGCTCGACGGCAACGTGGGCTGCATGGTGAATGGCGCAGGCCTGGCGATGGCCACGATGGACATCATCAAATACGCGGGCGGCATGCCGGCTAACTTTCTCGATGTGGGCGGCAGCGCAAGCGCGGACCAGGTAGCGCACGCGTTTGAGATTCTGCTGAGCGACAAGAGTGTGCGCGCCGTGCTGATCAATATTTTTGGGGGCATTCTGCGCGTGGATATGCTGGCTACCGGGGTAGTCGAGGCGGCGAGGAAAACAAATATCCAACTGCCGGTGGTCCTGCGGCTGGAAGGCACCAATGTTGAGGAAGGCAAGAGAATCCTGATGGAGTCGGGGCTGAACTTCATGGTTGCAGAGACCATGAAGGATGCGGCCGACAAAGTAGTCGCAGCGGCGAAGCACGCAGCCTGAGAGCGAAGAGCGTACGGCGAACAGCGGTTTTTTTCGAAAGTGAGCAATTATGGCAATCCTGGCTGATAAAAGAACTCGATTAATTGTGCAAGGTCTGACGGGGCGCGAAGGCACCTTCCACGCGAAGGCTTGCGCGGCTTACGGCACGCAGATTGTGGGCGGCGTCACGCCCGGCAAGGGCGGGACGACACACGAGGGCTGGCCGATCTTCAATACCGTTCAGGAAGCGGCGGACAAGACGGGGGCGAATGCCACGGTCATTTTTGTGCCGCCACCGTACGCGGCCGACGCGATTATGGAAGCGGCCGATGCTGAAATCGACCTTATTGTCTGCATCACGGAGGGCATCCCGACGCTGGATATGGTGCGCGCCTGGGAGTTTCTGCAGAACCGGCGCTCGCGCCTGATCGGGCCGAACTGCCCGGGCATCATCTCGCCGGGCAAATGTAAAATCGGCATCATGCCGGCGCAGATCCACAAAGAGGGCAATGTCGGGATTGTGTCGCGATCCGGGACGCTGACTTATGAGGCGGTGCATCAGCTTACTCAACGCGGAATCGGGCAGTCGACGGCGATTGGGATTGGCGGGGATCCGATCATCGGCACGAATTTTGTCGACGCGCTCGATCTGTTTAACCGCGATCCGCAGACCGAAGCCGTTGTCATGATCGGGGAAATCGGTGGCAACGCGGAGGAGATCGCCGCGAAGTTCATCAGGACGCACATGAAGAAGCCGGTCGTGGGCTTTATCGCCGGCCAGACAGCGCCTCCCGGACGCCGTATGGGCCACGCCGGCGCGATCATCTCCGGCGGCAAGGGCACGGCAGCCGAGAAGATTGCCGCCATGGAAAAGGCTGGCCTCAAGGTCGCGAAATCGCCAGCGGAAATCGGCGAAACGCTCGCGGCCGCGCTGGGAGCGAAGGTGTAGGAGCAATCAGCACTCAGCCGTCAGCTTCAGCTAACAGGGAGCGGATAGGTTTCTGCTGAGACCTGACAACTGAGACCTGAGACCTAACTTATGAAAACACTGCAACGCACACTGACCATCATCAAGCCCGACGCGGTGAAGAAGAACGCGGTCGGAGACATCATCGAACAGTTCGAGAAGAATGGCTTCCGCATTCTGGCCATGAAGATGTTGGAAATTTCGCAGCACCAGGCGGAGCAGTTCTACGCCGTCCATGCCAGCCGGCCGTTTTACAGCTCGCTGACCAAATTCATGTCGAGTGGACCGATCGTGGCGCTGGCACTGGAAAAGGAAAACGCCATTGCCGATCTGCGCAAGCTGATGGGCGCCACTAATCCGGCCAGTGCGGAAGAGGGCACCATCCGCAAGAAATGGGCCAGTGACATTGAACACAATGCGATCCACGGCTCGGACGCGGATGATACGGCGCGCTTCGAGTTGAGCTTCTTCTTTGCGGGTTACGAATTGACGCAATAGGCTCTCGCTCTCAGCTATCAGCTCTCAGTAACTGCTGTGTCCGCTGAGCATTTGCTGAGAGCTGACAACTGAGGACTGGTGTTCATATGCCTTTAGTTCAAGTCACGATGCTCCAAGGCCGCACGGCCGATCAGAAGCGCAAGATCGCACAGCGCATCACCGACACGATGGTGGAAGTAGCGGGAGCGCGCCGCGAAGCGATCATGGTCACATTTCTGGAAGTGTCGAAGGAAAGTTATGCTTCGGGTGGCGTGCTGATGGTGGACAAGCAGCCGACGTGAGGGTCACGGAGCCCGCGGATGTACGCTCGCATGAGATCCTTCGCTTCGCTCAGGATGACAATTGATTGAAAGTCATCCCAACGGTTCGAACAAATGCCCTTCGATCCGGTCGGCGAGTTTGGGCAGATCCTTCTTTGCCAACTGCAAGAAATGCGGGGCGGTGCGATGAGCCTCGATGGCGGCCTCATCCTTGTACTGTTCGTAGATAAAGAACCGGCGCGGATCGGTCTTGTGCTTATGCACCTGATACATGAGGCAACCCGGTTCCTTACGCGATTCGGCTGAGAGTTTTTCAAAGATCGCGATCACTTCGGACTCGCGCCCGATTTTTGCCATCCAAGTTACGGCCAACACCACCATCCGTCGCTCCGTTCTATTACTGTGAATTTCCAGCCCCTAAAGGGGCATCTGATTCCGAAAACTTACGGCATCGCTAAAGCGATGCCCTGATACGAAACCGCAATCTTTCAAAACCTCTTGAGTCCCAATGCGGTTATAAAGTCGGGCACCAGGATCGTCTGCTCACGATCGGGGCCCGTGGAAATCATTCCCACCTGGGCTCCGGTTTCCTTTTCGATGAAGGCGAGATACTCGCGGGCGGCCTTGGGCAATGCTTCGACTGTCCGAATGGCCTGCGTTGGGCTGGCCCAGCCCGGCATGTTGCGGTAGATGCACTCGATTTTTTCGTAGCCACATGCCTGAGCCGGAACTTCGTCCGTTTCCTTGCCGTCCACCTTATACCCCACGCAGACTGGAATCTCCGTCAGGTGGTCGAGCACATCCAACTTAGTAACCACCAACCAGGAGATGCCGTTAATCATGCCAGCGTAACGGAGTAGAGGCAAATCGAGCCAGCCGGTGCGGCGGGGACGTCCGGTGACGGCGCCGAATTCGTTGCCGCGCTTGCGCAGGTCTTCGCCTTGCGCGTCGAAGAGTTCGCTCGGGAACGGGCCGCTGCCGACGCGGGTGCAATAGGCCTTGGTGATGCCGATGACCGTGTCAATCGATGTCGGCGGCACGCCGGTTCCGGTTGCGGCGCCACCGGAAGTGGAGCTCGAAGACGTCACGAACGGATAGGTGCCGTGATCGATGTCGAGCATGGTGCCCTGCGCGCCTTCGAACACGATCGACTTGCCTTCGGCCAGCGCGCGGTTCAGCAGGAGCGCCGTGTCGCAGACAAAGGGAGCGATCTGCTCGGCGGCGTCGGCGTATTCCCGGAACATTTTGTCGGCATCGAGCGGGTCGGAGTTGAAGAGCGCGTGCGCGATCATGTTCTTTTCGCGACATGCGTTCTCGATGTGGGTGCGAAGCAGCGTGGCGTCGAGCAGGTCGGCGACTCGCAATCCGCGGCGTCCCATTTTGTCTTCGTAAGTTGGGCCGATGCCGCGTGATGTGGTGCCGATTTTCACGCGGCCGGGGGCGTTTTCCGACCCCAGCTCCATCATGCGATGGTAGGGAAGAATAACCTGCGCGCGGTTCGAGATGAAAAGATTGCCGTCCACCTTCACGCCGGCAGCGCGCAGGGAAGCGACTTCCTTCAGGAAGGCCAACGGATCAAGCACCACCCCATTGCCAATGACGCTCGTGCACTCGGGCCGCAGAATGCCGCCGGGCACAAGCTGCAGGATGAATTTCTTCCCGTTGATGATGACGGTGTGTCCGGCGTTGTGTCCGCCGGCGTAGCGAGCTACGACCGAAAAGGTCTGGGTAAGTACGTCGACAATCTTGCCCTTGCCCTCGTCGCCCCACTGGGCGCCGACAATGACCGCGGTTCTGCCTCTGCTCAATGCGAACTCCATTTGGAAAATTGCGCGACCGTCAGGCCGCCCCAGGGTCGCACACACTTGCCGCGCCGCTGCTGAATTGACTGGAAAACCGGGAAGATCGGCGGAACTCGGTGTGTACACTCTAGCATACCGAATCGGGCTGTGGAGGAGCAAACCGGAAAATCGCTCTTAGCTCTTGGCCTTTGGCTTTTAGCTAAGAGCCAAGAGCTAAAGCCAAGAGCGATTTTCTCCGCGCTGATCTTGTATCCTGACAGCGTGCCCGAACTTCCCGAGGTCGAAACCATTGCGCGAGGCCTCGACACGCGCGTGGCCGGGGACACCGTCGAATCGGTCTGGATCGGTTCCAGGCAGCAGCCGCTGAAGTCACCGGCCGGCGTCATCGCTGCGACGCTTGAGGGCAAGCGGATCGTACGGGTGCACCGTGCGGGCAAACACATCGTGTTCGATCTGGAGGGAGCATCATGGGCATCACGGACCGCATCACCGACCGCATCAACGACAAAGCACGGCAAACGCGCAGTTCGCGGGCAGACGCGGCAAGCCGCGTCTCTACACAAATCCGATCCACATCGATCCGATGCTGAGACGGCGCAGTGGATCGTCCATCTCGGCATGACCGGGCGCATGGTCGTTTGCGAACCTGCGGCGGAGATCGCAAAGCACACGCACCTGATCGCGAAGCTCGCGTCGGGGCGCGAACTGCGGTTTATCGATCCGCGGATGTTTGGCAAGCTCAGCGTTCATCCCGGCGGCTTCGATCCCGGGGGAGTGGAACCGCTGGAGGTGAGCGAGGAGCGGTTCGTCGCGCTTTTTCGCGGGCGCAAGACTCCGATCAAGAGCGCGCTACTGAATCAGAAGTTGCTGCGCGGCGTGGGCAACATTTATGCCGACGAGTCGTTGTTTCGGGCTGGCATCCGTCCCCGCCGGCGGGCGGCGGCCATCACGCGGGAGCAGTTGGGCAAGCTGCACCGAGCGGTGCGGGAAGTGCTGCGCGAGGCGATCGCGCGGGGCGGATCTTCGATTTCCGATTATGTCGACGCGGATGGAGAAGAAGGATTCTTCCAGCTCCAGCATCGAGTTTATGGCCGTGAGGGGGAGCCGTGCCTGGTGTGCCGGACCGCAATCCGGCGGGTTGTACTGGCAGGCCGCAGCAGTCACTACTGTTCAAAGTGTCAAAAATAGCCCTAGTAGAACGATTTAATATTGACGGATTGCCACCCGCCCTGTAAAAAAGGGCAGGCCTCTAAATGCTCCCTCGAAACGGACTACCGAGTCGGTCATAATGAATAAATTCTATGAATAAAATCTCAATTGGAGTGGACCTCGGCGGCACGAACTTGCGCATCGCCGCCGTGGACGAGCAAGGCGCACTCGTCGAGAAAGTGACGCTCGGCACCAAGGTTTCCCTGGGACGCGATCACGTTATCGGCGACATGTGCGACGCCATCCAGCGCTTGGCGGAGAAATACGGGAACTCCGCCCCACTGCTGGGGATCGGTATCGGCGTACCCGGCATCATCGACATGCAAACTGGCCTGTTGCGCGAATCGCCCAACCTTCCGGGCTGGGCTAACTATCCAGTTCGCGCCGCCATTGAGCAGCGACTGAAGACCATCGTGATTCTCGAAAACGACGCCAATGTCGCGGCGCTCGGAGAAAAATGGCTGGGCGCGGCCAAGGATTTTTCCGACATGGCGATGCTGACCCTCGGTACCGGCGTCGGCGGTGGACTGGTTCTGGGCGGAGCGATCTGGCACGGCGCGAACGGTATGGCTGGCGAGTTCGGGCACACGACCGTTGAACCGGAGGGGCAACTTTGCGGGTGCGGGAATCGAGGATGCCTGGAACAATACGCTTCGGCGACGGCGGTGGTCCGGTTGGCGCGGGAAGCGATCGTGAGCAACGGCGCGCCGGCACTGGCGCGCGCTGCACACTCGGATCCGGAGTTCAGCGCGAAATCGATTTACAATCTCGCGATTCAAGGCGATGAAGACGCGCGCCGCATTTTCCGGTACGTGGGCCGTTGTTTGGGCATTGTGCTTTCGTCGATGGTGAATTCCTTGAACCTGCCGATTTACGTGATTGGCGGGGGAGTTTCGAGCGCGTGGGAAGCTTTTTCGCCCTCGATCTTCGAAGAGTTGCGGCGGCGTTCCATGGTGTACGCCGCCACTGCGCCGCACGATCCTTCGGCCACCAACCAGGGCGCTTCCGCGCATGTGGAGGCTGGCCCCGGCCAGAAGACCATCATCACCCGCGCGTTGTTGGGGAGCGATGCCGGCTTGTACGGCGCGGCCCGGCTGCCGATGATTGCGGAAGCAAAGCGCTAATCGCGTTTGTGCTTCGGCGGCCGCGACGGCCTGTTCGCCGGACCCTTTGTCGCCGCTGGCTTCGATGAGTGCGCTGGCCTGGATGAGCGTTGTGCGAATGGCGGCTTCTCCGAGTGCGACGGCCTGGGTGAGCGCGGTGCTTTGGAGAATTTTGATGTGCGCGATGGGTATGCCGACTTCGGTATGCGCGGCGGCTTGATGGCTGTAGCTTTCGGTGCGCGCAGCACTATGTGAGGGCTTGGCGGACTGGCAACTTTCGTTCCCGACGCAGCGCTTTTCAGCTTGGCTACTTCCAGCAGAGTGAGGTTGCGCCAATCTCCCGGCGGCACGTCGAGCGCGAGGGGACCGTACTGCACGCGGCGGATTTTCTCCACGTGGTGCCCAACTTCTTCAAACATTTTTCGGACCTGGCGGTTGCGGCCTTCAATGATGGTCACTTCGAGCCACGGGTTGTCGCCTTCGCGGATCAGGCGAATTTTTGCCGGTGCGGTGCGCACGCGGCGGCCGCCTTTTTCGGCAATAGAAACTCCGCGGCGAAGCTTGTCGAGCTTGGTCTCGTCGGGCTGGCCGGCGACTTTCACAACGTAAGTCTTCGCCACGTTGGAAGCCGCTTTCATCAGAGCGTTGGCCAGCGCGCCGTCGTTGGTCATCAGCAGCAAGCCTTCGCTTGCCCAGTCCAGACGGCCCACGGGATACACGCGGCCTTTCACCTTCTGCACCAGGTCCATCACGGTGGGGCGCTTTTTCTCATCGCTGACCGTGGTCACGTATCCCTTGGGCTTGTTGAGCGCGACGTAGGTGTAACGTTCGGGCCCCTGCAGCAGTTTGCCATCCACGCGGATGTGGTCTTGCTCGGGATCAGCTTTAGTGCCGAGCTGCGTGACCACCTGGCCATTGACCAGCACGCGGCCGGAGGCGATCAGTTCTTCGGCTTTGCGGCGGGATGCCACTCCGGCAGCAGCGATAATTTTTTGCAGACGTTCGGCAGGCATGGATGGCTACTCCGGTTTGATGGCGGCTGGCATTTCGGCTTCGTCTTCTTTGGTGGCGAGTTCGGGCTCGGTGCCCTTGGCAATTTCAGCAGTACTTTCTGTTTCGGAAGAATCATCCTCTACAGTTGACAGCGAACTTGAAGACACTTCCACCGGGGCGCCCTCACTTGGAAGCAGGTCGCTCTGGAATGACTCCGCCAGCAATTTCTCGAATTCCTCCATGCTGGGCAACTCGTTGACGTCCTTAAGCCCAAAGCGCAGCAGAAACTCCTTGCTGGTTTTGTAGAGAATGGGGCGGCCGATCACGGCCTTTCTGCCCGCAGTTGTGATGAGCTTGCGGTCGAGCAGGGTGGCGATGACTCCGCCGGAATCGACGCCACGGATTTCGCTGATCTCGGGTACCGTTACCGGTTGCTTGTAGGCGACGACGGCAAGAGTTTCGAGCGCCGGAAGCGATAGCCGGAAAGGCGGTTTCAGGCTCTTGGCGAAGGCGCGCACCACGTCGTGTTGCTCGGGCTTGGTGGACATGCGGTATCCGCCGGCGACTTGGCGGATTTCGATTCCGTGGTTTCCGCCGGAGTAATCCGCGATGAGTTCTTCGAGCGTGGCGCGGATGCGCGACTTGATTTCCGCGGCATCGATTCCCGGAGTTTCCGCGAGCATAGACTCTTTCACGAGCGAAAAAATCTGGTCGAGCGAAATGGGTATTTCCGCCGCGTAAATGATGGCTTCGAGTTGGGGTCTAAGACTCATAAGTCAGTTGCCAGCTACCAGTTGCCAGTAAAACCAGCGCGAACTCCACTGGCAACTGGCAACCGGCAACTGTTTTTTCACTTCCAATCATCGCGTACTGCGGCTTGCTCCGTCATCACTTCTTCGAAGTGGGAATGCTTGCGTACGAGCACTTCGCCGAAGACGTGGTCCTGCCGCACCTGGATCGCCTGCAACCGGACCAGTTCGAGCAAGGCCAGAAACATGCAGACCAGCGCCGGCCGCGACGGCACATTGCGCAGCATCTGCTTAAGGCGAATCGGGCGATCCTCTAGCGAGAGCCGGCGGTGCAGGTACTGGATCATCTGGCCGACGGTTACGGTTTCTTCGTCCACTTCCAGGATTGGCCGGTTGCGCGCTCGGTCCAGGATCTGCTGGAAGGTTTTGACCAGGTCGATGACATCGGCGGCGAGTTCAGGCTCGGTGCCCTCGGCGTCCATGAACTCCCGGATCGCGGGATTGCTCAGCACCGCGTCTTCAATCTGCTGTTTCTGCAGGAGCATTTGTGCCGCGGATTTGAACTTTTCGTGCTCGAGCAGGCGGTTGACGAGTTCGTTGCGCGGGTCTTCCAGCGCGTCGGCGGGAGCGAGCGGATCGCGCGGCAACAACATCTTCGACTTGATGTGAATCAGCACCGCAGCCATGTAAATGAACTCGGAGGCGACGTTCACGTCGAGGTCGCGAATGCGCTCGACATAGGTGAGGTACTGCGCGGTGATCCTGGCGATGGGAATGTCGTAGATGTTGATGTCCTGCTTGCGGATCAGGTCGAGCAGCAGGTCGAGCGGGCCCTCGTAGATTTCGCCGAGTTCGATGGCGAACGGGAAATCGCTATCTTCTTTCGCGGACCTGCTCGCCGCAGGCTTGCTTTCAGAAGACACGGGCGGAGCCGCGCCGCGCCCAGAAGCCTCGACTGGAGCCTGTTCTGATATGGGTTGAGACAAATCCGTCACTTCGTGGAATCCTTCACCGGCTCATAATCCAGGCCCATCGCGCTGCGGACCTCTTCCATCGTGGCGCCCGCGACCTCACGCGCGCGAGTCGAGCCTGCTTCCAGAATATCCCACGCGAGCCGCGGATTGTCCTCGTATTTTTTTCGGCGCTCCTGCATGGGATTGAGGATCTTTACCAGGGCATCGGCGGCCCAGCCCTTGCACTCAATGCAGCCGATTCCGGCCGACCGGCAGCCTTCGTATACCCTCGCCATCGTCTCCTGGTCGCTGAATATTTTGTGCAGGTCGCCCACCGGACACACGTCAGGGTTGCCGCGATCGGTGCGCCGCACGCGGGCAGGATCGGTGACCATAGTCTTCAGTTTTTGCCGCACCACCGGCTCGGGATCGGTCAGCAGTAGTGCGTTGCCATACGATTTCGACATCTTGCGGCCGTCCGTGCCCGGCAGGCGGGGTGCGGGCGTTAGCAGGGCCGCCGGTTCGGGAAACACGATATTGGGGATGACATAATCGGCTTTTGGCTCTAGCTCCACTTCTGTTCCATCGGAGGTCAGAACTTTCGTCCTGCTGCTGCCCGTTCTGATGATCTGTGGCGGCTTAGTCGCTCCGTAGAAGCCGTTGAACCGCCGCGCGATTTCGCGGGTCAGTTCAACGTGCGCCACCTGGTCTTCGCCGACCGGAACGACGTCCGCCTTGTAGATCAAAATATCCGCCGATTGCAGGACGGGATAACCAAGAAACCCGTACGTGCCCAGGTCTTTTTCCTTGATGTTTTCCTTCTGCTCTTTGTACGTTGGGACGCGCTCCAGCCAGCCGAGGGGAGTGATCATCGAAAGCAGCAGGTGCAATTCCGCGTGCGCCGGCACATGCGACTGAATGAACATCACGCACTTCGCGGGATCCAGCCCCGCCGCCAGCCAATCCAGCAGCACCTCGACCGAGTTTTCTTTCAGACGCGAAGTGTCCGCGTAGTCGGTGGTCAGCGCGTGCCAGTCGGCGATAAAGAAAAAGCAGTCATACTGCTCCTGCATACGGACCCAGTTTTGGAGCGCGCCAACGTAGTTTCCCAGGTGCAGTTTGCCGGTCGAGCGCATTCCGCTCAGCACGCGTTTCTTAGAAGGAGTCGTCATTCAGAATTTGCCCAGCATCGAAAGGTAGAAGCGGAGAAATGGACGGATCAAGCCGCTGAGCAGTCCTCCACCCAGATACACTAGCGCCAGGAGTGCAAAGATGCCGATGCGGTCGTACACCATTCGCGCCGAATCCGGCAGGAAATGCCGCAGCACGTGGCTGCCATCAAGCGGCGGGACGGGAATCAGGTTGAAGACCGCCAGAACGATGTTGATGATCATGAGTGCATACAGCAGCATGGCGACGGGCGTCAACGCGGAATCGGACCCAGCGCCGTCGAAACCACCCGGCAATCCCGTGACCAGAGTGTGTCCGGAGGCCGACGAAAGTGAGATGCCACCGAGCAGCAGAAGCGCCCCGGTGGCGACGATGAAGTTGCTGACTGGACCGGCCACCGAGGTCAGAATGTCGTCCATTATAGGATGGCGAAAATTCCGTGGGTCCACGGGTGTGGGCTTCGCCCAGCCGAGCAATGGGATGCCGCTGATGGCCGCGACCAGCGGCAGTATGATCGTGCCAAACAGATCGATGTGCCGAATTGGATTCAGCGATACCCGTCCCAACATGCGAGCCGTGGGATCGCCACAGCGTGACGCGGTCCAGGCGTGGGCGGACTCGTGCACGCTGATCGCAAACAGGAACGCGATCATCTGGTAAAGGATTTCAACGATTCTCGGCGTCATTGGTGACCCCTGATTCTAACAAAGCCCGGAAAATGCCGAGGTGAGGAGTCAGATTGCAGAAATAAAACCCAGAGTTGCGGGGATCGAAAAGGAAATGCAGCGAGTAAGCTGTGATGGGATCTATTGCCCGGCGCGTATCGGCGAGACGATCAGGTGGCCGGCGGCTCGTTTCTTGCTGTCGCCCTTGTCGTGCTGGTAAAGCAGCGAGAGGGCGCCTTCGCCGGACGTGGTCGCGCCGGCGAGTTCCGCCGCCAGACCCTGATAGGAGCGGCCGAGTTCATTATTCCCCTGCGCGGCCACTGGGCTGCCCTTGTCAATCGCGGGTCCGATGACCTGGTAGTTGTTGGGCACCTTCCAGAGCACCTTGCAGTTGGTGGCTTTCTCCACATCCTCGTCGGTGAAGCCGGGAATCTTTTTGTAACGGTTGAGCACGATCCGCAGGCGATCGCGGCCCGCTCCTTCCTGCAGGAAGGCGTGAATCCGGCCCGCGCTCCAGAGGGAAACGACGTCGGTCTGCGCGACCAGCAGCACGGCGTTGGAGAGGTCGCAGATCATTTGCATCGTGCCATCCATCCGGCCCGAGCAATCGAGCACGACGAAATGATACTGGTTTACCAGCAGGTCGAAGAGGCGAGCCAGTTCCGCCGCGGTCGGGACCGCGTTGTGCGGTTGCTGAGCGCCGGCCAGCAGATGAAGGCCATTGCGATAGGGCGTCATTAGGCCATCGAGGAGCGAACCGTCCATGCGATGCAGGTTTTGCAACGCATCGATCAGCGTGAATTGAGGCCGCAGATTCAGTTGCAGGGCAGCGTGGCCGATGGGAGCGAAATCCACCAGCACCACGCGCCCGTGAGTCTCCTGCAAGGCGACGGCGGTATTCACCGCGGCAGTGGTGGCGCCGGCTCCGCCCTTGGCGTTCAGAAAAGTAAAGACTCGGGCCTTGCTGGAACTGCGCTGGGCACGGCTCAATGTGGCCGAGAAGCGAGTGAAGGCTTCGATCAAGGCTTCGCGGCTGGCGGCATGATCCAGAAACTCACGCGCGCCGGCTCGCATGGCGGAGACAATGTTCGTGGGCTGGTTCATTTCGCCCACGGCAAAAATTGTGACTTCGGGAATGCTGGCGTGGATCAGTTCGATGGTGCGGATAGCGCGCTGCGGATTCTGAGGATCAATATCCACCAGGACAACTTCGGCGTGCTGATCCTGCAATTGACGCAAAACGGCATCACCCGGTCCAGGAGGGAAACCGACATGGCTCAATACCGTTCGGGCCAGATTGGTGCTCTCCACCCGGCTATGCAGTACGACGGATTTTTCGCGGTCCTCGGTAAGGAGGGCGACGGCGATCCCGGGCATGACTCGATTCTCAATGTTGTTCAATGTCATGCTACGAACTTCCAGCGCCGGGGCCAAATGACCTTCGTAATCAAAGGGGACCTCAGACGAAGCGGCAGGTCGCCAGCGGGTTTTCCATCAGGGCAAAAACCCGCCAGACTGCTGGTTTATTCAATTGTAAGGCAAAGTCCAGCGCTTGAAAAGGCGAAGGAAGTGTCGGAAAACAAGGCCTCAGCGCGGTACCGGGCCGGAAGTCGCTTCGGCGGCACTTGTGGCCGAAACTCGCACGAATGGAGCGATGGGCTCGTTGGAGGGCAAGTACTGGTAGGAATCGAGTTGCACGGCAATCCCGCTTCGTTGACCGGCCTGGGAAGCCGAGGCGCGCAACACCCGCCCACTACATCGAACAGGCATGTTTTCCGCCAAAGTGATTTCGGAGGGCATGGTGAAGGTCAATTCCACGACCGCCCCTTCCGGAAGCGCCGTCTCAGCGTAAAAGAAAATTCCACGGCCACTCAAGTCCTGAGTAAATCCGGGCACAGTCCGTCCCTCGAAGTGAACCGCCAACGGCAGGTTCACTTCGAAACGCTGTGCGCCTCGTCGTTCAAGACGATGTTCAAGACGATTAGGATCAGTGCTCATCGTTCATCCTTCCCGGATCCAACCCTCTCGGATCGGTAGACCTTAACTCTATCGCGGATCGAACCGGCGGGGAAGTCCCAAGTGGGTCACCCGGCGGGGCTGTGGAAATCCGCTGAATCGAGTCAATAACTCAACGTCTCATCTTCCTGCCGGTTGCCGTCATCGCCAAGATGTGAAAAAGTTCTAAAAGCGTGACTCCGTCGCCAAATTCCGCCACGGCTGAAGAAGCGGCTGGGAAAGCGGCGCGCCTGCCGAAGTGGGCCACAACCCTGCGCGCCTTGCGCCACCGCAATTTTCAGCTCTTCTTCGGCGGACAACTGATCTCTCTCACCGGCACCTGGATGCAGACCGTAGCCCAGGCGTGGCTCGTCTACCGCATGACGGGATCGGCACTGTTGCTGGGAAGTGTCGGCTTTGCCAGCCAGATTCCCGTCTTCCTCGTCGCTCCTTTCGGAGGCATTACCGCCGACCGCGTCAATCGCCAGCGACTGGTGATCGCCACTCAGACCGCTTCCATGATCCTCGCGGGAATTCTGGCTGGGCTCACGCTAAGCGGACGCGTCCATGTGTGGCACATCTTCGTGCTCGCGGCCATGCTCGGAGTGGTGAACGCCTTCGATATTCCCGGCCGGCAGTCCTTCCTCGTCGACATGGTCGGCAAAGAGGACCTGATGAACGCCATAGCCCTGAATTCCTCGATGTTCAATGGCGCGCGCGTAATCGGCCCTGCCATCGCGGGAATTCTGGTGGCGAGAATCGGCGAAGGCTGGTGCTTTGCCGCCAATTCAATTAGCTACATCGCCGTGATCGTCGGCCTGTCGCTGATGCACGTGCACTGCGCCCCGCGTGCCAGCCAACATTCGCCGATTGAAGACATCATCGAGGGCTTTCGCTGGGTCAACCACACGCGGATCATTCGTACGCTGCTCTTGCTGCTCGGCCTGGTGAGCCTGGTCGGCATGCCCTACACCGTGCTGATGCCGATCTTCGCCGACAAAATTCTGCACGGCGGCGCGCGTGGCCTCGGCATCCTGATGGGCGCCACCGGCGTAGGCGCGCTCTTCGGCGCCTTGACGCTCGCCGCCAAGACTGGAATAAAGGGGCTCGGGCGTTGGGTC
>CZKY01000179.1_pt1 | contig 16622 bp, 14 predicted proteins | sample 2454881 | NCBI WGS metagenome assembly CZKY01 (sample SAMEA3539301, study PRJEB10725) | soil metagenome | biome: tundra; feature: field; material: soil | place: USA | collected 2010-05 | depth 0.15 m | reverse complement strand
GTTGCTGGCCACCTTCGTCGGCCTGACTACGGTGCCCTACCTGGCGCGGCGGGTGGTCGCGAGCCACGTCCGCGAAGCCATGGACTACGACGTCACGCGCGCCGGCTTGATCTACATCCTGATCAGCGTTGTGATCGGAATCGCCGCCATCAACACCGGGAACAACCTGCTTTATGTTGTCGTCGCCACGCTGCTCTCTGCCATTCTGGTTTCCGGTATCGCCTCGGCGCTGGTGCTCCGTAGTCTCACGCTCGATGTCCACTTGCCCGAACACGTTTTTGCCGCGCGTCCGATGCTGGCACGCCTGCTCTTGCGCAACACCAGCGCTTGGCTGCCCTCCTTTTCCGTGCGCGTGGTTCCCGCCAAGCGCAAAGCCAAATCCAATGTCCGCTGGCGCTGGGAAGCCTCGACCTTCGGCTGGCCGCGCAACCGCCCACCCCAGAACCAGTGGCTCCGCCTGCCCGACCGCCGCCTGCGGCGCGTGCACGAGGAAGCAGAAAAGCCGATCCTGCAAGAATCCGTTTATTTCCCTTTTCTCGCTCCCGGACAGGAGCTCCGCGCCGACCTGGAGATCAGCTTCCCAGCGCGCGGCCGCTATTGCGAAAAAAACTTCGGTCTGGCCACGCGCTTTCCCTTCGCCTTCCTCATGAAAACCCGGCGGATTAACCTGGCCCGCGAAGTCATCGTCTATCCCGTCGTCGAGCCCACCGAACAGTTCCGCGAAGTTCTTCCCATGGTCACCGGCGAGTTCGAAACCTTTGTGCGCGGCCGCGGCAACGATCTTTACCTCATCCGCGACTACATGCCCGACGACTCCGCCCGCCATGTGGACTGGAAAGCCACGGCCCGCACCGGCGCGCTCAAAGTGCGCGAATTCAGCCGCGAAGATGAACGCAAGCTCCGCATCGTGTTTGACAACCCCGCTCCCGGAGTCCTGCAGCCCGTGGTGTATGAGCGAGCCGTGCGCCTGGCAGCCTCTCTGGGATGGCACTTCCACCACGAAGATGTCGAAGTCTCCTTCGTCGCGCCGGGATTGGAGCCAACCGAAGACGTCTTCGCTTTCCTGCGATACCTGGCGCTGGTCGCACCGCAGGAGGCAACTCCCGTGTTCAGTCGTCTTCGGGCCAGTGAAGATTACAACGTGATCGTTACCGCCCGCGACGCCGCCGGGATGCCCGCCGCTTTGGCCGCCAGATCCTACGTCATTTCGTTGGGCGTGTGGGGACGGGGCTCTGCCCCGCCGCCACATGGTTCCGTTACAAAGCGGGCTTAAGCCGCCGACAGGTCTTCATTTTTTTCTTCCCCCCTGGCGATTTTCGACATATACTCCGCCGCGGGTCCGGGCATAAAACGGTTTTGCTTCCTTCGTTCAAGACCAATTTGACGCGGTTCGCCGGGCTCGTCGCTTTCCGGCACAAGTCCACGGGAGGTGCAAATGTTGATCTGTGATCTGCTCAACAATCAAGTCCCCATATCCGCCGAGGCCCACCAGACCGTGCTCGAAGTCGCCAGCATGATGGTGGAGCACAACATCGGCGCTGTACCGGTTCTGCAAGAAGGCCAACTGACCGGCATTTTCTCCGAGCGCGACCTGATGACCCGTGTGGTGGTCGAAGGCAAGGATCCCGCCCGCACCCCGGTCAGCTAGGTCATGACCGAAGATCCTCTGACCGTCGCGCCGAACGATTCCCTGGAGACCTGCATGACCCTGATGAAGCGGCATGGTTTCCGGCACCTGCCGGTCTGCGCGGGACGTGAACTGAAGGGCGTGGTTTCCTTGCGCGACATCCTTCTCCACGACCTCGACGAAAAAGACGATGAAGTGCGCATGATGCGCGCCTACCTGCATTCCACGCCCGACGCCGGATAAGGCTTGCCCGCCCTTACCCTGTGGTTGGCTGAACAGGCTGCGGAAAAACTCCGGTTTCGTATCAGGGCATCGCTTCAGCGATGCCGAAAGTTCTTCCGCCAGGAGACGGGGCTTGCCCCGTCTCCGGAGATGCGGCAAGCCGCGTCTCACGGGAAATCAGACGGCTCTTTGCGGGCTGGGTATCGAATATCGACTTTTCCGCAGCCTGGGAAGGCTAGCTGGCCAGAGGGTAATGGTTACCAAGGTTACCTAAGTAGGTTGACCCCGAAGGGCCATCTGCCTGAGGATGTGGGGGACGGGCGAGGTGCGGCGGCTTCTGCGGTTAGTCGCGTACTTCGCCTGCATGTCCCATGACTTTGAACACTCATACCGTCGTCCTTTGTTTGTGGTGCGCGCAACCGATCCTGCAATCGGTGGTGGCGGTGATCTTATGGCGCCGTAAGCTGCACAAGCAGTTTCCCGTGTTTTTCTTGTTCCTTCTGGCGCAGGTTGCGAATTTTGCCATCATCTTTCCGCTTTGGCTCCGCGGCACTTACAGCTTATATTTCGGACTTTTCTGGCTGGGCGCCGCGGTCAATGCTGTTCTCGGTTTTAAGGTTATTCATGAGATTTTTCTCGACGTGTTCCGCCCCTATCACACTCTGAAAGACTTGGGCACTCTGCTGTTCAAATGGGCGGGCGTGGTGATGCTGCTGGTTTCGGTGGTGGTCGCCTTTTCGAATTCTTTCGACCAGAGTCCGCTGGTGCACGCCCTTACCACTTTGCAGCGCTCGGTCCGCATCGTGCAACTGGGCCTCATCCTTTTCATGCTCCTGTTTTCGCGCTTTCTGGGTGTGTCCTGGAAGCAGGTCAGTTTCGGCATCTCTCTCGGCTTTGGGCTCTTCGCCGGCGTGGAATTGCTGCTGTACGCGTTGAATTCGGGGGGATTTGTCAAGCAGGGCAATCTCAACCTGATCAACATGTCGACTTACAACCTTGCCATTCTTGTTTGGCTCGGCTACTCGCTCTCGCGCAAAGCCGTGCGCGAGGCCGCCGTCAACCACTTGCAGACCCAGCGCTGGGAACAGGGCTTGGCGGATCTTCAACACCCGGTGCCTTCCGATTCGCTGATCCCGATGTTCGAAGGCATGGTGGAGCGTGCCTTTTCGCGAAGCTCGAATCTGGAGCCTGCCGAAGATCCTATCCCGCTCAACCGTCCCGGTAACCCACCCAGAGCCAACTCCGCGGCAGCCGGTTCCAAGACCCGACCATAATCATGGCTGAGCCCAAAAGCAGCCCCGCGCAAAAACCTTGTCAAGAGGATTTTTTGGCGCGCTGCAATTCCTCCTGAACCGAAGCGATTCTATTCAAACCATTACCTTAAGAAACCAGCGTAAACACTGTTCCTATTGCCTGCCGGACGGCCCCGTCAATTTTCGGCGTGCGTGTCAACTTCTCGCCTCGTTCTGCGACCTTGAAGTAACCTCCTATTAATCAGAAAGTTGCAGGGTTGTGTATAATTCCTGACGCTGCAGGCTGGCAGTTTGACGCTAGCCTTCGGCAGACCCTAAGGAGAAAGTCCAATGAAACGTTCGCTCAGGGCGTTACTGCTGTTGGTAGGTCTGGTAGGTACATTTGCGTATGCTGCTGTCCCGAGAGTTCCCACTCACGAGGGGCCGATACCGCTGTGCCCACCCCGTCATCCTCTCTGCGACGCGTAGTCGCGAGATGGACATGGCCACTTAACCAAGATGACGTAACTATTCGCATCACGAACGCAATTTTCCGGGCTGGCACTCGTTGCCAGCCTCCTTTTTTTACTTCTCGTCTTTTTTACCCGTGGTTTCAGATTCCGCCTTCGCGCCCGCTGCTGACGGTTTTCCCTCTCCCGATTCTTTCGCATCCTCAACGGGAGATTCCGCTTCGTCGGTGTTGTTGCTGATGTATTGCACGATGATCGAAACGCGCCGGTTCGACGCGTCCAGCGGATCCTTCGGGTTGCGCAGGCGTTGGTCCGCAAAGCCCCGCACTTGCGAGACCTGATCGCCGCGCAATCCCGACTGCTGCATCAGTCGTCGCGCCGCATTCGCCCGGTCGGCCGAGAGTTCCCAGTTGCTGTAGCTGCCCTTGCCGGTATAGGGTTTGGCGTCGGTGTGTCCCTCGACCGAAACACGGTTGGGAACTTTTCCCAATTCCACCGCCAGGAGCGTCACCAGTTCCCGTCCACTCTGGTTGAGCGCGGCACTCCCGCTGTCGAAGAACGTTCCTCCCACCGATTCCATCAACTCGATGCGCAGACCTTCCGCGGTCACCGTCATCTCGATATTTTCTTTCAGCTTATCGAGGTCATTGATTCTCTGGATACTCTTTTGCAACTCCACTTTGAGCTGCGCCATGTTCTCCTTCGTCAGTTTAAGGTTCTCGCCCGCTCCGGCCATACTGCTTCCGAGCTTGTTCGCAGTGCCGCTGGGATCTTTGAAGTACCCGCTAATAGCAATCTGCGTCTGCTTGCTGCTGTTGCTCATCAGCCACAACACGATGAACAGTGCCATCATGGCCGTGACGAAGTCCGCATAGGCGACCTTCCAGGCGCCGCCGTGATGACCGCCATGGCCGCCTTTTTTCCTGATGATGATGATGGGTGGTGTCGGCATGCCCGTGTTTATCCCGCGGCCGCAGCAGCCGCACCAGCATCAGCACCAGCATCCGCCGCGGCCGCCGCCGCTTCGTCTTTCGCGCCCCGGCAAGCCTGTTCGACCGCCGTGAACGGGGGACGCACATGCCCGGGCACCGTCCGCCGCCCAATCTCAACCGCCATGATCGGGGCGACACCCTTCAGAAAAGCAATCATGGTCACCCGCAACACCAGCAGGAACGCGTGTTCCTCGTCCGCTATCTTGCCCATGCGCGAGGCCAGCGGTCCTACCAGCCCGTAGCACAAGAGAATACCCAGAAAAGTCCCCACTAACGCCGCCGCTACCTTGCGTCCAATTTCTTCCTGAGGTCCGCCCAGCGAACCCATCGTGATTACTACCCCCAGCACCGCCGCCACAATGCCCAGTCCGGGCAGTGAGTCCGCCATCGTCGTCAACGATGACACCGGCTCGCTGGCCTCGTGATGATGGACTTCCATGGCCGCCTCCAGCATCTGATCCAGATCGAATACTTCCACGCCGCCGCTCACTGCCATTCGCATTGTGTCGCAGACGAAAGCCACGGCATGATGGTTCTTCACGAAATCTTCGTATTTGGTGAACAGCGGACTCTTGTCCGGTTCCTCGATGTCCGTCTCCAGTGCCACCAGGCCTTCCTTGCGCGCCTTTTGCAGCAGTTCATACATCATCTTCAAGGAATCGATGTAGCGCTGCGTGGTGTACTTCGATGACCCAAATGCCCCCATGAGCCCACTCATCATCTGTTTCAGCGTGTGGACTGGATTCGAGATCAGCACCGTGCCCAACGCCGCCCCGCCGATGATGAGCAATTCCGCCGGCTGGAGCAGCACCTTGATGTTGCCGTGCTCCATCAGATACCCCGCCGCGATGCAGCCGAAGACAACCACGATCCCAATCATCGCAAACATGGAGCATCATCCTCGCAAGCGTCCACAAACGTTGGCAACACCCACCGCTACCGCCCTCGCCATCCCCTTCGAATGCGAAGGCTTCATCTCTCGCAAAAGCGATTCCAAGTCGCTGCCCGCGGTGGCCACGGTGTAGGCCACCTCGGCCTCAACCAGGAAGCGGTCGCCCCACCACAAAACTTCCGAATGGCTCAGCAGGTTCCATAAGATTTCAGCCGTCATGGCCACCATCATCGGACTGGCCGAGGGCAGCACCACCAGAAACTCGTTCTCTCCCCAGCATCCCAGAAAGTTTTCCGCATCCAGGCTATTTCGCAACGTCTGCGCCGCGGTGCGCAGAAAAGGCACGACTGACTGCGGACCGTGTTTTGCGCGAAACTCTTCCAGCCCCAGCACCCGTATCCGCAGCAACCCGAAGCCGATATGCGATTCCTCCATGCCCGCCATGCATTCATTCAGCACCGCTCGCGTCAGACGGCGCGAAGGAACTCCCGTCGTCGCGTCCAGACATCCGTACATCGGCGGCCCGGACAATTCCTCGCGGTACACAAACGCTTCTTCGAATAGAACTGTCGCACCCCCAATCGCGTCACCGTATTCCAGGATCGGCCGGGTGCGGATCCTCACCGCCGCGCGGTGCCCATTTTTGTGCAGGTAGAAAGCAGTGCAATGCTGCGGCTGCCGCTGGCTGAGGGTCATCGTCACTGGGCAGCGCTCGCCATTCAAGCTGTTGCCCCGCCGGTCGCAGGCCTGCACCACATCTTCCAGGACATGTCCCACCACATCGTGCCCGAGATGCCCGGTGAGGTGCTCCGCGCCCCGGTTCCAAAATCGGATCCGCCGTTCCCGGTCCACGATGTAAATCCCCACCGGCAACTCTTCCACCAAATGCCGGAATAGCTTCGGGTTATCGAGGAGGTTAGAGGACATGGCTGGACGTCCGCCTTCTCGTTTTATCGGCAGTCAAGGCAGGGAACTTCAGGGGCCAGAAGGGCAGCACGGCAGCGCGCACTGTGTGTGTTGCACAATGTTTGCCGAACAACGTCTGTCGTGTACCCGCAATTCCATTAGGATATCGGCGTGGTCGGAGCAGCACTTCAGGCCCGTAGCTGCGGAGTGCTGGCGGACGGGATTCAGCCCCCATAAGCGCCAACTTAAGCTGCTTGGGCTTTCTGGACGGTAGTTTCCCAATAGCCGACGATCCAGGAACTGTTATGTGCTTGGCTCGAATCGAAACGTCGAGTGCGGCCACTTTCGACAAGTACGAATAGCGCCCCCAACTCTCCCTGCCGCTTTCCAAATGCATCCGGTGAGGTATTCTTTTGGGGGACATTCCAAAGGGATGAGTGAAGACGTCCAGACGACGGGCGGGAATTGGAGAAGCTGGCTGGTAGACCGCGTGGCCGAACTGCGGCAACGTGAGGGGCAGGTCTTTCTGGTTTTGGCGCTGGTGATCGGCGCATTGACTGGGTTGGCGGTCGTCGCTTTCATCCTGCTGACGGAAAAAGTGGGGATGCGGCTGTATCCGGTGGGGGGCGCGCCGTGGCGACGCCTTCTGTTTCCGGTCGTGGGGTCGCTCGGCATCGGCTACCTGCTGTATCGCTATTTTCCCGACGCGCGAGGCAGCGGCGTGCCGCAGACGAAGGCGGCGCTGTTCGCGCGCGAAGGGCGCATCACGCTGCGCACCGTGCTGGGCAAGTTTTTCTGCACGTCGGCAACGCTTGCCAGCGGAATCCCGCTAGGACGCGAAGGGCCTTCGGTTCAAGTTGGTGGGGGCATTGCTTCCGTGCTCGGACGGCTCCTCGGACTGCGCACCGAGCAAGTAAAGAAGCTGATCCCGGTGGGAGCGGCGGCGGCCATTGCAGCCGCGTTTAATACGCCTCTGGCAGCGGTGCTGTTTTCGCTCGAGGAGATCGTGGGAGATCTCCACGCACCGGTGATGGGCGCCGTGGTGCTGGCCTCGGCGACTGCCTGGATGGTTCTACGCGTGTCTCTCGGCAATCATCCACTCTTCAAGGTTCCGCAATATCAACTGGTCCATCCCGCGGAATTTGCCGTTTATGCTGCGCTCGGGGTAGCCGGAGGCCTGACTTCGGTGGCCTTCACGAAACTTCTGCTGGGCATGCGGGAACGTTTTCTCCGCTTCCCGCAAAAGACACTCTGGTTTCAACCTTTGGCAGGCGGCTTGTTAGTCGGTTTGTCGGGATGGTTTGTGCCCCAGGTCTTGGGCGTGGGTTATGGATATGTCGGCGACGCCTTAAATGGAAACATGGCGCTAAGACTGATGGCTCTGCTGGTGGTTCTGAAACTTCTCACCGTCACCACCAGTTATGCTTCGGGCAATGCAGGCGGTATCTTCGGCCCCGCCCTGTTCATCGGCGCCATGTTAGGAGGCACCGTAGGAACCCTGGCACATCGTTTGTTCCCCGCCTACACCGCGACGCCGGGCGCCTACGCGCTCGTCGGGATGGGAGCGGTCTTCGCGGGGATCGTGCGCGCTCCCATGACTTCGGTGCTGATGATCTTCGAGATGACGCAGGATTATGCGGTGATCGTCCCGCTGATGATTGCTAATCTGGTGAGCCTTTTCATTGCTTCACGATTGCAGCGGGAGCCCATCTACGAAGCCCTGGCAGTGCAGGATGGCATACACCTGCCGACGGCCGAGACGCGCCAACGACATAGTCGGCGTCAGGTAATAAGAGTCATGCAGACTGCGAGCCAGTTGCTGCCGGCCGAGATCACGGTTCAGGAAGCGCTGGAACGGGTTCGCTCAAGTGAATTCCGAACCTGGCTGGTGACGGATCGACGAGGTGTGATTGGGGTTATCAACCTTTCCTGGCTGGAGCGTGAACTGGCGGAAGGTGCGGATAAGAAGCTCGGCGAGTTGGTGAATGCTCTGGTTTTTCCGCACGTCCACCTGGATCAGGAGCTTGATTTGGCGCTCGAGCGCATGGGAGCGAACCAGATCGAAATCCTGCCGGTGGTGAGCCGTGCGGATGTGCATAAGTTGGAAGGCGTTGTGACGCTGCGGGACGTTTTGGATGCATACGGCGTGACCCGCGCCTGATCGGGCTTAGCCTTACCGCTGGATTTCTCCCGTAACACGATCCACTCGCAAGGAATTCTGCCCTAAGTTGGCTCCCGAGGTCTCCCGTCCGCTTCCAAATCCAGGCCGCCCAACTCACGCCGCTGGACACGCCTGCAATCCCAACGTGCGCGCCAATTCCTGTGCATCGAAAATCGGCGGCTGGCACGCGAACCCCGAGCACACCACCGCAAACGATCGTCCCGCGCCGAGCGCCGGAAGATTCGGGATCGTCTCCGCCAAAGCCGGTGGCAGGTTCTGCGCGACAACCTTATCGGCGTCCAAACGCAGAACCGCCGTACTCAAGCCAAGCGGCCGCACCGCAACCCGATACAGCTCCGCGGCCACCTTATCCTTCCCGACGACCACCACTTGTGTGTGCGGCTGGATGAAGTGGACCACCGCCAGCCCGTAGGTCGCCGCAAAAATGCCGTGCTGTCCCGCGACCCCAGCGTAGACCTCCAGCGTCTGCTCGGCCTTGTCGCGATACGACGCACCGTTATCCGATACATCGTTGGCGTAACCATGCAGACGCAGCAGCGCGATCGCCGCCGCCGAATTTCCCGCCGGAGTCGGCGAATCCTGAAACGGCTTCCGCCGCGTCCCCAGAATGCCGAGTGCAGTGTATTCGTCCGCTCCGCCGCGCGTATCAAAGAATCCGCCCGCCACCGTATCGAAGAACCCCGCCACCATGGCCTCCCCGATCGACCGTGCAAAACGGAAGTAGCTCAGGTCCGCCGTCGCCTCGTAGGCGTCGAGGCACGCAATCACCGCGAAAGCATAGTCATCCAGAACGCCAGGGACAGCGACTTCGCGCCGCTCCGCCCGCGGATCCGAATAAGCAATCACATGCTTCATCCCGTGCTCTGCGTTCCATCCCTCGGAGAGCAGCCGGTCCAGCGAGCGCAATGCAAAGTGACGCGCCTCCGCTAGATCAAGCACCTTGGCTGCCTCCAGATAAGCCGAGACACACATCGCGTTCCAGCCCGCGTAAACCGTCTTGTCCACATACGGCGTGGGACGCAGCAAACGCGCCGCATACATCTTCTTTTGAGCCGCAGCGAGCAGCGTGCCCGCCCGCTCTTCCGGAATGTTCAGCCGCCGCGCAATTTCCTCCACCGAGGTTCGAGCTGAAGAAGAAACGTAGAGCACATTCTTCGCCGGATTGTGATGCATGTCCCCGACTTCCTGAATGTCGTAGCAGAGCGCCGCCACCGCAGCCTCATCCTCGGCCAGCGCCGCTTTCGTTTCCTCCAGCGTCCAGGTGAAATAATCGCCGTCATCGTCCATCGAGTAGTCGGCATCCTGCGAAGCGTAAAAGCCGCCGTGGGCGCGGTCGCTGAGCCACTCGTCCATCCAGCGAATGATGTCGCGCGCCACCCCAGCGAAGAATTCATCCCCCGTCGCCTGATAAGCGTGAACATAGTTCTTCAGCAACTCCGAGTTGTCGTAGCACATCTTCTCGAAGTGCGGCACGATCCAGCGCTCGTCCACCGAGTAGCGATGGAAGCCGCCCGCCAACTGGTCATAGATGCCGCCGCGCGCCATTTTCTCCAGCGTGCGGACAAAAATAGTGCGCAGTTCGTCGTCGCCCGTACGATCGTTACCCGCACGCGTGCGAACGTAATGATCCATCACCAGGTCCAGCGCCGCTGGATGCGGAAACTTGGGCGCGCTTCCAAATCCGCCGTTAACGTCGTCAAACATCTTCCGCGCCGATTCCACAATCGCGTCAATCACCGTCGCGGATACCTTCCCGCTGCCCGCCGAAAACGACTCCGCCCGCGAGATCGCGCTCTCGACCATCTGCGCCTGCTCCAGTACCTCGCCGTGCTTGTCGCGATAAGCCTGAGCAATCGAAAGCAGCACGCGCTTAAACCCAGGCCGCCCGAACTGGTCCGCCGGAGGGAAGTACGTCCCCCCATAAAACGGCTTGCCGTCCGGAGTAAGAAACGCCGTCAGCGGCCACCCGCCCTGCCCAGTGAGCGCGCCCACCGCCGCCTGGTACCGGCTGTCAATATCCGGACGCTCGTCCCGATCCACCTTCACCGCGATGTAATGCTCGTTGACGATTGCCGCCACCTCGGCATCGTCATACGACTCGCGATCCATCACATGACACCAGTGACACCAAACCGCCCCAATATCCAAAAGCACAGGCTTGTTAGCCAGCCGAGCCGCCGCAAAAGCATCCTCCCCAAATTCATGCCACTGGATCGGCTGATGCATAGCCGAACGCAGATAGGAAGAAGAAGCGCGGGCGAGAGAATTGTGTGAAGGGTCAGTCATGAGCCTAGTTTAGCGTGGCGGGGAGGAAGAGTGCGGTGTGATCTATCCAGGAATAATTTGTGGCCTTGTCATGCTGACCGAGGTTCAAGCTCCGCGATACTCCGTTCCCAGTCACCCTGGGCGCAACTGAGGTTTTTCGTTTCGGTGCGCACTGCGAAGAGAAAGCGTGCCGCCACTTCGACGGATCCCGCTGCAACCTGGCAACGCGTATCGTTCAGATTCTGCCTGCGGTTACGGAGGCTCTCCCCGCGTGTCTGATTCGACCAACCTGCCGCTGGTATCAGCAAGAAGGCAAAGCTGCGTGCCACCGCTGTCCGCAGATCGTTACTCAGACCTACGAGCCGAGCGAGGAGATGCGACAGGCTGCTGAAGGTTAGTAAGTACAGCGTTGTTCGCAGTCGCCGTCCCTGGAGAGACCTTTCTGGTCAAGATCTCCCCGGGAGTGAGAGATCACTGGATCACGACCGTTGGTTGAGTTGCCGTGCCCCAAGTGTCTGCCGGTGGCGTCAGCGTGGATGGCAAGGCTCCGCCCGAGGATGTTCCAGCCGAGACGCTTGCGACCAAGCGTGACAACCACCTCCTGCTAGCTAGTTCGGGGGGACGGGCGAAACGGCGGGCGGAGCGAGGCGATGCCTGACCAGTCAACCAATCCCCTAGATCGAAGCAGCCGCTCATTGTGAGCAGCTTGAACCCATGTTGGCGGCCAACGGGGGATTACTGGCCGTATTTTAGTGCACCTAAATTGCACAATTCATGCAGTGAAACAACGTCGGTTTTATCGGATCAAGTCGTGCAAGGAACTACTTCCTAGCGCCTCTTCTTGCAATTCCCCAGGTGGCTTAGCCGGATGAGTTAGCCTTTCAGATTAAGCAATTTTGGACCGCTCCCGGGCTGCCTAGCCAAAAGAGGAATTGACGGGTTGCCGGATCTGAGTTTAGATGTTGGCTGGATGATTGGCCCTATGCAGTGCCGATTTCCTGAATGTGCTGGCTTTCGCTTCAAAGCCAAGCACGCCAAAGGACTGGAACATGACAAATGTTATGAAGACCCTGATCGTTATGATGTGTATGACGGGCCTGTCGGCTCTCGCTTTTGCCCAGGACGCGCCCCCACCGCGCATAACCGCCGCCGATGCCAAGAAACACATCGGCGAGACCGCAACCGTATGCGGAAAAGTTGTGGACACCAAGGTGTCCAGGTATGGGCTGGCAGGCCATGGGAAGCCCGTGGTGTTCGATCTCGACCAGCCAGAACCGAATCCAGTGTTCGACTTCATCACCTTTGGCACGAAGGAGGGTGGGGCGCAGGAAGCCATCGACGCCTACAAAGGGAAGAACGTGTGCGTTACTGGCTTGATCTCCCAGCGGCCCTCTGTACCACCGAGCATCTTCGTAGCCGATCGCTCTACGATCAAAGTGGCGCCGGATGCGAAATAGGGGCATTTCGCCGCTAGTGCATGCAGATTACTCGAGGGAGTGGATCATGACAGCGATGAGAACGATGGTCGTTACGATTTGCCTGGTCGGCCTTTGGCAGGCTGCGCATGCTCAGGAGCCCGCTCCCAAGCGCATAGCTCCTGAAGACGCGAAAAACCACGTAGGAGAGACCGCGATCGTTTGCGGAAAAGTAGTTGACACTAAGGTTCCCAGGAACGGGCTCAAAGGCTATGGGTTGCCGGCGTCGTTCTACATGGAGGAACCGGAGCCGCACGCGGTTTTTTACTTCATCGAGTTCGTGCCGGGTCCGGAAGCCACCAACCAAGCCAGACCTGACTACAATGGCAAGCGCATGTGCGTTACCGGCAAAATCTCCGCATCCGCAACCGGAGGTCCCGTCATTATTGCGCTTAAGCATTCTCAGGTGAAGCCTGAGGCGCCCGCCAAGTAGCCGCCCAAAGAGCCCGCCATTCGAATCCCCGCGGATCCAGGGTTGATGATCCGAATACGACGAAACTTGAGTTACCTTGACTCGACAGGGCGAACACGCTATTGCCCAGTTATAGAAAGGATCCGAAATGAAGAACACATTGATCGTGTTGACGATTTTGTGTGCGGCTCAAGTTTCGGCACAGACGGTCGTTCAACAGTTTGTGGCCATAAGCAGGGGGGCGGGAACCGTTTCCGATATGGACCTCGAGCCTACCGCTGAAGGCAGCACTCTTATCGCCATGCCCTTCGAATTTACTCCCGGGATCAAGGTTCTGAGCGTGACTGACAACGCGCCCGCCGGAGGTAACACGTACAAAGAGGTGCCTGGCGGCGTTGCATCATGCGCTGGAGCACTTCTGGATATCTGGTATTGCGAAAAGTGCGACGCCGGTGTTACTGAGCTTAAATTCCACCTGTCCGGCCACGTGCAAATGAGTGTGAACGCCTTTGTCGAAGTATCGGGCCTGCAGATGTCTTCGGTGCTGGATGGAGAAGGAGCTCACGTGAACGACGGAACTCGGGCCAGCGATGGTTTAGAAGTTGGCCCGAAGATCAAGACTTCAGCAAATGATTTTATTATTGCCCGCTTTTCTTCTGCCGTGCCCATGCCAACGGCCGCCCCAGCGCCATGGATCTTTAAGCCGTCTTATGCCTATCTGCTGAACGGAGCCCCGGGGGCTTATACACCAACTCTTACCGGGGGAGGAACTGCCGGCAACTACTGTATGAGCGTCGCCGCGTTCAAGGCGGCTGCATCTGCTCCTGCGTCGCCAGCGGCTTCACAGAAATAGATGCAGCGTAATACGCAGCCTCAAGCAAGGCGACTGTCCCACTACGCCTACTTCTTCTCCGTCGCGTTCGATGGAATCAAAGCGGCGTTCTGCTTTTTAAAGCCCTTGCTCACTTCTTCCAGCACCAATTCCCGCAGCTTCCCGTATCCGATCGCCCCACTCATGAAGTGACCATTCACGAAGAAGCTTGGCGTACCTTGCAGGCCAAGCCGCAGACCTTCCTGTGCATCCTTCTTGACTGCTGCAGCTTCCTCCCCGCTGTCCAGACATTTGTCAAAGCGAGCCCCATCCAGTTTCAGCGCGCGTGCCTCTTCCTTCATGAAGCTTGTTTGAACTTTCTTGGTTTCAAACAGGAAGTCGTGAAACTCCCAGAATTTCCCTTGTGCGCCAGCGCAGCGAGCGCCCTCCGAGGCCCTTTGGGCGAGCGCGTGATTGGGAAGAGGAAAATCCTTGTAAACCACGGAAACTTGATTGCCGAATTGCTCGAGGAGCTTCTTGAGATCGGCATTTACCTGTTGGCAGTACGGGCACTCGTAGTCTGCGAATTCAACGATCTGAACCGGAGCGTTTGCGGGACCAAGTCTGGGCGCGTCCGCGACATCGACTTGAGCACTAGGCTGGGCCAACTCCACCACCACGCCGTAATCTCCACGCAGCTGCGCGATATACGCTTCCCGGGCCTTTTTCATGCGCAGCTGGTGAATTGTATCGAGGATGTGAGGACGCGCCGAATCGTAGGACTCTTCGGTTTGCACACCCTCGTAATAGAACCGAAGCTGATCCTCCGTCGGCGTAGGCACACTGGTCGCGATATGGCGCTTGACAAGCTCGTCGACGGTCACGCCTTCCTTCTTTGCCTGCATTTCCAGGAGCCGGTCCTCAATCAGTTGTTCCAGCGCATCCCGCTGCGCCACATAGAACTTGTATCGAGCCTGGAGCAGCTTTCCAGCCTGGCTGTGCTCCAACTCGCCCTCGGTAATCTTGCGGTCACCAATCTCGGCCACCACAGCGGAATCATTTTGCGCAATCGCCGGAATGGAAAATGCAGCCAAAGCTGCTCCGATTCCAAGCATTGTCAGAAAGCGTTGGATTGACATCGCGGAAGTTTTCCTCTCTTCAAGAATTGTGTTTGGGGACGGGAATAAGAGGGGGAGGGCCCAGACGCCGAGTATAGCATCCAATCCGGCGTCTGGGAAGTTTCTGTTTTCTTGACCAGCTTCACAGCCTCAGGCGAAGCTGCTTCTCCTGGCCAATACCGCAAATCGGAAGACTAGAAGTCGTAATCTTCCGGTGTGCAGGGGCAGGCTATTCCGCTAACCTCTGCGACGTCCACCCAGCACAGCAGTTCCAGCAAGTTCTGCTCGGCCGGAGTCAAATTCGCATCCGCAAACCGAGTTTCTGTCTGGCTGTAAGGAGCAGGGCCATTCGGAGTCTTGTTCGCGGTGCTCTGAATGTGCGTCGCCCAGCCGTGCAGTCCGGGTGACGTGACTTCCGGAGCGGGTAGCGGGTCGTGGTTCTGCGGGAAGAAACCGTTCGAGGACGAGATCATCTTGATCACGCCGCGAGTCGGGGCCAGGCCGCGAAGGCCAACCTTGGTCATCGCTTTTACCGACTCGGAAAGCAACCCGTCCGGCGTGACTGCACAACTGCAGCACGTGATGAGCTCTTCGCTATCGTCAAACACGAAGAAGTCAGCATACGCGGTCCCGTTCCCAGGAGGCGACGCGTATGGCCCCTCATCGCCGTCGTTGATTACGCGCACGGTCGCATCCGGAGCAGCGGTAACGTTATTGGCATAATAGGTGACAAAGTAAACGCTGTTGTCACCAACGTTTTGGGCCAACGCAGATCCTGAAGCGATTCCCAGCATCAGGACGAGAAACAGCAAAAATCCGAGCTTTTTCATTTGGTGTGATCCTCCTGTTTGGTTGTGACGCCTAGCGCTGGGGGGAGGGTCAGCTGTTGGGCGCTGAGAGAACTTTTAGCCTTCTCGTGAGTTCTTTACAAGTACCCACGTGGCTTAGCCAAGAACGCTAAATCCAAAACTTACTACTTATGGAGTAATCCCCAACTTATGGAGTAGTTCCCTATGCACGCAACGGTCTGCACCCTGGAATTCTGCTGGAGGTTTCTACGATTGCGAGAACACTGGCCAGCCCCGGGGTCGCGAAGACGGTCGCGCTGGCTCTTTCTATTGTTGTGGGTTCTGTTGTGGGTTCTGTTGTTGGATCTTCCCCCTTAGCTCCTTAAACATTTCCTTCATGAAATCCCCGCGCTGGTCTGGGGACAATGCCTCGGTGGGTAGCTTCACATCAATAATCGGCGCAGGCAAAGGCTGAGCAGTTGGGGCTGGAGGTGTATACAGGAAAGGGGAGCTGACTGTCTTCGCGACTTGAGGCGGAGGGCTTGCAGATGTGTCCGCTTGACGCAGGGACAGTAGGACCTGCGTCAGCTCGTGTGGGCGTTGCGGCGAACCCACGATGATGAAATCGAAGGGAGAACCGTTGAGCAGCCGCGCCAGCACATCGTCTGCTTGTCCCGGCCCGGTATGTTCAACAATGCGGTCAAGTCCGCTTCCGGGCGGAACCTCGATCACAGCCCCAGTCTTCTCCGCAACCAGTTTCAGCACCTCGGCCAGAGTTGAGTTCTGCGCATTAATCGTGAGTTGGCCATCCCGATAAGTGACCACGGGAGGATGTTGCGCAGAGACAACTGTTCCCGCTGGGGCTGCGGCAACCTCATCCGGCACCGGTAGTAATACGGCGCTGCTGGCAATGCTCTGTCTTCCAACCACTGGGGCCGTGAACGATTGCGTTTTCCGGGGGGGAATCTGGGCAGAAGTAGGACTCACTGCGGCAATCGCATACGGCAGCGGCGGCAATGCGGCGCTGCGGGCAACGTTCTCTCTTCCAACCACTGGGGCTGCGGCAACCCCATTCGGCAACGGCCGCAATACGGCGCTGCGGGCAACGTTCTCTCTTCCAACCACTGGAGCTGCAGCAACCGCATTCGGCAGCGGAGGTAATTCGGCTTTGCTGGCAACGTTCTGTTTTCCAACCGCTGGGGCGGCAGCAACCGCATTCGGCAGCGACGG
>CZKY01000101.1_pt1 | contig 16702 bp, 17 predicted proteins | sample 2454881 | NCBI WGS metagenome assembly CZKY01 (sample SAMEA3539301, study PRJEB10725) | soil metagenome | biome: tundra; feature: field; material: soil | place: USA | collected 2010-05 | depth 0.15 m | reverse complement strand
GCGAAACGCGCGTCTGCATTCTCGGCGAGACCGGCACGGGGAAAGAACTGGTGGCGCGCACGCTGCATGAGCGCAGTCCGCGGGCCGGCGGTCCGTTCGTCACGTTGAACTGCGCCGCGGTTCCGGCGGAGCTGATTGAATCCGAATTGTTCGGCCACGAAAAAGGATCGTTCACCGGCGCGGCCGGCCGCCATCTCGGCAAGTTCGAGCAAGCGCAGCACGGCACCATCTTTCTCGACGAAATCGGCGACATGCCGCTCACCATGCAAGCTAAGCTGCTGCGCGTGCTGGAGGAAGGCGAGGTGGAACGTATCGGCGGCGAGCGCGCCATCACCGTGGATGTGCGAGTCGTCGTCGCCACGCATCGCGACCTCGAAGCGCAAGTGCGCGACGGAAAATTCCGGCAGGATTTATTTCACCGCGTGTTCGTCTTCCCCCTGCGCCTGCCCCCGTTGCGCGAACGCCGCGAAGACATCCCGGCGCTGATTGAGCACTTTGCTCTGCAGGTGAGCGCCACCAACGGATGGAAGCCCATGCGCTTCACCGAAAGCGCGATGGCCGCGCTGCAAGAGCAGCCGTGGCCGGGCAATGTCCGCGAACTCAGAAACGCAGTCGAGCGGCTGATGCTGCTGGCAACTTCCGATGAGGTCACCTCCGAAACCGTGGCGCTGGCGCTGCCCACTTCAGTTGCCGCGCCCGATTCTGCATTGGCCGGTACCGGCCCGCTAGCCGACCGCGTGCGCGCCTTCGAGAAACAAACCATCCTGGCGGAGCTGAAACGCAATCACCTCCAAATATCGAACACGGCGCGCGCGCTGGGTCTGGAGCGATCGCATCTTTACAAGAAGGCAGAGCAGGTAGGCATTGATCTGAAAGCGGTCAAGAACGAGGGCGACCGCTAGAAGCAAAAGGTGTACCCGATGATTTGCAAAGTTCCACGCGCGACGTTGACCTTTCTGGTCTTGCTTACAACGGTAGCTGTCCCAGCTTGGCCGCAATCGAAGCTCGATAAGATTAAGAGCGACTACTCGGCTATCAGCTCACAGCTGGAGAAACACATCGTCGACCACTGGTGGATTGACGACGATCCACAATCTCCTGGATTATTGGCTCGGCAGTGGTCCCTCGCGGGCGAGTGGGTTGCGGCCTGGCTCGACGCGCACCCCGCTGCCGGAGAAGAGGCACTGGAAGCTGCACTTGCCGAACTCGCGCCCACCGAGGAACCAGGAGAGCACCTTAGCCTGACAAAAGACGCTTTTCTCATCGCGGCGCCCGGTCCTATCGGTAATGTTTTTATTATCGCCAAATCAAATAGCCATTATCGCCTGGCATGGAGCACTGCACAGACTCAGGAGGCCAGCGGCGAGCAAGCGGAGATTCTGGCGGCTTGGCGCGCCGAGAATGCCCAACACGGTGGTCGCGGCCCCTATTGGGCGGCATCCGGTCCCGCCGGATCGGTTATGCCTCGCCTTGGGGAACTCCCCAAAGACGGGAAGGGCCATGCCCGCTTCTACATTGATGGAACTTACGCGCAGAGTGCCGGCGCCACGGTGGGAGCGCAAATCAGCCTGTGGACCTGGGATGGGATCAGTGCGCGCCCGCTGATCGCTCGGGCCTACACCCTTATGATTGATCAGTCGGTCGGGACTCGGGTGGAAGGCGATCTCCTGAAGGTTCAGCAGAAGAAGTTCTTCCGCACTTTTTTTTCATGCGGATCGTGTGAAGAGCGCCAGACAGACTGGATCGTTCGCCTCACCCCCAGCGGCATTGAAGACCTCGGCGAAAAGAGTATGGTTCCTGAACTTGACGCGGTGGACGAACTCTTCTATCGCCTGATTAAGCACAAGCCTGCTGTGGATGTGGCTACCCCAGCCGCCATTGAAGCCGCAGGCAGAATAGTTCAAGGGGTAAAAGCAGAACGTTCCGTGAAAGAATGGAAGGAGTTCCCAACGCTCGGGATGATGGGTGGATGGAAGATTGAGAAGGACGCAAGAGGCAAGGTCCTGTGCCTCTCCACTGACAATGCCGGCTCGAACTTGTTCAGCGTCAAGTCAGTCGGCGGCAAGCTCTTTATCACTGGTATTGAGGATACGGAACAGGATTGCGCGAGGTAGCAAACATCGTTCTATTTGCAATTTCCATCCCCCACAGACGACAATCGCATCGTGCCCAGCACTAGCTTTTATCAGGACCCCCAAACTGTCAGCCCCTTCCGTCCCGGCGCGCTCGTGATCGCGACGTTGACGAACCCGCGCGAAAAGTTCTGGGGCGCGATTCTCCATCTTGCGGGTGAAGGCCTCAGCCTGCGCGGTGTCGATGTCGCGTCTTTCGAAGATCTGGCCTCGCAAATCAAAAGCGGCGAGCCCTTCACCTCCGGCGTCGTCTTCTTTCCCATGCACCGCGTGGAGCGAATGGAACTGGACCTTCCCGAGGGAAACCTCCTCTCGCTCGCCCAGCGCTTCGCCGAGAAGACCGGACAGGATCCCGCCCCGATTCTGGTGAGCGAGTTTCTCGGAAGCGCCACAGGAAAAGCTGGAGGAGAAAAGTAGCGGTGAACTACCGGCAGATCCTGACCGCGCCCAACCAGCTCACGCTGCTGCGCATGATTTTCCTGCCGTTCATCGTCATCAATCTGGTCAAGCACGATTTCAAGTGGGCGCTGGCGCTATTCATTCTCGCAGGAATGAGCGACGGCCTCGACGGCCTCCTGGCCCGCACCCTGCATCAGCAAACCCTGTTCGGCCAGTATCTCGACCCCATCGCCGATAAGCTGCTGATGAGCACCATGTTTCTCGTGCTTTCCATCGAACGGATGATTCCCTGGAAATATACGGTCGTGGTGTTCAGCCGCGACATCTCCATCCTGCTGATCAGCGGCGTGCTGTTCATGATTGCCGGTCTGCGCGATTTTCGCCCCAGCATCTTCGGCAAAGCCAACACCTTCGCACAAGTGGCTGCGATTTTCTTCGTGCTCCTGCTGCTGATCGAGCCCATACGCTGGGTCTGGATCGCGCGCACCATCTTTCTGCGCGCCACGTTTATCTTCACCATCGTTTCCGCCGTGCACTACGCATTCCTGGTGCAGCACCGGCTGCATGCACCCGCGTCAACCCCCACACTCGAGTCTTAGCCACCAAGTCCCAGGCATCGCAAGCGCAATCGAAGGAGCTCCTACCTCAAATCCATCCCTTCTGCGCCATCATCGCGCAGTTTTACTGCCACGCTCTTCCGGGTCGCCTACAATCACCCACCGCGGCACGCCGCCCACGATCGCGCCGATGAGCAGCGCCCCCAGAAATGTGTATCCTCCCTCAATCCACAGCAGCCCGGGCGCCACCCGCGACCACGTGACCGCCATCAGGACTGCGCCCAGCGCCAACCAAAGCGCAGCCGCCACTTCGAGGCCGTGCGTCAAGGTACGCGAACCCAGCCACCGCAGCATTCCCGCGACGCCGTAAGCGAACAGTACGCAGGCACCCGCGCTCAGCAGATGCGGCGCCAACATTCGTGCCAACGTTAGCGTCTGCGGGTCGCTCAATCCGAGCGCCATCGCCCATCGCGGACGGAACAAGTATTGGGAGTGCCAAGCCATGCCCAGCACCCACGCCGCCACGCCTGCCAGCAGCACGGGCAAATGCACGACTCTTCTCGTTCGCCACGGAACGTGGTCCACCATGGGCGCGGGCTGGGCCCGCACCGCGTCCGGAATGCACTCCTGCCCGCAATCGGCGCGCTCCGGCCAGCGCGTGCAATCGGCCAGTCGCAGCTTCGGCGGGCCGGCCAGGCCGCTCCACGCTGCCCGCAACGCGTTGAACCGCACCGACACCGGCGCATGCGTCTCCGGACAGTTCACCGGCCGCCCCTCGCGATACCGGTGGTAAATCTGTTCGCCCCAAAGCGCCGGCAGCAGCAGGATCAGGCAAGCCCCAACCAGGAAGAGAAACAAAGCGAACAGCAGCAGCATGACGTGCCTCCTTTCCGCGCACGAAAAATTCGTGCCAAGCGGAAGGTCCTAACGAATGTCCTACCCAATTTCCTACGAAAGAGCGTAGCGATCTCAAACGTGCAGCATCCGACGAACATCGGATGCTGCGCCAAGCTTATTTCGCCCCGCGACCCTCGCGCAGTGACAATCATCACCATAGCTCGTGATGCGCACAGAGAACCCGGACCCCGCGATCGGCACACCGGCCCTCACTAGCGCGCCCCAGGTTCCAGCCCGCTGAGGGGTGTGTATCACTTTTCCGATTCGTAGAGTCTACCCCCATTTGACCCCTTTTCGAGCGCGCACCTAGAATGAAAGATTCGTACTGCGCTCGCGAACTCATCCATGGCACTGCGTCTCTATAACACTCTTTCCGGGAAGATCGAAGACTTCCATCCGCTGGACGGCAACCGCGTCCGCATGTACGCCTGCGGGCCGACCGTCTATGACTACGGCCACATCGGCAATTTCCGCACATTTATCGCCGTCGATCTTCTCTATCGCTTTCTGCGCCAGAGTGGATACGACGTCCGCTACGTCATGAACATCACCGACGTGGACGACAAGATCATTCGCAACTCCGCGCGGGACGGCGTGACCGTGCAGCAGTACACGGCGAAGTTTGTCAAGGCCTTCCTGGAAGATTCGGCCACGTTGAGCATTGAGCAACCGGTTCTGGTGCGCGCGACCGAACACATCAATGCGATGGCCGACTTCATTGCCGAACTGGTAAAGAAAGGTTTCGCTTACCGCACCGACGATGGTTCTTACTATTTCCGCATCGCGAAATTCCCCGAGTACGGCAAGCTTTCGAAAAAAGATTTTGCCGGCATGACCGACGGCGCGCGCGTGGACGTGGACGAATACGACAAGGACAACGCCCGCGACTTCGCCCTCTGGAAGGCTCCGAAGCCGGGCGAAGCTTCGTGGGACACGTCGATCGGGCCGGGGCGTCCGGGCTGGCACATCGAGTGCTCGGTGATGTCGATGGAGCAACTCGGCCCGAGTTTTGACTTACATGCCGGCGGCGAAGACCTGATTTTTCCGCATCACGAGAACGAAATCGCGCAGTCGGAGGCGCTCAGCGAAAAGCCGTTTGTGCGCTATTGGTTTCATGCGCGTTTTCTGCTGGTCGAGGGCCAGAAGATGTCCAAGAGTCTCGGAAATTTTTTCACCATCCGGGATCTTGTGCTGCGCGGACACAAGCCGTCGTCGATCCGCTGGCTGCTGACGCAGGTGCCGTATCGCAATCAATTGAACTTCACTTTCGACGGCTTGAAGTCCGCGGCGAGTTCGGTGGAGAAACTGCGCAACTTCCGCTTCCGCCTGACGAGCACGCAGTTCCCCGCCGGCGCGACCCCGCCGATGGCGCAACTGGCGGACGAAACCATCGCGCAAATGAAGAGCGCCCTCGACGATGATTTGAACACCGCCGAAGCGCAAGCCGCCATGTTCGACATGTTACGCAAAACCAACACCGCGCTCGATGCCGCGGAAGTTCGCCAGGACGACGTGAAACCGCTGCTCGGGGCGCTGGAACAATTCGACCAGATATTCGCCGTGCTGAAAGATGACGACCAGCCCAAGATGAAAGCGATCCTCGACTGGGCGCGCACCGAAGGCCGCGAAAAAGAAATCAGCCCTGAATTGATGGAGATCGCCGACTCCGCGCAACTTTCTGATGATCAGGTGAATCAGAAACTGGCAGCGATGCAGGCCGCGCGCAATGCGCGTAAGTTCAAAGAATCGGATGCACTGCGCACCGAACTGACCGCGGCCGGCATCATCGTGGAGAATACAAAAGACGGGGTGCGGTGGCGAAGAAAGTAGCGCCGGCATCTTGCCGGCTGTCCCGAGGGCGTCTCGCCCTCGGGGCGGCGGCGCTACGGAAACAAAAGACTCATGACGCTCGATGACTATCTCCGCGAAGCCGAAGCCGCCCACGGCCATCTCTGCGCCGGGCAGGTGCTGGGCGTGCGCCTGGCCATGTTGGGACTAGAGAAGCTGGGCATCGATGACCCTCGCGGTAAAGATCGCAAACGTCTGGTCACGTTCGTCGAAATCGACCGTTGCGCCACCGACGCCATCGCCGTGGTCACCGGATGCCGTCTCGGAAAGCGCGCCCTGAAATTTCGCGACTGGGGAAAGATGGCCGCGACTTTCGTCGACTTGAGCACCGGCAAAGCCATCCGCATCGCCGCGAAAGAGTCGTCGAAGGCGCTGGCGCGCGCGATGCATCCCGAAATCGAAAGCAAGAACCAGCAGCAGATGCTGGCCTATCGCGAGATGGCGGAAGACGACTTATTCACGAAGCAGTGGGTAAAGGTCGAACTCCCCGCGGAAGACTTCCCCGGGTACAAGGGTGACCGCATGGTCTGCGCCGAGTGCGGCGAAGGCATCAACTTCCGTCGCGAAGTTCTGCGTGACGGGCGAGTGCTCTGCCGCGCCTGCTCAGGCGAACGATATTACGAAGCGATCTGACGCGGTCGCGAGGAACTCGCAATTCTCCTATCGGAAACGACCTTTGAGAATTTGTTCTACGTTCCGATGGCCGTGAAGAATGGAGACAACTTGCAAGGGCTTTGTCTCTGGCCGATAGACGATGAGGTACGAATAGACCGGGAAGAACTTCACCGGCTCGTCCGTCAAGTTCTTGCTCCAGTGTCCCGCGCCCGCGTTCTGGCCAGGAAAACAATTCTGTCTCGGATGACGGATTCCACGCGGTCGGCGACTGCAACGCTGCTTTGCTTCTTGATGTAGCGCCAGATTTGAACGAGATCAAGCGCGGCCTCCGGCGCGAGGACGTAGCGCACTCTCATTCAGGCTTGGACTTCAACTGGGCGAGGTAAGCGTCGAGACGGTCTTCGGGAATTCCCTCGCCCCGGTCGAGTTGCCCGATTCCGCGCCGGATTTTTGCGTTGTTCGCCTCGCGATTTTCCAGGAGCCAGCGATCCTGTTCCTCCTGCGTCTCAAGCAAGCGGAGCAAGACTTCCTCGACGCTGCCGGAACCGGTCGCCTGTATCTGTCTCTGGATTCGGGCCTCAAGGGCCCGGTCGCGGATTTCGATATTCATTTCCGGCTCCTGTCTGCCGATGGTTCCGGCCTTGCCTCTATGCTAGCCGACGGGCCGGGAATGTCAACAATGGGGTGAGGGGGCGTTTGCGGAAACAGGAGAGTTTCGGTACTCTACCGCCATGCCAAACATTGGCCCAAGCGATGCGCCAGCAGCGCTGTGAGTCAACTTCGACCGTTTTGCCGACAAATGGAATCAGGGCAGTTGGCATCCTTACAAGATGCCACTTTGGGGGCTGCGTCTGACAGGTATGGTCGGAATTGCAGGAGCCACGCTCTTCTTCTACATCGCCTATGTCGCCTTACATCGTGAGGCGGGGTTCCCAGCCTAGTCGACCGGCCCGAACTGACTCTCTGCGGCGCCCGTCCAAGATCCGCTTGGGCGGGAACGTCGCGATCTCGCCGTTGAATCTCTCTCCGCGAATGCCCTATTGACATCCCTTGTTACAATAGAAGTAAGTGCTCAGCGCACCGCAGTCGCTTGGTCTTTGACAACTTACTAAGAAGGGATAACTTGGGCGAGGCTGGGTGGCTTTCTGAAAAAGTCAATCCCAACTCTTTTGTTATCAAGACTTTGCCTCTAACTCTCTTACGCTCAAGACTTTGGCTGGAAATTCCCTCTAAAGTCTTGATTCTAATATACCGGGTGGGGGAGGGGGTACCCCCAACGCGATGGCGGAGTCCCAAAATGGAACTCCAACTGCCGAAGCTCTGGGTTTCCCCCGTGCTACTCTGTGTACCCTGTGGTTAGTGGTTTTCTTGGGGGTCAGCAGAGGTCCAAGGGAGCAACAAGCACTAACTGCGGCTCCGCTCGTACGCGTGAGCGACTCGCAGCAAAGTAGCCTCATCAAAGTGCCGCGCAAATAACTGCAATCCAATCGGCAACTTCTCGTGATTCTCGCCGCACGGAACTGAAATTCCGGGAATACCCGCCAGGTTCGCGGTTACGGTGTAGATATCGGCGAGATACATGGCCAGCGGATCATTCACCTTCTCGCCCAGCCGAAACGCAGGTGTTGGACAGGTTGGCGCGGCGATCACATCTACTTTCTTGAACGCTTGGTCGAAGTCGCGCGTCAGCAACGTACGCACTTTCTGCGCCTTTAAATAGTACGCGTCATAGTATCCAGCGCTCAGCGCGTAAGTGCCGAGCATGATGCGGCGCTTGACTTCCACGCCGAATCCGCCGTCGCGGGTCAAGCGGTACATTTCGGAAAGATTGCCCGCCTTGGCCCTGAAGCCGTAGCGCACACCGTCATAGCGCGCCAGATTCGACGACGCTTCCGCCGTGGCGACAATGTAATACGCGGGAATCGCATACTCGGTGTGCGGCAAACTCACCGGCACAACCTCGCATCCCAATTCAGCCAGCTTCTGAATCGCAGCCTCAACCGCCGCGCGCACCTCGGGATCGAGCCCCGCGCCGAAGTATTCCTTGGCCACTCCGACTCTTAAGCCTTTGACCGGCTTCTCAAGTTCCGCCACATAGTCGGGCACGGGCACCTCGGCGGAAGTCGAATCCATGGGATCGCGGCCCGCAATCGTGCGCAACACCAGCGCGACTTCCTTGACGGTTTTCGCAAACGGCCCGATGTGATCGAGCGACGAAGCAAACGCAATCAGCCCATAGCGCGACACGCGTCCATAAGTCGGCTTCAAACCGACCACGCCACAAAACGACGCCGGCTGGCGAATCGATCCGCCGGTATCGGAGCCGAGCGTCGCCACGGCCATTTCCGCCGCAACCGCTGCCGCCGATCCACCCGACGATCCACCCGGCACGCGGCTCTTATCGCGCGGATTGTGCACGGCGTGATACGCCGAGTTCTCAGTGGACGAGCCCATGGCAAACTCATCGCAGTTGAGCTTGCCCAAAATCACCGCGCCCGCGGCTTCCAGGCGAGCCACCGCCGTGCAGTCATACGGCGGAATAAAATTCTCGAGAATTTTCGAACCGGCGGTGGTGCGCACGCCACGCGTCACCATGACGTCTTTGATCGCAACCGGAACTCCCGCCAGCGGCGGCAAAGGCAAACCCTCCGCGGCCATCGCATCGATACGCCCGGCCTGCGCCAGCGCGCGCTCCTCACAAAGAGTGAGGAACGCGCCAATCTCAGGATCTTCCTGCCGGATGCGCGTGTAGAAATCGTGAGCCAAGGCGGTCGCCGTCGTCTGCCGCTCTGTGATCGCGCTCCGAACATCGTCAATCGTCAACGCAGCCACCATCTCTTTCAATCACTATCTCTCAATCACCTTCGGAACCTCGAAAAACGTCCCGTCAGTGTCCGGAGCATTTCTTACCGCGACATCGTGCGGCAGCGATTCCCGCAGACCATCCTTCACATCCTCACGGATGGCGTACGCGAACCGGTCGCTTCCCTGCCGCGACTGGTCCACGCCGTAGCGGTCCGAGACCTGGGCCATGGGCGCAACTTTGTCGGTCTCCAGTTCGCTGAGTCGCTCGATGTATTCAAGAATAGAGTTCAGATCGCGCAACATGCGGGCGCGCTCTTCCTCGGTCAACTCGAGATTGGCCAGATCGGCCACGTAGGCGACGTCTTTGTCGGTAACTTTCATAAGTCTGCGGCGCAGGCCGCGATGCTGCCGGAAATGTGTTCTACGCCTTCACCACGAATTCAATCCGCTTCACCGAAGTCGCGGAATACTTGTTGATCAAGGCTACATAGCGCGGCGCCAGGTTGGCGAGTTCCCGCCGCCATCTCAAGTCGGCAACTTCCACTCGCAGAATACCGTCGGAAAAACTCAGCGCCCGAGTCCGATCGGCCACCGCACTGCCACATGCAACAGGCCAGGCCAGCAAAGCGCTCTCGCCCGCCGGCGCGCGATGAAGAGCTTTGGCGATGATGGTTTCCAAGCCGGCGGAAGCACGGTTCAAGACACGACTCCAGATTCGCGAACGCGGTCAGAACGACAATGATTGTAGCATCGGAAAATGTTGCGTCTTTTTACGAGGCCGCAGCCGCCGCAGCCTTGGCGCGCTTCTTCGCGAGCTTGCGCAGGTGCGTCGCCGAATACAGACTTCCCCGGCAGCGCTCGGCCCCGCACAAACAAGGCGCATCATCCTCGCCATCGTAGAGGTTGTAGTCGTAGGTCAATTCTTCTCCCGGCTCAATATCGCGCAGCGCGATGATCCACATCTTGCCCCGGATCTGATCGGTCTCGCAGTTCGGTTTGCAGGAATGATTGACGAAGGCAGCCACCCCGTAGCCGTCAATAATGCGTTTGCCGCCCTCCAAGCCGAATAGATAGGTGTTCGGAAAGTCGTCGTAAAGATCGTCGGCCTGTTCGTAGGTGAGGTACTGGCCCACGTATTCCACGATCAACGTCCCTTTGCGAATCGGCCGCGTGGTGTAGCAGCCATAGGAGTGAATGCGAGACTGGCGAAGGATGAGCGTCATAGGGCGTTGGTCGATTTTATCTGGAATCGTTTGTCTTTGGCGCCGCCGGATAAGCTGCGAGCTACGAGCTGCGGGGCATTCGGTTGGCTCGAAGCTCGCGGCCCAGCCGCCTGCTATCATTCTCAGGGCAAGGATTAAAACACCGCCCAGTGGAAGGACCGGCGACCATGGCTCATCAGCATCCACCGCGCTTTCTGAAGATTGTCGACGACGCCAAGCAGCGCGTTCGAGAAACCAACGTTGACGAAGTCAAAGCCCGGCTCGATCGCGGCGAGAAATTCGTTCTCGTCGACGTCCGCGAAGACCGCGAATTCGACGCCGACCACCTGCCCGGAGCCGTCCACCTGGGCAAGGGCGTCATCGAGCGCGACATTGAGGGCAAGTATCCAAACCTCCAAACTCCGCTCGTACTCTATTGTGGCGGCGGCTTCCGTTCCGCGCTGGCAGCCGATAACCTGCAAAAAATGGGATACACCAACGTCATTTCCATGGACGGCGGAATCCGCGATTGGCGCGAAAGGGGCTACCCGCTGGAGAAGTAGCGGTAATGAGCGCCTCGCAAGTAACCGAGTCGCACTCCCAGGGGTATTGAATAGCGTGAATTCAGAGTTGTTGTGAGCGCAGGCAACTGCCGGGCTTCGCCCGGCTTGGACGGGCGAGGGCGCCCGTCCCTACACGAGCTGTGGTTTGCATACCGCCCGCTTCTCTGAAAAAATACATTAAAGATACCGTGGGGTTCCTTAGATGTCTCAAATTGGAAGCTTCGCGCTCCTGCTGGCGCTCGGCCTGAGTGCGTACTCTTTCCTGGCAGGCTTTTTGGCGTTATTCAGTAAGGATGCCGCTTCGGCTCGTCTCGGTGAGACCGCCCGCCGCGCCGGAATCGCCACTTTTGCCGCCGTGCTGCTGGCTGGCATCGTTCTCGTAGTGGCCGCGTTCAACGACGACTTCTCCATCGCCTACATCTTCCATCACAGTAACCGCGACTTGCCCGCCGCCTATAAGTTCGCGGTGCTGTGGTCCGGTCAGGAAGGCTCGCTGCTGTTCTGGTCGCTGCTGCTGGCCGGCTATGGATTCGTTCTCCGCTTGCGCTACAAGACCGATCAGCGCCTGTTTGCCTACGCTTCGGTGATCATCGCCTCGGTGCAGGTCTTCTTTCTGCTGATTCTGAATTTTGCGGCGCACCCGTTCGCCATCATGCAAGGCGCGCTCCCCGCGGATGGCTCCGGACTGAATCCTCTTCTGCAGTATCCCGAGATGGTCATCCATCCGCCCATGCTGTACCTGGGATACGTCGGCTTTACCGTTCCGTTCGCCTTCGCGCTGGGCGCGCTCATTATGAAGTACCCCGGCGAGAAATGGATTCAGATCACACGCCGCTGGACCATGGTGACCTGGTGCTTCCTCACCGTCGGCGTCTTCCTCGGCGCGCACTGGGCTTACGCTGTGCTGGGATGGGGCGGCTACTGGGGATGGGACCCGGTGGAAAATGCCTCGCTCATGCCCTGGCTCACCGGCACCGCATTTCTGCATTCCGTCATGATGCAGGAAAAACGCGGCATGTTGAAAGTGTGGAACATGTCGCTCATCTTCGCGACGTTCCTGCTCTCGATGCTCGGGACATTCCTCACGCGTTCGGGTGTGATCAGTTCGGTGCACGCGTTTGCGCAGTCCTCGATCGGCACCTGGTTCCTGGTCTTCATAGGATTGACCCTGGCGGTATGCAGCTTTTTCCTTATAGCGAACCGGTCGCACCTCAAGAGCGAGCACAAACTGGAGTCGCTGGTTTCGCGCGAATCCAGTTTCCTGTTCAACAATCTCCTGTTGCTGGTCGTCTGCTTCACCATCCTGTGGGGCACGTTTTTTCCCATCCTGTCGGAATTCGTGCAGGGACACAAAGTCACGGTCGGGCCTCCTTTTTTCAATCGCGTTGCGGTCCCGGTTGCGTTGCTGCTCCTGCTGCTCACCGCGGTCGGACCGCTGCTGGCCTGGCGTAAGACTTCCATCGAAAGCCTCAAGCGCAATTTCCTGTTTCCGGCGATCGGCGCGGTTTCGATTGGCGTGATGATGATCTTGTTCGGCGTGCGTCCCTGGGAGGATCCCTCTTTCTTCTATGCCACCATGGCCGCCGTGCTCTCTGCGCTGGTGATCTTTACCGTTATTTCCGAGTTCCTGCGCGGAGGGCGTGTCATCGCCGGCAAGAGCCAGCAAAACCTGTTCGCCGCCATGGCTCACCTGTGCCACAGAAACACGCGCCGCTATGGCGGCTACATCGTCCACTTCGGCGTCGCCTTGGTCGTCATTGGCATCCTCGGAACACCTTTCAACAAAGAAGTGGAAAAAGAAATGGGCTTTGGCGACAAAATTTCCCTTGGCCCTTACACTCTGGTCTGCCAGTCCTACACGCAGGACGACAATCCCAACTACGCCAACGAGTGGGCCATCATCAACGTGTTCCGCGGCGGCAAGCAGATTACGACCATGTATCCCGAGCGCCGTTTCTATAAAGCCAGCGGACAGCCGCAGACCATCCCCCGCATTTACCCCAGCTTTCGCGAAGATTTTTTCCTGGTGAGCGACGTCTATCTGGTCTATGAAGGCAAGAACGAGACCACCGGACGGCCGATTATCAAAGCGCATTTGAATCCGCTGGTCCCCTGGATCTGGATCGGACTGATCATCATGGTCTTCGGCACAATCACCGCACTGGTGCCGAATGCGGCGGCCGTTCAGGTTGCGGCACCCGTGCCGGCTCGCACTCCGGCGCAGGTAGGAGCAGGTGATTGAGATGGAATTGCCGATTTTGTTGGGAGCGGATTCAGTGCCTAGTGTGGGGACGGGCGCCCTCGCCCGTCCAAGCCGAGCAAAGCTCGGCAGCTGCCGGCGACCACAGCATCTCCGGATTCCTTCTCGCCGCTGGCTGCAAGCCGCAGCTCTAGCCGTCGCGATAGTGGTTTTCATGGGCGCAGGCGATCCCGACGCGCGCTTCAAAGACCTCGGCCATCGCATGATGTGCACCTGCGGATGCGGCCAAGTCTTGCTGGAATGCAATCACGTCGGCTGCCAATCTTCCGACAAGATGCGCGATCAACTGCTGGCCGCGATCGATAAAGGCGGCAGTAATAGTGACGACCTCATCCTGCAAGGCTTCGTGCAGGAATACGGACCGACCGTGATCGCCGCGCCCACCGCCACCGGCTTCAATCGCGTGGCCTGGATCATGCCCTTCGCCGCGTTGGCGCTCGGCATCACCTTCGTCGTTTACGTCGTGCGCTCGTGGAAGAATCGGCCCGCACCGGCCCTCGCCGATGGCATCACCATCCCGCGCGGCACCGAGCTCGACGAGTTCCGCCAGAAGGCCCGCAAGGAGACCGACCAATGACAATCAAGTATGGGCTGAGCAAGTGTGGCGCGGACACTCTTGTCCGCGAAAAGCTGCGATCTGCCAATGACGTTCGGGGGAAGGAGACCGCCCGATGATCCTTTTCGTGTGCGCAGTTTTCACCCTGGCCGCTCTCTATTACGTTTTCTTCTTTCCTGGCGAAGTCTACGCCGGAGAAGAAAAAACGCGGCTCAGCTATCTCCGCGAGCGCAAGGAAGCGGTCTACGAGAACCTGCGCGATCTGAATTTCGAATACAAGGCAGGCAAGGTGCCTGACGTCGACTATCAATCCATGCGCACCTCACTCGAAGAGGAAGCGGCCGCGATCATGGCCGAGATCGCCCGATTGGAGCAGGCCGCCAGCCAGGTGGTGTAACTGCCTGATTGCGTCAACAGTAGCTATACTTTTGCAGCGAGCGGGGATCGATGCTAGTTACCAACAAACACAAGCAAAGCAAAGGGAATGACAGCAAGAAAGAAGCGACTCGACCCATCCGATATTCAGCTATCGAATCGCCGACGCGAAACAATCCAAAACGGCACGATCAGAAGCTCTGTCCCGTGTGCGGTGAGGCCATCGAGAAAACGGCGTCGGGTGGACGGCGCAAACACTCATGCTCGCAATGCGGAGCCACTCTAAATAAGCAACTCACTTGTGCTTCTTGCGGTACGAGCCGCGTCTGGCAAGGCAAGCGAGGTGTTGCTTGCCGGGGATGCGGCGCGGAATACAGGACGCTGCGAGGTAGTTGTTGAAAAATTGCCATTTCGCCACCAACCGTTGCACGTTGCGTTTGCAATCTGAGTTCTTGTGCGCTCATCAAAAGGAGTTGTTTTGAAGAAGCTCGCCCAGTCCGCACTACTAGCCGCCATCTTCTCGCTGGCCCTCGCCTCGGGCGCCGCCCAGACCCTATCCGGAACCGTCACCAACGGCACCACCGGCAAACCCGGCGTCGGCGACGAAGTCATCATCATCAACCTCGCCAACGGCATGGATGCAGGCGGCAGCACCAAGACCGACAGCAACGGAAAATTCAGCTTCAAAGTCACCGTACCCGGTCCGCACCTCATCCGCGCCGTTCATCAGGGAGTTAACTATCATCAGATGGCGCCTCCCGGCGTCAACACGGCTGACGTGAATGTCTATGACGTCGCCACCAAAGTCGCCGACCTCAGCGTGACCGCCGACGTCATTCGCTTTCAGGCCGACAGCGGAACCATGCAGGGCGTGCGCCTGTTCGTCGTCAATAACGCTTCTTCTCCCGCGAAAACGCAGATGAACGATCACAACTTCGAGTTCTATCTGCCCGCCGGTGCAAAGATTGAACAGGTGCAGGCCCGCGCTCCCAACGGCCAGCCGATCAACGCCGACGCCGTTCCAGATCCCGAAAAGACGTCCGAGAAGAACCGCTATGCCATCGCCTTCCCGCTGCGTCCCGGAGAAACCCAGTTCCAGGTGGAATTCACTCTGCCCTACTCCGGCGAGATCAAGATCGATCCCAAGCCGCTCTATCCCGCCGCGCACCTCGTCATCGTTCTTCCCAAGACGATGCAGTTCAAGGCCGCGAATCCCTCCAGCTTCCAGTCCATGCAGGATCCCAGCCAGGGCGACAGCAACGTGGAAGTCGCGCAGCAGACCAAGCCCGGCCAGCCGCTCGGCTTCACGCTGAAGGGCAACGGAGTTATCACCGAGTCGCCCGGAGAGACCGCCTCGGGCGCGGCCCAGCAGCAGGAGCAACAACCCCAGGGACGCGACAATCGTTCTAGCGACAATCGGCCGGGCGGCGGACTCGGCGTTCCTATCGACGCTCCCGATGCTCTGCAGAAATATCGCTGGCCCATCCTCTTCGGATTCGCCGTGCTGCTCGCCATTGGAGGATGGGTGGTCACGAAACGGCAACCCGTAGCATCAGTCGCCGCGACCTCCGCTGCCAAGCCTGGCGCTGCGTCGAGCGTCAATAGTGCAGCCGTCCGTCCAACCACCACGCCCGCAACATCTGCGACGAGCACTCCGGCCGCAAAGTCGTCGATGCTGCTCGAAGCGCTGAAAGAAGAAATGTTCCAACTCGAGGTAGAAAGAAAACAAGGCAAGATCACGCCCGCGGATTACGAAAAAGCCAAAGCAGCCCTCGACCAGACCCTCGACCGGGCACTGAAGCGGCAGGGGTAGAACATGTGGAAGCGGGGCTACGCCCCAGCCGTCAGCTATCAGCTTTCAGCCGTCAGAGAATATCCTGAGACCTAAGACTTGATACCTGCGACCTGAGACCCCGCTTCGGGGAGTCCCGTCCCCACACTAAGGAGCCCAAAGCCGGCACCCTGCATCTAATTATTGAGATAATTATGAGCAACATATTCAAGACCACGCTCCTGCTTACCGGCATGACGCTGCTGCTCATGCTGGCCGGCCGTGCTTTCGGCGGCCAGCGCGGGATGCTGATGGCGCTCGCCTTCGCCGCCGTTCTGAATTTCGTTTCCTATTTTTTCTCCGACAAGATCGCGCTCGCCACCTACCGCGCCCAGCCCGTTGGCCGCGAAGATCTGCCGCGCGTCTACAACATCGTCGAGCGCCTGGCGCAAAAAGTCAGCCTGCCGATGCCCAAGGTCTACCTCATCCCGTCCGACTCGCCCAACGCCTTCGCCACCGGACGCAATCCGAACCACGCTTCCGTCGCCGTAACCCAGGGCATCCTCGGACTGCTCACCGACGACGAACTGGAGGGCGTGCTCGCCCATGAACTCGGCCACGTGCGCAATCGCGACATTCTCATCAGTTCGATCGCTGCCACTTTAGCCGGCGCCATCACCTACCTCGCCTCGATTGCCCGATGGGGCATGATTTTTGGCGGC
>CZKY01000010.1_pt1 | contig 17054 bp, 9 predicted proteins | sample 2454881 | NCBI WGS metagenome assembly CZKY01 (sample SAMEA3539301, study PRJEB10725) | soil metagenome | biome: tundra; feature: field; material: soil | place: USA | collected 2010-05 | depth 0.15 m | reverse complement strand
GCTGCATATTCCTGTCGACAGTATTGTGCAGGACTGGTTCTGGTGGAATCGCAAGGGCGAATTCGTCTTCAACAAGAACTATCCCGACCCCAAGGGCATGATCGACGAACTACACCGCAAGAATTTTCACCTCATGATTTCCATCTGGCCGTTCTTCGAGCCCGGGTCGGCGAATTACGACTTTGCCGAGAAGAAGGGCTGGTTCATCGACAAATTCAAGTTTGCCAAGCCTCCCTATCACACCGACGCCATGGCCGTGTATGACGCGAGCAACCCCGAGGCGCGCAAGTTTTATTGGGATCAGGTCGACAAGGGACTGTTCAAGATCGGAGCCGACGCCTGGTGGATGGATACGAATGAGCCGGAAACTGAAGCCTTGGGAGAAAACATTCAGCTCGGCCACAAACTGGCGATTGGCAGCGGCGATCGCTACGTGAACGCCTATCCCCTGCTCGACACCGCAGCGGTGTATGAGGGTCAACGCGCCACGTCAGACCAGAAGCGCGTTTATATTCTGGCACGCTCCGCTTTCGCTGGATCGCAGCGCAATGCCGTCACGGCCTGGTCAGGCGACATCAATTCGGACTGGTTCAGCTACCGCCGCCAGATTCCCGCGGGACTCAACTTTGCCCTCTCGGGAATCACCTACTGGACCACCGATATCGGCGGCTTTGTCTTTGGCAGTCCGACCGATCCCGCGTTCCGCAAATTATTTGTGCGGTGGTTTCAGTACGGCACGTTTAATCCGGTCTTGCGGGTGCACGGGACGCGCAACCCCGACGAAAACGAACTCTGGTCGTACGGACCCGACGCGCAGAAGATTCTTGTCAGCTTCGATCGCCTGCGGTATCGTCTGCTGCCCTACACCTACTCGCTGGCCTGGAAAACGACGAGCGAAAGCTATACGCCCATGCGTCCGCTGGTGATGGACTTCCGGAGCGATGTGCGCGCGCAGAATACTTGGGACGAATTTATGTACGGGCCAGCCTTCCTCGTGAACCCAGTGACCGAGCCCGCCGCCACCAGCCGCCGCGTCTATCTTCCAGCGGCGAAGTGGTATGACTTCTGGAACGGCACGTCGGCCCAAGGCGGGCGCGAGGTCCGTGCGGAAGCTCCGCTGGAGAAGTTGCCGCTGTATGTTCGCGCCGGCGCGATTGTTCCCATGGGACCGGATGTCGAGTGGGCCACGGAAAAGGCGGCCGACCCTATTGAAGTCCGTGTTTATCGCGGGGCGGATGGCGCGTTCACGCTCTACGAAGACGAAAACGACAATTACAACTATGAGAAGGGCGTCCATGCGACGATTGCCCTTCGCTGGGACGATGCCGGGAAAGTATTGACCATCGGCGAGCGACAGGGACAGTTTCCGGGAATGCTTGCCAGCCGGACTTTCCGCGTCGTCTTTGTCAGCGAGAATCACGGCGTTGGCGTCTCGCCTTCCGAGATGGCAGACAAAGTTGTGCAGTACGCTGGAAAGCAGATTACAGTTACGCCGTAACGCTTTGAAGGGACGCGGCTTCACAGTTTGCGGAAAAACTCAGGTTTCGTATCAGGGCATCGCTTTAGCTATGCCGCAAGCCATTTGAAATCAAAGGCCCCTTTAGGGGCTGGGCCTCGGAATCCGAGTATTTCAGCAAACTGTTCAGCCGGGCCGTCAAACTTCTCAACCTGATGCCCCTTTAGGGGCGATCTGCATAAATTGGAGCGTCCATGTCGACATCTTCCCTCTCTTTCCTTCGCGCAATCTCGATTGCTGCTCTCGTTCTTTCAGCGGCAGCCTTCGCCCAAACTCCTCCGGGCAAGCCCATCCCCACACAAATCCCGGGACAAAACGCCATCATGGTCGGAGCCGCGTGGTATCCCGAGCAGTGGCCCGAATCGCGCTGGGAAGAAGACCTGCGCCTGATGGAAGCTGGCGATTTGAAAGTCGTGCGCATTGCTGAGTTTGCCTGGAGCCGCATGGAACCCTCCGAAGGCCATTACGATCTCGACTGGCTAGAGCGCGCCATCAACCTGGCCGGCAAGCATCACATCGTCTCCGTACTCGGCACGCCGACGGCCACGCCGCCAGCATGGCTCACGCAGAAATATCCCGACACGCTGCGGGTCGAACCGAATGGGCAGCGGGTCACGCACGGGAACCGCGCGCACGCTTCCGCGAGTTCCGTGCGCTATCGCGAATTCTGCCGCAAGATCGCTGAACAGATGGCAATCCGCTTCGGCCACAATCCGAATGTCGTGGGATGGCAGATTGACAATGAATACGGCTACGCGCTGATGTCGTATGACGACGCGACGCGAAGGCAATTTCAAGAATGGCTAAAAGCAAAATACAAGACGCTCGACAGCCTAAATACGCACTGGGCCACCTCTTACTGGAGCCAGACTTACGACAATTGGGAAGAGGTCCCGATTCCCATCGGCGAGCACAATCCCGGGCTGATGCTGGACTGGAAACACTTCATCGGATATGTGTGGACGTCCTACCAGCAAAATCAGGTGGACGTGATTCGCAAACACGCCGATGCGCGCCAGTTTACGACCGGCAACTTCATGGGCTTCTTTGATGGATTCGATCACTACACCATCACCGAGCCACTCACCTTCGCCTCGTGGGACGACTACGTTGGCACCGGACACGTCGATCCCGCCTACAACGGGCTGTCGCATGACCTGACGCGCGGCTTCAAACGCGAGAACTTCTGGGTGATGGAGACGCAACCGGGCGCAGTCAATTGGTCTCCGCTGAATAACTTCACCAACCGAGGCGAAGCGCGCGCCACGGCTTGGCAGGCGATTGGGCACGGCGCTGACGACGTCAACTACTGGCAGTGGCGCAGCGCTCTCAACGGACAGGAAGAAATCCACGGTGTGCTGGTTGGTCCCGACGGCACGCCAGTTCCCTTTTACGACGAAGCGGCGCAAACGGCACATGAGTTCGCCAAAGTGGAAAGCAGTTTCCGCGATACGCAGCCCGTTTCCCAGGTGGCGCTGCTTTACTCCTATGACAGCCACTGGGCGATTCAGTTTCAAAAGCACACCGAAAAGTATGACGACATCGGACTGCTGAAGAGCTACTACCGCGCGCTCCGGCAGATTTCGCAATCAGTCGATGTGATCAGCGCCTACGCTCCGCTGGACGGCTACAAGCTCGTGGCCGCTCCCAGTTTGAATGTGCTGCCGAAGAATCTGGCGGATCATCTTCTGGAATATGTGCGCAACGGCGGCCATCTGGTTCTTGGTCCGCGTTCCGGCATGAAAGATGAATTCAACGCGCTTCAGCCGCAGCGCCAGCCGGGCTTCCTGGTGGATGCTCTTGGTGCACGCGTCGAACAGTACTATGCACTGGAAAAAGATGTCCCGCTAACCGGAGCCTGGGGCACCGGAGAAGCCAGCATCTGGGCCGAGCAGCTGAAGAGTCAGGCTCCCGGCGAAGAAGTTCTGCTGAAATATGGCAAGAGCAACGGATGGCTTGACGATCAGCCGGCCGTGATCACGCGCGCCTATGGAAAGGGCCGTATCACCTACGTGGGTGCAGTGCTCGACGACAAGCTGATGAGCGCGGCTGCCGAATGGATGACGCAGAAATCAGGCGTCACTCCCGTATTCGGCCCGGTGCCCGAGGGCGTCGAGGTCAGCCGCCGCGTTGGCCCGGGTAAGCTGGTTTTCGTGATCATCAATTATTCGCAGGAAAACCGTGAGGTAGCGCTGCCCCACTCCATGAGCCTGGTGCTCGATGGCAAAACGGGAAACGTAGTGCAACTACCTCCCTATGGCGTGGCCGTCGCACTGGATAAATGAAACTTCGGGTACCAGGTCTCAGGTGTCAGGTGTCAGGTCTGAGCCCTTGTTATTCCTGAGACCTGACACCTGAGACCTTACCCACTGGAGAGGATCGATGAGAGCACCCCGATTCACTGTGATCTTCGTTCTGCTGACTAGCTTCTCCTGGTCGCAGCAGTATCAGTATCCATTTCAGAATCCAGCCTTGCCGGTCGAAGCGCGCATCAACAACATTCTTTCCTTGATGACGCTTGATGAAAAAGTCAGCGCCCTCAGCACGTCACCCGACGTGCCGCGACTTGGCATTCAAGGTTCCGGACACATCGAAGGCCTGCACGGCGTTGCCTACGGAGGTCCCGGCGGCTGGGAGGGTCACGGCCTCAAGCCATTGCCGACGACGCAATTTCCGCAGTCGGTCGGGCTCGGCGAAACCTGGGACCCGGATCTGCTGAAGCAGGCCGCCGCGATTGAAGCCTACGAAGCGCGCTACATTTTTCAGAGCGAGAACCTCTTCTCGACCGGACGCAGAGGTGAGCACTGGCGCCGCGAGGGCATCGTCATCCGCGCGCCCAATGCCGATTTGGCGCGCGATCCGCGCTGGGGCCGAAGCGAGGAATCCTTCGGCGAAGATCCCTACCTCACCGGAACCATGGCAGTCGCGTTCGTGCGCGGGCTTCAGGGAGATGATCCACATTATTGGCGTACCGCTTCGCTCATGAAGCACTTCCTCGCCAACAGCAACGAAAATGGCCGCGACGGATCTTCTTCCAATTTCGACGAGCGGTTGCTGCGCGAATACTACTCTGTGCCTTTCCGCATGGGCGTGACCGAAGGTGGCTCTCGTGCCTACATGACGGCCTACAACGCCTACAACGGAATCCCCATGGCAGCGCAGCCGATCTTGCGCGACATGACCATGCACGATTGGGGCTTTGACGGCATCATCTGCACCGACGCCGGCGCGCTCACCAACATGGTCACACAGCACAAATATTTTCCGGACATCGACCTGGCCACCGCGGGCGCGATTCATGCCGGAATCAACCAGTTCCTCGACAATTACCGCGCCGGAGCCAATGCGGCCGTGGAGAAGAAGCTGGTGAATCTCTCGGAGATCGACGAGAACCTGCGCGGCGTCTACCGCGTGATGATCCGGCTGGGATTGCTTGATCCGCCGGAACTCGTCGCCGACTCGAAGATTAAGGGCCCAACTCCGGCATGGGACAAGGAGGAGCACAAGGCCCTCGCCCGCAAGATCACGCAGGAATCGATTGTGTTGCTGAAGAACGAGCAGCAGTTGTTGCCGCTCGACTGGACAAAACTGAAATCCGTCGCGGTGATTGGGCCCTATGCCGATCAGGTTGCACTCGATTGGTACAGTGGCACGCCGCCGTATGCGGTGAGCCCACTCGACGGCATCAAGAGCAAACTCAGCGGCATCAAGGTGGAGTTCGCGCATGACAACTCGTCGGGCGACGCGGTGAAGATTGCCCACGCGGCTGAGGTTGCAATCGTAATTGTCGGCAATCATCCTACCTGCAATGCGGGCTGGGCAAAGTGTCCGCTGCCAAGTGATGGAAAAGAGGCCATCGACCGGAAGTCGATCACGCTGGAACAGGAAGACCTCGTTAAGCAGGTTTTGGCGGCCAATCCAAGGACGGTGGTGGTCCTGATTTCAAGTTTTCCGTTTGCCATTCCATGGACCGAAGAACACGCGCCTGCGATCCTGCACATGGCGCACAACAGCCAGGAGGAAGGAAACGCCCTGGCGGACGTGCTGTTTGGCGACTATAACCCCGCCGGGCGACTGGTGGTGACCTGGCCCATGTCGCTCGACCAACTGCCGCCCATGATGGATTACGACATCCGCCACGGCCGCACCTACATGTACTTCAGACAGAAGCCGCTGTATGCGTTCGGCGAAGGTCTGAGCTACACAACATTCGCGTATTCCAATCTGCGAACGAGTTCGGAGAAGCTAGGAACCGACGGCGAAATCACGGTGAGTGTCGATGTGCGGAATACCGGATCGCGCGCGGGAGATGAAGTCGTCCAGATGTACGTGGCGCACGTAAATTCAAGAGTCGAGCGGCCGATCCAGGAGTTGAAGGGATTCAAACGCGTCACGCTACAGGCCGGAGAGACCAAGACTGTTCCCATGACCTTGAAAGCCAGCGCCCTCGCCTACTGGAATTCGGGCAAGGGCGCCTTTGACGTGGAACCGGACCAGGTGAAGGTCAGGGTCGGGAGCTCTTCGGCGGACATCAAGCTGCAACAAGTCGTGAGCGTCAGTCCCGAGTAGAACGTCTACCGAGTCCTTCTTGCGCGGGCGTTCCAGGCGCGCCGAATATTCAAAAGTTATTATCTTGCGTCTCCCTTCGAGCCGGGCTCCCGTTGCAGGGGAAGGCGCAAGACATATGCATACTTTCCGGGCGGCTGCGTGGGAAGTTGGATGCGCAAGCCATCCGGGTCCTGGTCCCACTCGAGTCTCGCATCCGATCCGAGCAAGTCGACGCTCTGAACTTTCTGCCCCTTCAGCGCGCTGCTGCCCAGGCTGTGGATCGTCACTTTTCCATCCGCCGGCCAACCCAGTTCGATGGCGTAGAGAGTCTCTCCCTTGGTGGTGAACCGGAAGTCCTCGGAGGTGTACGGTTTCGTATCCGTGTCGTGGAAGGCGCCGCCCGCTACTACGGTTGGCCCTTCTCCGTAGCGCGTCCATGGGCGGGTACCGTAAATTGCCTCGCCGTTGACCTTGAGCCATGCTCCCACGTCGCGCAGAACCTGTTGTACGGGCTCGGGAATCGTTCCATCGGGCCGGGGGCCGACGTTCAAAAGCAAGTTGCCGTTCTTGCTGACCACATCGGCGAGCTGATGAACGATGAACTCGGGAGACTTGAACGTGTCGCCCTCGATGTATCCCCAGGAGGCGTTGCTGATCGAGGTGTCGGTTTGCCAGTGCAGAGGGCGGATGTCGGACAACTGGCCGCGTTCGACATCGAGCGTGGCGGAATGTTCCTCGAGCGCGTCGTACTTGTAGTTGATGACCGTGCCGGTGCCACGCCTCGCGCCCTGGTTGTAGTAGAAAGCTGCAAATTCAGCCAGGTGGTTGCGGAAGGACGGCTGGTTGATCCACCAATCGAAGTAGACAAGGTCAGGGTGATACTTCTTAACGATCTCGGCCGTGCGCGCGAGCCAATCGTCCAGGAACTCGGGCGAGACGTAAGTCCAGTCTTCGTACACCCTGTCCTCGTATCCGGGCTTGACCAGGCGGAAGTGCGCCGGCCCATAGAAGGCTGCAAAGCGCGGGTCGCTCACGTCGGAATCGAACTGGCGGCCGCCGTCGAAGAACCAGTCGTGTTCGGCACGATGAGAAGATGCGCCGAGATGAAGCCCCTCCGCACGAACGGCTGTCGCCAATTCCCCGAGCAGGTCGCGTTTGGGGCCCATCTTGCCCGCGCACCAATCCGTGAGGTTTGAGTCGTAGATCGGGAAGCCGTCATGATGCTCCGCCACGGGCACCACGTACTTCGCGCCGGCTTCGCGAAACAGGCGCGCCCACGCGTGCGCATCAAAGTGCTCAGCTTTGAACATCGGAATGAAATCCTTGTAGCCGAACTTGCTTTGTGGTCCGTAGGTGGCGACTTGGTGCTTGTATTCGTTAGAGCCCGGCTGATACATGTTGCGCGAATACCATTCGTTGGCGAATGCAGGGGCCGAGTACAGTCCAAAGTGAATGAAGATTCCGAACTTCGCATCTTCGTACCACGCAGGCACCTGGTACTTCTGCAGCGATTCCCATTGGGGGCGAAAAGGGCCGTCGCCCGCTTGCCGTTCGACGTCTTTCAGAATTTCCTTGCGCGCGCCGTCGTACTTGTTCACTGCCTGCTGCCATGCGCTTTCGATCGCAGCGAGGTCCGGGCGCGGTGGCTGAGCGAACAGAGCAGGGCACGAGGCGGCCATGAGGATAGAGAGCGCCACCAATGTTCTCAGGGGCCGAACTGGCCGACATGCGTGTAGTACGAAGGGGAAGAGGACGTGCGTTTCTGTCATAAGTGCTCCAGCCGCGGCTGAAAAACCGCAGGCTGACTCCAGATTGGTTTCAAACTATCTTTACAGTTTTGAGGCTGACAGTCACCACATGGCCGATGAGGCGAAGGATATCCTCCGAGTGAGGGCCCAGTGTACAACGGGGATTCCGAACGGGGGCGCATAGAGTTGAAAACATGACGACCGTGCTGCTTCAGGCGCGTGAGAATGCGGGATCCGAGCGGGAAGACGTTTATCACGGAACAGCAGGCCATCGCCGGCGCGGTCGCTGCTCCAACGTTCGGGTACACGCCATACAAAACCGGTCGCCGGGTCGTGGAGCTGGGGGTGAAATATGCGTATCTGGAGGTCGAGCCACATTCATTAGGTAGCTCCGCACGTTTGGTGCACAACTCCCATCGCATCGAGATGCGCGGAGAATCGATGCGCCACGCCCAAAGAGCCCGTTCGGAACCACTGCAGAATCAGGCTCATAGTTTCGGTTCAGTTCCCCGACAATGCCCCTCCGCCAGTTGGTTGCAAACCGACGATCTCACCATTGAATTCTTTTCCTCTTGCGCCGCGTCAAGTCAAACTGGAGGAAAACCATGACGCGACGCAGATACCAAAATGGATCTTTGACCAAGAAAAGCAACAGGTTTAGTGAAGATGTCTGGCAGTTCCGCTTTTACGAGACCACGCCAGAGGGCCGCCGGTACCGTAAGTCAACAAGCGTGGGGACGGTAGCCCAGTACCCGACGAAGTCAGATGCCTTGCGCGTCATCGAACCCCTTCGCATCCGACTGAATCTGTATCACCGATTCGGGAGGCCGGTGTCAGTCGGTGCACTGATGGATCACTATATCCAACACGAATTGCCGGAACGGCGGTACTCAACCCAACAATCTCACTCCTCGAATCTGAACCGCTGGATTCGCCCCCGCTGGGGTGACTCTCTGCTGGAGCAGGTCAAGCCGCTTGCAGTCGAAGAGTGGCTGCGGTCCCTCGCCTTGGCACCGAAGACCAAGGTCAACCTTCGGGGCCTGTTTCACCTCATTTATGAGCACGCACGACGATGGGAACTGACCGATCGAAATCCCATCGACCTGGTACGACAGCGGGGCGGCCGCCGATGCATACCGCGCGTGCTAACGCCGGTCGAGATCCGCCTCCTTCTGGCGCAATTGGTCGAACCATACCACACGATGGTTATGGTTGCTGCATGTTTAGGCCTTCGCGCCAGCGAAATCATGGGCCTGCAGTGGCGGGACTTCAACTGGGAGAATCTCACCGTCCTGATTCGGCGGGGAGTTGTGAACGGCCGGACTGGCGACACCAAAACTGAAGCCTCCCAAAAGCCACTGCCCATCGATCCCCGGCTCGCCCGTTCTCTGGAAGAAGTATGGAAGCGAAGTTTGCACAAAAGCCCTCAAGACTGGGTCTTTTCAAACCGCGCTGGCCGACCGAGAGCTCAGCAGGACATCCTCCGGCGCCACTTGAGATCGGCAGCGTTACGGGCTGGGATCGGAAAGATCGGTTGGCACACTTTTCGGCATTCGTACTCAACGATGTTGCGAGGTGCAGGCACCGACATCAAGGTGCAACAAGAATTGCTCCGGCACGCAACCATCCAGAGCACCATGAACATTTATACGCAAGCAGTTTCGGAGCAAAAGCGTAACGCGAACAGTGTGGTCGTACGAATCTTGTTCAATGAAATTGCCTCTGGCGGGCAACTTTCCCCTAACGGGAGCGAACAGGCAATAAGCGGACGAACCTTGGGCCTCACGCGATCCTGTCCAAGTGATTGTTTTTGTGGAGCTTATCGTGGCGGTGCGATTCCCCTGTACCAGGATCTGCGGGTGGACGTCGGTTTCAAACCCATCCTTGATGAACTTCACTTCATAGGTGCCGATGGGAAGGTCGGCGATATTGAACGAGCCATCGGCCTTGGTCGTGGCCGTCACTTCCAGATTTGTGGCAGTAGCGCGAGCCTTCACCTGGGCGCGCTGAATAACGGCACCTGAGCTGTCGGTTACCTCGCCATTGATCGAGCCGAGCGTTTGCTGGCCAAACGCGAGGTGTCCGCATGCGACCAGGAAAATAATCGTTAGAAGGCCTGAAAGGGGAGCGAGGAAACACTTCTTGCACGAGAAGCCAAGGGCTAAACGAGAGTTCACGGATTGCCTCCTGGAATGACCGGGAATTTTACCGGGAGCGGATTCAGAGAGCAAGCAATTTTAGATTAAAGATTGATTAATAATGACTTAACAATCGCGATTTTTCACGTGTGCGGCGCGGCGCATGATCGCAGACAATGTCTAAAACAATGGATTGCTCTTCTCGAAGTGCAATCGAGAATAATTTTGAAGTAATATTGACTCGACCTTTCGACGGATCCTTCCTTCTCTACTCCACGGGGGACGTTTTCGCATGGGGTTTCTGCGGGTACTCTTACGGGCAGCGGCTTGGCCATTGCTGGTGTTAGCCACCGAATTGTTCGCACAGAACAGCGAGTCGACACCCCAACCTGTCAAGCCCTCAGCCTCTGCCTCGGAAACTCGAAGTGCGGCTCACAAACTGGAAGTCCAACCATTCGAAGTCGCACAAACCTGGTCGTTGTAGATGTTGTGGTGAGCGACGACGGCAAGCCGGTAAAAGGCTTGCAACGGTCCTCGGGACCGGAAGCTGGCTCCGGAAGTTGTCCAGAAGTCGGCTTGTCGGAAGCTCTGCTAGCGAATCGTGCGTGGATCACCGGAAACAACGCAGGGTGGCTGAGCGGGTTCGCAGATTCACCCGCTCAGACGCCCAGATACGATCGTACGATCACCGTTGCCCGAGAGAACTACTTCCCTGCGGCAAACACACGCGAATGAAACATTAACGTTTCCCCGAGGTGTGCCAGAAAATACGCGTCGCCGTGGTTGCCGGGATAGAGATGAAATTCGTGTTGGATGCCTTCTGCCTGGAGTTGCCGGTGGAGTTCCGCGGCTCCTTTGTCAAATCCGAATTCGTCCTCACGGCCGCAGTTGAAATATATAGACAGCCCCGTAGTCCGTAGCCGCGCGCGGTTCTGTTTTGCCACGACAAAAGGACTGTTCTGGTTCCAGTGATGGAGGTCAACAGGGTTGCCGAACACCGCTCCCAGCGGCCCATTTAGCGGTGTCGCCGCATGCATGGTCTCAGTCTGTCGCGGCGACTCTGCGATAAGCGCAGCACTCTGCGCGCTGACCGACGAGAATAGCGCCGGATAGGCAAAAGCAAACCTGAGCGCACCGTATCCGCCCATCGAGACACCGCTGATGGCTCGTGCGGAGCGCTCCCGGCGGATAGAGTAACGGGACTCGATGTAAGGAATGAACTCGCGAATGAAGAAATCGCCGTAGCGCACGCGGCCATCGGCGGAGTTGATGTAGAAGCTGCGCCTCCCTTCGGGCGCGACTATCAGAAAATCGGAGATCTGTCCTTGCTGGCGGAGGTCCTCGATCAGGTCCCATCCTCCGCTTTTAAAAAAAGTCTGTTCGTTATCGCCGAGTCCGTGCAGAAAATAAAGCACGGGATAACGCCGCGAAGAACGGCCGGCAGTCGCGGTGTCGTAGCCGGGTGGCAACATAACGCAGTAGTGAACGGTTTGACTGAGGACACGACTTTCCAGCGCGTTGCAATCGATGCGGCCCTGAGCGTGGGCTTGGCAGAACAGGAACGCGACACAAAAAAGCGTAAGCCATCGCAAACAACGGCGCATCGGATCAGTTTACTCGTAGCGCAGTGCCTGCACCGGATCGAGACGCGCGGCTCGGGCCGCCGGGTAGAGCCCCGAGAGCAGACTGACAACGATGGAAAAAGCGATCGCGCTGAGAACAAGCCACAGCGGCACGGACCAGATCTGTGCCGGAGGAAAATTCTGGCGTTCGAGATAAATGTTCGTTCCGAAATTAATGAGGCGCCCGATCGCCCAACCGAGCGTGACTCCAACTGCACCGCCGACGAGACCCATAGCGCCTGCTTCGGCGAAGAAGAGGCCGCGCACGTCAGCATCACTGGCACCCAGGGCCTTCATGATTCCGATTTCACGTCGGCGTTCGAGGATGGCCATCACCAGCGTATTCACGATGCCGATGGAAGCCACGGCCAAGGCTAGGCTTCCGAAGATCGCAAGGAACCCGTCGAGCACGGCAAAGAACTGGCGCATACTGCGAGTCGCATCGACAAGGGAAAAAGCGCTGAATCCCATCTTCTTGATGGCATCTTCAACGGCCGGGACCTGATTGGGATTCCCTACCCGCACGCTAATTGAGGTATAGGTTGGCGCGCTGCTGGGCGAGGCATCGCGCAGGCCGGACTGCATGACGTGCAGGTCTTGCGCAAGTTTGAGCGGGAGGAAGACACGTGCCCGGGCGGTCCCGCGCATGCTATCCGGATCGAGGTCCGTCACTCCCACAATTTTCAGGGCTTGCTGGCGTGAAACGACCGAGTACGCCGCACCATCACCAGGCCCCGTCGATGAGGGAGACGCGGTGCGCTCGGCATAGCGCATCGTCAACTCTTTTCCGAGTAGAGGTTTGGCCAACTCGGCAATATTTGTGTCGTCCGCGCCCGGCTTGGATCTTATGCCCAGCAACTCTTCGGCAAACGACTTCTGCAGGATGACTTCCGGACCCGTCTCCGACGAGAAGAAACTGCCCTGCATTCCATCGAAAGCATCATTGTTGTTCTTGGCGGAGAACGGGACACCAGCCACCATGGTCAAGTGGGGTTTGTCGTCGAAGCGCACTTCTGTAACGAACCGAATATCAGGATAGGCCTCGACAGCGCCGGGGAGTTGCTCGATCTTCCGTCGCGCCGGTTCGTCCAGCGCAGGGCTCTCGGCCGGTGGTGGGCCGTCGTCTCGCTGTTCGCGGAAGTTGCGGAGGTCCCGCCTGGACGTGGCCACGACAGTGTCAAACAAGCCGGACTTCTGCAGTCGGCGTGAAGCGAGCTGCTGCAGGCCGATGCCGAGCGAGAGCATCGCGACCAGCGACGCCACACCGACGGAGATCCCGATCGTGGTCAGCGAATTGCGGAAGCCGGACTCGCGCAGGTTGCGGATAGCGAGGTCAGTGACGTCGTAAAACTTCATTGTATTTCTCCGCGCGGCGCGGGCGCCTCGACTGACGAGATGTTGGGCTTGTCATCGTTGGGCACGTCATCGACGAGCTTTCCATCCGCCAGATGCATCATCCGCCCGGCATATTTCTCGGCGAGGGCCTGCTCGTGCGTAACCATCAGCACGGTCATGCCCAGCGACTGATTGAAGCTACGAATGAGTTCCATAATTTCTGTGCCGGTGCGGCTGTCGAGATTGCCCGTCGGTTCGTCCGCCAGAAGAAGCTTGGGCCGGTTGATGAGTGCACGCGCCAACGAAGCACGCTGCTGTTCACCGCCCGAGAGTTCCATCGGCCGATGCGAAAGCCGTCCAATCAAACCCACACGTTCCAGCGACTGGCGTGCAAGAGTGGAACGCTCGCGGCGATCGACTTCGGCAAAGCGCATGGGGAGCTCTACATTTTCCAACAATGACATGCTCGGTATCAGATTGAACGACTGGAAGACCATGCCGACAGTATGGAGGCGGTACTTGGCCAGTTGCTCCCGTGAGAGCGCGGCCAAGTTGTTTCCGTAAACGATCACCGCCCCGGAGGTAGGACGGTCAAGGCCCGCAACAAGGTTAAGCAGCGACGATTTGCCGGATCCCGAGGCGCCCAGCAAAGCCACAAATTCCCCGGCCCGAATGTCGATGGAAATTCCGTCCACCGCGCGCACTAACGCCTCACCCATCTGGTAATGGCGGTAGACGTTCTCGGTACGGACAACTAGGAAGTTCGGCCAGGGAATTTCCATGCTATCGAATGTCTCCCCACACGAAGTACAGCGTCTCGCGCAAACCAAAAGGATGAAAGGCTTCTGCGAAGCCCCGGCCACCGCCGAATTTACCGCCCGCGATTAGGATTATGTTGCCTCTAGTTTTCATCGGAATCGTTCCTATGCCCATTGTAGGATGCAATTGTCAGATCTGATCAGCAAAGGGTAGCCTCAATTGGGGCTGTTACGATTCCGCAAGAGGTCAAGCACATGCTAGACCTATAGATATCGGCGAGGAACGGGAATCCTCCGATCCGCCGGCAGGACGGGGCAGGTTTGGACTAATAAAACTCAGAATATTTTCGGGTACGTGGTCAGAAGCTGATGCAATACCCACACAGACGACGGAACGCTATAGGATGCGAGCAAAACTTGGGACACCCGGTAAACGACCTGTTTACTCTCGGGATAGCCGCAGCCACTAGCCCCACAAATTGAACCCCTCGCGGACAGGCAGTGTCTAATCAACAATGGTGACTGCTCATTCGAGGACCTCGGGCCCTCAGCTGCGTGCGGTTCTGCCCTTGGTGTGGGAACTGGTCCGTCCGCGCCGCGGGTTGTTGGCGGTTGGTTTCGTTTTGATGGCGATTAACCGGGTGGCCTCTCTGGTGCTGCCTTATTCCACCAGATTCCTGATCGATAGCGTCATCATCAAGCGCAACATTCAACTGCTCAAGCCACTGGTGCTTGGGGTATTGCTGGCGACTGTCATTCAGGGGATTACTTCGTTCTCGCTCACGCAATTGCTTTCCAAGGCCGCCCAGCGCCTCATCGCTGAGCTTCGGCAGAAGGTGCAAGCTCATGTCGGACGGTTGCCGGTCTCATTTCATGATTCGACCAAAAGCGGAGTGCTGGTTTCGCGCATCATGACCGATGTGGAAGGCGTACGCAACCTAATCGGTACCGGGCTGGTGGACCTTGTCGGGGGACTGCTCACGGCAGGGATCGCTCTGGTGGTTCTGTTCCGAATCAGCACGCTGATGACGGTACTGGCGTTTGGCTTCCTGTTGTGTTTCGGACTCGCTCTGAAAAAAGCATTCCAGACGATCCGGCCGATCTTTCGCGATCGAGGCAAAATCAACGCCGAGGTTACCGGGCGCTTGTCGGAATCTCTTGGTGGCGTGCGAGTGGTAAAGGGCTATCACGCCGAAGACCGGGAGGAAAAGGTCTTCTCGCTCGGGGTGATGCGGCTGCTCGATAACGTGATGCGCACGCTGACTGCGACTTCGGTCATGGGGCTTTCAGCAAGCGTGCTGCTGGGCGTGGTGGGTGCCGTCATCATGTTTGTCGGCGCGAGGCAGATCCTGGCTGGGGCGCTGACGATTGGCGGCTTTTTTACCTACACCTTGTTCATGGGCTTCCTCATCGCGCCCATCATGCAGATTGTTCAGATCGGCACGCAGATCACGGAAGCGCTGGCTGGACTGGAACGTACGCACGAAATCCTGGCCGAACCTGCGGAAGACAGAGACCCTCGGCGTACCGTCACTCTGCCTGCGATCGAGGGCAACATTGATTTCGAGGCAGTCAGCTTTAGCTACGATGGCGCCCGCACCGTGCTGAACGACGTATCGTTCCACGCTGCCCCGGGCACGGTGACAGCATTGGTTGGATCGTCGGGATCCGGCAAATCGACGACCATCGGACTGATTTCTGCGTTCTATGTTCCGACCCGGGGCAAGGTCCTGGTGGACGGCATCGACCTGAGCACGGTGCGGCTCGATTCGTACCGCACCCAACTTGGTGTTGTGTTGCAGGAATCATTTCTGTTTGACGGCACCATCCGCGAGAATGTCGCCTTCTCCCGGCCTGACGCCGGCGAAGAAGCTGTGATGCGTGCATGCCGGATCGCACGGGTCGATGAATTTGCGGAGAGCTTTGGGGGCAAGTACGACACCATCGTCGGTGAGCGCGGCGTGAAGCTCTCGGGCGGGCAACGACAGAGGATCTCGATTGCACGCGCCATTCTGGCTGAACCCCGCATCCTGATTCTGGACGAGGCGACTTCCAGCCTCGATTCCGAATCCGAACAGATGATCCAGCAAGGCCTCTCCTACCTTATGCAGGGCCGCACTACCTTTGTGATCGCACACCGCTTGTCGACCATTCGGCGCGCCGATCAGATTCTGGTGGTCGAGCAGGGACAGATTGTCGAACGCGGCACTCACGAAGAACTCTATGCGCTGCGCGGACGTTACTTCGAGCTGTACACCAAGCAGCATGGTCTGGAGAGCAATCTGTTCCTGGCACCGGGGGAGGGTGATGCCGCGACCGTTGGAAATGACGTGGGAACATCCAAGCAAAATGGGAACGAGCCGACCGTCGCGGAGGCAATGCAATTCATCAGAGGGGATGTCCGCTAGTGTCGAGCTGTACTTGGGTGTCGACATCCCACTCATGGAAGAACTTGGCACCTTGGGTCGCCCGCCCGATGATCAGGATTCCAACTCGCGGGGCAGCAGCAACCTGCAACTCTCCGGCTCCCGGTGCGCGCCCAAGCTGTCAGAAGCAATAGACTGAAATGTCCGCGCGGCGGACATTTTGCTCTCGCCGGTTTGGCTGACCATGCCTTCTAGGCAATCGCCGCTTCCATTTCCCTCGACCGTCGATATCCCCCGGATGGGAGCTTATTGCAGATGGTACAGGGGTACAGGCGTGCTGTTATTTGGGGAAGGGGCCGAATCTATGCCCTCGCCAAATACAAAGCTTGATCCAACGCTGCCACAACCGCCGATGCCCGCGGAAGGGCGAGTCTCTCCCGAATGCCTTTTCTTGTCTAGCTCTTCCGAATTTTGCTACATCTGAAAACAGCTTGGTTTTGTGGCGAGTTGATGGCATGTTCTCCCGTCTCCTTTTCCGACGCGGCATGGGATAGTTTCTCGTCTGCCCATAAACCGTCTGGCGCCCTCGTTCGGTACATCCCAGAAGGGCGTTTGAACTAAGCCGCTGGCGCGGCGGACGCTACCGCGTGGGTCGCTCCCGGAGCAGTGTCACTCGTGTAAGTTTTGGGTCACAAGGAGGTCACTGTGACCCATCTCAGAAAGCTGATGCTGGATGAACTCCAGCGTCGCAACTACGCGCAGAACACGGTTCGTTCCTACATCCATGCGGTGGAGGATTTTGCGAAGTACTTCCGCCGTTCGCCGGACCGCCTCGGTCCAAACCACATCCGCGAATACCAGGTTCACCTGTTTCGTGATTGCAAACTCTCCGCGGGCACCATCGAAGGTCGCACTGCCGCTCTGCGTTTTCTCTTCGTCAAGACACTCAGGCGACCGTATCTTCCCGATCACATTCCGTTCCCGAAGCGTCAGAGGCGGATGCCCACGGTACTGAGTCAGGAA
>CZKY01000180.1_pt3 | contig 17291 bp, 12 predicted proteins | sample 2454881 | NCBI WGS metagenome assembly CZKY01 (sample SAMEA3539301, study PRJEB10725) | soil metagenome | biome: tundra; feature: field; material: soil | place: USA | collected 2010-05 | depth 0.15 m | reverse complement strand
TGGAAAAGTTCAATCGCATGTGGCGGGAGCCTTCGTGGCTATCGTTGGAATGGGCATAGAAGGAATCGCCCGGCACGAACGCCACATTCTGCTCGAGCGCCGATTTGAATATCGCCTGGATGTCCAGTCCTTCGGGCAGAGTCACCCAGAGGAATAGCCCACCTTGAGGATGAGTCCAGGTTACTTCCGGTGGGAAGAACTCTTGCAGAGCCTGAAGCATCACGTCACGGCGTTCGCGATAGACTTGACGAATCAGCTTGACGTGTTTGTCGAGGAATCCATCGCGTGCGACTTCGTAGGCCACGAACTGAGTGAAGGTCGAAGTGTGCAGGTCGGCGCCCTGCTTCAGTTGCGCCAGTTTGCCGATGACCTCGGGCGGAGCGACGATCCATCCCAGGCGAAGCCCGGGAGCCAGCGTCTTCGAGAATGTACTCAGGTAAATGACGTTGCCAATGGAATAGCCGTCGTCGCGGCGCAGGTTCTCGCGGTCGAGCACGACCAGCGATGGGAGGTGCTCGCCTTCATAGCGCAACTGGCCGTACGGGTCATCTTCGATAATCGGAATGCCATACTTGTCCGCCAGCAGCACCAGTTCGTGTCGACGCCCCTCCGACAATGTGGTTCCGGCTGGGTTCTGGAAGTTCGGCAGCACGTACATGAACTTGGGGCCCGAACGCAGAGGCTTCTCCAACAGGTCGGTGCGAAGGCCGTTTTCGTCGATTGGGACGGACACATATTCCGCGCCATATATGTTGAATGCCTGGAGCGCGCCTAGATAAGTCGGCGCTTCGACCAGCACGCGATCCCCGGCATTGATAAACAGCTTGCCGATCAAGTCGAGCGCCTGCTGCGAGCCGGAAGTGATCAGGACGTTCTCCACCTTCGCCTTTATCTTGTAGCGCGCCATGTTGTTCGCAATCAGTTCGCGCAGCGGCCGGTAACCCTCGGTTTCCCCGTACTGCAAGGCGGAAGCTGCCTGCTCGGTAAGTACCTTGTGGCATGCTTCCTCAAAACGTTGAACGGGGAATACATCGGGGGCGGGCAGGCCGCCGCCAAAGGAGATCATTCCGGGTCTTTGGGTGACCTTCAACAACTCGCGGATTTGAGAACTGGTGATGCCCTTGGTGCGCAACGCGTAACGAGATGTCCAGGCAGTCGACATGGCGGACCCTCTTCAGATCGTAACTACAGATCGTAACTATACAAACTTTGTCATCCCGAGCGGAGCGAGGAATCTGCATTTTGCGGCGAACTGCAGATCCCTCACTTCGTTCGGGATGACAATTTGGTGAAAGTTATCGGTCATGCGACCCTCCGGACTCGGTTTCCGGTAGGAGTTTTCTACGCGAAGCCGTCCGGCTGACTGACCGCGCCTATGTGCGCCTGTTCATCGATAAACAGGCGGCCTGCGGTGAGCGCCTTGCGGTCGATTTCCAGCAGATCGAGTTTCTTCACCTTGTCTTCGAGCACGCTCAAGGCAGTTCCGGGAGCCAGACAGTGGGTCTCTTCCAGCAGCGCCCCCATCAATACGATGTTGGTGGCCTTCGTCGAACCGAGTTTGTCGGCCATCTCCGCCGCCGGAATAGAGACCACCTGTACTTCCGGCGCATAAAAGTCGGCAGGAATGCTGGCGCCGTTGTAAAGAATGATTCCGCCACTTACTACTTCGTGTGCAAACTTCCGCAGCGAGTACTCATTCATGGCCACGAGCACATCGGGGTGCGAGATCAGGGGCGATCCGATCCGCTCATTCGACAAGCACACATGGCAGTGCGCGCTGCCCGAGCGCATCTCCGGCCCATACGACGGCAGCCAGCTCACTTCCAGTCCTTCCCGCATGCCCATTTCGATGAGCAGTTGCCCCAACAGCAGCACGCCCTGTCCTCCGAAGCCCGCGATTTTGATCTTCACGTCTCGGAAGTGATGGGCGTGTTTCCGTTTGGAAGTGTCGGCTGCTCCCGCTTTCGGAGTGATCCCAAGCACGTCCGCTACGGGGCGTTGCGGCGGCTCATTGCCCACGGGAATTTCCGGCCGTCGGTCGCGAAAAACATTCAGCGGAAAGGTTGGCGTCATCTTCTCGAGAACCCAGCGCCGCGCTTCCACCGGGTCTTTGCCCCAAATTGTCGGACACGGCGACAAGATTTCGACAAACGAGAAGCCCGCACCATCGCGCTGGATCTCGAGTGCTTTGCGGATCGCCCGCCGCGCTTTCATGATGTTCTTGTTGTCCGAAAGCGCCACGCGTTCGATGTATGCCGGCGCTTCCAGTGTGGCGAGAAGTTCCGCCATGTGCAGAGGGAAGCCTTCATTCGATGGCCGCCGGCCCCAGGGCGAAGTTGTGCTCTTCTGCCCGACCAGGGTAGTGGGCGCCATCTGTCCGCCCGTCATGCCGTAGATTCCGTTGTTCACGAAAAAGACAGTGATCTTCTCCCCGCGGTTGGCGGCATGCACGATCTCAGCCGTGCCGATTGCCGCCAAGTCGCCGTCTCCCTGATAGGCGATAACGATTTTGTCGGGGCAGGATCGTTTGATTCCCGTGGCCGAGGCCGGCGCGCGGCCGTGCGCGACCTGCACGTTGCCGACGTCAAAATAGTAGTAAGCAAACACCGAACAGCCCACCGGACTCACGAAGATCGTCTTGTCCTGCAGCCCCAGGTCCTGCAACGCTTCGGCAATAAGCTTGTGTACCACTCCGTGCCCGCAGCCGGGACAGTAGTGGGTCTGGTGCTTCAGCTCTGCCTTGCGCTCGTACAGGTCATAGAACAGCGGCGACTTGGAGTGGACTACTTCGTATCCGTCGTTATTCACCTTGGGGTCAACTTCGGGGCCGGCTTCGGACTTAACCTCCAACTTAACTTCTGGATCCACTACGCTGATCACGCTCTCGTTTGCCATTTTCGTCGTCCCTTTCGACCAGGTCGTCGTGGACCTGGTCTCAGACCGCCACGGCCATGCGTGACAACACTTGTTCCTGCAGCTCTCGCACCGAGGGCACGTTGCCACCTACCCGGCCGTAGAACTCCACCGGAACCTTGCCGTTCAGCGCTAGGCGCACATCTTCCACCATTTGTCCGTTGCTCAATTCGACGACCAGCACCTTTTGCACCTTGGAGGCCGCTTCCACCAGAGCCTTCGAAGGATAGGGCCACAGAGTGATGGGTCGGAACAGCCCTGCTTTCACGCCTTCCTTGCGTAGCGCTTCCACTGTCGAAAGCAACACTCGGGACACGATGCCGTACCCGACCAGCAGCACCTCGGCGTCATCGGTGTGGCAGAGTTCGCAGCGCGGCTCGGCTTCCTGCGCGCGGATGTACTTGGCTTCCATTCTGCGCTGGTGTTCTTCCAATTCATCGGTTTCGAGATAGATGGAACTAAGCAGGTTGGCACGCGTCTCTGGCGTTCCCTTTACCGCCCACGGTTTTTCAGGCGGCTGAATCTCGCGATCTTCAAGCTCGAGCGGCTCCATCATTTGCCCGACGAAGCCGTCCGTCAGCACGACTGCGGGATTGCGGTACTTGTCCGCGAGCTCGAATGCCAGCATGGTGAACTCGGCCATCTCCTGTACCGATGCGGGAGCCAGCACGATATTGCGGTAGTTACCATGGCCGCCGCCCTTCACCATGGCGAAATAGTCGCTTTGTTCCGGCGCGATGTTGCCCAGTCCCGGTCCGCCGCGCATTACATCCACGATTACGCAGGGCAGTTCCGAGCCGGCCAGATAGGACATGCCTTCCTGCATCAAGCTGATGCCGGGCCCAGAGGATCCACTCATGACGCGGACCCCAGCCGCCGCTGCTCCATACACCATGTTGATGGCGGCGACTTCGCTCTCCGCTTGTATAAAAGTTCCGCCCACCTGCGGGAAGTAGAGCGCGGCAGCCTCGGCGATTTCGCTGGCTGGAGTAATCGGATATCCGTAATACGCGCGGCATCCGGCGAGGATCGCACCCTTCACCACCGCCACGTTTCCTTTACAGAGCTGCCGCATGTTCGCCTCCTTGCACCGGCGCTGGCGCTGGTGCCAGCGCCTTTGCTTTCGCCTTGATGCGGTAGACCGTAATCGCGCCCGGTTCCGGGCAGCAATAAAAGCAGATTCCACAACCCGTGCAGTCGTGCCCGGTGTAGCGTGCCGGATGAAACCCGTAAGAACTCAACTCCGGCGCCAGTTCCAGGCACTTGGGCGGACAAGACTCCACGCATAGCCCGCATCCCTTGCATTCCTCGACATCGACCGTGACCTTACCGCGCGCTTGGCCTGCCATGCTTCCACCTCGTTCCCGCTCACCTCGTTGCCGCTTGTCCGCGCAGCCGCGCCGGACGTACGTCCAGCGCGAAACTCCTGTCCGCCGCAGACTCCGTCAGTTTTGATTAGAAGCCCTCTCCGCCGCTAGGGCGGTGACCTTACGCACGAGCCATTGTGAGGCGCATCACGTCAAGCTCTACACGTAAGCCCTTACCCCGCAAGCTCTTACCACGCGCCGGGGTTGGTCAAATACTCATGGATCGATTTCGCCGCGCGCCGTCCCGCGCCCATGGCCAAGATGACAGTCGCGGCGCCGGTCACAATGTCGCCGCCGGCGAACACTCCCCTGCGCGACGTTTTCTGCGTAGTCTCGTCGGCCTGGATGTAACCTTTCTTCGTGGTAGCCAGGCCGGGCGTCGTGGTTTGCACGATCGGATTCGCGGTTGTTCCAATCGCGATCACGGCCACGGCTAGTGGAATTTCGTATTCGGAGCCTTCAATCGGAACCGGGCGGCGTCTTCCCGAAGCATCCGGTTCGCCGAGTTCCATCTTCTGGCAGCGTGCACCGGCCAGCCACCCCTTGCCGTCGTCGAGGAACTCGAGCGGTGCGGCAAGCACCTGGAATTCGATGCCTTCCTGCTTGGCATGCTCGACTTCTTCCTTGCGCGCCGGCATCTCCGCCTCGCTGCGGCGATAGAGAATGAACGCCTTCCCCGCCCCCAGTCGCAACGCCGACCGGATCGCATCAAGCGCCGTGTTCCCGCCACCGATCACGGCCACATTCTTGCCGCGGAAATCCACCATGGGCTCGTCGTACTTCGGGAACTCGTAGGCATGCATCAGGTTAATGCGCGTCAAGAATTCGTTCGCCGAATAGACGCCATTAAAATGTTCGCCGGGAATGCCCATGAACTGCGGAAGCCCCGCGCCGGTGCCGATAAACACCGCGTCGTAGCCTTCCTCTTCCATCAGTTCGTCGATGGTGACCGTGCGTCCCACGACTACGTCGGTTTCAAACTCCACGCCCATGGCGCGCATGTAGTCGATCTGCTCGCGGATGATTTGTTTGGGCAGCCGGAACTCGGGGATGCCATACACCAGCACGCCGCCCGGTGTGTGCAGCGCCTCGAATACGTGGACCTGGTGTCCCTTCTGGATGAGATCGCCCGCCGCCGTCAGGCCGGAGGGGCCGCTGCCCACGATGGCGACCTTCTTTCCCGTCGGCGGCGCCTTGGGCAGGTTGCTGATATCCAGGTGACCCTGTTCATAGTCGGCCACAAAGCGCTCCAGATATCCAATTCCCAGAGGCTGAACTTTCTTGCCCATCAGACAGCCGCCTTCGCAGTGGTCTTCCTGCGGACACACACGCCCGGTGATGGCCGGCAGCACGTTGTCTTCGCGGATTTTGGCAGCCGCGCCCATGAAGTCGCCAGCCACGATCAACTGCACGAACTCTTTCACCTTGACGCCCACCGGACAATCGGTCGTGCAGGTTGCTTTGGGGCACTCCAGGCAGCGCTGTGCTTCCTGCCGCGCCAGTTCCTCCGAATAGCCCAGGTTCACTTCGGTGAAATTATGGGCACGCTCCAGCGGGGACTGCTCCAGCATGTGTTGCCGGGGCACCTTCATCCGCTCTTTCAGGGACAGCGGATTCAACGAAGTCTGCTTGGGGGGCTGTGTCACCGGCTGTCTCCTTCCACCGCGCAAGCGCCGGTCTGTCCGGCATGAACGGCCTCGACCTGCGACTCGGGATCGTGCTGGAATTCTTCCATCGACTTCTGCTCCGCCGCCCGGTACATCGAATTGCGCTGCACCAACACCGCGAAGTCCACCCGGTGCGCATCGAACTCGGGGCCGTCCACGCAAGCGAACGCACTCTTTCCGTCGACCAGCACGCGGCAGCCGCCACACATGCCCGTGCCATCGATCATGATCGGATTCAGGCTGACGATGGTGCGGATGCGCTCTTTCCGCGTCATCTCCGCCACCGCTCTCATCATGGGGATGGGACCGATCGCCAGCACCAGGTCGATGCGCGTGCCGTTCTCGATCAACTGCCGCAGCTTGTCCGTGACGAAGCCTTTGTCCGCATAGCTTCCGTCATCGGTCGTAATCATCAGCGCATCGCTGACCTCGCGCAGTTCGCGCTCCAGAATCACCAACTCTTTATTGCGCGCGCCGACGATTGAGATCACGCGATTGCCCGCGCTCTTCAGCGCCACCGCCGTCGGATACGCCATCGCCGTGCCCACGCCGCCGCCCATCACCACCACGGTACCGAACTTCGCGATCTCCGACGGTTTCCCCAGCGGCCCAACCACGTTCAGGATGCTGTCGCCCGTATTCAGGGAATTGAGCAGGTGGGTGGTTTTGCCGATCGACTGCACCACAATGCGAATCGTGCCGCGCTCGGGGTCGGAGTGCTCGATGGTGATCGGAATGCGTTCGCCCTGCTCGTACAGCCTCAGGATTACGAACTGTCCCGGTTTCTGCTTATGTGCAATGCGCGGCGCCTCGATGACGAACCGCTTGATGCCCGGCGCCAGGAACTCAGCGTGCAGGATTTTGAACATGTGTCCGCGTGGTTAGTCTTACAAGATATTGTCCCGGAATGCGAAGCCAAGTGGCTGTGACATGCGTCACACGTGACTGCGAGCGAGATCACGCGCCGCACAGTCATTGCCAGAACCAGAAGCAACACAGGGGCAGTATTCAGGTCACTTCGAAACCCGGTGACAGACGTTTTCAAGTGCGGCTCCTGCTGGCGGAAGCCTCGACGTAGGATTACCGTCGCGTAAGTCCATGGATGTTCAGAACCGAGGATGGATCAGACCGAGCGCAGACCGGTTTATTGTTTTAGATAAATCGCGACCTCTGCACGCGCCAAACATCTAACCTTGCGTACACGTCCTTGACCGCCTGGTCATCAACATCAACTCTCACACACGAAAAGGAGAAGCTCAATGCCATACATTACTGTGGGTAAGGAAAACTCCGGCAACATCGATCTCTACTACGAGGATCACGGCGCTGGTAAGCCGGTCGTGCTGATCCACGGCTGGCCGCTGAGCGGCGCTTCCTGGGAGAAACAGGTTCCGGCCCTGCTGGAAGCGGGTCACCGGGTCATCACCTACGACCGCAGGGGGTTTGGCAAGTCAAGCCAGCCGACCGACGGCTACAACTACGACACTTTTGCCGAGGACCTGCACAAGCTCGTGACCGCGCTCGACCTTCGTGATTTCGCATTGGTAGGGTTTTCGATGGGGGGCGGCGAGGTGGCCCGCTATGTGGGTGCCTACGGAACGGAACGCGTGAGCAAGGCGGTATTCATCTCCTCGATTCCGCCATTCCTGCTGAAAACCAGCGATAATCCGGAAGGTGTCGAGCGCGCTGTATTCGAGGGGATCGAGAAAGCGATTATCGCGGATCGTCCAGCCTTTCTCGCCAAGTTTCTCGCAGACTTCTACAACGTGGACATCCTGGGCGGCAAAAAACTGATCAGTGACCAGGTGGTTCAGCTAAGCTGGAACATCGGAGCTGGCGCCTCGCCCAAGGGCACTCTGGATTGTGTCTCGGCATGGTTAACCGATTTTCGAAAAGATCTTGCGCGCATTGACGTGCCCACCCTGGTCATCCACGGCGATGCCGATCGGATTCTGCCCCTTGCCGCCACCGGAAAGCGCACACCTGAGTTTGTTAAAGGAAGCAAACTGGCGGTGGTGGAAGGCGGACCGCACGGCCTTACCTGGACCCACGCCGAGAAAGTCAACCGTGAACTGCTGGCGTTTCTAGGACGAGCCGAACGCGGGGCTAAAGTGGCCTGAGCTCAGCGCCCAGGGAAGGAGCCAATGAGTGTGAGATTCTCAGGCAAGTTGGTATAGCTTTTATGTGACCGCAAATTCAGATAGGCACTCTACCCAACGGCACGATGAACTGGATGCCGTCAACGTGCTTGCCCTGGAGCCGTTCGTCGTTGGTGACAAAAAGATCGACGTTAGCGCTTGCGGCGCAGGCCAACTGTATGGCGTCGGGAGCCTTGAGCGATCTTTCTGTTCGCAGCGCGGCATATACCTTGGCCGCTTTCACATCGAAGGGAATCATTGTCGCCGCGGTTGCAATTGCGTGTTCATACTTTTTACAAAGTTCAGAGTTGCTCCGCTCGGTGGGTTTCACCAGTATCTCGCCCAGTGTGAGTGTGGAAGTCAGCAGTTGATCGCCTCGGTCGAGCATCTTGGAACGAAGCCGCCCGACGCCCTTCGAGAGCGCGCCATAGTCCTCGAACAGGTAAATGAACAGGTTGGTGTCCCAAAAAACGCGACTCATTCCCAGCCCTCACGCAGGCGACGTACATAATCGTCCGCGTGCTCGTCAGCCCAAAGATGCTTGCCTGAACCCCGCAATGAAAGCAGCGGGTCCTCTTTCGAAGCATTGTCAGTCGCGGCCGCAGACCAGTCTCTGTACCAACTGAACAGGCTGTTGTAGCCATGCGGGAGGTCTTCGCGCTCGGGCGTGATCTTAGCGCCCTCGCGGTCCGCATGGTAGGAATCACCCTTGCGGAAGAGTCGCCGGCGGCCCGGGCCAGTTTCGAACAGCATCCGATAACGGCCTGGATTGGGCGGCCTATTCGCAACGCAGTGTTGAATGACGTGAACGTAGACACCGCGCCGAAGAGGTTTGTGCAGCCCTTCCCGCTCTGCACGTTGGACAATCTCCTCGACGGCGAAGTCTGGCGCTTCGGGATGATCGCGATGCAATAGAGCAGCCGCGATCCAAACTTCGTCTGCTACCTTCAGTGCAGTTTCGGTCGCCGTATTGGCCATGGCAATATTCTTCTCGTGTTTCAATATTACCATGTAATGATGTAATGTCAATAACTGTATACTTTTAGACTTCTCCTGGTTTCGACGGGTGGGACCCAGGTTTCGCGTCCCTCTCAAGTCGGAAGGGGGCGCCCCGCTCATCGGGTCGCGGCACTACGGCAGCAGCCCTAGCACGCCCACCCCGTTCGTCGTCCCCACATACACCTTACCGTTCGCAATGGTCGGCGTGATGAACTTGTTCCCGTTGCCAAAGTGGTCGCGCCCGCCCGCCGCCTGGTTCGAGTTATACAACTCCACACCAAGGTTCTTTGCGCTGTAGGCGTGCAGCACCGCTGGCGAGGTATTTTCCGTGGCCCACAAAATCAAGTTGCTTGCCGAACTCCCCGAGATGCTGGGCGTAGCCCCGGGGAATCTGAAGGATGTGCTCGTTGCCGAAGCAGGCGTAGGATTCAGCAAGCCGTTGGCGTTGAACGAGAACGCCTTGATCTTGTCGTTCACTGCCCCATAGTAAATTATTTTGTTAGCAAATGCCGGCGCCGAAAACACCTGTCCCGCCAGCGCACCGGTTACTTCCTGATAAATCTGACTATTGTTGTTGGGATTAAACTTCCCCATGTTAGTACGATTCGCCAAATAGATGTTCGCGTCCTTCCCGGCGCCCACAACCAGGTCGTGCAGCACTCCGCTAGAGTCTTTGAAATTTGGCACCACCATCGCACCGCCCGACCCCAGATCCTCGTCCGCATCCGACTCGCTCACCGTGTTGTACATGTTGAAGTAGTCGGACACTGCCAGTTGTCCCTTCTTGATTGAGAGCTTCACGATCGCGTTCCCATAATCGCCATTTACCGGGAACCCCTTGGCATTCAGCGTTGTGTCGAACGTTCCATTCGCATCGAGAAAGTAGATGTTTCCGCTGGAGTCCGCCGCCGGCCCCGCCCCTGCCGCCCAGATCGCGCCTTCATTCCCGTTCGGCGTCACGTTGAGTACCGACCGCTGGGCCAACGTCGTCTCGTTGTAACTGATGATCCATCCCGTATAGGGCCGGATGTCGCAATGAGAAGCCCACGACGTATACAAAATGTGATTCAGCAGTAACAGCCCAGCCCGTTCTTTATACTGCTTAGGGTCAAAAATCACGTACCCACCTTGGGTGTTATCGCCCGTTCCGGGATACTTGGCCGCGATATCCACCGGGCCGGCAAACTCCTCTATCCCGCTGGTAATGTCCAGCGCATGCAGCCGCTGATGATAGTTAGAGCTTGAGTCCTTACTCATAGCGACCACATATATCGTGCCATGCGGTCCCGCTGTAAGATCAATTACCGGAGTAGAAGTAACTCCGATCTCCGGTGTAACCTGCCCGCAACCACGGTCATCCGAGGTAGTCTCGCCCGAAGCGAGTGTAGTCACCTGCCAAAGGGTCGATCCGTTGTCCGCGTCAAACCCGTACACCGTGCCATGTTCAGTGGCCACAAACAGCACGTTGTGCGTGCCATTTCCCGGAATGCTCACATTGGGGGCATATAAAGGTTGCGCATCCACCAGTCCGTCGGTTGGGATCACGAACAACTTTCCAAACGTGGTGGAGTTCACGTTCTTGAGCGTGAGCGAGGTCTCGCTCGGATTCCGTCCCGTCCGCATGTTGTCGTTGTGATACGTAAGGATGCCGGTAAACGCCGGCGCAGCTCCCACCAACATTTCACGACGGAAAATCAGCACCGAAAGAAGCGAGAGAAGAAGAATTGCAGCGGAGAGCAGAACGATTCGCGTGGGCAGAGCTCGTCGCATGACGCACCTCGGGATTCAGGTTTGAATTTCGAGCCGGTCGTTACCGGATTTCGAAACGAAGTAGTGGGCCGGATAATTCTACCCGAAGTCGAGCGCAGAAATGAGCGAACCAAAAACTCGACAGTACCTCCGGAGTGTGTGTCATAGCTTCTTGCAGCACGCGAAAAGTGCAACACGCTACTGCTCCAGCCGCGAAACGGCGACATAGGAAAGCCCGGCACGTCAGTGCCGGGAAGGCAAAGGGGAAAGCCCGAGTCCCGCAAGGGACGGCACTCGGGCTACGACACAGACTCCTCCAGGACGAAAGCATCGCTCAATGTCGAGGGGCCAGCGGACCATTAAGCCGGTCGGGCCAAGTGTTGCCTCAGGGTTTCGCCGTCCAATTCTCCCTCCCAGCGCGCCAGAACCAGCGTCGCTACCCCGTTTCCAATCATGTTGACCAAGGCTCTGAACATACTCAGAAACCGGTCAATTCCGAGAATCAATGCCATGCCTGCAACGGGAATGGTTGGGATCACAGAAAGTGTGGCCACGAGCGCGATGAAAGATGCGCCTTGCACGCCACTGGCGCCCTTGGAAGTAAGAACCGCCACGGAGAAAATGGTGAGCTGCTGGATCAGAGTCAGGTGGGTATTGGTGGCCTGCGCCACGAATAGAGCGGCCATGGTCATGTAAAGACTGGTTCCATCCGTGTTGAAGGTAAATCCAGTGGGGACCACCAGCCCAACCAGAGACTTGGAGCAACCGAGTTTCTCAAGCTTGGCCATCAAAGTCGGGATCGCAATCTCCGACGAACTTACCGCTAACACCACCAGGATCTCTTCCTTGATGTATGCCAGAAAGCGAAAGATGTTAAAGCTGGCGGCCCAGGCGATGGCGCCGAGTACGATCACGACAAAGAGCACCGAGGTGAGCCAGAAAGTTCCGATCAGCTTGGCCAGCGGACCGAGGGAAGCTAAGCCGAACTTGCCGACCGTGTACGCCATCGCGCCGAAGGCTCCAATCGGCGCGAATTTCATCAGAATGTTCACCACACGGAATACGACATGAGTGAGGGAGTCGATGAGTTCGACCAGCGGGTTGGCTCGCGCTCCGGCGGCCGACAGCGCAAAGCCGAAGAGCAAGGCCACGAAAACCACTTCGAGGATATCTCCCTTGGCGAAGGCGTCCACCACCGTCGTCGGGATGATGTGCATCAGAAATTCGGTGACGCTCTGCGCTTTTGCCTGGCCGGCATAGTCGGCGACCGACTTGGCGTCCAGCGTGGCCACGTTTACGTTGAAGCCGCTGCCCGGGCGCACGACGTTGCCCACCACCAGTCCGATCAGGAGGGCAATGGTGGAAACGATTTCGAAGTAAATGAGCGCCATACCGCCGACACGGCCGACTTTTTTCAGGTTCTCCATGCCGGCGATTCCGGTGACCACAGTGCAGAAGATGATCAGAGTAATGATCATCGTAATCACGCGAATGAAAGCGTCGCCCAGCGGCTTCATGGCAACCGCGCGAGCCGGGTTAATGGAGCCCAGCACTATGGCCAAGGCCATGGCCACCAGCACCTGCACCCACAGGACGCGGTAGAAGGGCGTCTTGCGCGATGCGGGCGCGGCATTTACAAGACCCGCCTGCGCGGGTGGAAGAGTCGCCATCTTTGGTCGTTTGTCCGTAAATTCTTAGTCGCTAGTTCCTGATTGTTGGAAAGGGAATTGGACCGTTAATGCATCTCTTTCGCGGGCTCCGGTTCAAGCGTGCGCACCAGCCACGGAATGATCACCTGCTTGAAGATGACGGGATCGGGCCACACTTTGACCTGCCGCCCAAGATGGCCGCCCTGCGGATTGATCCATGCGGTCTTCGGCACATCGCCTTTGTCGAGCAGCAGGTAGATGTCCGAGATCGGTACCTGGGTATCGAGCACTCCGGCAAGAATAAGCATGGGCGCCATCGGCTTGCCCAGCAGTCCTTGTTTGACGAGCGACATCTTTGGCAAGATTTCCGCCATTTCATCCACGGTTTTCACGTTGTCGAAAATCGCCATCAGTGCGGGAACCTGATCGAAAAGATATTCGCGGTTGCCGATCAGAGAATTCATCAGAAAGTCTTTTTGAAAAAAAGTATCGGTGGGCGGTGATTGGGCGCTCGCTCCCCGCAGGCGGGCGCGCTCGACGATGGCCATCTTCGTGGCCCAATACGCGCCCCAACTCACGCCGTGCATGGCAACGCGGTTTTTGTCGATCTCGGGCCTGGTGGCAATGTAATCGAGCACGCGCGAAAGCACGCGCTCGGCATTTTCACTGACTTTGATCGGATTCTGCCCGGTGCCCGGGCCATCCACGGCCAGAAAGCCGATGCCGAAAGGCAGGATCGCGCTGAAGCTCTCGGACAAATCTTCCTTGCGGCTGTCCAGTCCATTCACGGCGAGCACGAGGGGCACGGGCCCGTTCGCATTTTTCGGCAAGCGAAGGTAGCCGATGATTTCTTTTCCTTCGAAGGGAATTCTCACGATTTCAAGCGGTGGATCCCAAAAGCGCGCGTGTGCGAGAAAAGCCTCGATGGCTTTTTCGTACGAGCGCTGCTTGCCGGCAGAGGCGGGGATGGGCCAGCGTCCGAAGGAATAAAGCCGCCACGCGCGAATGTAGTCGGCGTTCGCTTTCGTCGGTTCGGTCTTCTCCAGCGACTTGGCTTCATTCATATAGCGATCGGCCACTCCCATAAAGGCCGCCGCCCACTCGTCTTTATCGCGAGTATGGATGGAGTTGAAGGCTTCCTTGACGTCGCCGGGTTCGAGTCCGATGAGCGGATACATTCCGTTCTCGGCGCGATGAACAGCCTCGGCTTTGATCTCATCGAGCGTGCGCTCGGCGCGCTGCTGCGAGAAGCAAGAGATGCTCAGTGGGAGGATCAGAGCCAGAGTCATTGCTAATGACATGGTGAACCTGGCAGGGTGATGGTGATGCCCTAATGCTGTTGACACGGGATGATTCCTTTCAAGTTGAAACAAAGATGGGGCCGGAGGGAGGTCCGGCCCCGATTTGTGAAGCCTGCGCGATCAGAAAATAAGCTTCAGGCCGAGTTGCACCGAGCGCGGGCCTCCCGAACCCACGGCCGGGTTGGCGGCGGCCACGTCGGGAGTGGCACAACCGCATCCGAAGCCACCCACGGAAGGATCGTTGAAGCCGAAACCATTCTGGCCGCCGTATGGGTTGGCGAAGTTGGGATGGTTGAAAATGTTGAAGAACTCAGCCCGGAACTGGGCGCGGAACCGCTCGCCGAAATGAAAGTTCTTCGCCAGCGAGAAGTCCACGTTCTTGAAACCGGAATCGGGGAAAATGTTGCGGCCCATGGTGCCGAAGGTTCCCAGGGGCGGAGGAATCATGATGGAGTTGCCTTGGGCGTAGCAGCCGTGAAAGGCCAATGATTCGGTGGCTGCACCCGGGGATCCTCCATCCAGCGCGAGAGCTTTTGCATTGCAGGCTGCATTACTAGTCGGTGTGGATGGAGCATTCTGTCCGGGGAAGAATGGAGTTCCTGTCGGCCCCGACTTGAAGTCGTCAGGGTTCCCATAGAAATTCCACCGGATGGGGCTGTTCGCTGGAGGACTGACGGGCAACGGGCCTATGCCCGCAGCATCGGTTCCCTCATCCATCGCCCCCCAGTGTTGCGGACTCTGCAATGTGATGATCGAGTTGAGTTCCCAACCTTCCAGGGTCTGTGCGTAGCCCTTCTTGCCGGGGATAGCGTAGGTGAGCGAAACCGTGAGGCGATGCCGCACATCGAAATCGCTGTTGGCGTATTCAGCGCCCGGGTTATAAGCGTTCTGCGGCAGTCCCGATCCGTAACCGAAATCCCAGTTGGCGCCCACGTCATCGAGAGCGTGCGACCAGGTGTAACCCGCCACCATGCTCAAGCCATGGAAATTTCTCGCGTTCAGCGTCGCTTGCAGGCCGTTGTAATTGGACCGGTAGACGTTCGCCATCTGGAAGATGTTACTTAGATATGGGAACTGAGTGAACGGTCCCACCTCGGCGGCGGCCGAGCAGTTCGGATCGGCGTTGGCTCCCGTGGTGTTGTAATGTCCGTTGACCAGATGCGTCGTACATTCGATGATATTTGCCGCAGGCCAACCCGATCCTACCGCCGGCTGATTAATGTCGCGAATGCCGGTCAGATTCCCACCATGGTTACCGACATACGCCATTTCCAAAGTGAGGTTCGGAGTAAACGCGTGTTGCAGGCTGAAGGTCCAGTTCCACACGTAGGGGGTAGTCAGGTTCTGGTCCACGCTCATGATCGGGCACGGCCGGTTGAAGCAATTGATGGTTGTGGTATTGCCGTAAATCGGACCGTTGTCCCAGGGGAAGTTCGGGAACACCGTGATGTTTCCCGTCGTGATGGTGCCGCCCGCAGTCCCGCCGGACCCGTCAATGATGGCCCCGGTCGGGACGCTGCCCGGTCCAAAGGCGTTATTGAACGCGATGAACGACTGCCAGTTCACCGTCTCGTAAGTCAGTCCCACACCGCCGCGCAGCACCGTCTTCCCGTTTCCAAACGTATCCAATGCGAAGCCCACATGCGGGCTGAAGTTCTTGTGGTCGGGCTTGTAGAGACTGCTGATCCGATTGGTGCCGGTATTCACCTGCACCAATCCCCGAGCCGGATCGAAGTTGCCCAAAAGGTTGTGATCTTCCGTCGGGACCGAGCTGAACTCATAGCGCACGCCCAGGTTCACAGTCAAGTTCCGCGAGGCCCGCCAGTCATCCTGAAGAAATAACCCATAGGCCCAGTTATGCAGATTCAGCGTCGGATTTCCCACTTCGACCGATGCCTTCAACGGCGCACCGGAAAAAAAGTCTTCCAACGTGGTGGTATTCAGTGTCGTTGTCGGGTCGCTGGGATTGGGCGTGTTGGCTCCCACAAATGTAATGCTGCCACGGGCATTGCCGTAGGCCGCGTTCGTAACGTTATTGCGATGGAACTCCGCGCCGAATTTCAGCGCATGCTTGCCGGCGGTGTAGGAAACGTGATCGATGAACTGCGTGATGGAGTCGGGTCCCTGGAACTTTGGCCATTTGAAGCCACCCAGGCCGGGAAAGAAATAGCCGCCAAACCCGATGCGCGGCAGTCCGCCCGTGAATGGACCCGAGACGCCGGTGTCGAGCCCGTAGCTGGACGCGGGCGTGTTGAGATCGCCGGGCAAAGTCGGCTGGTACAGCCGGTTGTAGCCAACGCGCGCTTCATTTACCCAACGGGGACTGGGAGTCCACGCCCAGCTTCCGCCCACCACCTGGGCGCGCGTGTGAATCTTTGACCGCCACTTCGATTGCAACTCCGGAAAGTCTTCGACCGTCCCCGAGTTGTTCCCGAAGAAGTACATCCCGCTGATGCGGTTGTTTTGGTTGACGTTGAAATCCACTTTGCCGATCGCATTGTAGACGGTGACGTCGTTGGAGAACCCATTCGAGATATTGATGCTCTGAGTCTCGTTCGTGGGGAACCCAGTTCCGTTGCATGTAATCGTAGAAGTGACCGTAAGACCTGAGGATGGGGTGCACCCCGCGATTTGCATGCTAGCTATGCTCGGCGTGATCCCTAGCCCTACGAGATCATGGATCGCGTCGGTGATGCTGTTGGCGCAGTCGCCGGTTACGAAAAGGCAGTTGCCCGCGTTGGTCTGCGAGGAGGGCCTAAAGGGGCTGGTGATGCCGCCGAAAGAGTTTCCTACGTCATAGATCTGCCCTTCGTAAGCGCCAAAGAAAAAGACCTTGTCTTTGACGATCGGGCCGCCGACGCTGCCGCCGTATTGTTCCAGCGTTCTCGCGAGCTTGGCGTTGGGAACGGTGTTGAAAAAGTTGCGGGCGTCCGTCACACCGTCGCGCCCAAACGCGAACCCGGTGCCGTGAATCTGGTTGGTGCCGGACTTGAGACCCACGTTAACCACCGCTCCCGGCTTCCACCCGAATTCGGCCGGTGCAAGTTCTTCCACGTTAAACTCCTGAATCGAGTCGATCGGCAGAATAGTCGCCGAATCGCCAGCGATGCCGGCGCCGTTGATGATGGCTTGGCCGGAGTAGGGCTCGCTGTTGAACAAGCCCTCAACGAAGTAGGCGTTGTCTTCCGCGCGCAGTCCGTTCGTGCTCGTGGTCGAGAATCCGCCGCCAGGATAGCGCTCCACACCGGGACGTAACTGGAGCAGGTTCTCGTAGTTCCGGCCATTCAACGGCAGATCGTTGATCTCCGCGTTGCTCAGCGTGCCGCCCAGAGTGGAGGAGGTAGTGTTGACCAGCGGAACCTCCTCGGTTACGACCACCGTCTCAGAAACCTGCCCGGTCGGGAGCGTGATGTCGACGCGCACGTCCTGCGCAACTTCCACGACGATGTTTACGCGCTCCACGGTTTTGAAACCCTTCGCTTCTGCGCGAACTTTGTAAACTCCGGGC
>CZKY01000090.1_pt1 | contig 17332 bp, 18 predicted proteins | sample 2454881 | NCBI WGS metagenome assembly CZKY01 (sample SAMEA3539301, study PRJEB10725) | soil metagenome | biome: tundra; feature: field; material: soil | place: USA | collected 2010-05 | depth 0.15 m | reverse complement strand
TGGCTTCTGCCCCGCGCAATCCGGCGCTGCTCCATGCCTCCCCCGGGGAACCCTGCAGCGTGTGCTTGCCTATTCCCGACAGACTCCTAGTAACTTTATTGTTGAATGTCTTGAACATATCCTGAGATCAGATGAAAAACCTGACAAGCTCGGCTCTCCTTTCAAACGGAAGCGCTTTAACTCCCGCGCAGTTGGATAAAAGATATGAGACGTGTGTCAAAGCCCTGAACTTCGAAGTTGAGCAGTTCTGGAAACGGTCCCTATTCTTTTGGGTACTCATCGGAACGGCTTTGATTGCACTTGCTGTAACGGAGGAAAATCGCCATTCTCTGCAAGCGGCAATAGCCAGCTTCGGCTTTGCTGCCTCCCTCATTTGGACACTCGCCAACCGTGGGAGCAAATTCCGGTACGAGGATTGGGAAGATAAACTCATTGAAGTTGAGGAAGAGATAACCGGGCCGCTGCACGGCAGTAGACCTGAACAGAAGCCTTGGGAGGGGCGCAAGGAAGGGCTGCTCGACACAGTTGGGAGAGAATTGTGGAGCGGAAAAAGATACTCTGCCAGCAAATTGGCCATAGCTCTCAGCGACTATGTTGTCATTTTTTGGTTTGGTCTCCTCGCATACAAAGTCACAGGGGTCCTACATAGTCTCCACGAATTCGGTTGGCATCCGTTTCCCTTAAAGCAATGTTTGGCAATCGCTTTCATAGTGGTTTCGGCTGTGTTTGCGGTGTTTGTTGAATGGTCTTGCCGCCTGACCAAGGAAGACGATAGACACATTCCGTGTCCGCGCTTGAGAACAAACGAGGTTGTTGCCACGAGCGTTTTCAGTGATGGTCCACATAACCTATAGCCTTCGTCCGGTTCGGTGAGTTGCCCAAAAACCCCGCCACTCTGGGCTCTCCTGACAGGTGACAATTCCCGCCCGACGTAGACCCAGTTTCAGATCATCAGGCGTTAGTGTCGAAACCGGCGTTAGCACTCACGACGTGTCAACGAGTGATACGGCGATTTTGCAGCAGTCAAAAAAACTCGCTACAATGAAGCAGAGTGCATTCGCTACGAATATGGCGTCAACGGCGGCAGCCACCAGACTACCCGCCGTCATATGCCGGAACCATTCCCAACAATTGAGCGCCATCAAGAGAAACAAGACGACGCGCCAGAGCCATTTGCGCTTTTCAGGTAAACGTTGAAAGCTGGGGTTTATCCACGCCATCTGTGCAGAGGATTGTAGCCGAAAAGCCCCTCACAGCCCATGCATTCGGTCACTGGGTTTTCTCAACTTATGGAACCAGGCGTTAGCACTAACTGAGAATTGATCCCGCCCCACGCGCCGCCGTTGACTCGACTCCCGGCTGAGTCTACGATTTTGTTAAGGGGGAAGGAGCATTCTCCCGTGGCTAGCTGACCATCGTCCAAGATTCGCTCGTCCACCCGAGACCGTGGAATGAAACTGAAAACCTTTCTCACTGCCGTGATGAGTCTTCTGAGCATTCTTGTACTTGGGCTTGGAGGTGTGCGAAAAAATGTGTTCTGGTTGTGGATAGGATTTGTCTGTTCTCTAGTTTCGGGAGTCTTTGTTCAACTGTTTATCAACCGCATAAAGAATGATGTTGTATCGGGTCGCAGGTAAGAAAACACTCCCCATTAGGGATAGTTGTTGTAATCACTTTACACTCAGAACCCAAAGAAGGTTCGCTCTATGCCCTGCGGCGATAGTAAATATTGAATTCGAATCCAGGGTTCGGCGGAAAGATTTCGGCGATCTTGCGGAGCCGTTCGGCCATCGGAGTCGGGGCCAGCAGCGGATAGTCGCGCTCGCGCAGATCGTAGTAATCGACGTCGAGATAGAGCGAGAGCAGGTAGATTGAAATCGCATCCGCGAAGCTGGCTGCAAGATACTCTTTTTTAAATTTCTCCGCGTCAGGACCGTGGGCCGTGGCGAGCTTGCGCGCCTCCCATGCGTCGAGTGAAGTTTCGCCGCGCACACCGGACTCCACTTGCTGCCAGGCCAGGTCGGCGAAATTCTGGGATACGCCCGCGCGTTCGACCAGCGCGTGCCCGACGTTGATGTAGAACTCGAACGCCACCGAAAATTTGTCGTCCATTAAGCGGGTCGAGATAAAGACGCACTGCGCATCGCCGAGATTCAGGTTGCGATGGCAAACCGCGTTGTCACTGAGCGCCACGTCGTAGCGGTCGGCAATCACGGTCTCATCGCCTTGGGTCACGGTGAGCGGCACGAAGTAGTACGCCTTGCGGCTGAGCGCGGCGGCCACCGGCACTGGCACCGTGGCAATCATGCGGTCGAGATCGTTGTCGGCAACGGCAATCTCGCCCGAGCGGGCGTAGCAGATGCCATTCGACGCCTGTGAAACCGGGCTGCTTTGCACGATCTCCGCGGGGCTGCGGGTGATCGTGGAGGCGGTTTGCGACATGCCCGTATTGTAGCGCACGGGCGCACACTAACGACTGTTCCGCTGCCGTGGCCAGTCGCGATGGCCAAGACCGATGGTGTAGCTTAGAAGCATGGGGAAAACGAGTTTGGGCGGGCCGCGCTGGATCGGAATTCCGGTGCGCGTATTCGCGATGACGTTTCTTTTAACCCTGCTGTCGTTCGCGGTCGCGCTGCTGCTGAGCATTCTGGGGACAGTCGTGTACTCGCAGGTGAAGCACGTCGCGCCCAACCTGGCGTTTGCGTACCGGCACATCGCGTTTCCGTTCGCGATCACCGTGGGTGCGATCGTGCTGGTGCTGTTGCTGGGGATGGAAATTCGGAACTACCGGCAGCGGAAGACGCTGGAAAAGATCGAGCGGACGAGTTGAACATTGTACTGTGACCGCGTGATGAGTCATACGGTGGAGGGACGGGCGTCTCGCCCGTCTAGCCGGGCGGGGACGCCGGGCTCTCCACCAGCAAGCGTGGGTGAGTTGAAGATGGGCGAACTGAAGACGACCGCGCCGCGTATTGCCATTCCCATGCCGCATTCCGGTGATCGCGAGTACGCCGAGCGCGCGCTGCCGCAGTATGAAGAAGCCGTGCGTGGTGCGGGTGGAGAGCCAGTGCGCATCGATCTGGACCAGACACCGGCTCAGGTGATGAAGAAGATCGAGCGCTGCGACGCCGTTCTGCTGCCCGGCAGCCGGGCGGATGTCGATCCGCAGAAGTACAGCGCGGATCGCCACGAGAAGACGGCGCCCGCTGATGCCAAACGAGACATGGTGGACGAGTTGCTGCTGCAGGATGCCTACAAGATGAATAAGCCCGTGCTTGGCATCTGCTACGGGCTGCAGTCGTTGAATGTGTACCGCTCGGGATCGCTGGTGCAGCACATTGAGTCGGCGATCAACCACAGCGCGGGACGGGCGGTGGCAAAAGCGCATACGGTAAAGATCGAGCCGGAATCGCGGCTGGCGGAGATTGTGGGCGCGACGAAGACGGTGGCCGTGAATTCTTCGCATCACCAGTCCGCGGACGCAGTGGGCGATGGGTTGCGAGTGGTGGCGCGTTCCGCGGAAGACGAAATCATCGAAGCTCTGGAAGGAACCGCCCCCGGACATTTTGTGCTGGCGGTGCAGTGGCATCCGGAGCGGAGTGTGAATGATGGGCCGGAGGTGGCAGAGTCCGCGCACGCGATTTTCCGCGCATTCATCGAGGCGGCCAGGGCCAAGCACGCGGAGTTGACCAAAGAGTTGGAGCAACACCTTACATGAATTGTCATCCCTCGCGAAGCGAGGGATCTGCAGTTCGCCGCAAAATGCAGATCCCTCGCTTCGCTCGGGATGACAATTCACGAAAGGTATCGCGAACGCCTCAAACGCACCGAGGTTCAATCACCGTCAGAACATCGCATGAATCCTCGATGTCGTTCGACTCTGAGCGTTTCAGCAAGACCGCTGCATTCGCAATCGCGGCGTTTTCGGTGCCCATGCCTTCCGGCGTTTTTGCTTTGATACCGACGCAATCCGCGGGAATTCCGCACAACTCGGCGACGTGTTTGCGAATCGCGTCCGCATGCGGTCCGATTCTTGGAGCGGACAGGATCAGCGTGGAATCCAGGTTCACGAGTTCGTAGCCCGCGATCTTGATGCGCTGCAACGCCTCTCGCAGAAACAAAGCGGAGTCGGCGTTTTTCCACTGCGGGTCGGAAGGCGGAAACAGCGATCCAATGTCGGGCCCGGCGATGGCGCCGAGCAGCGCGTCGGTGATTGCGTGCAGCAGGACGTCGCCGTCGGAATGGCCGCCGAGACCTTGGTCGTGCGGCAGAGTCAAGCCACCGATCTTGAGCGGAATGCCAGGCTTGAATTCGTGCGAGTCCCAGCCATAGCCGATGCGCATTTCAGGCTTCAAGACTTAGTCCCGTCTTCGTGTTTCAGATAGAACTCTGCCAGCTCCATATCGGCGGGCGTCGTGATTTTTATATTGCTCGGCGAGCCCATTACGACCACGACCGGCAGGCCGGCGCGCTCGATCAGGGAAGCCTCGTCGGTACCGAGGAAGCCGTCGGCGACGGCATCATCAAAGGCTTTTTTCAGGATGTCGTACCGAAAGCCTTGCGGAGTCTGCGCCATCACGATGCTGGCGCGCGGGATGGTGGCCCTGATGAGCGCGCCGTCCGCGGTTCGTTCCACCTGTTTCACCGTGTCCCCGGCGGGCCATCCCGCGATGGCGGCTCCATGTTTGCGCGCGGCCTCGACCACATTGCCAATGATTTCGGGCGTGACAAACGGGCGAACGGCATCGTGCACCAGGACGATGTCTTCCGGATCGGCCGCTGTGCAGGCCAGAGCGCTCGCCACCGAGTCCTGGCGATGCTCGCCGCCTTCGACCATCTGCAGGCGCTTGCTCAAGATTTCCGGGTACTGCTTTTCGATCTGGGCGCGAAAGCCGGCAATTTCGTCCTTGCGTAGAGCGACGATGATTTCGTAGACGGCCGGGGCGGTGACGAACTTACGCAGCGTGTGGACAAGGATGGGCACGCCGCCCAGTTCTTTGAACTGTTTGGTGGGTGCTTTTTTCTTGGACTTTGCGGCCGAGGGCGGGGCCATACGCGTGCCCAGTCCGGCCGCCGGAACAATGACAAACACCTTCATAGGGGCGATCAGTATAGTACAAGCTCCAGGTTTTTGGTCTAGCGCCGAAAGACCAGAGCCTAGTCGGCGGCCCGGTCGGCCGCCGCCGGCGTGGGCTTTTTTGCCGGGTCGGAAGGCGCTCCACTGGTTCCTGTCGCTGGAGGCAGCACGGCCACCGCAGGCGGCGACGTTCCTTTGGAGTCGTGGCGGCCCGTCGCGCGCTCATCCCACTTGCCAAAGATCATCTTGCCCGCGGTGGTCTGCAAGACCGAGGTCACCGAGATGTCGATGGTCTTGCCGATCATCTTGCGCGCGTTATCGATGACCACCATGGTGCCGTCATCGAGATAGGCGACGCCCTGGTTGTACTCTTTTCCTTCCTTCAGGATGAATACCCGCATCACTTCGCCGGGGAGAACGATCGGCTTGAGCGAGTTGGCTAGTTCGTTGATGTTGAGCACGGCCACGCCCTGCAACTGGGCGACTTTGTTGAGGTTGAAGTCGTTGGTGATGATCTTGCCTTCATACAGCTTGGCCAGTTCGATGAGCTTCATATCGACTTCGCGGACGCTGGGGAAGTCGTCTTCCACGATCTGGATCTGGACCGAAGCCGTTTTCTGCAGACGCTGCAGGATGTCGAGGCCGCGGCGGCCGCGATTGCGCTTGAGCGAGTCGGCGGAATCGGCCACCAGTTGCAATTCGCGGAGCACGAACTGCGGGATCACAATCAGGCCGTCGAGGAAACCAGTCTCGGCGATGTCGGCGATGCGGCCGTCAATAATGACGCTGGTGTCCAGGATCTTGAAACTCTTCTTGCCCGACTTTTCGCCGCCGAAGATCCCGCCGAGCGCCGCCAGATTGAGCAGGTCGCCTTTGTTGGCGCCGACCGCCAATCCCACGTAGGCCATGACCATCATGACCATAATCTGCAGGAAACTTTGGGTGGGGCTCGAAGGGATGCTGTTGCGAATGACGAGCGCGAAAAGATAAGCGCCGATGATGCCGAGCACGCTGCCGATGGCGGCTCCAATCAGGCGCTTCAGGCTCATCGCGCGCAACCGCCACTCGAACACGATGATGGCAACGCCGATCAACAGACCGACGGCGGCAGCAAGGTTTGAGGGCAGGTTAAACGGATGAATGAGAAAGCAGATGACACCGACGATGAGGACAAACAAAATGCGTATAAGTACGACGTCCACGAGCAAGACCTCTCTCGGGGAAGGCACCGCTCGAGCGATTCCCGCCCCCGCCGGTCATCCAGGGCGAATGATATTAAGATCCCTGCGCCAGCGTTCTATTCACGGAGCTGTAGGAAAATGAGGATGTGCCCCGTGCCCGATCATAGCCGGGTTACTGCAAAAGTACCGGGAGCAGTATATACCCGGTTGAGAAGGGGAACCAGCCTCTACCGGGGAGCCCTTAGTTTTTGGCCTTTAGCTCTTCGCATTTAAGGACATGGATTCCTTCATGGCGCGAGGTAGACTCCTGGCGAGCCAAAGTCCGGCGAATTAGTTAAGTGCTAACGGCTAATGGCTAAGTGCCATTTTTACATCCCGTCGTAACTCGGTCCGCCGCCGCCCTCGGGTGGAACCCAGGTAATGATCTGGTAGGGGTCCTGAATGTCGCAGGTCTTGCAATGCACACAGTTCGCGGGATTCAGGCTGATGCGCTTGCCATGGGGGGCGGTACCGTCGTCCACCATCTCGTAGACGTTCGCGGGGCAGAAGTTCTGGCACGGGCTGCCGAACTCTTTTACGCAACGGTCATTACAGATGTTGGTGTCTTGAATCAGCAAATGCGCCGGCTGATCCTCTTCGTGCTTGGTCCCGGAATGATAGAGGTCGGTGAGTTTGTCGAAGGTGAGCTTGCCATCGCCCTTCGCGGGGCCAAGCATATGTGCTTCCGGGCCTCCGTCGGCGGGCAGATTGGCGACTGGCTCCAAGTTCTCGTGCCCCGCATGCGAGGGCACGCGGTTGCGGAGGCCGCCGTCGAAAATCTCCTGCAGCACGGTGTTGAACATACCGGCGACCATGCCCTTCTTGAATCCCTGGTGGAAGTTGCGCACCGGCCACAACTCATCGTGAATCCAACTGGTTTCGACGCGCCGCTGGAACTTGCCGAGAATTTCTGCTGATGTTGTCGACGACGAGTCGGATTTCACCAGCGCTTCAAATGCTGTCTCGGCCGCCAGCATGCCGCTTTTGATCGCAAGATGAATCCCTTTCAGGCGCGCGGAATTCAGGAAGCCGGCGGAGTCGCCGACGATCATCCATCCCTCTCCGCCGAGCGGCGGCAGCGACCACCATCCGCCATAGGGAAGCGACTTGGCGCCGTAGCGGATCATCTTGCCGCCGGCGAGCAACTTGGCAATAAAGGAATGCTGCTTGAACGTCTGCAGCACATGCTGCGGATCAAGGCGCGGGTCATGATAATCGAGCCCGGTAACGAAGCCGAGCGAGACGATGTTATCTTTCGGGCCCGGGCTTTGCGAACCATAGATCCACCCGCCGCCGTATTCTTTCGTGGTCAGCGGATAACCCATTGTGTAAATGACTTCGCCCGCCTTTATGCGGCCGGACGGCACTTCCCACAGCTCTTTCACTCCCACGCCATAAGTCTGCGGGTTGCGGTCCTTCATCAGGTCAAACTTCTGGATGAGTTGCTTGGTGAGCGATCCGCGGGTGCCTTCGGCAAGCACGACAACCTTCGCCTTCACGTCGTAGCCCGGCTCGAAATTTGATTTCTGCTGGTTCTGTTTGTCGACACCCTTGTCGTCGGTGCGGACGCCGGTGACTCGATCGCCGTCGTAAAGCAGTTCCGACCCGGCGAAGCCCGTGAAAATCGTGATCCCAGCCTCTTCGACTTTGCCCGCCAGCCACTTCACGAAGCGGTTGATCGAGATGACGTAGTTGCCGTGATCCTGCAGCGGCGGAGGCGTGATGGGAAGCTGGTAATGGCCCTGGCGAGTCAGAAAGTAAACGCCTTCTTTGTGGACTTTGGCGTCGAGCGGGGCTTCGCTTTCGAATCCCGGCAGGAGTTCTTTCATGGAGCGCGGATCGAGGAGCGCGCCGGAAAGACAGTGCTGTCCCGCTTCGCGCGCTTTTTCGAGCACGTAGATATTTTCTTTGCTGAGCAGGGCTTCGGGATGGTGCGTGTTGTGCTCGTCGATCAACTGCGATAGCCGCAGCGCGCAGGCCATGCCCGCGGGCCCACCGCCGACGATGACGACATCGGCGGGCATCTCAGGGTGCTCGACATTCGGAAGAGGCTTGCGAAAGATCAGCATTTGGAAATCAGCCTCCTAGGGGAAACTCTCTATGATACGCGGAATCAGGATCGGCGGCGCATCGCCATCGCGCTGATCGTTGGTCTACTTGCCTCACCACTTCTTGAAAATGACCCGTGGCAGAAGTGAGATTCGTATCAGGGCATAGCTTTAGCGATGCCGAAAGCGGTACCTTCTGGAAACGGCTTTAGCCGCTGCGGTCGCGGGCGATCGATAGGCAACCCCAGCGCCCGAAGGAGCTCTACTCTTGCGTGCGTTTGCGTCATCGCTAAAGCGATGCCCTGATACGAATCTCACACGGCCTCCGCGATCGCTTCGCGAATTGCTTGCAACGCTCCATCCATCTGCTTGGGCGTTCCGACGGTGATGCGAACACATCCGTCGCAGCCTGGGTTGGCCGACGAATAGCGGACCAGAACGCCGCGCCGCTGCATCGACTCCACGAATGTTTTCGCTTTCGCACCTACTCGCACAAGAACGAAGTTCGTTTGGCTCGGCCAGAAGCGCAGGCCCAGCTCATCGAACAGTTGCGCCAGACGCTCGCGGCCATCCTTCACCTGCGCGACGTGATTGCTCACGAACGCCTGGTCCGCCAGCGCCTCTTCGAGGCAAGCGAGCGCCACGCCATTCACATTGAACGGCAAGCTGAATCGCCGCAGGTAGCCGATCTGCTCCGCCGAACCGGTCAGAATCCCCAAACGCAAGCCGGCGAGTCCGTAGGCTTTGGAAAACGTACGCGCGACGAACAGGTTCGGATGGCGCGGCAAGTCCGGGATCAGCGTCTCGCCGCAAAATTCGAAGTAGGCTTCGTCGACCAGCACCGCCGAATCCGGCGCCGATTCTACAATCCTCAACAAATCCGCGCGCGGAGCCGTCAGGCCGGTGGGATTGTTGGGATTCGCGATCGCGATCACCCGAGTGCGCGGCGAAACCCGAGCCAGCAAATCGGCAACGGGAAGCGCCGGGTCTTCGCCCGACTGCAGGCGCACCACTTGCGCTCCCAGCGCTTCGCCCAGCATCGGATACATTACGAACGTCGGGTCGGCAAACAGCAGTTCGTCGCTTGCGCCGAGGTAGGTTGTAAAGAGCAGCGACAGCGCCTCATCCATTCCGTTGGTGAGCAACACCTGCTCGGGCGCGATGCCCAGGAAATTCGCGATCAGCCGCTCACCAACTTCGCGCTCTGGATACAGCGACACCTCCGCCGCCGAGAGCGAGCGCAGCCGCGCCAGCACGCGCGGCGAGCATCCGGCCATGCTCTCATTGAGATCGAGGCTCAGCCCGGCGCGGCTCACGATGGGCGAGTGGTACGGCCTCAGCCTGGCAATCGACTCTCGCGGCTTCAGCATGGGATGCGCGTAAATGGAATACGCGTAAACATGACGCGATGAGTTTACTTGATGAGTTCACGACAGCGCAGCAGATCGCGGCGGAGCAACTTGCTTCGGTTGGTCATTCTTAATCCTTCCTGTAGAGACGAGGCTTGCCTCGTCTCACACGCGGCAAGCCGCGTCTCTACCAATCATCCTTCGTGCCGCCTCGCATACTTCGCCGCCGCAAAGATCACCGTGCAGATCGAGAAATCCACCAGCAGGCCCCAGTCTTCCTTGAAAAGCGCATGCCGCGCCACCGCCGGCAGATGGGGCATGAGCAGGAAGTAGATCGCGTTGCCTGCGAGCACCGCCACAAGCGCGTCGAGAAAATTCTTCAGCGTCTGACTCTTAATCGGGCTCTTGCCCAAGCCGGCCTCCGCTCCTGCTAACATCCTTTGAGATGCTGGAACCGTCCACTCCAGTGCAGTATGTGAAAGGCATCGGCCCGCGCCTGGCCGAGGTCCTTGCCGCCAAGGATATTGCAACCGTCGACGAGCTGCTGCACTACCTGCCCTTCCGCTACGAAGACCGCCTGAACCCGCGTTCGGTTGCCGAACTGCGCGGCGGAGAAATGGCGACGGTGATCGCCGAAGTCCGCAACTCAGGACTGTTTCGCACGCGCCGCATGCCCATCTTCCAACTCACGGTTGGCCAGGGGCGCACCCGGTTGAAGTGTATATGGTTCAACGCTGCGTATCTGCAGGACCGCTTCCAAGCCGGACAGATGGTGGCTCTCTACGGCAAGGTCGAAGAGGACCGCGACGGTCAACTGCAGATCATGCAGCCGCAATTCGAGATTCTCGGCGACATCAACGAAGAGGGCGGCGCCGACGAGGCCGAAAAAAAGGCAGCCGCCTCGCTCGAGATCGGGCGGATTGTTCCCATCTACGAATCGACCGGCCAGGGCAAACTCACGCCGCGCTGGTTCCGGCGCATTATCCGATGGGCGCTCGAGAATTTGAATCCCAATCTTCCCGATCCAATCCCCGCTGCGGTGCGCGCGCATCTGAGCCTGGCGTCTCCGCGCGAAGCGTTGTGGAAGGTTCATTGGCCCGATGCGGGCGAAAGTTTTAGCGATCTGCAATCGTCGCGCACAGCGGCGCACATACGGCTGATCTTCGATGAACTCTTTTTCATCGAGCTCGGGCTGGAACTCAAGCGCCGGGAGCAGAAGGCGCAAACCGGAATTGCCTTTCAGCTGGACGGCGGCGTGCGCGAGGCGATTAAGAAGATACTGCCATTTCATCCGACCGCTGCCCAGAAGCGAGTGCTGAAAGAAATCGCCACCGACATGCAGACGCCGTGCCCCATGCGGCGTCTGCTGCAGGGCGACGTGGGATCGGGCAAAACGATCGTGGCCTTCCAAGCCGCGATCATCGCCATTGAAAACGGCTACCAGGTCGCGTTGATGGCGCCGACTGAAATTCTGGCGCAGCAACATTATTTTTCTGCCCGCCAGATTCTCGAACGAGCCGGATACCGCATCGTGCTCCTGACTGGCTCGCTCGAACAGGACCGCAAACGCGACGTGCGCCGCCACATCGCGCAAGGCAACGCGCAACTCGTCATCGGAACCCACGCGCTGATTCAAGACCGAGTCGAATTCGAAAAGTTAGGCCTGGTGGTAGTGGACGAGCAGCACCGCTTCGGCGTGATGCAACGGCTGAAGCTGATGAAGAAATCGGACGAAGCCCGTGTGGGGGCAGGCGACTCGCCCGCCCCGCCGGGCGGGGACGCCTGGCGCTCCACCGACCCCGAGCCCGACGTACTGGTGATGACGGCGACGCCCATCCCGCGCACGCTCGCCCTCACCCTCTACGGCGACCTTGACCTCTCCGTGCTCGACGAACTTCCGCCGGGACGCACGCCGGTTGTCACCCGCTCCGTGCCCGACGAGCGCGCGCCCGAAGTGTGGGATTTCCTCCGCAAGCAGATCGGCGCCGGACATCAGGCCTACGTCGTTTATCCGGTGATCGAGGAGAACCCAGCGAAAACAGAAGAGCGCGAAGTGAAGGCCGCGCAGCAGATGCACCGGCAGTTGCGCGACAAGATTTTCCCCAACCTTCACGTCGGTCTTCTGCATGGCCGTCTTGATGCCGACGAAAAAGAGCGTGTGATGCGCGAATTTCAACAGGGCAAGATCGAAATTCTTGTCGCTACCACGGTGATCGAAGTTGGCGTCGACGTCCCCAACGCGACCGTCATGGTGATCGAGCACGCCGACCGCTTCGGATTGGCGCAGCTCCACCAGTTGCGCGGACGCATTGGCCGCGGCGCGGCGAAATCCTACTGCGTGCTCATGCGCGGCGGCAAGGTTTCCGAAGAAGGCGAACGCCGTCTCGATGCCATGGTGCGCTCGAACGACGGCTTCCAGATCGCGGAACTCGATCTCGAACTGCGCGGCCCCGGCGAATTCTTTGGGACGAAGCAGGCGGGCATCCCGAGTTTCCGCGTTGCCGACCTCATCCGCGATCGCCAACTGCTCGAAGCGGCCAAACGCGAGGCTGCCTTTGTGATCTCGGGGCCGAATCCCGAAATATCGAAAGAAGAGATCGACCGTGCGCTGAGGGAGATGCGCTCGCGCTGGGCGCAGAGTTACGGACTGGTGGAGGTGGGGTAGGGATCGTGGTTCCGGCAACAGAACGCAGAGAACTCTCTTCTTTGACGAGGTAGGCCTGAGTGTTATTCTTTCGCGGCATGCTCTACTGAGGACAATATGCCTCGCCGTGACTGGACCCGCGAAGAGTTAATCGTCGCTTTCAACCTGTATTGCAAGATTCCGTTTGGCCGAATTCACCTCCGCAATCCGCAGGTGATAGAACTGGCAAGGATGATTGGTCGAACGCCTTCCGCAGTGTCATGGAAGCTCGCTAATTTCGCTCGACTCGATCCTGAGTTGCGGAAGCGCAATATCGCTGGCGCTGCGCACGGTGCACGAGCGGAAGTGGAAATCTGGGACGAGTTTAACAACGACTGGGAGGCGTTGTCGTTCGAGAGCGAGCGGCTACTCCAGCAGATGACGGGTCGTGTAGTTGAGCCGGTAGAGGAAGAATCGCGGGCCTTTCCAGAGGGGCGAACTCGCGAGTCGGTCGTTCGCACGAGGGTGAATCAAGGCTTTTTTCGCGCTGTTGTTCTGGCTGCGTATGGACACCGATGCTGCATCACCGGGCTATCTTTCCCGCAGCTACTGAACGCAAGCCACATCGTGCCATGGTCTGTGGACATGAAGAACCGAACAAACCCCCGCAACGGACTTTGTCTGAACGCGATCCACGACCGAGCGTTCGACTGTGGCCTACTCACAGTGACTCCGGACTTGAAGGTCAAAATCTCGCCTAAGGTAAAGGAAAGCTCGTCCGACGTGGCAGCTCAAGAGCTGCTGCTTAGATATAGGGGCGTTTCCGTTTCTCTCCCGCGACACTTTGCGCCAGAACCCCCATTTCTGAAGTACCATCAGGAGCAGATTTTCCAAGAATCCTAAGCATCCCGGAGAAGCAAATGCACAACATCGAGTTCAGCTATATGTACCGAGATGGCGGCAATTACAAGAAGTTCGGCAGGGTGGTCTTCTCGAATCCTGACCAAGTGGCTAGCCAGTCGGTCACTGAAGAGCTACGGCAGGCGTTTGACGGGGGCGAGCTGTTCATCGCAGAACAAATACGGCTGCCAGAGGTTTTCCTTTATGCGGGAGGGAGTTTTTCATACGACGATCACTGTTACCACGAATTCGACGCGGCTAGGCCGACCGCTGACCTCGCTGACGATAAACACGGTCGCTCAATTGGTGAATTCGTCGCCGAGGTCGCCGCAGAGGCCAAGCGCGGGTGGCGGGTCTTTGATCCGTACGACAGCGAGGGCAGTTACGGATGGCTTCTCGCGTCCGAGGCCTTATAGGGCGGAAAAAGTCCGCTGTTTTTCTCCCATTGATTGGCGAACACGCCAGCGCCGCGCAGATGGTGGATGTGCTGGGCCAGTACTTTTATGCCTTGGATCGTTTTTTCCTCGGCCTCACGCAGGGGCGGCGTCCCCGCGCCGGCGGAGCTTTTGAGTTGCTAATTAAGGAACTGTTTGTTCAGCTACACTATCCGTTTTCACCACAGCCAATCATCAACGGTCAGCCGGACTTCATACTCCCATCCATCGAATACTTTCGTAAGAATCCGCCCGACGCGATCATTTTCACAATCAAAAGGACGCTGAGAGAACGTTGGCGGCAGATTGTCACGGAGGGCACTCGTGGTCTTGGTTTCTTCCTCGCAACAATAGACGAGAAGATTGGCGAGCGTGATTTGGAAGCGATGCTTCAATCGAGGATTCATCTTGTGGTACCTGCCCGGATCAAGAAACTTCGACCCGACTACGAGGCCGCAGTCAACGTCATAACATTCGAGCACTTCTTCCAGTTTTATCTCGACCCAGCGATGCAACGCTGGCGCGCAGCGGGCGTTATCCCTTAAAGGATTCTCGGCTCAGGGACCGCGGCCTGTTCATCCCCACCGCTTCTGCTATGATCGCGGCAGGGCCGGGAAAACCGGCGGATTTCACCCTTTACGAGGAGTTTTTATCATGGAATTGCCTGCTCTTCCTCTGGGCTCCCGCCGCGACGAAGACATCGCGCTTGACCTCATGAAATTCATCGCCATGACCACCGGCTACGGCAAGACCTCTGGGGCCGGAGTCGGCTTCCAGGGCAGCGGTGCGGCCGACAAGCCCGAGGAATACGCCGCCCATCTGCTGGAACTCTACGGCCGGTGTTTGCAGTCGGTCGGCGGGAAGTAAGGAAATCGGGTGATCGGGCCATCGGGTGATCTAAAACCTCAAACTCAAGAGCTTTTGATTTTCGATCACCCGATGACCCGATGGCCCGATCTCCTTGTTTCTGAACCTCTTCGTTGACAAGCGCGTCGCGGCTGGGCTATTCTAAAAGCCTTTGGAAGTCCTGCGGCTGCCCGCCTGGAACACCTAGCGCGCGTTCTGCGTGGATAGATTTTAACGATTAGGGCACTCAGCGGTCTTCATAGCGTTCTTTAATTTTCTGGGAGATATCCGATGTCAACCTATTTCCCCAAAGAGGGAGATATTACGCGTAAGTGGTTCGTGGTGGATGCTACCGGGCTGCCGCTCGGGCGCCTCGCCTCGCGCGTAGCCCGCATTCTGATCGGTAAAGAGAACCCCAAGTACACGCCGTTTATCGACACCGGCGACCACGTGGTCATCATCAATGCCGAGAAGATCAAGATCACCGGCATGAAGGCTGACCAGAAGGTCTATCACCGTTACACCGGGTATCCCGGTGGACTGCGCTCGGAAGAATTGAAGAAGCGCATGGTCCGCAAGCCGGAGCTGGTGATTGAAGACGCCGTGTCGCGCATGCTTCCCAAGAACAAACTGGGTAAGCAGATGTTTACGAAGCTGAAGGTTTACAGAGGCGACAAGCACCCGCACGAGGCGCAGAAGCCGGAAGCGAAGGTGTTTGCGTAAGGCAGCTGCGAGCTACGGGCCGCGGGCTGTGAGCAAGACGGATTTTAGATTTTTTCGGAAAGGTCGATAAGCCAAACGCTTCATTCTTCGCGCACGCGGGTGCTCGAAGTTCGAAGCTCGTGGCTCGAAGCTAACAATGGCAGAAATTGTTCAATACTACGGAACCGGACGCCGCAAGGCGGCGATCGCGCGCGTTTTTCTTCGTCCTGGCAGCGGTGAGTTCAAGGTCAACGGCAAAGCCTTCGATGAGTACTTTGTGACGCCCTCGCAGCGCATCAGCGCCAAGCAGCCGCTGGTCTCGACCGAGACCACGGCCAACTTCAACGTGCTGGCGAACGTGTGCGGCGGCGGAGTCGCTGGACAAGCCGATGCGGTGCGCCTGGGCATCACGCGCGCGCTCATGGAGTTCAACGCTGAACTGCGCAAGAAGCTCAAGGCCGAAGGCCTGGTCACTCGTGACCCGCGAGCGAAAGAGCGGAAGAAGTACGGCCAGAAGGGCGCAAGAAAGCGCTTCCAGTTCTCGAAGAGATAATAGTCGATGGTCGTTAGTCGCTAGTCGTTCGCGAACGACTGACGACCAACGACGAACGACTGGTTTTAGGTGTTAAATTCATCCCCCCACCTCCCCGAGGCGGGGTGGACGGGAATGGCAATCCGGGGCCTTTCAGTGTCCGGATGCAGACCAACTGAGGAGGTTGATTGGCCAACATCACGATGAAGGAGTTGCTCGAAGCAGGCGTTCACTTCGGGCATCAGACGAAGCGCTGGAACCCAAAGATGAAGGAGTTCATCTTTGGTGAGCGCAATGGTATCTACATTATCGATCTGCAGAAGACGCTGAAGATGTTCAAGGAAGCGTCGAAATTCGTGCAGGATCTGGCCGCCGACGGCAGAATCATCCTCTTCGTGGGCACCAAGCGCCAGGCACAGGACGCAATTGCCGAAGAGGCGCAGCGCTGCTCGATGTTCTACGTGAACCAGCGCTGGCTGGGTGGCCTGCTGACCAACTGGGTCACCGTACAGAAATCCGTGAAGCGGCTCAAGGAACTCGACGAAATGGCCACCGATGGCCGTTACGATCTGCTTCCGAAGAAGGAAGTGATCAAGCTCGAGCGCGAGCGCAAGCACCTGCAGGCCAACTTGGCCGGTATCAAAAACATGACACGGTTGCCGGATGCGATCTTCGTCATCGATTCCAATAAAGAGCAGATCGCGGTGCGCGAATCGCGCAAGCTGGGCATCCCCGTGGTCGCCGTGGTCGACACCAACTGCGACCCGAGCGAAGTGGATTACGTGATACCGGGAAACGACGACGCACTGCGGGCGATCCGGCTGTTCACCTCGAAGATCTCGGAGTCGATTGCCGAGGGCGTCCATGCCAGGGACGACAAGCAGATGGCGGACATTCAGGCGGTAGCAGAGCCCGAACCGGCGGTCGCAGTCCCGGTCGCCGAAGAACTGTTTGCCGAAGTCGCAGCCGAAGTCGCAACTGCCGCTCCCGCTGCGGGACCCGAAGGCGAAGAGATCCGCATGGAAGACGTGCTGGGCAAGGGCACGCGCAAGCGTCCCTCAGCTGCCACGGAAGACGTCGACGAGCTACAGGCCGAGACGCGCCGGTTCTAGCCTCGAGGTTCGTATCAGGGTATCGCTTTAGCGATACCGCTAGCCGTTCGAAATTAGACGCCCCTTTAGGGGCGGGCTTGGAATCCGCGACCGCCCGATCTGACCCGCGCAGTTCGACTGTGCGCGGGTCGAGTTTTATAGAAGCAAAGGAACTCAAAAATCATGGCTACCACAGTACTTCCCGGACCTGACGACGACAAGGGTCCGAACATTTCCGCCGCAAAGGTAAAAGAACTTCGCGACAAGACCGGCGCGCCCATGATGGACTGCAAGCACGCACTGACCGAAGCCAAGGGCGATCTGGAGCAAGCGATCATCCTCTTGCGCAAGAGGGGGGTGTCCGTGGCTGCGAAGAAAGCAGCGCGCGTCACCAGCGAAGGCTCCGTGGCCCACTACATTCACGCCGGGGGCAAGATTGGGGTGCTGGTCGAGGTCAACTGCGAAAGCGATTTCGTCGCGCGCACCGATGACTTCAAAGAGCTGGTCCAT
>CZKY01000116.1_pt1 | contig 17366 bp, 14 predicted proteins | sample 2454881 | NCBI WGS metagenome assembly CZKY01 (sample SAMEA3539301, study PRJEB10725) | soil metagenome | biome: tundra; feature: field; material: soil | place: USA | collected 2010-05 | depth 0.15 m | reverse complement strand
GCCGCGCCAGCGGCTTCGTTCTTGTCGGCAAACCGGAAGCAATCCGAACCAACCACACTAAGCGAGTCTCCTCAATTGTTGAAACATCCCGATAACGCTCAAAACCACCCAATCGCGTCGATCACATTGGCGTCGGCCAAGCCGGGCGACCCTACCAGCAAAACTTCGAGACCTGCTCCTCGATTCTGCCAAATCTTGTCAAGCCCCTGTTTCGACGATTTTCCGCGTAAGTCATTGAATTGGCTAGCAAAATAAAGTGGGGAAAGTTGTCGGTCAGGTGGGTCGGAATTGATATAATAGAGTTATAGATCAGAAAAGGGCGCGGCATTCCTCCGCGCCCTTTCTCATTGGTGTGCCCGTGTCCCAAGACGGCCAGAACCCAAGCTAAGTTGATGCGCTTAGCGGGCGTGAGCGAGCCGGAGTGGAGGAGCGGGAGCCCGCTGCCGAAACCCTGAGCGAACCGGGGTCCCCAGCGCGCCCGCTTTTGGCGCGATGGGGTGGAGGAGCGAAGGATATTGTAAGTCCTTATTCCGGAATATTTTACGAATAACTCCTTTAAACCCAAAGATTTGAAAGGAATTTTTCGCCAAATCTATGATTCTAAAGGACTGGTATATTAATTTTTTTCTTGCGACACCATGTAATAACTCCTCGAGTAAGTGGGAAGTAAAGCTAAGTCCTTATTCATGAAGACTTTACATATAAGTCATTATTATTGAATACTTTACGAAAAATAGGGGGGAGGGGGGTACCCCAACGCACAGGCTGGACTAGCGCTCAATGACCAACGACCCCTCCCCAAACGGCCACTCCCGCCGATGCCAGGCCCGCGCACAATAAACCACAATCCCCACGACCAGAATCACCGCCGCATATCGTATCTCCCGCAAAAACCCCGTGCGCGAAACCAGAATGAACACGAAGCTCCCCGCTGCCACCAGCGCTGGCACAGGATAAAGCCACATCCGAAACGGACGAGGCATGTCAGGCCGCCGGATCCGCAGCACAATCAAGCCGATGGCCTGCACCAGAAATTGCAGGATGATTCGGATCACCACCAGTGCCGCAATCAAATCCGCCAACCGCAGAAAACAGAACAACGCCGCCACGCCCGCCAGCGCCAGCAAAGAAACATAAGGAAACTGATGCACCGGATGCACCCGGGCAAACGCCCGAAAATAATTCCCATCAACCGCCGCCGCGTAGGGCACGCGCGAATAGCCCAGCGTCAACGAGAACACCGACGAGAACGCCGTCCACATCACCAGCGCCGATACCACTCCTCCCGCCCCATGCCCGTAGACTCTCTGCATAAAAGCGGAAACCACGTACAGCTTGTTGTTCGACGCCCCCGGCTGCGCCAGTTCCCGCCACGGCACCACGCCGAGAATGCTGACGTTCATCACTATATACAGACACACCACCAGCAGAATCGACAGCAATAATGCTCGCGGAATATTTCTCCCCGGATTCTTGACTTCATCCCCGAGGAAACAGACGTTGTAATAGCCCCAATAGGTGTAGGTGGCGATCAGCATCGCGCCGCCCAGCCCATGAAAAAAGTCTCGCGAAAGCGAAAACGCGCCGGGAGGAAAATCGAACGCCTGCCGCGCATTGAAATGAGTCAGGCCGGCGAAGATGATCCACCCGATCGTCCCCATCACGCCCACCCAAAGCAGCTTCGAAAGCCAAGAGATCGTCGTGATCCGCCGGTAAAGCAGAAACGCCGTGAACACGCAGACTACAATCGCCAGCAGAGTTGCGGGCATCGCCACCCAGGTCAACTGCAGTGGACCCAGCAGCGGAAGCTTCAGGCTCAACGTGCGCTCCGCCCAAACCCGCTCCAGTCCCGGCCAGAAGTAAGAGGCGTACTGCGAGAGCCCCACGGCTCCCGTGGCAATCGAAAGCGGCGCGCTGAACGAGAGTTGCCAGACAAAGAGGAAGGAAACCGCTCGCCCCAACTTCTGCGGCCCATAAATCTCTCTCAAGTACCGGTACGACCCGCCCGACCCCGGCATCGCTGCGCCAAGTTCCGCCCACACCAGCCCGTCGCAGACGGCCAGCAACGCGCCCAGTATCCATCCCAGCATCGCCTGCGGACCACCCATCGCGGTCACGATCAGCGGGATCGTAATAAACGGTCCCACACCGATCATGTCAATCATGTTCAGCGCAGTGGCGGAGCGCAGGCCAATGCCGCGGACCAGGGGCGTTCCGGCAGATGCCGTGTGCTCGGAATTGTCGGTAGTTTGCATGGATGACTTGCGTCGTTCGTCGTTCGCTATTCGTCGTTCGCAGCTCGTCTCCGAACGACCAACGACCAAGCGAGCGACGAACAGCGAATCGCGAACGACGAACAGCGAACGACGACCCGCTACTCGCGACTCAGCAAATTCACAAACAACCGCACCGCCCCCGGCACGCCCGCCGGCAATTGCCGGAAGAACGCATATCCCGTATAGATATACGTCCCCTTGCCATAGTGCGCCACCAGCAGTCCGCCCTTCTGCTCGCCTTCGCCCGGATCATGCGATTCCAGCAGCGGAGTGAAGTTCGCATCCCACTGCGACATGAAGTACAGCCCGCGCTCCTGCACCCACCCCTCGAAATCTTTCTGAGTAATTTCATTCGGAGCATGAAAGATCGCGTTCGCTGGATCGAGAATCGCAACCCGCGCCTCTTCCACCGAAACCCGCGCCCGGCTTAGCGTTGCCGGATACGGCGTGTACTTGCCGGAATTGAAATCGATCGGCACCCCAAAGGATCCGAACGTGTTGTATTGCACGACCAGACGTCCGCCATTTTCGACGAAATCGAGCAGCCGCTTGTTATTGTCAATCACGTCTTTCTGCGTGTCATAGGCGCGGATGCCCAGCACGATTGTCTGGTACTTGCTCAGATCCTCGGTGGCCAGCTTATCGGCCGGAATCATCGTGACGTTCATCCCGAGCTGCTCGAGCACCGTCGGAATGTCATCGCCCGCGCCCATGATGTATCCAAGTCTTAGGTCCTTGGGGACCTTCACATCCACGATCGACACGTGCTGCACGGCCGGCTGGTAGTAATAAAAGGTCCCGAGATCTTCGCGCGTGACCACCGTATATCCCTCGCTGTAGGCCTTTTTCCCGCTCGTGAGTTCCGCTCGAATATGAGTCTGGCTTTCCTTTAACTCGGAAGGGAAGACCTGGAATGAGGCGTCCTTCGACTCATCTTTGGGAATCGCAACGGATTCATGCGCCGGCTCCGCGCGCCATCCCTTCGGCACATTCAATGCAATCTGCGCCTCAGAGCCGCTGCTCTGGTCGCGCGCCGCAGTCTTTACGCTCGTACTACCGCGCTTGTCTGAGGGGATGACTGAGTTCGACGGTGACAACGCAATTGAGAATTCCGGGCCAATCGCCAACGGGTGCTCGCCCTCGCTCCCGTCAGACTGTTTGAACCGCACCATGACGGGAACCTCGATCGATCCGGCGAGCCCTTGATATTGATATTCCATGCTCACGTGAAATGGCGGTGGCGGGAAGGGGAGCGTCTGATACTGCGGTTCGTCAACCGTGTTCAGTGCGTCGCGCTCTGGATCGTGTCGATGCCAATACGGCCGTGTGTAGCCGGCCTTCGCGCACGGCGTCATGCGGAAATCGAACTCGGCTGCTGAAGGTTTGTCGGTCGACATTGCTCCTCGCGCGTTCTGTTGGCAACCCGGAGCGTCCAAGATCAACTGTGCCGAGACTACGATCCCGCCCTGGGCAAAGCCCAATGACTTCACGGTAATACTCTCTCCAGGAACGGCCATCGCGGCTGATTCCGGAGAAGACGCCAGTGGGCCGTCGTATGTTGCCGTCAACTTGACTCCCAGCGCGACGTTCGCTGCCTGCTGGAACTGATTGCTCTTCGTCTCAAGTTCAATGGTCAGCAACTTTTTCGCATCATCCGACAGCGATGATTGTTGAACGCGTTGCAGCAGATCATCCGCTGCCCTTCGTCCGCTCAGGAGAACCCTCGCGCTCTTTGCCGAGTCGCTATCGGGGTTGTGCTCAGCTTCGGCAATCTGTTGCTGGATCCGAGAAAGTCGCTCACGCAGCCACGGCACCTTTTTCTCTTCATCCCCGAGCCTCGACGCCAACCCAACGAGCGTGGTGTCGATCCCATCGAAGAAGTCCTGCTCGTGGCCGTCGCTGTCCTTCGGAGATTCAACGACCGAATCCACGAACTTGTAATAAGCAAATCGATCGCCCTTGGGAATCGAGACGCCGCCCAGCGCTTGCGACCGCTGATGCCGCAATCCCTCGACCGCAAAGCGCACGTACGATTCGCCCAGCAGCGGATCTTCTTTTCCTGTATTCAGTTTGACCGTGTAGTTCCCAGCATCGCAGCTTGAAGCCCCGAATCCGCACACGTTCCCGATGTACAGTTTCTTCGGCTGCCACGGCTGGAGTCCGTCTTTGATCTGCTCGGGAAACCGTTTCGGGTCTCCCGCCGCGCGAAACGCTTCCTTCGTTAATATCGCCGATGCCTGGTGGTGCCCGTGCCCATCGCGCTCCGTTCCTGAGAAGCGCGCAATCAGCACGTCCGGACGAAACGTGCGGACCACGCGGACAATGTCGGCGAGCGCGACGTCATGCCCTTGCCATTTCTGAAACGTTTCTTCCGCAGTTTTCGAATATCCGAAATCTGCAACGCGCGAGAACCGTTGCTCCACGCCGTAGTAGCGGTCAGCTGCCAACACCTCGAGAGTCCGCACCACGCCCAGCATGTCGAACAGATTGCTGCCCAATTCGTTCTGCCCGCCTTCCCCTCGCGTCAGCGTCATGAGCAGCGTCGAAACGCCTTTCCCGCGTGCTTCGAGGGTCAGCATGCCTCCATCTTCATCGTCAGGATGTGCGTCGACTTGCATCAGCCGCCCCGTCGTGTTCAAGCGCCGGAGCATCAGCCTCAGCCCCGCCGCCCCGGTTTCCTGCGGGAGCGGGTCATAGTAATGGTCGATGCCATGGTCGACGACGTGATCGACCTTACGATCGACCGGAGCTGCTTCGCCATGCTGTGCCGTGGCCGATATCGCGGCCAAAGCCGCCAGCACAATCGGCAGCATCGCAGTAGCAAGCCTGAACTTCTTCAAAATCCCAAACATGCCCATCAGATGGATTTCCCCAAGAAAGGATTCGTGTGGCGCGGGCACTCCTGCCCGCGAACTGCCGCCAGTAAAAAGAACTGTAGCCGGAGCCACCAGTCTCTTGCACACCGCGCGCCCCACCGCAGATGAGTCCCTTACCTCCCCATTCCCTGCGCCGCCGCGAACTTCTGCTGGCATTCCGCCGCCGCTTGCACAATCTGCCGAAACTCCGCATCCCCGCGCACGCCCGCCAACAGCGGATCCGACAGCAACGCCTGACGCGCGCAATAATTCTCGGCCACCGCCTTGCGCAGAAACGCGTACGCAATCTGCTTTTCGCCGCAAGCTGCCAGCACCGCGCCCTGGGAGTACTTCAACTCCGAATCCTGCTCCGGCAATAATTCGTTCTGTGCCAGCTCCGCCAACCGGTGGACCTCCGTTTCTGGCGCCTTGTTTAGGCAAGCCTGCAGCAGTCCCCGCATCCACGTCGAATTTTCCGTCATCTGTTGCGCCGCCTGTCGGGCTTCCCGCATCTTCCCCTGCCGCATCAGCAGCGAAACTCGCACCGCGTTCGACCACTCCGAGCCCGCATCCAGGTTCAGATACTCCATTGCCCGCGCCGACTTCCCCTGCTCAAAAAAAGCAAACGAGCACGATCGCCAGTTGTAATTCTTCGAATCGATCGCCAACGCCTTGTCGCACTCGCTCTGCGCCTCATCCAGCAGCCCGGCATAGCGCGACACATACGCCAGCGAGTAATGCGCAACCGCATTGTCCGGACGCTTCTGCACCAGCGCCCGCGCGTCACTATAAGCCCTGTCCAGGTTTCCGGTCTCGACTTCGTTCGTCGCCAGAAGTCCAGCCGCACTCACCCGTCCCGGTTCCAGCGACAGCGCCCGCTGATACGCGGCATTCGAGCGCTGATATCCCGCCGCTCCGCCGCCCGAATAAATCGCATCGAAGTAATACCGCCGTCCCAGCGCTTCCCATGCCGGCGCGTAATTGGGATCAAGTCCCACCGCCCGTTCCAGCACCGCGATCGCATCCTTATTCGCAACTCCATCGTGCGGCATCACGACGCTGCGCAAATAAAGGTTATACCCCTCACGATTCACTGGAGCGCTGCTGGTTTCGACCGCGGCCCGCGCGATGCCCAGCGCCGGAACCAGCTCCTGCCGCACTTTTTTCGCCATCTGGTTCTGCAACGCGATCAGGTTGTCCGCCGGCGCCATTAGCCTGCCGGTCCAGATCTCCTTGTTGTCTTTCACGTCCACCGCTTCCAGCGTCACCATCACCATCTTGTCTTGCCGCAGGAAGTGTCCCGTCACCACTGTGCCCACGCCCAACTCGCGCCCGGCTTTTGACGGATCCACTTCTCCGTTGCCGTATTTTTGTGTCGACGTCGACGGCCGGATTTCCAGCGAATGCGCATACGTCAGCGCATTCGCAATCTCGTCCGCCAGCGCAAACCGCAGAAACTCGCTCTCCGCATCATTACTAGCATTCTGCAGGGGCAGCACCGCGATCGTCCGGTTACTCGCCTCCACCGTCGGCACCCTGTGTTTAAGCCACCACGCCCCCACCGCCGCCACCGTAAGCAGCACCGCCGCCAGTCCGGCGGCGATCCAGTTCAGCTTCGAACTTCGCTTCTGGAATGTGTTCGTCCCCACGTGCAGCCCAGTCGCCGGACGAAGCCCGCTCCGCAACGTCGGTTCCGTTCCTGTCTTTATCTTTAGCCGCACCAAGTCGGCCTTCATCTCCGTCGCGTTCTTGTACCGCTGGTTGCGGTCCTTCTCCATCGCCTTCGCGATGATGGCTTCGAGTTCCGCCGGCACCGCCGGATTGATCGATCGCGGCGATGCCGGCTTCGAATTGATCACCGCATGCAGCGTCGTCACCACGTTCGTTCCGGTGAACGGCTTCTTGCCGGTGGCCATCTCGAACAGCACCACGCCAAACGAAAATATGTCGCTCCGCACGTCCAGATCTTCCGACCGCGCCTGCTCCGGCGACATATATACTGCCGTCCCCGGAATCACTCCCACCTGGGTCAGCGATTCCTCAAGCGACGAGTCCGTCGTCGTGCCCACACTCCCATCCTTGGCCAGTTTCGCCAGCCCAAAGTCCAGAATCTTCACTTGCCCATTCGGAGTCAGAAAAATATTTGCCGGCTTGATGTCGCGATGCACAATCCCCTTGGCATGCGATGCCGCCAGCGCGTCCGCCACCTGCACCGCAATTTCCAACAGGTCTTCAAGGTCCAGGGCTTTGCCATGGATCCGCTGCTTCAAGCTCTCGCCTTCCAGCTTCTCCATGACGATGAACGGGTGCCCGTCGTTGTCCTCGATGTCGTGGATGGTGCAGATATTTGGGTGGTTGAGCTGCGATGCCGAGCGCGCCTCCCGCGTGAACCGTTCCAGCGAGCGTTGATCCTTCACCAAATGATCGGGAATGAATTTCAGAGCGACATGCCGGCCCAGGCGGAGGTCCTCCGCTTCGTAAACAATTCCCATTCCACCGCCGCCTAGCTTCGACAAGACGCGGTAATGGGACACCGTCTGCCCAACGATATCCATAGAAGTATGGCGCGGGCGCCCTCGCCCGCGAAGGCGTAATGGTAGAGTGTCATCCCGGTCAGGTCAACCGAGTTTGGCAGGTAAGGACATAAGAGCGAAAATTGCGGGGTGCCCCACTGATTCGCGCTCTTTGCGAATGAGTGGGAGACAGGAAATCGGGACCAACTAGCCACTAACTAGCGCCGCTGACGATCCTACCCACGCCATATTCTTGTTCTGATCCACGCCCATCATCAGCCCGCGGCCCATGCGCACGATCGTCAGCACCGGGACCAACTCCTGTAACCAGACATACATGATCCGCAGTTCGACCTTAGTCAGCCCGTAAGGCGTCTCCACCACCGGCGTGAAATTCATCCGCTCCTGCAAAATATATTCGCTGCGCTTCCCGGCAGGAATCGCGTCGATGTCGGCGCGCGACGGCGCAATCACCACGCCCAATCCAGCAAACGAATACAGCGGCTTAAGCACAAAATTCTCCAGATCCGCCGGCACTTCCACCAGTTGATCCAGAAACCACGTTCGTGGCACCGACGGATGCTTCAAATAAGGGATCGAATACTTGCTCATCCGGAAATACCAGTTCGGATGCCCCGCCCACTCCACATCCAGGTCATCGCGAAAATCGAACGGCAGAGCCACGCCTTTGCGTTCCAGTTCATCCACGATGGTGCGGTTATAAATCCGCTCAATCGGAACCCGCTTGCCCGCCTCCTCATAAAACAGCCGCCGCCCCTCTTTGCGAATCTTCGTGATGCACACCGTGCGAATCCCGAGCAGCTTGTCCGTCAGCAGAAAATCCGGACGCGTCTTCTGCTCCTCCGGATGCACCTCCATCAACACCACATTCGCCGGATCGTGCCCCGCGACAATCGCGTCCTGCAAAAGACGCTGGTAGGACGCCGAGTCCAGCCCACTCAGAAAGTAGCGAAGCTTCGCGTCGAGCGAGAACACATCGATGTAAGCCTGCGCCAACACTGGTTGATATGCGTAAAGGGAAGGGAAGGCCTGCAACTCGACCAGTTTCGGCTGTAACTCGCCCGCCGAATCCCGTACCAGCCCGAAGTCCACCTGGACAAACATGGGATGCGGAGATTCATTCGGCACGCGAAACTTCGCGGGAATCGAAGCTTCCGAGCACGCCCGATACTCGGGATTCTCCACCAACTGCCGGATCAGCGCCTTCCCATCCTCCCCCATGCGCTCGACCAGCGCATCTGGAAAGAAGCAAGGCGTCTCGCAAAGCGCGAATGGAACTTCCATCCCGCACCGCGAAGTCATCTCGCGCCGCAAGCGCTCGTATTTTTCGGGAGTGAACTCTGCGTTGAACCGCTGCCGGAGGGCCACAATCATGAAGTGTCAACCTCAGTTCAATTCGCGGAGGAGTTGTCTAGAGGGCACCCGTGTCCAGATCGTCTCGTTGCACTCGCCGCTTCAGCGACACTTTTTCCGAATAGGTGTCGCTCCCCACGCGCCTTTGGATCGTTCCGAGGAAATTTGCCGGTCTGATGCTCCCATGAATCTCTACTGCGCCGTTCTTGTTTGTCCCCGCTAGGTCAACCTCGCAAGTTGTTGTTTTTCCCGACTGTCTTTCTTTGATCGTACCCATTAGCTTGGTTTCATGCGGCTTCGGTTCGCCCGCGTAGTCGCGCAGAGTGGCGTCCACACGGCCGCCATTTTCGTTGAGGATGAGCTCTATTCCTGACGGATATGGCAGTCCGGCGACGGTTGCAAGGGACAAGAAAGATTCCATCAGCCGTTCGCCCGGCCGTGGAACGCCTTGGCATTGCGCTTGAGACATCCAAGCCGAGGTCAGCAAGACCGCGGCAATTGTGATTCGTGGGAGCATAGAACCCCCTTGGTTGCGATTAACTACAGCCTGACAATGCCGACCATGGTCTACGCCTCGATCAAAAACTGCCCGCCCTGCATGATCTGCTCGCCGTCCACCCAGATATCGAAATCCCGTCCCACCACATCAATGTGCGTCGACGAATACCACTCCGCGCCGGTGTGCTGCCCGTACGGATTTCCAAACGCAATGTGCACGCCCGGGTATTTCTCATCCTGCAAGATCTCGCCGATCACATCCTTCAGTTCGATGTTCGTCCCGATCGCAAATTCGCCCACCCGGTTGCTGTTCTCATCCGTATGCGTGTAAGCCCAGAAATCGTCTTTCAATTCTTTGTTCGCCGAGTGCGCCTCGATCAACCGATTCCCCTTCACCTGGATGGTCAGCGGATTCGATTTCAAATCGCCAAACTTTGCGCACAAATAATCGCCCACCACGCCGTCAATCACGAAGGTTCCGTTCATCTCGCCCGGCGTGGTGAACACTTCACCGCCCGGCAGGTTCCCCCACTTTTCCGTACTGATAATCCCGCTCGTTTTCAGCCACCGGTGATTCGGATCCAAATCCGCCACCAGGTCCGTCCCCGCGGCCGTTTTCGCCCGAATTTGTTTCGCCTTGCGCACCGTCTCTAGTACCTTCACGCTCAGCCGGTCCACCTTCAGGAAGTCCGCACGCATGCCCTCGAGCATGATCCGCTTGTTGATGTTGACCATGTGGGCGTGCCGGATTTTTCGCCGATTCACCACATCCGTCATCTGGATGCGCGACTTCAGTTCGTTGGGCTGCGCCTGCGCCGCAAAAATGCTGACCTGGCTCGAGTCCAGATCCTCCGCGATCGCCAGCGGCAAATCCGTCAGCGGACGAGTCGCCACATCCTCCAGCACCCAAGTCTGGTACCGGCAGCCCACCTCTTCCAGTGCGCGCACCAGCGCCGCTGCAATCTCCAGGCTCACTTCATCGGTGATGACGGTGACTTTTTCCGAAGCCAGCACGCGCAGGCAGACGCGCACGGCATTCCGCGCCCCCGGCGTTAGTTCCGGATCGAAAGCCATCTGGTTCAGTTGTCGGTTGGATTGTTCGGCAGTATTCATCAAATTCTTCATCAAACTCATTAGACGGCCCGTGCGGTGGGCAAACTATCCACCTCATCCACGCCCACCTCAGTCTCCTCAATGATGTAGTCCACGACGGCTTTCATGTCGCCGGTTTTGCGGTACACGTCCAACTGCCGGTCCGCGCCCGTGCCCATCTTCATAATCTCGTGGATGTACTCCACTTCCTCCCGGCAACCCAGTTCGTCCAGCACGTCATCGACGAATTCCAGATACTCTTCGATCAGCTCGCGCTCCGGAACTTCCATCGACTTGCCGAAGTCGATCAGTTTTCCGTTGATCCCATACCGCGCCGCTCGCCACTTGTTCTCCATCAGCAGCGACCTCCGGTACAGCCGGAATCCCTGGTTCTGCGAGTGCAGCTTGTACAGCTTTACCACCGTCGCCTGGATCAGCGCCGCCAAAGCAATCGTCTCGTCCACCCGCATCGGAAGATCGCAAACCCGGAACTCCAGCGTATCGAAAAATGGATGCGGCCGGATGTCCCACCAGATTTTTTTCGCGTTATCGATCGAGTTCGTCTTGACCAGCAGCTTGACGTAATTCTCGTACTCGCCCCAGCTCGGAAAATAATCCGGCAGGTTCGTCCGCGGAAACTTGTCGAACACCTTGCAGCGGTACGATTTCAAACCCGTATCCATCCCCAGCCAGAAAGGCGAATTCGACGACAGCGCCAGCAGGTGCGGCACAAAATACCGCGCATGATTCATCATCTGGATCAGCGTCTCGCGATCCTCGATGCCTACGTGCACGTGCAACCCGAAAATCAGGTTGGCCCGCGCCACCAGTTGCATATCCTCGACAATGTTCTTGTAGCGCTCGCCCGGCGTAACTTCCTGCACGCGCCAGTCCGCAAACGGATGCGTTGCCGCCGAAGCCAGCCGCAGCCCATTCTCCCGCGCCAGCCGGATCATGTTCCTCCGCAGCTTCTTCAGTTCTTCCCTGACTTCCTTAATATTGGCGCAGACCGACGTCCCCACTTCCACCACCGATTGGTGCATCTCGGTCTTGACCCGTTCCTGCAGGATCAATCTGCCCTTCTCGATGATCTCGGCGTGAATATGTGACCGAAGATCCCGAGTCTCAGGATCGACGGTCTGATACTCCTCTTCGATTCCAAGCGTGAATGTAGGCTTCATCGCGGCATCCAGAGCTGCCAGGCGGGAAGACACTCTGGCACAAGTCGTTCAAGTATACCAATGCCGGCGCGTGTAGGCACGGATAAGCTTGAGCAGGGACAGTCACCCTCGGGCGCGGGCGGCTGTCCCTACGTGGGCCTAGCGCCCGCTAGCGTGCCAGATCGATCCCGGCGACTGATAGTTCATCCCTTCGCCCCACACCACGTGCGTATCCCCGTGGTTGTCGATGGCGAGTCCGAAATAATCACCGAAAGGAAAACGGAAACCTTCCTTACCGATATAACGATATCCCGGCACGTAGCCCGAGATCCGGATCTCCTCGCCCCAGGTCGCTCCACCGTTGCTCGAGCTCCGATAGTAAGTGTTCCAATTCGGAGAGTTACGAGAAGAGCTGCGCTTATCCATCCACGCCACGCGGACGTCGCCGGTGTTCCCGGCCACGATCGCCGGGAAAGCATGTTCCACCCCCGGCTCGGCATAGGAAACACTGACGCGCGGCAACCAGTTTTCGCCGCCGTTGGTCGACGACGAGAAGTAAATGCGCTGCGGCCCCATGGGCGTGCTGCCCGCGCTCCAGAGCGCGTAAAGAGTTCCGTCGGCATCAGACGTCAGCGCGACCTGCGCGCCCAGAAACGCCTCGCCACAGTCCTCGCTCTTGCAGCCGGGCGCTGCCGCTGAAACGTCAAGCAGAGTCGCACTCCACGCCTTGCCCGCGTCCGCCGACTTCGCAACATACAGGTTCACCGCGCCCCGCGCTCCTCCCGCTTTTGAGTAGGAAGCCCACGCCAGATACGCGTTGCCTGCGGGATCGATCGTGGCCGCACCCAGCAGAGACCATCCCGGACGGCTTTGAGTATTCACGCGCGTCGGTGTAAAGCTGCGTCCTCCATCCTGCGAGGCCGCCACCCACACCTCTTCCTCATAATTGAAAGCCGCGTAAACGCTCTGGCCGCGCACCGCCAGCGCCGGCTTATCCAGTTCCACGTCGCTGCGAACCGCAATCGTAAACGCCCACGTGGCGCCGGAGTCCACCGACTTAGCCAGCATGACCACGCGTTTACTGTTTTGCAGCCACGCTGCATATACGGTGCGCCGGTCCGCCGGGTCCACGGCAATCTGGGCGTCAAACTGGCCCGAACCCGATTCGAGCATCACGTGTGGAGTCTGCCAGGTCTTGCCGTTGTCGTTGCTTGCCACCAACAACATGGTGGGCACGCGGCAGCTTTTGCAATCGGGCACGCGCCCGTAGTGCGGATAAAGTACGTAGATCCGGCCCGAACCATCGGCCGCCACCGCCGGTTCCCACTGGTCGCCGCTCGTCAGACCGACCCGCTTCTGCCCGGAAAATTGCGGCGCCGCCGCCCATGCCACGCTGGCCAGCGCAAACAGCACGACCACGAGTTTCGGAACGACGAGTTTCGAATAAGCGGAGCGCATGTAAACCAGGGGGAAGGGGAGAAACTGGACCCTGAGTTGGAACTTTATCGCGAAGCCGGTCGCCGGTCAACCACACAGATGCGCTACACCATACGGATGCACTAACCAGCGGTCAGCAGAATGGGCGTCCCGGAAGTAATCACCAAGGTATGCTCAAAATGGGCCGAAAGAGTGTGATCGCCCGTCCGCACCGTCCAGCCATCTTTGTCCGTAAACACCCGCCCCGAGCCACTCGAAATGATCGGTTCCACGGTGATGACGAGGCCTTCGTTCATGATCTGGCGGGCCTGTGGGTCGGGATAGTTTGGGACATGCGGCGCCTCGTGAATGGTGCGCCCAATCCCGTGTCCGCCCAATTCGCGGACGACTGCGAACCCGGACTTGCGCACCTCGCGTTCCACCATCTTTCCAATTTCAAACACGCGGAATCCGGCCCGGGCAACCAGCATCGCCTTGTGAAAAGCCCGCTCCGCGCAGGCCATCAATTGCTCAGCCTGCACACTCACGCGGCCCACCGGCACGGTGATGGCGGCGTCGGCCATGTAGCCGTCCTTTTCCACCGTCACGTCAAGTTTTACCAGGTCGCCTTCCTCAAGTTTGCGCTCGCCTGGAATTCCGTGGACCGCCTCATCGTTCAAGCTGATGCAACTGGCGCCCGGAAACTGGTACACCATCGACGGAGCGGAACGCGCTCCGTTCTCTTGCATAACGCGCGCGCCGACTTCATCCAGATATCGAGTCGTGACGCCCGGCCGCACCTCGGCCTTCATCGCATCCAGCACCAGGCGGACGACGCGGCCGGCCGCTTTCAAGGAAACTAGTTCCTGCTCATCCTGAATGCTCAACTCTCGACTCCCTTCATGACGGGATCATGAATAGAAGCTATCGCATAAATGGACGTTTGGGATAGTCAGTGCAAAGGCCTGTCTATGCCAACCATCCAGTTGCCACGCCGAAATCGGTGGATTCGCGAGTCGCCCGATCTGCCCAGGCGCCGCAGAGAGCGTCGAGCGGCGGTCACAGCCGGAACATTCAACAGACCAGAAAAGGAATAGATGTTTGGAGAGAATTGCGAGTTGCTGAATGCGCCACGCAGCACTAGAATGTCCCACGCTGAATCAGTCCGAATAGTTTGCTTCTCAATCAGGAGGGTACATGAAAGCAAGAACGATTATTTTGACTCTGGCTCTGTGCTTTATTGCAGGGGCAGTGGGCTTCGCCAGCGACGTAAATATGGGCACCTGGAAGCTGAACGAGGCCAAGTCGAAGTTCGCCCCTGGGGCATCGAAGAACAACTCAGTTGTGTACGAGGCCGCGGGTGACAACGTGAAAGCCACGGTGGATGGCACCGACGGCAACGGTAAGCCCACGCACAGCGAGTGGACGGGAAAGTTCGACGGGAAAGACTACCCCGTCACCGGCGATCCGGCTTCGGACACGCGGTCGTTAAAGAAGATTGATGACCGCACGTTGGATTTAACCGTTAAGAAAGACGGCAAGGTTACTACCACCGGTCGAATTGTGGTCTCGGCCGATGGCAAAAGCCGCACGCTCACTTCGAGCGGGACCGATGCGAAGGGCAAGAAGGTCAAAAACACTGCGGTGTACGACAAGCAGTAGCGGGATCGATCTGTCCGGATGGCGGACAGTAACAGTGATGCCCTTCCGCTCGGTTCTGAACGGGAGGGCATTTGTAGATAGCCAAACTTATAGGAACCGACTCATTCGCTCACTTACGGCATCCGTCGGCGTCAAACGACGATTCTTTCAAAAACAACCCTGTCGTGAGTGCAAACGCCGATTACACCAACTATTCGCATCCAATTGTGCGGGAATCCATTCGTGAGGCCCTTGGTCCAGACTCGCTCACCTTGGCGGCGGAGACGCATACCAACTGGTGCTCTTCCAAGTCGCTCTTGGCGCGCTCCATATCGACGTTTTTGTAGGCCGCAAGCTCCGTGCTGACCCGATAATACGCAGCGCAACGGGCCCCGATGTACTGGCTACGCCTAGATTCAAAAGCTCGTTCCAGATCCTTGCAGATTAAGCAATCCACGGCTATCCCTCCAGCCTTCCAGCAGGCCCACGGGTTACGCTCCTGTTTGAGGATCTCCTGCTCGGCGCGAAGTCAGTCCTGTAGCCGAGCACAGATCAGGCTACATTGCTGACGTTATGGGGCTGCTCACCTTCATGCAGAATGGCTTCAAGAAAAGCATGGGTGACACCGCTTCGACTTCGGCTGTCGGGGATGGCCAAGCATGTCTTGGCGAGAACGCGATCAACAATTTCTTCAGCGGAATCCTGGTACAACGTGTGCAACGTATCGCGCCAGCCCGCGAGGTCGCCACGCAGGAACTCGGTCTCGTACCCTGCCGGGTCTTTCTCGTACGCTGCATGGAAACTCTTCAAAAGGAATTCGCCCTGTTTTACCAGGCAATTGATAGTTTCTGCATTTTGCATTAGATGCATGGTTGCCATCCTTCCGCGATTCGGGTTGTAAATCGTTGTAAATCTAAGATGGGAAACTTCAGATGGGCTGACTTAGTTCAGAGAACCTGAAAGAGTAAGAAGAGGAACTCGCTCATATACAATGCTAGGCTTCTGCGCAACCGTTGTCAAACTGCGGCCGTGGTCGGCAGCTTCGCGCTGGTCGGGGCGAAGTACGGAAAACTGGGGCCGACGGAGTGGCATGAGTGATCGCCAATGAGGAGGGAGACTAACAGCGGAGTCGTAACAGCGCAGCTCTGCTTACGACCCCGTGAGCTTCACCCGTATTTCTTCCGGCAGTTTCTCGCGGATCTCCGCCGGCAGCCGGTCATGCACATGTCGCGCCCCGAGCTTCGCTGCATCCACCACCGCCATGGGCGCGGGAGTAGCCACGGCCACGATTAACCAGATCAGCGCCGACAGCGCAAATCCCGCCAGCGCGCCGATCTCCAACCAGACGGCATGGCGCGGCCCAAAATGCCGGATCACGGCAAACGCCAGCAGAAACACGGCGGCCGATGCCGAAGCCAGCACAATCAGCGAAATATCGATGATGCGGTGCAGTTTCTGGCGGCTGCGGCAATGCTCGCAATCGGCAAAATGTAACTCGTAATCCCCGCGCATCTCCGGAGCCAGGCCGGAAATGTCGTAGCGCCATCCCGCAAGGATTTTCCCTACGATCGGTTCAACACACTGGCTCATAAGAGGCTACAGCCGGACGGGTTCCAGAACTTCCGTTTGGGTCGCCAGCAGCACACGGTTGTGCCACAGCCCCTGACGGCCGCCGAGCGCCTGTTCTGCCGCCGCTCGCGCGATTTCGGGATGATTATTCTGTTCAGACAAATGGGCCAAAATTAAGTATTCGGCTCCTCCATCATAGTCGCTGGAGAAGAATTCCGCGAGCGCGTCATTCGACAGATGCCCCACCCGGCTCATCACCCGCTGCTTCACCGACCACGGATACGGCCCCGAACGCAGCATTTCCACATCGTGATTCGATTCCATCACCAGCACGCTGCAGCCCCGCAGATGGTCGCGCACGCTCGCCGGCATGTAGCCCAGGTCGGTGGCAAAACCAATCTTGACGCCTTCCGCGAGAAACGTGAAGCCCACTGGATCGGCCGCGTCGTGCGGAATCGTGAAAGGCATCACCTCAATATCGCCCACCCGAAAGCCCCGGCCAGCGGCGAAATGCTCCGATTTCGGCAGCTCTGGAATCGCGCCTTTTTCGTCGCGCACCGCCCGGCTCCAGGCATGATGCGTCGGCGCGGTCAGGAAGACAGGCACGTTCAGTTTTGTTGCCAGCCGCTGCAGGCCGGCGACGTGGTCGGAGTGTTCGTGCGTGACCAGGATCGCGGAAATCTCCTCGGTGCGCTCACCGAGCGCCCGCAGCCGCTTGAAAGTTTCGCGGCCGGAAAGCCCGGCATCCACCAGAATGCGCGTTGAACTCGTCGCCACCAGCGCGCAGTTCCCACGACTGCCGCTAGCCAGCACCGACACCGACACTCCCATAGCCGTAGCTTACCCCCACCGGCTGTGGAAACGGGAAGAGTTTTTCAGTGGTCGGTACCTTTGGGGGGACTGCCATGGCGGGCAAGAAACTTGAAGAGATCTCACTTCCCCACGAACAGATTGTCCACCACGCCTCGCCCC
>CZKY01000139.1_pt1 | contig 17501 bp, 18 predicted proteins | sample 2454881 | NCBI WGS metagenome assembly CZKY01 (sample SAMEA3539301, study PRJEB10725) | soil metagenome | biome: tundra; feature: field; material: soil | place: USA | collected 2010-05 | depth 0.15 m | reverse complement strand
TTCAAATCGCGGCAAGCCAGAAATGACTTCAACTTGTTGCGCAGCTATTACTTGCAGCCAGCACCTTGTCACTTAACCGGACAGCACTGGGTCCAAGTATATGCCTGGACCCAGGGGTGAACACGCGGTTGCAGAATCGTCGCAATTTCACCAACAACTACTCCCACAGGCTACGCCGCAAAAGTTCGGCCTTGAGGCCGCCCCCAATTTGTGTTCTCATTAAGAAATGACGCGGCCCGTGGGGGCCCGTCTGCGCGCTTCAACCTCAACCTTATCCTCGAGGAGAAGAATTATGAGCAAAGTCCATTACATTCCCAAGGGATACAACTCCGTCACGCCGTATCTCGTCATCAAGGGTGCCGCGAAAGCGATCGAGTACTACAAGAACGTTTTCGGGGCGACCGTAGTCGTGCGCATGGATGGTCCCGACGGCCGGGTCGGCCATGCTGAGTTGCAGATCGGCGACTCGCGCATCATGCTGGCGGACGAAAATCCCAGCATGGGCAACCGCAGCGCGGAGAGCATCGGCGCGTCTCCGGTGAGTCTGTATGTGTACATCCCCGATTGCGACAAAGTGGTCGAAAAGGCGGTCGCGGGGGGAGCGAAAATCCTGAAGCCGGTCCAGGACCAGTTCTACGGAGATCGCTCAGGATTCATCCAGGACCCGTTCGGACATCTCTGGGGCGTTGCGACTCACAAGGAAGACGTTTCCCCCAAAGAGATGGAAGAGCGCGCGAAGAAGGCGATGCAGGCCGCTTAACGACGGACAGCTCTCGGCTGCTAGTGCTGCGACCGCGTGATGATTACGGCGTGGAAAACGAGTAGCGCCGGCATCTTGCCGGCTGTCCCGAGGGCGTCTTGCCCTCGGCGCGGCGGGCGAGGACGCCCGCCGGACAGCCGCCGGGACGGCGGCACTACTCTCAGCGGTAAAGCGGTACAGATCATGCGGTCACGGTACTAGCTCTTAGCTGGGCCGAAGTCAGGTTTGGCTAAGGGGTAACGGCTAAGGCTAAGAACCCGGTGATGGTATCCGCGCTCGCCGCGCGCACTTGTACAATTGCAGGCACAACTTTAGAAAGGACTCTCCCTATGCTTTCCGCTGGCAATCCGTTTCCGAATTTCTCGCTCCCCAACCAGGACGGCAAGACCACCAAGCTCGCCGATTTCGCCGGGCACTGGCTCGTCGTTTACTTCTATCCGAAAGACGACACGCCCGGCTGCACCACCCAGGGCAAGTCGTTTACTTCGGCCAAAGCTGATTTCGACGCTGCCGGGATCAAAGTCATTGGCGTTAGTGCCGACGACGTTGCCTCGCACAAGAACTTCCACACGAAGTTTGCTTTCGCCATCGATCTGGTTGCCGACACCGATGCCAATCTGATGAAGACCCTCGGCATCGGCCAGGCGGAACGGAAGGGGATGAAGTTCTGGGAGCGTACCAGTTTCGTGGTTGATCCCAAGGGCGTGATCCGCAAGGTGTACGAAAAGGTGAACCCTGAAGGCCACGAGAAAGTGCTGCTCGCCGACATCGAGGGGATGCAGGCGAAGGCTGCCTGATTCGCGTCCTGATGTCGATGGATTATTCCGCTAGCGGGTCGGTGGCGAACTCCGACCCGCCGCTCTTGTTCCATGGTCGGCGCAACGTTCCAGCCAGCCCCTCGGCCATCACTGCGGGCAGGATCCGGTACAGCCGGGAGCGCAGATCGCGGTAGCCCTGAATTCCGGCAAAAAGGTCGCTCATCAGGTCGCGGAAGCTGGCGCTTTGCGCGGTTAGAGACACCATCCGCTCCAGAACGCTGTCGCCGAAAATCTGTCCGCTGTAAAACCGCTGCGAGACGCGCGCGGCCAGCTTCAACTCGGGAAGCACCTCTTCTTGCAGGCGGAGCCCGTACTCGTCAGGTCGTCCAGCCAACAGCGCGCCGGCGCACAACTCCGCGGATCGAAGCGCATAGTAGAGACCCTCTCCGGTAATCGGGTCCACCAGGCCCGCACTGTCGCCGATCATGGCCCAACCTTCTCCGCAGACTTCGAGGGTTTCGAAAGTCTGGGCACGAAAGGAGGGAAGAATGTGCGAGTAAAAGCGGGCACCGTCCAAATGGAAGCCGTTCTCTGCGAGCCATTGTTCTTCGAGCCAACGCTCCAGTATGCGGCGCAACTCCGCGGTCGAGGTTTCACCCATCTTTCCCGCAATCCCGGCGGAAACATGATCGGCGCGAGGGAAGACCCAGATGTAGCCGGTGATCCCTTTCAGAAACTGAATCTGCATCAGAGAACTGCGGCCGGGGATGAAGTAGCCCGCGGTGACCATCAGATCGCTCGGGGCAATCGGCGAGAGGAACTGGGAGCGGAACGGATTGCGCGCGCCCGCTGCCAGCATCAGGTAGGACGCCTGGTATTCACGCTGGGGCGTAACCAGTTGCCAGTCTCCGCCGGTTCGTGCAATCTGCGTGACGCGCTCGTGGTGTATATCAACGCGCACATCGACGCCGGCGCGCCGGGCTCGCTCCAGCAGCAATCCATTCAGCGCCAGGCGCGAGAAGATCGCGACCGGGTACTGCATGTGGAAGCGTACCCGCTGCCCCGAAGGACTGATCAACTCGCAGTGTTCAACGGAATTGCTTTCGCTCCCGGCATCCGCCAGAAACGGGTACTGCTGCAAAGCTTTGTGCGTGAGTCCGCCGCCGCAGGGTTTCTCCCAGGCAAGCTTTTCGTCAAAGAGAAGGACGTCCCTGCCACCCGTGGCCAGCAACGCCCCTGCCAGAGCGCCCGCTGGGCCGCCTCCGACAATCGCAATGGGGTGTTGCGTGCTCATGTTCTGGTCACGGATTTTGCCCCATATGAGAAGGTCTCGCCAGCCGGCAGCAACACTCCACCGCCTCTCTCGCAAGTTCTCCCCGAGGCGGTGCGCGGCAAGGATTCCCGCGAATCCGCGAGCTTACCGGTTACTGCAGCGTGGTGGCGCCGCTCAGCCCCTGATAGATGAACAATCCCGCAATGACCAGGATCATGACCCCCGACAAGGCGCCGAGCACCTTGACGATCGGTGTGATCTTATTCATCTTGGCGATGACTTCCGTTTGATCCTTGTGCATCTGGGATTCGGTTTCATGGAGGAAGATTGAATCGTCCTCGTGCATGGTGAGGGTGCTGCGATAGATCAGGAGGATGATGAGTACCCCCGTCAGGATACCCCACGCGACAAGCAGCCCATACAAAGGAGTCATACGCCACCTCGGACCAGAAATCGAGCCAATTCCCGACGGTGCCATCTTAAGCCCCAGCGAAAACTGTCCGGCCATTCGCTGGCGTTCGGGTACGGGCCCCCTACTGCGCATGATTATAGACCCATTGGCAAGAGGGGGCCGCGACTTCTTGCCTCCCCGGAGCATCTAAAGGCCAGATGCAGGAGGGAGTACCGGCTCCCGAAAAGCCTTGCCGAGCCGGCTGCAACCTTTGTTATAATAGAAAATTACAAGGAGACAATACAGATGGCGACTACCACCGCACCCGATGTACAGCCCAAAACCGCAGCACCAGTCCTGACCCCCAGCGCGATTGCCAAGGTCAAAGAGATCATGGCCTCGCAAGTGCCGGTCCCAGCGGGATTGCGGTTGTCCGTAGTCGGTGGCGGTTGCTCCGGCTTTCAATACTCCATGGCCTTCGAGAACGGCGCCGGCATGATGGACAAGGTGTTCGACTTTGACGGTCTGAAGGTTTACGTGGATGCCACTTCCCTGATGTATCTTGGCGGAGCGCATGTCGATTACGTCGAGACCCTGGAAGGCGCTGGGTTCAAGTTCGAAAACCCGAACGTGAAGAGCACCTGCGGCTGCGGCTCCTCGTTCAATGTTTAAGTTTTAGCGTTTAGTGCTTAAGATTTAAGTTTGTGATTTCACGTTAAGCCTCGCTCTCGATGCGGGGCTTTTCTCTTGCGGGGATGGTGAAAGGACTGTGAAATCTACTGCTCGGGCGCAGTCTGCTCCGGGTTTTGCGGGGGTTGCGTTGGAGCGTTCTGAGGCTGGCCGACGGTCGCACCGAGTCCTTGTCCTGGCCCCTGCGGTCCGCCCGGCAACACGGGAGGGACTCCGCCTAAACTTCCGCCGGAGGGCATATTAGGATTCACCGGTCCAATCAGCAGGCCGCCGCGGTCGCCCTGCGCCACGTAAATGAAGAGCCAGTCGTTGTAATGGTTCTTTTCGTAGAACACGCGAATGGTCTTCGCCTTGCTCGTGCTGGCGACCCCGAGGATCGGCCCTCCGCCGAACGTCGGCCCGTGGAAGCCGGAACTGGAACTGGAACTGGAACTGGAAGACGACGATCCGGGCGAATTCGAATTCCCCTCCGTATCCGATGGATTACCGGAAGAAGGATTGCCGGAATCACCACTGGCGGAAGTCTGCGCGCCCGCGCTACCCGTTTGTTGAAGCCCACCCGGTTGCGCTCCCAAGCCGCCAAGCCCGCCTTGCTGCCCGCCCAACCCTCCCTGCGCCCCGCCGAGTCCGCCTTGTCCCTGCAGTCCACCTTGGCCTCCGAGCAAACTCTGCCCAGGCGTTTGTCCTAACACCGGCCCATTGTTTAGGCTGATGTCGGTCTGATGCAGGAATTTGAAGTCCCGCTCTTTGCCCGTGGCCGGGTCCCTATTAATTGGATCCTTATAGGGCTTGCGAATGAAACGGAGGTTGTTGGTATCTTCCAGCTCCTCGACGCGCATTGGATAACGATGAAACTTCTTGTAGAAGTGTTGAATCGCGCGCATGTACGCCGTGCCCCGATGTCTCATCTCCTCTTCGCGGTCGCGGCGGATCTGCAGGCCAATTTCGGGGAGCACGGTGAGCAGCGCAATCGTGATTAACGCCAGGGCCAGCACCAGCGTGATCAGCATGTAGCCGCGCTGGGGAATTTGTAATTTGTGATTTGTAATTTGTAATTGGGCCGACCTAAAACCGCGACGCCGCATAGAATCTCTCTCGCCTTCAAATTACCAATTACAAATCACCAATTACAAATCCATTTATCCTTGCGTTAAGGGCAGGCTCTGCCGGTTGTTGTTGAGCACATCTTCCACTTCCACCGAGGTCGGCGAGATGTGCAAGACGCGATAGCGCCGGTCGACTATGTCGCCCTCACCGGCGATAAAGACGTCCTCGTTCTGGGACAAAAACACCTTCTTGGTCTCCCCGGGCCGGTTGGCAAAGCCAAAAAACTTGAGCGTGATCAGCGGCGGCGGAGGAGGCAGCGGAGGTGCTGAAATGCCGGCAGACGGTTTGTCTGTGCCGTTTCGCTTGGGCTTTTCGATGGCCACAGACCCCGCGACAAAAATGTTTCTTCCGTTGCCCGCGTACTTGATTTCCTCGCTTTGGCTGAGCCGGTTCAGGTCAAGCGTAGGATCCAGCCTCGGCTCAACCACCGGCACCAATTTTCCTGAAGCCGTGCGCCGTACGCCGGGGTGGGCCGCGGTCGAAGTCGGCTGCGCCGCTACCGGCCCCGCTGCCGGCGACGCGGGCCAAAACTCGTAGCCCAGCATCACCAGAGCGAGCACGCCCAATATTGCCAAGGCAATGACTTGCTTCCGATTTTCGACTCCCAGTTTCACTCAGGCTCCCGAGCGCAGATAACTGTGCATCGTGATTTGCAGCCGGACCGGTCCCGCGCTTTCCCCCGCCAGGTCAACGCTATCCACCGCAAAAAACAGCTCCGACCGTTCCAGCGTATTGATGAACCGCACCAGTTGCAGGTAGTCTCCGGAAAAACTTCCCTCGATCTCGAAAGGAATCACGCCGGAGCTTTCCACATCCTCCTCCTTGTATCTCGCCTGCTGGATACGGATCCTATTCTCCGACGCCAGCTTCCCGAGCTCGTTGAGCAGATCGGAATCCTTCGCGGCAAAGCGGTCCTTGTAAAACCCGCCGATCTGATCCTTCGCCAGCACGATCTTCTTGTCCATACCGCGCAGCGGCTCCACCTCGCGGGTTTTCTTTGTCAATTCCGCACGCAACAGGTTCAATTGCAGATGCCGCGAATCCGCCGAACCCACCAGCGGCGAGAACAGAACGGCCATCGCCACCACATCGGCAGCCAGCATCGCCCCAATCGCAATTTTCAACTTGCGCCGTGAATTCCCCAAGTCCGGCATTATTTTCCGCTCCTGTCCGTCGAGTCAGGAACATAAACCGAGACCACCGAAGCGACGACCCCGCTTCCGGTCTCGCCAGACACCTCCGACACCACTTGCGCCCCCTGAAAATGCTTCGAGCCTTCCATGCGATGGACCAGTTCCACGGCGGCGGCGCGCGTGTCGCCCGCCACTTTCATTTCCAGTTCCATCTGATTCTGCTCATTCAATTCTGGCCGCAGTGAGACCACATGAAGGTTCGAGGGCACGACTCGCTCCAGATCTTCAAACACGCGCGTCCAGGAGAATGCCTTGCGTTGAATCAGTCCATTCAAGAACTGCGACTGGTCCCGTGTGCTGCGGTTGGCGGCCAGGTCGAGGAAGGCCTGTTCCTTCGCCCGTTCGCGGTCACGTTCCGCGATCTGTTCCTGCAGTTGCGCGATGTCGTGGCGATCTCTTCCGGCCTTGGTCCAGCCTTGCACCGCCCAGCCCAGCAGAACTAGCGTCAACACGCCCAGCAGCCCCACTCCCAATCCCCAGCGCACCCAGAATTCACGGGCATCTTCATACGGCCGGGTCGCGAGATTGATATCCAAACGCATAGTAGCCATCAGCCATCAGCCTTCAGCTTATAGCTCTCAGCTTTGGTCTTTAGCTGAGGGCTGACGGCTGATGGCTGAATTACGAAATCAAAGCTCCCACCACTCCCGCCATGCGCCAGCGCGGAACCGCCCCGGTGGTGGACCCGATCTGCGACGCCGCGATCAGTTCCTCAACTTGAGCCCCGGACTGGTTCTTCAGCGCCGGCGCGGCGCCTCCAGCTTCCGGCAGGCCCGCCACATACACGCGCTCAATGTTCAGCTTGTAGGTGTCCTGGAAAAACACCACGGAGGGATAGACTTCCTCCGCCAGTTGCTCGCCGGTGATGGTCACGCCCCGGACATTTTCGAGCGTCCGGAACAGCAACAGTTGCTCCTGATCGAGAATCGCGATGCTGATCGTGTGTGCGTCAACTTTCACCACCAGGGTTGGCCGTTCCGCGTCCGCGGCTCCCAGCGCCGCCAGCATCGAGGGCATCACCATCCCCGGGTTGTAGCCCGCGTCGCGAAACGCCGACTCATATTCCTCCAGAACCGTGTTCAGCACCACCGCCGCCACCGCCCGCGTACCTTTACCCGTCGATTGCGCGTGATACGAGATCCGGGCATCGGCGGGATCAAAAGGCAGCGACTTCTTCAGCCGGAAACGGACCACCGCTTCGGCCTCGTCCCGCTTCGAGGGCAGGGTTTCGAAATCGAGGAGCACGACCCGCACCGAGGTGTCGGGCAGAATCGCGATCACGTCGCGCGACCGCCCGCCGACGCTGCCCAGCGCGCTTTCAATCGCCTGCCGGATCGCCGCGCCGTCCCACAGATTCGCTTCCATCAAATCGGGTACGACCGTGCCCGGCGCCAGTTCCCGCGCGGATGACATCTCCACCATTCGCCCCGTATCCGCCGCGCGGCCCGCCAAAACGCGGTCCGCCGCGATTTCGCAGGCGAGCGTCGGACGGCGAACGTGTTTGGAAGAGCTGGTCATTGTCTATTCTTATTGCTTGATTGAAATTACCTCTGCCTCAGCACTCGGCTCCGGAATCGGTAACCGGTCCTCTTTCAGTCCATCCAGGTGAAACTCAATCGCTTCCTGAATCAAAGAACGAACCTCGGCTCTTGTTTGGCCGGTGGTTACCACTCCCGGCAGGTCGGGAACGTATGCCGCCCAGCCAGTACCGGATTTTTCGTAAACAACAACGTAGTTCAAGGCTTCAATCCTGCTTGTTTGAGGACGCTGTTCAAAGTGCCCGGGGAAGATCGTCATTCGGATGCCCCGGCAAGGTGACGCGTCCTGTGACTTCCGCGTGTTTGCTTCAGATACCAGCCATCCCGCTCCGGCAACTTGATGATATCTCGTCCTTCATGATGAGAGTAGCTACCTCTGCGGGTGTCGGGAGACTGCCGGCCATCTGCAGGAGTAATCCGCCTCAGCGCATGGTCTCGATAAACGTGACCTTGTTGATCTCTTTCAGAGTGGTGATTCCGCCGCGCACCTTGTCCAGCGCCGATTCGCGCAGGAACCGCATGCCTTCTTCGCGGGCGACGCGCCGGATCTCCGATGACGGCTTCCGATCCAGAATCATCTCGCGGATCCGGTCGGTCAAATCCAGAAGTTCATGAATCGCCGTCCGGCCCCGGAATCCCGTCCCCGCGCACTCGATGCAGCCCTGCCCCTCGTACAAAGCAACCTGCGACCACTGTAGCGGGTCCAGACCGCTCGCCTCAAGCACGTCATTCGGATAATGCACGGCCGTCCGGCAGGAATCGCAGATGACCCTTACCAGCCGCTGCGCCAGAATACAGTTCAGCGCCGACACAAAGTTGTAAGGCTCCACGCCCATGTTCAGGAAACGCCCCAGCACGTCCACCACGTTATTGGCGTGGACGGTCGTGAACACGAGGTGGCCCGTCAGCGCCGACTGGATGGCGATCTGGGCGGTTTCGTTGTCGCGAATTTCGCCCACCATGATCTTGTCCGGGTCGTGACGCAAGATGGAACGCAGACCGCGGGCGAAGGTCAGGCCCTTTTTTTCGTTGACCGGAATCTGGGTGATGCCGCGCAGTTGATATTCGACCGGATCTTCAATGGTGATGATCTTGTCTTCGTCGGTCTTGATCTCGTTGACGGCGGCGTAGAGCGTCGTCGTTTTGCCGCTGCCCGTCGGACCGGTGACCAGCACCATGCCGTACGGTTCCTTGATGTAGCGGCGAAAGCGGCGCAGGTCGTCTTCGTCGAACCCGACCACGTCGAGCGTGAGCTTCTTAAACTTCTCGCTCATCGACTCTTTGTCGAGCACGCGGAGCACGGCGTCTTCGCCGTGGATCGACGGCATGATCGAAACCCGGAAGTCGATGGCGCGCCCGTTGTACTTCACCCGGAAGCGGCCGTCCTGGGGCACCCGACGCTCGGAAATATCGAGCTCGCTCATGACCTTGATGCGCGAAATGATGGTCGAGTGGTGCTCTTTGCCGATCGGCGGCATGGCGTTGGTCAGCACGCCGTCAATACGAAACTTGATGACCACCGAGTCGTCCCGCGTCTCGACGTGGATGTCGCTCGCCCGCCGCTGCAACGCCGTGAAGATCGTGGTGTCGACCAGACGGATGATCGGGCTCATGTCGCTGCCCGCGGTCGCCGTCAACTTGTCGATGGAGATGGTCTCGTCGTTGCCGGCTTCGTCCTCGCGGATCACGTCGAGCGTGAATCCCTCGCTCGCGTCTTCCAGCACCCGCTTGGACTGTTCGGTCTTCTGTAGGATGTCGGAGATCTGCTTCAGCGTCGAAACTTTGGTGACGATCCGCTTGCCCAGCAGCAGGCTGATCTCGTCGATCATCATCAACTGGCTGGGATCGGCAATGGCAATCGCCAACCGCCCGTCCGCCGTCTCATCCAGCGGCACGAACTTATAGCGGAACATCAGGTGCACCGGGATCTTCTCGAACAGATCGTGGTGCAACTGGAAATCGCTCAGATCGATGAATTCGCAGCGGTAGCGCCGCGCGATATCCCGCGCGCGTTCCAGTTCGTCGGGAACTGTCGCCGCTTCCGGCACCAGCTTCCCGCCATTCCCGCCATTTACCAGTACTGTTTTCTTGTCCGCCATGCCTATTCCAGTTTACAGCCTCGTCCACAGACTCGCTCGGCAGCCCGGCGTCCTAGTGCACGCTTGCTCCCAAGGTAAATATCGGCATATATAGAGAAATCAAGATCCCGCCGACAAAGACCGCCATGACGATCAGGATCATCGGCTCAATCAGCGCCATGGCTGCGCTCAGAGCCGTCTGCACGTCCTCTTCGTAAAATTCTGCCACCGAATTCAGCATCGCCGGCAGCGCGCCGGTCGATTCGCCGACCTCCAGCATTTCCACCGCCAGATCGGGAAACAACTTTTGCGTCTCCAGGCTATGGGCCAGGCTCTGTCCTTCTTTCACCCGCTCCGCCGCGGCGGTTACACCGTTCAACATCTGCCGGCTGCTCATCGATGCGCCGGCCGTTTCCATTGCCGGCACCAAAGGCAGTCCGCCTTGCAGGAGCGTTCCCAGAATGCGCGAGAAATTCGCCACCTGGTACTTCAGCCGGATTTCCCCGACCAGCGGCAGCGACAGCAGAAACCGGTCAATTTGTTCGGCCCCGCGATCGCTCTGCTTCCACCGCAACAACATGACAATTGCCACCGCCCCAACCAGCAGCACCACCCACCCGTACTTCTGCGCGTTCAGACCGAGCGACAGCATGAACACCGTGATCGCCGGCAACTGCGCTCCCAGGTTGTTGAACAGGTCGGCAAACCTGGGCACCACGTAGGTGATGAGAAAAATCAGCATCAGCGTCACCACCGAAACCAGCAGCGCTGGATACACCAGGGACACCAGAAGCTTCTTACGAAACGTCTGCACCATCCGCTGATACGAGATGTAGCGGCCCAGAACCTCTTCCATGCTGCCGCTCTTCTCCCCGGCCATCAGCGTGGTCGTGTACATCTTCGGAAACACTTGCTGGGCGGCAAACGCATCGGACAGCAACTCGCCGCCTTTTACCCGCTCGCGTACGTTTTCCAGCCGCCGTAACAGAAATTTGTCCCGCTGCCGCTTGATCAAAAGATCCAGCGACGTCAGGATCGGCAATCCCGCTTTGATCAGCGTCAGAAACTGCTGGTTAAAGATCAGAAACGTGGACTGGCGCAGCTTGCCGCGCTGCCCGAACTGGCCCCCGCCCCGGCTGAGTATGGTCCGGGGCTTGACCCAGTACACTAGGTATCCCTGCTGTGTGAACCGGTCGTGGACCTCCGCTTCGGAATACCCGTGCTCCACCTGCTGCCGCAGATGGCCCTGTTCGTCGGCGACTTTGACCAGGAATTGTGCCATTCGCTATCGTCTGATTCCGATGTTTCCGGCTTTCCGGTTTTGCCCCGCGTTGAGCGGGTCAGACCAAGTGTAACATTCTGTTCCCAAAGCGCTTACCGCACCTGCCTATCCGGGTGGTACGCAAGTAACCTGTTGTAGAGACGGGGCTTGCCCCGTCTCTTGCCGCGGGCGGAGACGCGGCAAGCCGCGTCTCTACAGAAAATCTATGGTCCCAATTCTCCTTCCACTGTCTCCACCCCCGGCGGAGGGGTGAACTGAAACCGGCTGTCGCTCAACTCCACATTCTCTTTCCAGCCCGCAAAGCGGAACTCCGTCGTCGCCCCGTCCGCCTCCACTAATACAATGCGGACAATCTGGTCGGAGGGCGTGATCTCCAGTTGCACCTCGGTCGCTTGCCCCGCCATGCTCTGCGGAACGACGCTCTGCGGAACCCCTCGCAACAGCGTGTTACCTGCGCCCAGAGGCGATTGATCCACAACCTTCGAAAGTCCTTGTAATTCATTCTCCAGCTTAGTCTTACCAAGCAAAAATGCCAGTGGTGACCGCAGGTCGTCCAGCTTCTTGAGAGACGTCTTTCTGAGTTGCCGTTCCGCCGGCAGGTAGAACCACACTGCCTCGCCGTCGCTGATAAACAGCTTCCCTTTCGGAGAACGGTATTCCCACCGCATCTTGCGCGGTTTTTTCAACCACAAAGTGCCCGATTCCACTCGCTCCGCCCCATCGCCCCGGTAGATTTCGGTGAAGTCCGATTCGAGGCTGCGCAGGTGGTTGTAGTGGCTGTCAACTGCGCGGGCGAGCTGATGGATGTCCTCGGCCTGCGCTGGGAGAATGATCGCCACGACCAGCAGCAAGCAAGAAGAGACGACGTTTTTCAACGGTAGTTTCCCTTCCCTCGATTCTACTGCGGCGCGTTCTCGTCCGTCGTTAAACGCGTATGAATATTTAGAGCGGATTCACCGTTGCAGATCCCACTCGTGTGGGGACGGGGCTCCGCCCCGTCCAAGCCGAGCGCATCGGAGCCCCCGTCAAGCCACGCCGCCCGCCGTCTCGCTGACCCGATTGCCGTCGCCGTCGTACCACCAAAAGCATGTATATCAGCGTTGCCATGAACGGAATTGACGGAGGCAGGTTACCCTCATATATCTGCCATGAAATATCCCAGGCAGACCAATGAGATTGTCCCATCACAGCCGGATCGGTAGTCACGAGCGGGAGAAAGAACGTGAGTAGTCCAGCCGCAACCGTCAAAAATGCTAGTGACCTTCTCCTTCTACCCAAGTGTTTGACAGACTTCATCGGCAGCCTATCCAGTGAGTAGCCAGTCGGATATAGCATCCCAGGTCAGTCGTGTAAACGCCGGGGATCATTAGGCCGCTTTTCTTCCTTTGCGGGAGATAGGATTTCCGCATCGGGGGAATCTGGTCGCAGTGTCTCCTCTGGTGGAACAACTTCGGCGTCCACGAACTCTGATGCTGGGTCACTGCGTGGCTTCCGGTCTGTATGCGATCTCCTCGGATTGGTATCTCGGCTCAGCAAATACAACAGTATAATTACAGCGGTGCACGTGGCATCGAAAACCGGCCTCGATCGAAACAAATCAAATCCCAACGTACCGGGCGTTACACACTCCTTTATCACGACAGCAGCGATGACAAGCAAGAGAGCGATAATCCCAATGCGTCTCACTAGTTCCTCCAGCTTCATTTTACAAGCGCGCTACAAAAGGGATTATTCCTCCGGGAGTTCTGGGAGCGGATTCCAACCGAACGGAGTCGTCACCGGCTCTCTCACTCCATTGTAGAAGCAGTTCAAATTGCCGGGTGCCCCACCCTTCGTTTTTTGAAGGGTGGGACTCCACCTCTGCCCACCGCTTGCGATTTTTCGCTGACGGCTGCAATCTGACCTTCACTCCTTTTTCATCACAAACGTCCTGTGCCCACCATCACAGACTTCTAACCGCCCGTCGGCGACAATGGAGATCGACCTGTTGTGCGAGGGTCGAGGTGTGCCCGTCAACCAAGACGGCCCTCGAAGCTGCCCCAGCCCATTTTCAGCGCTCTTTGACAACCTAAGTCCTTATTGATGAGGCATTTACCTGCAAGTCCTTATTGGTGAGGCATTTGCAAAATCGTCCCGCTAACCCTATGATTCTAATAGATCGAAAAAAAGGGGGGGGGTGGGGGGGTACCCCCGAACTAGGCGGTTTTTCCCGCGGAATAGATGGAGTACTGCTCAGTCCCGCCGACTCGGACAAAGACTGTGTGTTCGCCGATCACGTGCTCGAGCAACGGATTGTGATAGAGCACGTACAGCGGACGCGGATTCGCCGCCAGACTCTTTTCCAGGCTAGCGATCAGGCGTCTCATCCCAGATTCTGGCAATGGATTGAAGAGATAGAGTACGAGTGGCTCAGCGGGAAAAACAAACTCGCAAGCGTCCGTGCAGACCGCTTCGATCTGCGAGCAGCGCTGCGTCGCGGAATGGTACGCGTGAATGTTCTCCTCCGCCGCGCGATGCAGCTCGGCAATTAGCTCCACTCCCACAATTTTCCGAAACGGATACTCCGAAGCCATCAGCAGCGTCCGTCCCTTGCCGGAACCGAGATCGACGAAGGTGAATGTACCGAACTCGATGGGCAGCCTCGCCATCATCTCGTGAAACAGAACGGGTTCCGTCGGTTGATATGGGGAATGAAACCATCCCAGCAATCGCGCGCGCCAGCCCACCGTGCCGCTGGTGGTGTTGACGCGATGCTCCCAGTCGTAGTCCATGTCGCCATAGCGCTGCCGCCGACGCTCGGGCGTCGACTCGCGCACAAAGGCCCACAGATTCCGCGCCAGCAGGGAACTCGCGCTCCGAGCGCCCTTTTCTCTCGCCTGCTCGCGCCACCAGCTGCGGAAGGCACTCCAGAGTTGTCGGGGAAATCCTCGCGAAGACACGCCCGCATGCTAACAAATCGTTGGCGTGGAATCTGGGCGGCACTCGTTTACGGGTTCGAATCGGAATTGGGCTTGGGCGGTTCGCAATCCGGCGGAGTTCCGCGGGTGGAGCTCTTAGTGGAACTTTGGCGGCTCCGGTTTGTATCCGGGCGGCAGCCCCTTCACCACGAAGGGGAAATCCTCCGGGCTTCGCAACTCGATGCGGCCATCCGCCAACAGTCTGTATGGTTTCCCATCTGGGTCCACTGGTACCCCGCGCAGCATGCCCGCGCCGATCAGTACATCGAAGCTCGAGGGCAACACCCCCGTCCGTTCCCGGTACCGAGCGACCACCTTCTCCAGTTCCGTGATGTCCTCATCCACCTTCAAGGCACGCAGGTGCGCGACTGCGTTTTTCCGGATCAGATCTTCCTGCGTGGTGGCATAGGCAGTCTGCCACAGCATGCGTGCCGTCTGGATCTCGCCCGCATGCTGCGCCATCTGGGCTGCCAGCACGCGCAGAAGCGGATGCGCATTCGGCACTTTGGTGCCCCGCTCGAAGGCCTCGGCGGCCTTCGCGTACTCCCTTGGTTCCATGTAGTAATAGATGAAGCCCAGCTCGTAATACAACTTCCAGTTATCGGGATTATTCCGGATGCCGTACTCGACCAGGGCGATGGCCTTGTCGGGCATGCCTGCGCCCTCCGGCGGCTGCGGCGCCACGAAGTTGGCTCCGAACTGGTACGCCACGATCAGCTTGGGATCGAGCGCCGTCGTGATCTCCAGCAACGGAGACAGCAGGTTGTAGTCTGTGGCTCTGCCGGTCACATGGCGGTTGCCAAAATACTGTACCGCGCGTGTCCAGTAGATATCGGCAAGCAAGCCGTCATAGCCCAGGCTCAGGCGTTTGATCCACTTGGGCGAATTGAAATAAAGGACTTCTTCCAGCGTAGCGGTGGTGCGCACCTGGTCGAGCCGCCGCAAAAGAAGAACGGAACTAGCCAGCGAAAGCAGCAGCAGCGTGCTAGCCGCCACCGTAACTTGGCGCGAGCCTCTCATTTCAGGTTCCGGCGCTCGAAAATCAGCACCGCTCCACAGATCGCCGCCGCCGAATACGCCAGCGCATAGGCCGTGTTGTAGGCGATCAAATGTCCGGAGATGGGTTGTTCATGCGCGACCTGCGAGATCACGTTCAGCGCCGAGAAGTTCGGCACCAGGTAGGCCGCGCCCGTCGCGAACCACCGCGTCACCCCGTGCGACATCCCGGCAAAGCCGCGCAGATCTTCGGCAAAGCTCCCGATCACAAACAGCGAGAAGGCAAACACGGCCGATAGCAGTGGGGAAGAGAACGACGAGAACAGCAGCGCCAGCGAGCAGAGAATCACAAATTGCAGCACGATGAAAAACAGCGCCACCAGTATCCAGGCATCGGAAGGATGAAGCTTGTGAAACAGGGACACATACACCAGGGCCGCAAACACCCCAATGGCCATAAAAAACGTGTTCACAAAGAGCGTCCCCGTCAGCCCCAGGAACTTGCCCACGATGAATTCCCAGCGCCGCACCGGGCGCGAGAGCACGGTGTAGAGCGTGCGTTTCTCAATTTCCTTCGATACCAGGCCAATCCCGATGAAGATCGCGATCACCACTCCAAACAGCGAGACTGCCGTCAGCCCCAGGTTGACCACTACCAGGCGCTCGATGTCGAACGAGATCTGTCCCACCAGCACCGCGGCTCCGGAGAGCAGCACAGCGAAGCCGATCAGGTTGTAAAGCACACGGTCGCGTACCGCTTCGCGGAATGTGTTAGCGGCGATGTACACCACTCGATTCATCTCGCCCCCCCCGCTGGTTGGGCCGCCGAATTCACTTTCTGCAGGTAATACTCTTCCAACGAGAAAAGCACGGGCGTCAGCGAGATCAGCCGCAGCCGCTCCCTCCTCAGGATTTCCAGCGCCGCCTCCTGCTGCGGCTCTGGCACCACCGCGCGCATCGTCTCCCCGCTCATGTGGCACTCCGCTCCCAGTGCACTGAACCCAGCCGGAACCGCGCTTCCATTCCAAATCAGCTCCACCTTGCCTGCCACCGACGAGGTCAATTCGGCTACGTGGCCCACGCCCCGCAGTTCTCCCTGGTGAATGACCGCGACCCGGTCACATAACGCCTCGGCGTCGGAAAGGATATGGGTCGAGAAGAACACGGTCTTGCCTTGCTGCTTGAGTTCTTCGATCAGGTCGCGGACCTCGCGGCGGCCCATTGGATCCAGTCCCGACATGGGCTCATCGAGAAAAACCACTTTCGGGTCGTGCAGAATAGCCTGCGCCAAGCCCACCCTTTGCAGCATGCCCTTGGAGAACTTCCGCAGTTGCACCCGCGCCGCGTCTTTCAGGCCAACGCGCTCCAGCAGGGCATCAATTTTCCGGCTGCGCTCCTTCGGATCCATGCCGGAAAGCTGCGCATAGTACTCGAGCAGCTCCTTCGCAGTGAGGTAATCGTAGAAATAGGGCTGCTCCGGCAGGAAGCCGATCTGCGCCTTGACCCCCGCTTCGTCGATGTTTCTGCCCAGGATGCGAGCCGTTCCCCCAGTCGGGATGACCAGCCCCATCAGCAGCTTCAGCGTGGTCGTCTTGCCGGCGCCGTTCGGTCCCAGGAAGCCAAAAACCTCGCCTTCCTCGACCGTCAGGTTCAGCGGTCGTAGCGCCACGCGCGGCTTCTTCCGCCAGAAACCCACCGCGTAAGTCTTTTCTAGATCGATCGTTTCAATGGCAACCATGGCTGCGTCTGAATTCTCCAGCGATAAAATTATAAACAAACCCGTGACGCCCATGGGCTGGCAGTGATGGAACCCGCCTATCGGAAGTAACTATGTTGTTGGCTTTCCGAGGCGATGGCTATAAATCCACTCTGGCCGCCAAAAGATAAGAGTCCGGAATTTCTTCCGGACTCTCTCCGGCTTGTACCCTCCCCCAGGTACATCGCCGATTCCAGAATGGTTACTGCAACGGAGCGACCGTGCCAGCGCAAGCGCCAACAGCGATCGGACCGACTGGCTGGAAGCGCACCACAGCATCTTGGATCGAGCAGAAGGCGCGCACGCCAGTCGTATTTTGGGTGAGCGCACTTGCCGTCGCGTTGTAGGTGGTGGCGGTTCCGGCCGCGGCATAACTGTAACCGCTCTTGCCGGTACCCGCCGGGTTGCCGTTGGAAGCAAGCACGCCGTCAACTAAACAAGCCGTGGCTAACACTGGCGGGGCCGGACATGCCGCTACGGGGCCGCCGGGACCGAGGTTTGTCAACAGGGCCGCGTAGGTTTGGTAGGCCGAAAAATACGATATTTCCCCTGTGTTAATGGTGCGAATGCCGCTGGCCGCGGACGACTCATTCGCCGCAATACGCGCGCGCAGCAGGTTCGGGATAGCAATCGCGGCGATGATCAGGATGATCGCCACCACAATCAGCAATTCGATCAGTGAGAAGCCCTTTTGTTTCCGCATTTAAATTGTCCTCGTCTCC
>CZKY01000032.1_pt1 | contig 18671 bp, 14 predicted proteins | sample 2454881 | NCBI WGS metagenome assembly CZKY01 (sample SAMEA3539301, study PRJEB10725) | soil metagenome | biome: tundra; feature: field; material: soil | place: USA | collected 2010-05 | depth 0.15 m | reverse complement strand
TTCTACACGCCCCCACCGAGCGGGCCAAAACTGTAAACTATCTCCCCGGTCTGTTTTGTAAAGTATGTGCCCGGTCTGTACCAGGAGTTAGTCGATGGCCGGCGGGTACCCTGCGCTCCGGGTAATCCGACAAGCCGCGAACGACCATCGACGCCCTCACAGCAATTCAATTACCCACGTAACTTGCCGGTACCCACCGCATTACCTAGGATGACCTCATTATGGGTTACCAAGCTTTGCTTTTCTGCCCTGATGAAAAATTGGCTCGCGTCGCAAGTCACGTGTTCAGCGAACTGGACTTCAGCGTCGATCCGGTTCATGAACCGTTTGCTGCGGTCAAGAAGTTGATGGCGCAGCGTTACGACGCCATCGTCGTGGATTGCGAGAACGAACAGAACGCTTCCCTGCTTTTCAAGAGCGCAAGAAATTCCAGCTCCAATCAGAACTCGCTGGCCATCGCTGTGGTCGAGGGACAAGCGGGCGTGGCCAAGGCTTACCGCATCGGCGCCAACCTTGTGCTCACCAAGCCGATCAACGTCGAGCAGGCAAAGGGGACGCTTCGGGTCGCGCGAGGACTGCTGCGGAAAAATTCCGATGCTGCGGGCGCCGGCGCTAACAGCGCGGCATCTCCCGCAATGCCCGCAATAGCAACTCCTGTATCCACCGGCAGTTCATTCCAACCTGCGAGTCGAGGCGCTGCAGCGATTACTCCACCGCCAAGACGTACCGAGCTTCCCGAATTTGAAGCTCCGCTTCCGGCGGAGTTTCGGGCTGGGCTTCCGGCTGGGTTTCCGGCAATGACAGCGTCAGCAAAAGTTGCAAACCAACCGGCGGTTGTTCCTGCGCCCGCAGCGCAAACCCAGACTACGATCGCGGCCGAGCCGGCAGTGGAAGCGCGGCAGCCCGCTTCCCCGGGTGTAATCAAGAACGACGTAATCAAGAACGACGTAATCAAAAACGACGTAATCAAGAACGACCTAGTCAAGAATGACGCAATCAAGAACGAAGCAGCAAAAATCGCTGCCGCGCCCGTAACAGCCCAAAATCCGAGTTCCGCTCTCACGTCAGCCCCGGGATCGGCCGCAGCAGCGGCTCCGGCAAAACAAGTAATGGCTCCTCCCACGAAAGAGAACACGACGGTTGCATCGGAGCCCGCCAGTCCGTCGCACGACGCCCCTCCAATTCCAATGTTCAGTTCGGTGAGCGCTATCGATGCCCCGTCTTTTGCGGCATTGGGCGAAGAAGATTCCGGCGGAACGGGCGGCAACAGAAAAATCATGATCGCAGCTGTGGTCCTGGCTCTGGCAGCGCTCGGGTACCTTAGTTATGGGAAGCTTGGAAAGTCCAGCACAGCCCCAACGCCGCCGCCCGTAAGCGCACCCCAGAACTCGGGGCAACCCGCTCCTGCTCTGGCGCCCATATCCTCCCCAGTAGCTGCGCCTTCGACGAGCACGCCCAACCGGGCAAGTTCCACCACCCAAACCTTAGCTCCCAAAACGGCTACAGCGGCCTCGCCCGACAAGCCGTCGGCCGGCGTTGGCAATTCTCCCGTGATTCGGATCGCGCTTAATCCGGAGCCGGCAACGAAGCAACCCGACTCGGCACCCATACTGGTGAAGTCGAACGCTACGCGAGCCAAGACGCAGGCCCAAGCCGAGGAGTCCGCGACGACGCTTCCCAGCCCGCTCGCCGTTGCATCCGCAAACGATAGCAACCTGAGCGGCCTGATGTCATCGGCATCGTCAAGTGTTCCCCGGCCCTCGCTGGCAACGGTAAGAATTTCCCAGGGTGTGTCCCAGGGACTTCTGATCAAGCGGGTACAACCAAAGTATCCGCCAGCCGCGCTCGCGGTTCATGCCCAGGGCGCAGTGCAGATCGAAGCCACCATCGACAAAGAGGGCAACGTCACCAATCTGAAAGTGCTCAATGGAGATCCGGTTCTTGCGCGCGCCGCGCTGGACGCTGTCCGCCAATGGAGATACAAGCCGTATTACCTCGATGGCGATCCCGTCGAAATCCAGACCCAGATCACGGTCAACTTCAAAGCGAACTAGAAAGGCAGGTCGCAGGAGGCAGGTGTCAGGTCTCAGGTGTCAGTCTTTAGCGTGGAGGAAGAAACCTGAGACCTAACACCTAAGACCTGAGACCTGATCTAATTCAACTGCTCGTCCAGCGACCGGTGCCGCGGACAACCCGGATGAGCGCTGATGCTGCGGAATTTGTGGTACAGTCCGTGCAAGTCTTCGCTCAAGAGCCGTACCACCTGCATGCAGAAATTGCCGTGGTCACGGAGAAACTCCAGGAATTTTTCGCGGGCAATGAAGGCCGCCGTCGTTTGCTCGCCCGCTTCAGCGGTGATCCGATACTTTTCCCCGGACATGCTCTCGCTCAGCCCGAGCATGGTTCCAGGACCGACTACCTCCAGAAGCTGTTTTTGGTTCTGACCGGCCGATAGCAGGACACGAACCTCGCCGCTCTCCACCAGGTAAACGCCCGTTACCGCGGAACCCTGCTGGAACAGCGTGGCGCCCTTGGGGAACCGTTGAACCGATTTGATTCCGTGAAGGGCCTGCAACAGATCGGGACTCAACTTGCTTGGCGTAGGCGGCAACACAATGTCACTCCCTCTTGCCTCAGCCTATTCTGCATCCACCCGGAACCGCAGGCTGAGATTTTGGATCAACGCTCCCTGTGACAGGCGGCCGGGAGCCGCCGTTTTCAGACTACACCCAATGAGGGCCGACTGGCGGCTCATTCCCTATTTAGTTTCGGTTTATCAGTTATGCAACGCTTTGCATTTGAGTTTTTCGCGAGGGAAGCCGAAGAAAATGCCCGCGCCACCCCAGAAGTGTGAGCCGAGGCTCGCCGAATCGTCGCTTATTGCCGCTCGAGAATTTCGTCGATTGCGGCCTTGCCGCCTTTGTCGACGTTGACGACTTTGTGGACCGGCTTGAAACCGGTCAGCGTGACATCCACGATGTAGGTCCCCGGTCCCAGCATGACGTCGACGGGCGACGTCTTATCCAGGACCCGCTGGTTGATCGCGACCTGCGCGCCTTTCGGCTGGGTGTGAATGCTGATGGAACCCATGCCCGCCGTGCTCTCTCCGCCGCGTCCAAACATCTTGTTGAACTTGCCGACGGTCCGCATGTCCTCGGTATTGCCCAGCGCTCTGAGCACAGGCGAGTACTGGAAATTCTGACCTGGAGCGAGATCGGCAGTGACGGTCTCGTCGAGGTATCCCTGCTTGCGCAACAGAACTGTGTGGCTTCCTTTTTCCACGGCGAACTGCGCCGGGGTTACTCGTCCGGTAGGCCTGCCGTCCATGATGACGCCGGCGCCCGGCGGCGTGCTGTTCACCACCATCAGTGCATTGACCGGCGACAAATGCAGCGTCAGAGATGATTTGCTGCCGGCAGCAACATCGACGGACCGTATCTCGGACGAATAGCCGGACTTGCTCGCAGATATGATGTGCTTGCCGGGACTTAAACCCAGCACGCTAAACGGTGTAACCCACGACGGATCGCTTTTTCCATCGACCTGAAACTGTGCGCCCTGCGGGCTGGAATCGATCAGCGCCTCTCCTGGAATCACGACCGGCGTCGGGGCTGGAGCGGGCGCGCGTCGACTACTGTTCGAGCTGCGCTTTTCGACTTGGCGTACCGTCAGGCGCGGTTGCGCTTCCACAACCGGCCCAACAGGCGAAGTCGGTTGCTCGATTCTTGGCGCCACCGGAGTCTGGGCAGCCGGTGGGGCTGGGCGTACGGCTTTCGTCGGCCGCGGAGCAGCCGTGGAACCATCGTCTTCCGAGCGAACATGAAAGAAGACTGCAATCGCAATCACCAGGATCAGTCCAACCGCACCCAGGATCGAATAGATCATCAGACGCGGCGGAATGGTGGCGATTTGCTGGATTGCCCTTTCCGCGACTTCCCGCGGCTGAATTCTTGGTTTCTCTTCTTTTTTCTGATAGATCTGCGCCACGGGACGCGACGGCTCAGCGGGTTCGGGAACGGGCGGCGCGAATACGGGTTCCTGGAGCGGAGGCATCTCTGCGAGGTCAGAAAAGCTTCTGCCGGATGAGTCCGCCACTGGCTCGGACATCATCGGATCAACGGCCACGCGGGGCGAGTGCCGCTCGGATTCTTGCTCCACCGCCGCCGCGGATAAAACCGGGCCGTGCGCAGCCTGGGATTCGGGAGCGCTTACTTCAAATTCGCCGATGAGTCGCGCGCCGGATTTCGCGTCTGAGTCCGCATTGGCTAAGCGCGTGGCGCTGTCTCCAGTCGCCGCGGCCGCAGCGGCTCGGGTCTCGGCGGCTGGCGGAACGGCCTGCGAAAACACCGGCGCGTCGATTCGCGGAGAAACAGGTTTGGGCGAAACCGATCGAGCGGAAGGCGCAGGCTTGGCCGCGCTTGACGCTGCCGAGACAAACTTGCTGGCTGCCGCCGCACGAGCTGCGGAACTCACGGCAACTTTCGGCGCCTGCGGCTTCTTGCTATCCGTGGCGGATTTCTTGCCGTTTTCCTTGCACTTCTCCAGGTCATCCACCAGTTCGCGCGCGCTCTGATAACGCTCCGCGGGATCTTTCGCGAGCGCTTTCATAATCAGCGCGCTCACCCCCGGCTGAATCTTGGAATTCACCGAAGACGGGCTGGCGGGCATCTCATTCTCAATCTGGCTGACAAGCGTAACCGGATCTACGGCGTCGAAAGCCTGCCGGCCCACCACCATCTCGTAGAGGATCGCGCCTAAGGTGAACAGGTTCGAACGCAGGTCGATCGCTTCTCCGCGGATCTGTTCGGGAGAACAGTAGGGCATGAGCCGGCCCAAACCTTTTCCCGATTCCGCTTCGATGAGGCCCATGTTGGAGATGCCATAGCCGAGGATTTTGACCATCCCGTCCCACTGCACCATGATCTTGGCGGGTTCCAGCGAACAGTGGGCCACCCCCTTCCCGGCCGCGTGCTCCAGGCCGGTACAAACCTGGCGCGTAATGTCGAGCAGATCCCAGATGGAGAAGCCTTCTTTGCGCGCCAACATGGTGGCCACGCTGTTGCCCTGGATGTACTCCATCGCCGCGCAGAACTGGCCGTCGATTTCGCCCGCGCCGTAGAGCAGGACAATGTTCTGGCTGACGAGATCGCGCGTGCTCTCTCCCTCGGCGATCAGCGTCTCCACAAACGCGTCCGCACGCTCGCCCAGCGGCTCCAGACTCTGCGTCTTGAGCGCCACAACCTGGTTGGTTTCCGTGTCCATCGCCTTATAAATCAAGGCGGTCTCTGACCTGGAAAGCTCACTCTGGATTTCGAACCGGCCAAACATCGTCGCCATTACAGTCGTCCTCGCCGTGACAAACCGCACTACACCCTGAATGTGGATTTGGCTAAGAACAGGGGGAGAATCAAACCTAGAATACCGCCTTCAACTGCCCAACTGAGAGTTACGAAAGTACTGAAAAATGGCGGCAGAAAGGCTATCGCTTGCGGGCGGGCTGAGACGGGAAGCTGTCTTGCTCTCTGGTAAATGACCCGGTATGCGTTCAGGATTCGATAGTTGGTGTAATCGCTGTTTTCGTCAACAACTCCCAAAATCCAAACGCGGGCATAGCGTAGCATCCGACACGCGAGTTTGGAGGCTGGTCACCGGCCAATGTGACTTTGCGCACTGAACGAAATATTTTGAGCGACTATCTTTCACCTGTCTTTTAAACGCGGATTTCTGTTCAGTTTCGACAGTCTGCGAAGCACATCCGTACGAGGAGAAATGCCATCATGAAGACGAGACACGTGGTCGTGGCTTTGATATCGCTTGCTCTTGCTCTGCCGGCGTTCGGCAAGACCTCCAAGAATACCTATCCCGCTCCTTGCAGCGAGTTGTGGGGCGCGGTCAAAGACGTCCTTAGCAATGCGGAGAACTACAACGTCGAGGAGAGTAACGACACTCTGATGGCTGCTACCTACAAGGTGAAGCACGCCGCTCATGTCACCGTTTCCGGAGCGATCCTGCAGCGAGCCAACCACGTCTCCCTGGTATCGAAGGGTACAGAGTGTGAGATGCAAGTCAAGTCGAACTATAGCGGATTTGAGCACGACGACAGTGGTGACTTCCGGAAGCGCGTGGAGGAATCCTTTGCCAAGCTGAAGGGGTCGAAGCCTGCCGAGCCCGCGAAAACGGAGCCTCCAGCCAAGTGATTTCGGCAGGACCGCGCGTGTGACGCCCACGGTGGCGCACCAACGTGGTGTCTCCAAGTGAATGACGACTCGGTTCAGAATTGATCGGGTCTGTCACCGATTCGGTGACCGCTATGAAAAGGTTGCTCTCGTCGGTAGTTGTTGAAACATCGCGATTACACCAACAACCGCAGCACAGCCGATGCCAGTGTCATGCATAACAACAGACACGTCGACGCTGTCTCGCCCGGCCCCTTGACCAAAAGTACGTTCACGAAAAATTCGCGAAAAGAGGATCCGACCCTGTTGTCCATACCGCGACCGCTGCTTTATCCTCAGGACTAGCGTAAATCGGGCTGGCTCTCCCTCTCGCGGACTTCTCTGATCAACTGGTGAGCCTTCCGGAGTCGCATGACCTTAACCCGCTTCGTGACCAAAAGCGCGTTTCGCAACAAGCGGCGCAGCATCCTGACCGTGTTGAGCATCATGTTCTCGCTCCTGCTGCTGACGCTGATGATGACCATCTGGCGCGCCTTCTACATTGACACGTTCAGCGCCGAGTCCGCGCAGCGCTTGATCACCCGTCACCGCGTCTCGCTGACGCAATCCCTGCCGCTGTTTTACCGGGAGAAAATCCGGACCATTCCCGGAGTGGTGGCCGTTGCCCCCAATAATTGGTTTGGAGGCCAATACAAAGACGACAAACCCGAGAATATGTTCGCCCAGTTCGGCACCGACCCGGAGGAATTCCTTAAGATCTACATCGACTTCCATCTGCCTGCGGACCAACTGCTGGCCTGGCAGCGCGACCGAGCCGGCGCGATCGTCGACGACCAACTCGCCAGGAAATATGGCTGGAAGCTGGGCGATCGCATCGTGCTCAAGGGCACCATCTATCCCGTGGATCTTGAGCTTACGATTCGCGGCATCTATACGGCGCCCGAACCCACCGATTCCGTTTACTTCAATCAGAAGTATGTGGAAGAGGCAGTCTCGTTCGCCAACGGGAAGGCGGGCATTTTTTGTATCCTCACCGATTCTCCCAGCAGCGTAGCCACGGTCGCTTCCGCCGTGGATGCCATGTTCCGCAATTCTCCGGAGCCCACCAAAACCGAGAGTGAAAAAGCCTTCCAGTTGGACTTCATCAACAGCATTGGGAACGTGAAAGCATTTATTCTGAGCATCTGCTTCGCGGTGGTGTTTGCGACGCTGCTGGTCTCGGCCACCACCATGGCTATGTCGATCCGCGAACGGACTCGCGAAATCGCGGTCTTGAAGACGCTGGGATTCACGCGGCAATCGATCTTGAGGCTGTATATTAGCGAAGCGGTGCTGGTGGCTTTGACCGGCGGCGCGCTGGGCTGCCTGCTGGCGCTAGGAGTGGTCTCGGGCCTCGCGCACGCGCCTGGCATGGGTCTGTTTTTTTCTGGGATGAAAGTGACGTTCCCCACCTTGCTGCTCTCCATCTTCGTCGCGGGAATGGTGGGACTACTGAGCGCGATCGTACCTGCCTACCACGCGGCAAAGTTGGATATTGTGGAGGGCTTGCGCTACATCGGGTAGCAGCCTGTGCTGCGAGTGCGATTTGTAGCAGGGTGATTTGTATCAGGGTGATTTGTAGCAGGGTGATTTGTATCAGGGTATGCCTTCAGGCATACCGTAAGTGCCGAGTTATGAGAACGCCTTTAGGCGCTGGTTTTAAGCGCTAGAGTTTCACCGCAGCCTGCTAGCGAAGGGACACTATGGCGATTCCGATCAGCTATAACATTCGCAATCTGAAGCTGCGCAAGGGCCTCACCATCATGACGGCTCTGGGCATTGCGCTCACGGTGACCACCGCCGTTTTCCTGATGGCGCTCCTGGCGGGTCTGAAGAAGGCCTTCATGGCCAGCGGCGATCCGTTGAACGTGCTCGTCATGCGCAAGGGCTCTACGGCAGAGCTATCGGGAGGTTTCGACGCCAATCTTTTCCCGACGCTAAAGACGCTGCCCGGAATTAAGACGGATGTCCAGGGAGAACCGCTCGCCTCCGGCGAATGGGTGGTGGTGGTCGTGCTCCCACGCAAGGATGGAACGGGCGAGGTAAACGTGTCGGTCCGCGGCCTGATGCCGGCGGGGGTTGCCCTGCGCTTGGACGCGAAGGACTCCAAGGGGAAGCCCAAGTTGAAGCTGGTCGAAGGCCGCTGGTTTACGCCAGGACAACGCGAAGTGGTCGTTGGGAATTTCATTCACAATCGCTTTTCCGGTGCGAACGTAGGCGACACACTCGACTTTGCCAAGGGACAATGGAAAGTCGTGGGCGTGTTCGATTCGGGCGGCACCGCCTATGATTCAGAGCTTTGGGGCGACGTCAATCAGATCGCTGCGGATTTCGACCGCCAGGGAGGTTTTGCTTCCGCCTATCTGCGCGCCACGGATCCGATTGCAGCGGACGCGCTCATACACCGCGTCAGCGACGATCAGCGGCTGAAGTTGGAGGGCACGCTCGAAACCGAGTATTACGAGAAGCAAACCAGTTCGGGTGGAGCGATCAAATTTATCGGCACGTTTGTGGCGATCATCATGGCGATCGGTTCCAGTTTCGCCGCCATGAACACGATGTATGCGGCGGTTGCGTATCGCTCGCGCGAGATCGCAACCCTGCGGATCATTGGATTTTCCCGGCCCAGCATTCTCACGTCGTTCGTGATCGAAGCATTGCTGCTGTCGCTGCTGGGAGCGTTCGTCGGGATTATTTTGATATTGCCGTTCAACGGCATGAGCACTGGCATCGGCAACTCCCTCACCTTCAGCGAAACTGTTTTCAGTCTGCACCTGACCTGGGGAGTCGCAATGGCGGCGGTGATATTTGCGATGATCATGGGCTTGCTGGGAGGCTTCGCGCCCGCCTGGCATGCGGCACGGCAGGATATTCTGACCTCGCTGCGAGCGTAACAGTTTGCGGAGGAACTCGGGGTTTGTAATCAAGGTTCGTAACCAGAGGTCGTAACTGGGGGTTCGTATCAGGGCATCGCTTTAGCGATGCCGTAAGCACTCGGAATCAACCGCCCCTTTAGGGGCTGCTCATCGCGTACTGTTTGTACAATCGATTTTGAACCGGCAAACAACCAGGAGCGTACTCTTCACCAATGCCAACGGAAACCGAACCCACGGATAGCAAGCACGAAGACTTGCGGAGTCTGCGCATTGATCGTTCGCTGCGCGACGGCGGCGGAGAACCGCCCGCATGGTCGCGCCGCTTCATTCTGGGCGGCATCGCCGTGGTCGTCCTGCTGGGATTAGTCGCACTGGCTTATCGTGCGCTCGCCTCGGAGACAGCGGAAGTGGAAGTCGCGCGGGCAACGGCGGAAGGCACTGACGTCGCGGGCAGCACCGTGCTTTCGGCGAGCGGATACATTGTCGCTCATCACAAAATCAGCGTGAACTCGAAGGTCACGGGCCGCGTGGCGTGGATTGGCGTGGAAAAAGGCGACAAGGTGGAAGAAGGACAAGTTCTGGTGCGTCTGGAGAACGAGGAATTTCGCGCCCAGTACGAACAGGCTCGAGGTGCAGCGGAAAGCGCCAAAGCGCGACTGCTCGAACAGCAGAATGGGTCGCGTCCGGAGGAAATTCAGCAGGCGGATCACAACCTATCCGAGGCGCGGGCAACCGCGATGAACGACAAGATCACACTGGACCGCACGCGCGATCTCGCTGCCCAGGGAGTCATGTCCAAACAGAATCTGGACGATGCCAGCGCCAAGTACGAGGCTTCGCAGCAACGCATGAATTCGCTGGAGCAGGCTTTCCGGCTCGCGCAGCTCGGGCCGCGCTCCGAAGAAGTTGAGCGTGCCCGCGGCGACCTGCTGCAGGCCGAAGGCCAGATGGCATACGCCAAGTCTCAACTCGATGCGACGGTGATTCGCGCGCCCGTCAGCGGCACGATTCTGGAGCGCACGGCGGAGAAGGGCGAACTGGTCACCGCTCAATTCGCCAGCGGCGCCGAAGGCGGCCCGCGCGGATCGGTGGTCGCCCTGGCGGATCTGGAGGATATTCAGGTCGAGCTCGATATCGCGCAGGACGACTTTGCCAAACTGTCTCCCAAGCAGGAAGGCATCGTCACCCTGGATGCGTTCAAGGATCGCTCCTACAAAGGCGAGATCGCCGAAATGTCGCCGGAAGCGAATCGGCAGAAAGCGACGGTCCAGGTCAAGGTTCAGATTCTGAAACCCGATTCCTACCTGCGCCCGGAAATGAACGCGGCCGTGCAGTTTAAGGCGAAGCCGAACGATCAGAACACCGGCACGAAACCGACTTACGTCCTCGTCCCCACCGCCGCATTGCGCGATAAGGATGGGAAGAAATTTGTGCTGCTCGCTTTCAACGGCAAGGCGCTCCGCCGCGATGTTCATGTTCAGGGCCAGCGTTCGGGAGGCTATCTCGTGGACTCGCTGGTGGGCGGCGAAAGTGTAATCACGGCAGGGCCCGCGGATTTGCAGGACGGGCAAAAGATTCGTATCAAGGGGCAATCATGAACGCAATGACAGCAACGACACAACCGGCCGTGGGCAGCAAGGTCGTCCAGGCCCGTGGTGTGAGCAAGATTTTCAAGCGCGACGCTTTCCAGGTGACCGCGCTCGACAACGTCTCCATCGACATCGCCGGCGGCGAGTTTCTGGCGCTGATGGGGCCTTCAGGATCGGGGAAGACGACCCTGTTGAACATGATCGCAGCCATTGACCGCCCCAGTTCCGGCGAACTGCTGGTGATGGGCGAAAATGTTTTTCGCCTGAACGATGGGCAGTCCGCCAAGTGGCGCAATACTCACGTCGGCTATGTTTTTCAGACCTTCAATCTGATCCCGGTGCTGACGGCATTTGAGAATGTCGAGTTGCCGCTGCTGCTGACCAAGATGACGCCGCAACAACGCCGCGATCACGTGATGACCGCGCTCAAACTCGTCGGACTTGAGGATCGCGTCAATCACCTGCCCAAGCAGCTCTCGGGTGGACAGGAGCAGCGTGTGGCCATCGCTCGCGCGATCGTCAGCGATCCCACGCTGATTCTCGCCGACGAACCTACCGGCGACCTCGATAGCAACTCGGCGACGGAAATCCTGGAGATTCTGAAACGGCTTAATGAAAGCTTCAACAAGACGATTGTGATGGTGACCCACGATCCGCACGCGGCCGGTTATGCGCACGTGACACGGCATCTGGAAAAAGGACGGCTGCTGCCGGCCTAGGCTCAACCCTCTACGAATTTGTCATCCCGATATGAATTGTCATCCCGAGCGAAGCGAGGGATCTGCAGTTTGCTAGCGGCCGAGATTCCTCGCAGCCCTCGCTCTTCACGCCGTTCTCCGCGAAGCCATCGCGTCCGCCGACGGCTCAGTGTCGCTGATCCACTCCCACACGCGCCGGCCGCGGTCGTTGCTCAGACTCCGAGCCTCGCCATAATCCACCAGACGATTCAAAACGGTTGTGACCGAGGCCAGCGGGTCCTTGTGCCGCGCCAGGATTGCGGGAGCATATCGTTCCAGTTCCACGCACACCTCGCGCGCCCCCAGCGGACGCCGGACTTCCATGAGCACCCTCCGGCACGCCTTGGTGAAGCCGGGCTGACGGCCATTGGGCTTGCGATCGATCAGTTCCAGCAAGTCGTCGCCGAGCACCTGCTCGCCGAAAAGATTCGCCAATCCGGCGATGGTCTGCTTCACCGTGCCAATGCGCTTCATGATCTCGGCACGCTGCCGCATGAGTTGGAGGAGTTCTTCATGCGCAGCCTTCACCACATGCTGCGCCGAAATACTATTGGCTTGCGCATCGATCGCGTGCAAACCATCGCGGTCATTTTTCCCAACTTCCATAAACGCCTCCTCCAGCAAACAGACTAATGATGAGGATCCCTCGACTTCTCGTCTAATACGGAAAAGGATCCTCCGAAGTTCCATCATCAGTTGGACTCGTTTGCTGAAGAAAGGTCACCGGAGAAAAGCAGCGGTCCGTGTTGGCGCGGACACTCCTGTCCGCGGACTTTGGCGGCGTTCCCGAACTGTGTTCTCGGAATGTGTTTAGGCCGCACGCGGACACGAGTGTCCGCGCCACACGCAGCCTCCGCGCGCCAGTCCATGATCGTCTAGCAGGCGGCTGAAAGAGATTCGTATCAGGGCATGCCTTCAGGCATGCCGCACGTGCCGCGGAATGAAATCGCGCCTTCAGGCGCTGCGGGGTGAGAATGCAGCTTCTCAGCAGCCCGTCTAGCCCATCACGGTCGTATGCTCCGGCCGGATTTTGTAAATCACGCGAACCTCTCCCGGCTGGGCATGGGGATACTTATCGACTCCCAGGTACTTCTTCGCCATCTTGTCGATGTGTTGGGCGGCGCCGTCTTCCGTAATCTCGACCACGGTGCCGCGGATCTCCAGATAGCGATAGGGATTGTCGGGATCGACAATGGCCAGCGCAACCCGCGGATCGCGGCGCACGTTGCGATCTTTCTGACGTCCGCGAGCCGAGTTGAAGATGACGTGTTGGCCGTCGAAGTCGCACCAGACGGGAGTGACCTGCGGCCGTCCGTCGGGCATGAGGGTGCCCAGACTGGCAAAAGCGCGCTTCTGGAAAAGGTCGGCGTATTTTTCAGGAATGACGTTAGACATTGGTAGCTTTCTCCTCGACTGATGACTGATTGATTGCGATTAGTTTAGTGCCGCCTCGATTATAGATGCCGGAAACGTGACCATGGTGCATCGTATTCCATTTCTCTGTCGCCGGGTCATGACCCGCATGTCTGCGTTGACAGATATTTAGGTTCCGGTCTTGAGCGGGTACAATAATAGGCTCCACGGAACCAGCGATGCCAGGCCGCGGCAACTCGTGATGGAACTCGCGACCGAGTCCGCGTTGTTGCGTTTTTCTTAATCCCTAGTAAACTAGTAGTCTTTTCGGAGACTTCGATTTTATGCGGATGAGATTCACCACGGCAAGGAAATCGGCGGGAATATTCTGTTTGTGGCTGCTTCTGGTCGCGAGCCCTCTTCTGGCGCAGCAGTCTGCCGTCGAACCTCCGCCGACGGTCGTCTTCATGACCGATTTCGGCGTCCTGGACGATTCGGTGGCTCTCTGCAAGGGCGTCATGTACGGCATCACCCCCAACCTCCGCATTGTCGATCTCACGCACCAGGTGACTGCTTTTTCGATTCGCGACGGCGCTCGCTTCCTGTTCGGCGCCACGCCCTACTTCCCGGCCGGAACGGTATTCGTGGTGGTCGTCGATCCCGGCGTGGGCAGTTCCCGCAAGGCGGTGGTGGTGAAATCGAAGCGCGGGCAATTCTTCGTGCTGCCCGACAACGGCCTGATGACGATGGTCGAGGACCGCGATGGCATCGAAGGCGTTCGCGAACTCACCAACCCGGATTGGATGGTCGGCGCCAAGATTTCCTCCACCTTCCATGGCCGCGATATTTTCTCTCCCGTCGGCGCTCACCTCGCGCGCGGCGACGACTGGACCCAGGTCGGACCCGCCGTCAAGGAACTGGTACGGCTCGATCTGAAACCCGCAAAAGTGGACGACAAGGGTTTGACCGGAGAAGTGATCGCGCTGGACGGTCCGTTCGGCAACCTGATCACGAACATCAGCGCCGACGATTTTCTGAAGCTCGGCTATCAGCGCGGCGATAAGTTGAAGGTCACGATCGCGGGACACGAAGTCGAGATGCCGTTCGTCAACACCTTCAGCGATGTGCCGCTCAAACAGCCGTTATTGTTCATCGACTCGCGCGGACGAGCCGGCTTTGCCCTGAACCAGGCCAGCTTCCAAGCGACATACAAGATAGATCCGCCGCAAAAGGTGTTCATCCCCCGCAAAGCCCACTGAGTCTCGCCTTTGCTCGTGTGGGGACGGGCGCCCTCGCCCGTCCAAGCCGAGCGAAGCTCGGCTCCTAGTCTGTGCTCTGCAACTCCCCCGCAATCCGGGGCAGCACAGCCCGCAGCAGCGCAATAAGCTGCCCCATCACTCGTCGTCCCACTTCAAGCACTTCTTCGTGGACGAGCGCCTGATCGAGAATTCCGGCGGCCATATTCGTCACGCATGAGATTGCCAAAACATTCATCCCCATGTGCCGCGCGGCGATTGCTTCCGGGACGGTTGACATACCGACCAGATCGGCGCCGATCGTGCGCAGGTAGCGAATCTCCGCCGGAGTTTCGTAACTCGGGCCGGCAAACGCCGCGTAGACGCCCTCGCGCGGTGGAATCGAATGCTTCTTCGCTTCCTCGAGCGCGATCTCGCGATAGCGCTTGGCGTAGGTGTAACTCATGTCGGGGAAGCGCGGGCCAAAGCGCTCGTCATTCGCGCCCGTCAGCGGATTCTGTCCCTGAAGATTGATGTGATCGCGCAGGATGACCAGCGCACCCTGTCCGTACTCGACGTTAATGCCGCCGGCCGCGTTGGTGAGGATCAAAGCGCGTATGCCAACTCTCCCCAGCACGCGCGTAGGAAAGGCAACTTCGGCGGCCGGATAACCTTCGTAAAGATGCACCCGTCCTTGCATCACCGCAACGGGAACGTCGCCCGACTTGCCCACCACAAGTTGTCCGGCATGACCAATCGCCGTCGAACGCGGAAACGTCGGGATGTGGGCGTAGGGAATACGGACGGCTTCGATAAGGTCGTCGGCAAAAGATCCGAGGCCGGAGCCGAGGACGAGCCCGATCTGCGGACGCAGAGCGGTCTGCGAAAGCACAAATGCTGCCGCTGATTCGGCGCGAGTAAACAGGTCTGGAGCCATAAATATATATTGTCATCCTGAGCGAAGCGAAGGACCTATGCATTTGCCGGACACCGGTAAGAATGCATAGGTGTTTCGCTCCGCTCAACATGACAGCGCTACGGGACACGACGCTAAAACTTCTTCTCAAACTCGGCAAGAGCCCGCTCCAGTTGCCACTGCACGCGGGCGCGCTCACTCGCCGCAATCAATTTCTGGCATTTCCCTGAAACGCGATCGCCCGACGATCTATCGTCCGCGCACGCCGCGGCGCGGCGCAACTCGCGTCCATCGCTCCACAGACTATCACCCGGAATAAAGCTGTGTTCCAGGCTCTCGCGCGCCATGCGCTTCAGATCGGCATACGACAAGCCATAAGTCTCGACCGCCCGCAGATATTCGTGCGTCATGTCGCTGCGCGAGACGCCCTCGTCGTCGGTGGCAAGCGCCACCGGCACACCGTATTTCATGTACACCGGCAGCGGATGCCGGTCGCCGCTCACGCCCAGGATCACATCATTCGACGTCAGACAAATCTCCACCAGCACGTTCTTCTTGGCCATTTCCTGCAGCAGCCCAATCGGATCGTCTTCGCTCATAACGGCCACGCCATGCCCAATCCGTTCCGCGCCGCCGCGCTCAATCGATTCGCGAATGTGAAATCGCAAGCCCTCCGGTGGAACCAGCCCCATCGCCAGTTCGTCGGCGTGCAGCGACACGTGCGTCGCGGGATAGAACTTGTGCAACGCCTCGATGATCCGCATGTGCAGATCAAAGTCGTGCATCGGCACGTAATAATCTTCCGGCATCACGAGGTTGAAGCCGACAAACCGCGGATCCGCCTTGCTTAACTCGAAGCCGAGCAATATCTGCGCGAAAACCTGCTCCCGCGGCAACCCTCGCAGTACCTGGTACAAATAGTGAATCGTAACTTCGCATCCCGGAGCAGCCTGCGCCGTCCCGCAGTGAAGCACTTCTTTTTCGCGAGCTTCATCCGAGTCGACCTGGCTGCGAACCGAGGCAACAATATCCGCGATTCCGCCGACGAGCAGCTTGTCGCGGAGCTTGCTGAAGTCATTCTCCGATCCAATGTCCCATCCAATCTTGTCGCCCAGAATAGCCGCCTGTGCACCGTCGGCCGTGTTCATCACCTCCACGTACTGCAAATGATCAGCCGCCGCTCGCGACGCCACTTCGGCAAAGGCCTCGCCGATGTGCTTCTCCATAGCTGGACCAAACTTGTCGAAGGTAGCGAAGAAATGGTCGTGGCCCGATTCCTCCTCCCGATGCCAGTTGCGCATCGACCAAGCGTCCACCAGTTGGTTATAGAGAACGTGGTCCTGATAGGCGCAGCGCACCGACGGCTTGTTCTTATAGGGCTCGCACGAATCGCACGCCGCGCGCATCAGCTTCGAAGTGCTGCGGTCCACGCAGAGTTCGCCCTCCGAGGCCCAGTCGATGAAGCTTTCCGCATAAATCGCGCCGCTCAGGTGGACATGCAGGTCGCCGCCCTTGGGCATCTGCTGCAGAAATGCCAGCAGCAACCCCGGCTGATGCCGCACCGATTCCAGATACTTCGCCGTCTTCTCTTCAGCGCTTTGCCCCCGAGGGCTTTGCGCCCGTGAGATTTGTGCCAGGGAAAGAACTGTCAGGAAACAAACGATTGCTGCCAAACGCAGGCTTCGCATCACAAACAGGCCTCCGACCACGAGAGCCAGCATTGTAGAAGATCTGTCGTCCTCGACGCTCGCTGAGTGGCTACTGTCCCAGGATCAGCGGCAGCCCGTTCTTGCCGCCCCCGATCACCACAATTTTGGCATTCGGACTCTTGGCCAGATTTTCCGTGGCTTCGATGCCCTTCCACTCCAGCAGAGACGGCGTGATGCCCTGGGCCACGATTTGCTGGAAGTCGCGGACGCCCGCGGCTTCGATCCGCTTGCGCTCGGCTTCCTGCTTTTCTTTCTGGAGGCGGAAGCTCATAGCCAGCGATTCCTGCTCGGCCTGCTGCTTCGATTCGATGGAAGCTTTGAGCGTGGCGGGTAACTGGATGTCGCGCAGCAGGACGCTTTCCACGATGAAGCCGCGCTGCCCGAGCAGATTGGAGAGGTCGTCAAAGATCTGCTTGGCGACCATCTCGCGTTCGCCGGTGTAGAGGGCGTTCGCCGTGTGCGAAGCGGTGGCCTCCCGAATGGCAGCTCGCAGGTTGGGCTCGATCAGGACTTCCGCGTAATTGGGCCCGATTTTCTGGAAGACATCGGCAGCCCTCTGGGGATTGAGGTGGAAGATCAGGGAGGTGTCGAGGTTCATGACGAGCCCTTCGCTCGAGGGCACGCTGGCCGTTTCCTTGATCTCCTGGGTGCGGATGGAGAGCTCGTGATTGGTCTTGAATGGGTTGATGAGGTGGATGCCTTCAGGCAGAGCCTCGCCCGTAACGCGGCCAAAAAGCGTCAAGACGCCAACCGCGCCTGAATCCACGCGTGTAACGGCCGAAAACAGGAAGATCACAATCAGGAGACCGAGGACAAGGAATCCCAAAAGGCGCGCAAGGGAGCCGCCTTGCATATCGATGATTCGGCCGCGGCCGGGGGGAGGATCGTAGATGGTCATCGCACACTCCTTTTGAAATTGGAATTGTAGGGAAAGCAATTTGTTGACGTAAGTATCTGGGTGAGAACCGTTTCCAAATTGGGAAAAGAACAGGATTCATGCGGATGAAACGGCGATTTGCACAGCCGAGGTCTGGCATGCCTACCGCACGAAAGCGGGATTTTGCCACCGGGAAACCGCGAAATGCCGCATGGATGTTGGCGATTTCAGAGTCGGGCGCCGGCGATTGCACCATTTCTGTGTCACCGGGCTGTGCATGAGCTGCACTCGATTGATGAATAAGCAGTTAGAGGAGCATGAATTTCGTTGACGTAAAAAATGAGAGTGGTAAAAACATAATCGTTCTTTGACACGTTCTGAAGTTTTTCCGGTTGGTGCGGCGTCCGGGGCTCAAGCGTAGTCACTCAGACAACCGCGAGGTGAGTTTGGGAGGGCGAGCAAGGGTCTATAGCTAAGCGCTGGTCGAGGAGAACAGGGGCCTCTGTTAAAGGCAGGATAGAGTCCCGAGGCGTTGGACTGATTTATCCGGTTGGCGGTGAGCCCGGAGCCCGAGCAAAGATCGGCTTACAATGAACCCGCAAGGGAGTTGTAGGAAAAGGTCAGCAAGGGTCTAAACGCGAGCTACTGGCCGAGAGGAATGAGTTCAACATCACCTCGGGACTCTTTACGTTTGCACCAAAGATTAAGATTGTGTGGGGACGGCCCTTTGGCCCGTCCAAGCCGAGCAAAGCTCGGCACCCACCTACCCAAGTAAGTCCTGAGCGGTAAGAAAGCAAACCTGCAAATACCGCATGTCCTTGAACGCAGAATTGACCCGCTCGACCGTGTTTACGTTCCAAGCTTCAGCCAGAGTAGCAAAAACAAGCCGACGCGCGGCGAGGCCTTTGGCCATCTTCCTGTACTTGGAGATCTGCGCATTCTCCTCGCTCGCGCTCTTGCCCAAACGGTTTTCCTTCTTCGCCTCGCCAATTGTCAGGACGCCGTCTGCCACCGCAAAAAAGTCTACTTCCGCCTCGGGCTTTTCCGCGTCGGGTTTCCAGAATTCTCGATCAGTGGTAAAGGAAAAATTCTCTGAGGTTTTTGATCGCAGATGATCGAGCGCCAGAAGCGGGACGGCCATACCCTGTCGGTAGCCTTGGTAAA
>CZKY01000141.1_pt1 | contig 18927 bp, 16 predicted proteins | sample 2454881 | NCBI WGS metagenome assembly CZKY01 (sample SAMEA3539301, study PRJEB10725) | soil metagenome | biome: tundra; feature: field; material: soil | place: USA | collected 2010-05 | depth 0.15 m | reverse complement strand
GGGGGGGGTACCGAGTTCTGCTGCTCCACACCCGCGAGGCGCCCAACGAACGAACAACGACCAACGACCGCGTTCTCTTACAGCGTCCGCTTAAACAACGGCACCGCCAACGCCAGCGTCACCACGGCGAAAATCGACAGATAAATCATGTCCGGAACGATCGCCGCCAGCCCCGTTTCCTTCAGCAGCAGCGATTTGAATCCATGCACCGCGTACGTAAACGGATCCACCTTCGCAATCGCCCGCAGCCACTTCGGAAACGCTTCCACCGGATAGATCGATCCGCTGGGAAAAAACAGCAGTGTATTCAGAATCCCAAACATCGCCCGCGGTACCAGCGGATCCTCGATCCGCACCATCAACAAGAACATCATCGTATTGAACGCCACCGAGGTCAGCGCGATCATCACCACCAGCCCCAGCATCGTCCCCGGATTGAAGATCGTCCCTACTCCAGCCAGCAGCGATCCGATCAGCGTGATCACCACCCCGGTCATCACCGCCTTGATCGCTCCCGCCCCGGTCAGCCCCAACACCAGCTCCGTCTTCGTGATCGGAGTCACCAGGTATCCCTCATGCACCCCGCGCGCCTTGTCGTCGATATACAGCATCCCCCCGCCGATCATCACCGACACGAACATGGCCAGCGTGATCGATCCCGGCAGCAGGTATTTCATGTACTCGATATACGGATATAGCTCCACGACCTCCAGCGCCGTCTGCTGCAACAACCGCGGCGACACATCCGGCTGGTTCAACGCGTTCGTCACTTCGGTCATCTTGTCTTCGAACGTCGAACTCATGAAGTTGTCGCTGTTGTCCACGATCAGCGCGATCCGCGGATGATTTTTCTCGTACACCATCTTCGAATACTGCGGCGGAATAATCACCGCTCCCTGAATCTTCCCGTTGCGCACGTCTTCCCGCGCCTGCACTTCGTTGTCGTAAGGAATCGCAACAAACGTCCCCGCATTCGCCCGCACCGCGTCAAACGCTTCCTTGATCCGGATCGCCTGCGTCCCGTGATCCTCATCCACGACCCCCATTTTCGCGTCCCGGATCTTCCCGCCAAACGCATTCCCCAGCACGATCAACTGCACCAGCGGAAAAATCATCGACGCCATCATCAACGCCGGCGACCGGAAGAACTTGCGCATCTCGCGCTCGATAATCGCCATCATCCGGTTCATGGCTGCAACCCTGGTCTCGGCGGCATCACGAACGCATGCGCTTTCACCAGCTCATCGCGCAATTGCCGCCCCGTGTAGTAGACAAACACATCGTCCAATGTCGTGTTCTGCACCGTAAGCGTCTTCAGTGCCGCCCCCGCCACCACCGCCATCTCTACCAAATCGGTCGTCGTCCCCGACCCATTCGAAGTCAGCACCCGGAACATCCCCCCGCTCTCGTTCTGTACCGACGTCACTCCCGGCAATGCCCGCAGCCGCTCTTCCCAATCGTCCGGCGGCCGCTCGAACTGCGCCTCAATCACGTTCGTTCCCGGCACGCTCGCCTTCAACGCCTCCGGAGAATCCAGCGCTACCAGTTTTCCGTGATCCACAATCGCAATCCGATTGCACAGCCGGTCCGCTTCGTCCATGTAGTGCGTAGTGATCAGGATCGTCAGCTTGCGCTTCGCCTTGATGCTCGTCAGCATCTCCCACACCGCCACGCGCGATACCGGATCGAGCCCCGTAGTCGGCTCGTCCAGAAAAAAAATCTTCGGACTATGCACCAGCCCCCGAGCAATCTCCAACCGCCGCCGCATCCCGCCCGATAAGGTTTTCGTCTGCGCGTCCCGCCACTTCGTCAGGTCCACCGTCTCCAGCAGTTCAGCAATTGCCTCTTTGCGCCGCTTCGCCGGAACGTCATACAGCTTCGCGTAAATATTCAGGTTCTCTTCCACCGTCAAATCCAGGTCGCTGGTCAAAGCCTGCGGAATCACTCCAATCGTGTGCCGCACCGCATTCGGATCGCGGGCCACATCATGCCCCGCCACTCGCGCCCACCCCGCCGTGATCGGAATCAGCGTGGTCATCATCCGGATCAACGTCGATTTCCCAGCCCCATTCGGTCCCAGCAGCCCGAAAATTTCCCCCTCCTTCACCGCAAACGAAATATCGTCCACCGCCAGGAACTCGCCAAATCGCTTCACGATATGTTCCACTTCAATAGCATTAGGAGCGTCCGCCGCAACGTCGCCCCGCAGGCTCAGTTCCGCCCCCGCAACACTCATGCCGTTCGTGGTGTTCCCGTTAGTCTTATTCACTTCTTCACTCATGGCGTGCACCCCTGAAACCTTCAAACCCTGATCCTTGAAACCTTGCCCCTATTTCAACTGTGCAGGCGACACTAACACCTCCGCCGTCATCCCCGGCACATACGCCCCCTTAGGGTTCTCCAGCCTCACCTTCAAAGCAATCGTCCGAATATCCCTCTTCCGCCGCCCCACATCCCGCTGCGTAGCGAAATCCGCTTCCGCCGCCTTGTAAAAAACTTTTCCCGGAACAACGGTCCCTCCCGGCAGCCGCACCCGCAGTGTGTCCCCAAGTCCAATATGATCGGAATCCGTCTCCGGAATCGCCGCCAGCACCCACGTGTCGCTGAAATCCACCACCGTCACGATCGCCTGCCCCGCATTCACCACTTCGCCTTCGCGCGCCGCCCGCACCAGCACCGTCCCCGTCACCGGCGCATAAATCTTCGTGTATCCCAGACGCACTTCCGATTCCTTCAACAGTGCCACCGCGTTATCCACCTGCGCCCGCGTCGATTCCACCGTACTCTGCGCCGCCGTCGCCTGCTTCGTGCGCGCGACCGCCGAATCCAAATCCGCCTGCCCCGCCGCCACCTGATCCTTCAACGCCTGCACGCTAGCCTGCTGCGCCTTCAGATTCATCTCCGCCTGCACCCGGTCCTGATCTGACGCCACTCCCGCCAGCGCTAACCCAATCGTCCGCCGGCTGTCGCTCTCCACCCGCGTCAAAGTAGCTTCCGCCTGCGCCAGTTGTGCCCGCGCCGCCGCCAGTCGCGCCTGCGAATTCGCTACATCTCCCGTCGTCGACCCTTTTGTCGATTGCCGAGTGTATTCACTCTCGCTAACCTTCGACCGCAGACTCGCAATCGTGGCCGCCGCCCCACGCTCCTCCGCCTCCAACTCCGACGGATCCAGCAACGCGATCAGGTCCCCTTGCTTTACCTGCGTTCCTTCCTCCACCAGCAGCTTAAGAATCCGCCCCTGAATCTGCGGACTCACCACGATCTGGTTCGCATCCACCGTCCCCACCAAAACCAGGTCCTTCCCCGCCGGAGTAGAAAAAAAGTAGTACCCCGAAGCGATCGCCAGAATGACCCCCAGCACAATCAAAAATTTATTCCGCGCACTCATCGAAAAATCTCCTAGCATCTAGGCTCTCGTCGGAAAGCTCTCAGTTCTCAGCTCTTGGCTTATAGCTTTTCGCTTGCTTGGCTCGGGGTGACAGCCAAGAAACTGATAGCTGAGAGCTGAGAGCTGACAGCTGATAGCTTTTTCTCCGCGTCTCGGCGGTGCTCACCTAAACAGCGCCGCCGAAACGAAATCCAGAACAAACGCCCGCCGCTCCCGAATCCGCTCCACCGACAACGGATCCACCTTCATCAGCGTCTTCATCAGCGGCGCCGCGCTGAAATAAAAAATAATTACCCCCACCACCGAAGGCAGAAAATCCATCGGATTCACCGCCCGAAATTCCCCCGCCTCCATCCCCTCCCGCAACACATGCACCAGTTTCTCGAAGACCGGACGGAAATATTGCTTCGCAACCCGCTGCATCCCGGCGCTGCCTTCCGCGCCCGACCGCATCCACTCCGCCTGCACCACCCGCGGAAACCGCGGATTGGCCGCGATGTAATCGAAATACGTCCCCAGGTATTCCAGCATCTTCTGCCGCGGCGGCAGTTTGCTTTCGAGCACCGGCATTACCCGCGCGCGCATCCCGCTGAACACATGGTCGAGCACCGCTTCGTATAATGCGTCCTTGTCCTTGAAGTAGTAATAAAGCAGCGCCTTGTTGACGTGCGCCGCTCGGGCGATCGCATCCGTTCGAGCCCCCGCAATCCCATGCTCGGCAAATTCCGCCACCGCCGCCTTCAAGATCGAAGCCCGGCTCTCCTCCGGCCGCCCCCGAGTTCCCAAACGAGAAGCGCCATGTCGCTCGGAAATAGCGCGCCCGGTGGAGCGACGGGGCCGCGCCGGACGGCTTACAGCCGCAGATCCCTTCATATAATTAACCAGTTAGTTAGATTGTACTCGACCCCATCCCGCGAAGCAAGCCGCAACCCCCGCCGCACTGCCGTGCGCCCCTCGATTGCCGCAAAGCCGGAAGTCACCCGAGAATTTGCAGCCAACTCCTGGGATGTTATTGGAACGGTGGAAGTCCGAAAGATAAGCTATGACCAATTGGTCGTCGACGAGGACGAAATATCCATCCTGAAGCTCGACATTCAGGGTGCTGAGATGGGAGTGCTGGGGAGTTCGCGAGAAGGCCTCCGCAAAACCAAGTCCATCCTGATGGAGGTCACCTTTACTTCACCCTATGAAAACGACGCTGGATTTCCAGAGCTCCACCGACTCATGGCCAGCAAAGGATTCGGACTCTACCGGCTTTCTCCTCCCTATCACCGCGGAGCGAGAATCCTGTACGCGGATGCGCTTTATATTCGCGAGGATATCCTCCACGACCTGCCTCCGGATCGCGAGACGTAAACTTCAAAGCCGCCGCCGAAACTTCTACTGCGCCCCGCCCGCGATCGAAGGCACCAGCAGCACCTCATCGCCTTCCTGGAACGTATACGAAGCGCCGCCCAGGAAGCGAATATCTTCCTCATTCACATAAATATTCAGGAAGCGCCGCGTCTCTCCCGCCTCATCCCGCAAATGGGGCTTCAAGTCGGGGAACTGCCGGTCGAGTTCCGAGAATAGCTCACTGAGATTGGCCGCCGAGCAGACAACGCGCGGCGTCCCGGCCGCTAGCCGCCGCAAAGCTGTGGGAATTTGAACGGTAATGCTCATGAAAAAACCTCCGGGGCCAGAAGCCCGAATGAAAATGCGATAGGCGTTGGTCGTTAGTCGTTAGCGAGCCCGATTCACGTGAAGACCGCGAGCGTTTGCGAACCGAGAACGACCAATGCCTAACGACTGGTGCCTAACGCCCAGCGACCACAGCCACCGATGCCGTCTCTTTGAACGCCGCCGGCAAATGCGCCGCCTTGGTCGCCAGGTAAGCTTCGAACTCGACGAGCTTGGGAGCGATCGGCGCTTCCTCCTCGTACGCGTTCGCCAGCACGTCAGTGGTTTTGAGGCCGTTGCCGGTGATGCAGAGCACGGTGGTTTCATCCGGGAGGATTCGATCCTGATGAATGAGCTTGCGCGCGGTTCCAACCGTTACGCCGCCCGCGGTCTCGGTGAAGATGCCCTCGCTCTCCGCCAGCAATTGAATGGAACTGACAACTTCGGGATCCGAAACGTCCTCCGACCATCCACCGCTTTTGGTGATGGCCTTCAGTGCGTAATGTCCGTCAGCCGGATTGCCGATCGCCAGCGACCGCGCAATCGTCTTCGGACGCTGCGGTTCGATCTCGCTGCTGTACTGCTTGATCGCCGTGGAAATCGGCGAGCAGCCTGTCGCTTGCGCGCCAAAAAACTTTACCGGTTTGGGATCGACCAGTCCCAGGAGAATCAGTTCATCAAACGCTTTCTTGATTTTCGTGATCAGCGATCCGCCCGCCATCGGCACCACGATGTTATCGGGCAATCTCCAGCCCAGTTGCTCGGCGATCTCATAGCCCACCGTCTTCGAGCCTTCGGCGTAATACGGACGAAGATTGACGTTCACGAATCCCCAGCGATGTTCGTCGGCGATCTGCGAGCACAGGCGATTGACATGGTCGTAGCTGCCGTTGATGCGCACCACACCCGCGCCAAACACCTGTGTGCCCAGAATCTTCGCCGGCTCCAGGTCCGAAGGAATAAAAATCCATGCCTTCAAACCTTCGCGAGCCGCTTGCGCCGCCAGCGAATTCGCCAGATTGCCCGTCGACGAGCAAGCTACGGTATCGAACCCGAAGCTGCGCGCATTCGCCAGCGCGACCGCAACCACGCGGTCTTTGAAGCTCAATGTGGGCAGGCACACCGCATCATTTTTGACGAAGAGCCGCCGCGATCCGATCTCTTCGCCGAGCCGCGGCGCGCCCACCAGCGGCGTGTATCCCACCGGCAGCGACGGCTGAAATCCCGCCGGCAACGGCAGCAGCTCGCGATAACGCCACATGTTCGGCGCGCGCGAGGCGAACAGCTCGCGAGAAAGGCGCGAGCGGAGCGAATCGTAGTCGTAGGTAATTTCGAGCGGCGAGAAACAGTCTGGGCAAATACTGCACGGTTGGTTGCCCCAGGTCTTGCCGCATTCGCGGCAGCGGAGCTGGTAGGTGCTCGTCTCCATTTTGCAACTTCTTTCCGTGACTGCGGGACGAGCCGGGTAAAAATACCCCAGTTACGACAAAACCCCTTTTCCGGATTGGAAAAGAGGCTCGGGAGACGCGAACAACAAATCGCTTTCACCCCGAATCTCATGGTCCCCGTTACCGGGCGAGAGTTGGCACCTGACAGTCAGGATATATGATCCGGATCCGGTTGCCGTGGCGTCCTAGGGCTCGTCCCTCAGCCACTCTGCATGAAATTCCCATTTGCTCAATTTAAGAGCAAACTTGGGATCAAATACTACAGTCGACCCATCGGTCTGTCAAGCGGGATTTTCACTGCCGAGACGCCGAGTGCGCCGAGGAAAACCAAAAGCCTGACCACAGGGGGCACCGGGGGATCCATCGAATTTCGCGGCGCTCTCGGCGTCTCGGCAATGAACAGCCCTTTCACCGGCTGTACTGATTCCGCTTCTTGTCTTCGTGCCGCTCGATGCCGAGTTGAATCAGCCGGTCAATCAACTCGGGATACGACACGCCCGTCGCCGCCCACAGCTTTGGATACATGCTGATCGCGGTGAAGCCAGGCATGGTGTTGATCTCGTTGACGAAGATCCTGCGCGTCTTCGGGTCCATCAGAAAATCGACGCGCGCCAGGCCCGTGCAATCGACCGCTTGAAACGCTGCGATCGCGAGCCTCTGCACCGTTTTCATTTCCGCTTTCGTGATCTTCGCCGGGATCATCGCTTCGGAGCCTTCCGCCAGATACTTCGCGTCGTAGTCGTAGAACTCCTTGCACGGAACGATTTCTCCCGCAATCGACGCCTTGGGATCGTCGTTGCCGAGCACCGCGCACTCGATCTCGCGCGCCTTGTTCTTCTTTCCGCCGACGCCTTCCTCAATCACGATCTTGCGATCGAACTTTGCCGCTTCCGCGATGGCAGGGCCGAGTTCCTTGCGATCGTGCGCCTTCGAGATTCCCACCGACGATCCCAGGTTCGCCGGCTTCACGAAGACGGGATACCGCAGTTTGCTCTCCACCCGCTTCTGCGTTTTTTTCGGCTCGTGCTCGAATTGGCTGCGCAACACGGTCACGTGCTTTACCATCGGCAATCCGGCCGCGCGGAACAAAGACTTCATGATGTCTTTATCCATGCCCGCGGAAGAGCCGAGCACGCCCGCGCCGACGTAGGCAATGTCGGCCAGTTCGAGCAGACCTTGAATCGTGCCGTCTTCGCCGAAGGTTCCGTGCAGCACGGGAAAGATGACATCCACGTTAATGGCACGATCCGAAGCGCGACGCAGATTCGCATCGGTCTGAAACGGAGCGAGGCCAGCTTCGCGCCGCGCCGGTTCCGGAGGAACCACCACCGACTCGCCCGTGGCAAGCACCGCCGCCCCCGGAGTAGCCTCCGGATCGCCCGCCCGCAAATGCTTCTCCGGTGTGGCGCGGGCGCCCTCGCCCGCGTCGCCCTTCAGCAAACGTTCGGCGTGTTCCGCGGTGAGCCAGCGGCCGTCTTTCGTGATGCCGATGGGGACCACTTCGTATTTCGTTTTATCAATTGCGTTCAGAACGGACGCCGCCGACAGCAACGACACTTCATGCTCGCCGCTGCGTCCGCCAAAGAGGATGCCAACTCGAAGCTTTGCCATGCCATTTCAGTCTGGCGCTGCGCGGGTTTCCCGTCAATCCCAGCTTTGGTTCCAGTTCTGATTTATGCGAGACTCGTAACAATTCGACCGCAGAGAACGCAGAGCGCGCAGGGTTTTTCTAACCGTTTTTCTGCGCCTCCCCAGTGCCCCTGTGGTGAAAAAGTTTAGGCCGAAATGTTCCTAAACCGCCGAGCCCGAAGAGATTTTTACTATCTTTATCTCAGCGTTCTCGGCGTCCTCTGCGGTTTAAGGTTTTGATCCTATGTCCGCATGCATCAGCACGGCGCAGTTATTCCCGGCTTCTCAGCGTCAGCGAAGTGTCAACGGGGCGATGCGGCGAGTCATTGAGTTCATCCTCGATATGCTTCTGGATGAGTTCCCATTGCGAGCGCAGCGTCATTTCCTTGATGGCGAACTTGGATTCTTTGCGAGCATCATCCACGCGAACCGCCAATTCCTTGTTCTGGAAACGGAAATCGATGATTTCCGCGAGCGGCACCAGTTGATTGGACGACTTGCCCACGATGAGAAACACGACCTTATCGGTCACCAGGGTGTATTCCGGGCAGCTTTCCTCGGTCGCTGCGGCTTGCGGCGGCCCGAACGCCTTCATGAAGCCTCCATGCGCGAGCATGCAGTCGCCCATGCGCATACGGACCACGGTTCCATGTTGATAGATACCGAGCGGCGCGGCCCAGGCAACCGAAATGCCAGTCGATATCAGTACAAGCGCCAATAGCCATGTGGATTTCATAAGTCTCCAATCAGCGAACGCTGGGTTCGTAGTAGTAGCCATTTCGGCTATGGAATTTGAGGTTGAGGTTGTGGGTGGGCAAAAGGCGAAGAGCATGAAATCCAGGCTGGTGGCTGGGCAGATCGTAGGCCACCACGTAGGAGGCGCGCAGATCCTCGAGCACAGCGTTCAGTACTGTGGCGGCGCCATCGCGCAGCGAGAAATAGCGTCCACCGGTAGCCTCCGACACTTGCCGCAGGAACATGCTGCCCGTCGATGGGTTCTCGGATTTCCGCATATCAACGGAGTAGATCAGGGCGCCACCGTCCAGAACCGCTTGCAGCGCCTCGCGTGGAGAATGCAGGCTGACGGTGTCGTTCCCGTCGGAGAACAGAATCAGGACAGGCCGGGCCCCGGCGCGGCGATGATGCGAGATGAAATCGGCTCCGAACATCAGCGCGTCGAACAGCGGCGTGGTGCCGCTACTCTTCACCGCCAGGAGTCTGCTCACGGAATCCGAAGCACGGCAACCGCTCGAGCAGAGGATGGCAGGTCGTATGCCACCAAACGTCCCTCCAGACGTCCCTCCAAACGACAGAACGGAGATATTGTCATCGGGGATCGACTGCTCCCGTGCAACCAGTTGCAGCACATCGTTCATGGCAACTCGAAGGCGCGGCGCTACCGATTCGCTCAGGTCGACCAGCGCAACCACGTCGAGCGAGGTTTCATCCGAATGTGTGAAGCTGCGGAAATCGCGGACCACAAGTTCCTTGTCGACTACCGCAAAGTCCGACTTCGTCAGGGTTGCGACCGGCTGATTGTTCTCGTCGGTGGCGAAGAATGTAACCCGGACTTTAGAGACGGTACTGCGATACGTAGGCAGGCCAGAGGATCGGTTCGTGTCGTCGGCAGCCGAAACGTAAGTCAAGGCAAATAGAGCCAGGAGTGCCGACCGAGTGTGCCAATGCGTTAACATCGCTGTCCATTAGTCCCATCGACAATCGACGGAACACCCCCAATTACCGTGGTTACCCTTTGGAGGTGACCAAGAAGGCTGGTAAGGCGCTACTCCGGAACAAGAACTCTTCTCCTGATGTTCTTTGAAATAACGAGACCCCAACCTCACCTGCCTGAAACAAAGCAAGCTCACCGTGCGAATCCTTTAAGCCTCCACCACCAATGTTTTGGACAGCGCGCAAGGATTCCGCACACCCAAGCATCTGCCCTCTCAGCAGTCCAGTCGCTGCGGTGCACTTCAACCACTGTGATAGTCGACACCCAAATCGGAGGGGCAAGAACTTTTGCACATGATGCTGACTGCGGAACCTTCTTGTAAACGGTATGCAAGTGCTACAGACTTAAGGTGCCAAATACCATCCGAGCATCGATGCAGACTTGATGAGACTCGGGCGAAAACTCCTAAGAGGTCTACGCCTGGAAAAGCGGGTCCGTTGATTCGTTCGGGATGACAAAACGCAAATTCGAAAGGGGTTGCTTGACACCTTGGTGAAACAGGTGTGAAATTGGCGATACTTCGCGAAGGCTGGTGCCGGCCCTTCCCCTATGGCACTTGGACCCAGAAGCTCTCGTCGAAGAAGCCCATGAGCGGGATTGAAGGCTGGATGAAATTTCTCTGGCCGCTCATGTTTCCTGCTGGTGGATTATATGAGGAAAGAGCCTCGCATCTCACAGGAGTATTTATGAATTCGAGCACCCGCGAAAAGAACGTGCTGCCGAAATGGTCTGTGTTGCTGGTTCTTCTTACCGTGACCACGGTTGCCTCGGCGCAGAACAACAAGAAGAGTGCACCTGCTTCTGCACCCCACGCCTCCGCTCCGAGCAGACCGGCTCCGAGCGCGCCGCACGCAGCCCCAGCGCAGCGCCCGGGCGGAAGTCCCAATGCCCAGCGGCCCGGGGGAGCGGGCGCGAACAATCGTGGACCCGGTGGACAAGCGAACCGGCCGGGAACGCCGGGCGGCAACAAAGCGAACAATCGCGGACCCGGCGGAGCGAACGCTAATAGTCGCGGGCCCGGTGGAGCGAACGCGAACAATCGTGGGCAGGCGAACGCCAACAACCGCGGGGGGGCGAACAATGCCAACAATCGCGGTGGGGCGAACAATGCCAATCGCGGGGGCGCGAACAATCGCGGAAATGCCGGAGCCAACGCCAACCGGCATCAGCCCGCAGGAACCAGGTCCGTTGCCCTGAAGAACGGCGGACACGCAACTTTCCGCAAGGACGGCAAGGTTCGTTCGATCCAAAGCCACGGGATGACGATCAATCACGGGGTGCACGGCGGCCGGCGAATTGAGAGCATGCACAACGGACGCCGGGTGGTGAGCATGGGAAGACACGGGGGATACAGCCAGCGCGCCTACTATAGCCACGGCGGCCGGTCCTATGTCCAGCGAACCTACTATAGGGGAGGACGGAGCTACGCGTATGGGTATCGCAGCTACTACTATGGCGGACATCCTTACTACGGCTACGCGCCCTCCTACTACTATGGTCCCGCATATTACGGATGGGCCTACAATCCGTGGCACGCACCGGTTTATTACGGTTGGGGTTGGGGCGGGCAGCCGTGGTATGGCTACTACGGACCTTACTTCCAGCCATATCCGGTGTATCCGACGGCTGCGTTTTGGCTGGCGGATTATTTGATTGCGGCGAACTTGCAAGCTGCCTATGCGGCGCAACAGGCCGCTGGCGACGGTGACAATGGGGAACTAGTTCGACCACAGCTGGGACCGGAGTCGTCCGATCTGATCGCTTCGTTGTGGACAACGGATCCGTTGATTGCCGCGAACCTCGAGGCTGCCTACGGCCAATATATGTTGGGTGCGGCAGCGCCAGCAGCGGCGAAGGGCAATGCGACGCAAATGAGCCCCGAGGTGAAGCAAGCGATTGCCGACCAAATAAAGAAGGAGATCGCGGCGGAGAAGGATGCGGCGGCAGGCGCTCAGAAGGCCGCGAGCGAGGCGGAGGTACCAGCGGCGCTCGATCCCAATACTCGTTACTTCGTCGTATCCAGCGACGTGGACGCGACCACGTCGGATGGCGTGGAATGCGGGCTGACTCCTGGCGATGTGGTCTACCGAACTGGCGACAAACCGGACGATGACAACATGGTGGACGCAACCGTCAAGAGCAGCAAGAAGGATGACTGTGCCATCGGTGTGACCATCGGAGTCGCCGTCGACGACCTGCAGGAGATGCACAATCAACTGCGGATACAGATGGATGCCGGGCTTAAGGAACTGGCCGACAAGCAGGGAAAGAACGGATTACCGGCCGCTCCCGATACCAAAACTCAGGCTGGTGAAGTCCCACCACCTTCGCCAGACACGAGCGTAGAAAGCGACTTGAAAGCGCAACAACAGGAAGCTGACCAGGTGGAGGCGGAAGCCAAGCAGCCGCAGTGAAGCGCTGAATAACCAGTAAGACGCGGGAGCGTCGCGACCAAGGCGGCGCTCCCCGCTTCTTGCAGCAAGAAGAGAGAACCACAAAAGACGCTCCTGCCCCGTTTGGAATGGGAGCAGCAGCTTCACAGGAGGAAGGTTGCAATGCGGCGGAAAATCGAGATGGCGGTCCTGTTTGTCGCTTTGATTGTTGTCGGGATCACGCCCTGCCTGGTGGTTGCGCAGGGCGCTCCGGCGGTCCCGCTGGAAGACCAGCTCAAAGCGCAATATACGCTGGTGAAAATGGGTTCGGACTCGGGCGGAGCTGCCGTAGTGGAGGCGGGCACCATCCTGGACATCAAGAAGGGCGGAATTCTCAGCGTGCCTTACGGGGATGCGAGCGTTGCCGCAAAATACCAGGACGGAGCGGTGCACTCTCCCAGCGCCTTGATGATGGGGGCCAGAGGTGGCCTCATGGGAAAATTTGGGAAGCAGCAAACCACCCGATTGTTCCAAGTGGGCGAAAAAGTATATCCGTCGAAGATCGCCGTCAATTTGCCCAAAGATCAGGTGACCATCAGCGTCATCGCTTGCGATTCCTGTAACAACGTCAGCCCGACTACGTTCTACAAAGCCGACGTGGTTTTCCAATTCGCCAAAGGAACGCTGGCGAATACCAGCCCGTCACAGGTAGAAGATACGATCGCCGGACTCCTCGCCATCGAAGACAGCAGCGATCAGGGCAATGGGCAGCAGGGCGGCAACGATCAGCAAGGGAACGACCAAGGTGGAGGTGGAAGACAAGCGCAACAACAAGCGCCCCCGCCAGAACCTCAGCAGATTGAAAAAGGGCAGACGCCCGATCAAGTGAAAGCCGCGCTCGGCCCGCCGGAGAAGATCGTCAATCTTGGCGCCAAGCAGATCTATGTCTACAAGGACCTGAAGGTTACGTTTCTCAACGGAAAAGTGTCTGACGTGCAGTGAGCGGGAGTTCTGCTACGAGCCGCGAGCTGCGGGCAATCGTTCGAGAGATTGCTCGTAGCTCGAAGCTGTAGCTCGTGTGACAACCGTATGGAGGCTTCTGACAGCTTCCTAGAGAATCTTCTTCCCAAACGCCGAGAGTGCCAGCTCGACGGCTAAATCGGCGGTCTGGTTGTGCTCGTCGATTACCGGATTCACTTCCACGATTTCGAAGCTCAGCATGCGTCCATGGTCAGAGATGATTTCCATGGCGAGATGCGCTTCGCGATAGGTGGCGCCGCCCCAGACCGGAGTGCCGACGCCGGGCGCGTCTTCGGGATCGATCCAATCCATGTCGAGCGAGACGTGATAGCCGGCGGTGCCGCGTCCGGCCATGCGGAGCGCTTCCTCCATGACCGCGCGCATGCCGCGTTCGTCGATGTCGCGCATGGTGAAGACTTCGACTCCGGACTTGCGGATGTTTTCTTTTTCAAAGTTGTCGACATCGCGGATGCCGACGAGCACGCAATTTTCCGGCTGCACTTTGGGCGAGAAGTCGTAGATGTTGCCGAGTTCGACGGGAGGAAGGCCCATGAGCGCGGCGAGCGGCATGCCGTGGACGTTGCCGCTGGGGGAAGAGTCGGGCGTATTCATGTCAGTGTGCGCGTCGATCCAGAGGAGGCCGATTTTCTGGTTCTTGCGGCGGTAGAACTCGGCCACCCCTGACACCGTGCCCACAGCGACGGAGTGATCGCCGCCGAGGATGAGAGGAACCTTGCCGGCTTCGAGCGTCTTCAATACCAAGTCGGCGCTCTTGGTGCAGGTGGCGGTGATTTCCTTGAGGTATTTGGAATTGGCCGCGCCTGCTTTTTTCTGCTCGGGGATGGCGACGGCAATGTTGCCGGCATCCTCGACAATGTGCCCGATGGCTTCAAGGCGCGCTTCGAGTCCGGCGACGCGAACGGCGGAAGGACCCATGTCCACGCCGCGGCGGGATTGGCCGAGGTCAAGAGGAACACCGATCACGCGGATCTGGCGCGGGGTGATGTTGCTGAACGTCGCGGTTCGCAGTGGCATAGTCAGTTTTTCAGTTTTCAGCCTTCAGTTCTTATAACCATGTCTTGCAGGATGGCGGCCTTGGCAAACGGAGACTGGATGGGGTGCCCCCTCCCCCCTACCACCGGTCTATTGGAATCAGATACTTAGCGAAAAACTCCTTGCAAAGTCTTGAACGGAAATAACTTATAGGTAAAGTATTGAAACAGCAAGGCTTAGGGCTTGATTTTGCCAATTTCTCCGGGGCTTGCCTCGCAAAGTATTGATTCCAAAAGGAAGATAATTGCAAAGTATTCAAAACAAGAAACTTACCAAGAATTCTCAGCGTCATCGACTACGACTTTCGTGATTCCGCGGTGCAGTCAGCTACTAATGAAAATGTCAAAGATCTTAACCGGGAGCCTCCTGGGAGGCTTGAGGAGATGAACACTCGCTTGCAGTTTCCCCGATGATTCTATTGTACCGCGTGTAGTCAAGAGGCCGGAAAATGAGGTAGTGGTGCAGTTTGAACAAACTGCACCACTACCGAAAATGAAGCCGCGCCCTTTCAAAACAAACTCGGACTACCCACTACGGAAATCGGACATTTAGGGGTAGAGACGATGCAGCATGCGCGGGAAGGGGATGGTCTCGCGCACGTGCTCTAATCCGCAGATCCAGGCTACGGCTCGCTCGATGCCCATGCCGAAGCCGGAGTGAGGGACGCTGCCGTACTTGCGGAGATCAAGATACCACTTGAAAGCTTCTTCGGGCAGATTGTGCTCGTGAATGCGCTGCAGGAGCAAGTCGTGGGAGGCCATGCGCTGCGATCCGCCGATGATTTCGCCGTAGCCTTCGGGGGCTAACACGTCCACGCAAAGGGCGAGTTCGGGATGCTGGGGATCGGGTTCCATGTAGAACGCTTTCACGCTGGCGGGGTAGCGATGGACCATAACGGGCCGGTCGTAGAGCGATGAGAGATAAGTTTCGTCGGGCGAGCCGAGGTCTCCGCCCCACTCGAACTTATTTTCGAGCGCGCCCTGCGAGTGGCCTTCCTGCAATTTGGTGACGGCTTCGTCGTAGGTAATACGCGGGAAGGGCGCGTCGATTTTCTCGAGCTTCGCGAGGTCGCGGCCGATGGTTTCGAGGTCGGGGCGGCGGCGGTCGAGACATCGCTTGACCAAGAAGGTCAGCAAGCCTTCGGCGAGTTCCATCAGGTCGTCAAGCGTGCCGTAGGCAATTTCAGGTTCGACCATCCAGAATTCGGTGAGGTGGCGGCGGGTCTTGGATTTTTCCGCTCGGAAGGTCGGACCGAACGAGTAGACCTTGCCGAGCGCCATGGCGGTGGCTTCGATGTAGAGCTGGCCGGACTGCGTCAGGTAGGCCTGCTCGTCGAAGTAGTCCACGGGGAAGAGCGTGGAGGTGCCTTCGCAGGCGGCGGGCGTAAGGATGGGTGGGTCGGTCAGAGTGAATCCGTTGGTGTCGAAGAAATCGCGGGCGGCGCGAATGATTTCGGCGCGCACACGCAGGATGGAAGCCTGGCGCTGGGAGCGCAGCCAAAGATGGCGGTGCTCCATTAAGAAATCGACGCCGTGGTCTTTGGGAGTGATGGGGTAGGGAGTCGACTCGGGCACGCGCTGCACGACCTGGACGTTCGAGACGTCGAGTTCATAGCCGCCGGGGGCGCGCTTATCGGCCCGGACCTTGCCTTCGACGATGACGCTGGATTCCTGAGTGAGGCCTTTGATAGCGTCGAAGACTTCGGGCGAGACGGCGTTCTTCGGGACTACGCCCTGGATGACGCCGGAGCCGTCGCGAAATTGGGGGAAGAGGAGCTTGCCGCTTTCGCGGAGGTTGTAGAGCCATCCACGGATGGTAACGGACTGGCCTTCGTGGGCGCCAATTTGGGCGATGGTGCTGATGGGTGAGGGCATAAAATTTCGGTGCTCATGCTGCGCAGCTCGCGGAGGTCAGAGGTCAGATTGCAGAGGTGAAATCTGGCGGGTTGGCTGTTCGGAGTTAACCTCTGCAATCTGACCTCTAACCTCTGACCTCACTTTTACGAGTCTTCCAGCTTGCGGAAGGTTGCGGTCACTTCTTGGCTGGGGCTCTTTTTTTCTTCGCCGTCGATTTCGAGCAACAGGGGCGGCTTTTGCGGCGCGGTGCGCAGCAATTCCATGGTCTGCTTCCAGTCGGTCGATCCGTTGCCGGGCCAGAGGTGCGAGTCTTTGTCTTTATTGTTGTCGTGCACGTGGGTCGAGCAGATGTGGTTCTTCAGGGTGGCGAAGGCTTCGGGAATGCCGTTCATCATGTGGGCGTGACCGCAATCGAAGCAGACGCCGATGTCGTCGAAATGCATGGTTTTGATGAACTCGACGAGGCGGTCGGGCGTGGATAGTTCGTTGGGGATGTTTTCAATGAGCACTCTGACGCCGAGCGGTTTGGCGAAGGCGCGCAGGTGCTCGACGGAGGTCATGGCGTTTTCGAATTTCTTTTCGTCGAAGGCTTCGTTCGGATTGCCAATGTGCTGGACGAGAAAGCGGAACGGGATGTGCTCGGCCACTTCCAGCGCGCGTTTGATCTCGTCCATGGCATCGATGCGGCCGGCGCGGTCGGTGGAGGCGATGTTGACGGGCGGCGAGCCGGTACGTCCCCACTCATAGTCGGAGTACAAAGGCGCGTGCACGGAATTGAGGGGAATGCCGGTGGAGCGGAACCAGTCGGCAATTTCGCGGACATGCTGCTTGCGATTGGCGTAGTCGAAGTGCTGGCGGGCGGCGAAGATTTCGATCGACTGGGCTCCCGCCTTGACGAGCTCGTCGAGCAAGCCCGGATGGAGCCGTTCCTTCACATAGACGTACGTCGATACCGCCCTCAGCATCAGTAACCCACCGCCTTCCCGTTGTTGCGTCCGTCGCTGGCGCCGAGGCGCTCGCCGGTCTTGGGGTCAACCATGATGCACTCGCCGTCCCCCCAGAAATGCTCGACGTTCAGCTTGTGTCCTTTGGAACGCAGAACATTCATTGTATCGGGAGAGAGGCGGTCTTCGACGAGAATCTGATCGGGGAGCCACTGATGATGAAACCTGGGCGCGTTGACGGCTTCCGCGATATCGAGCGAGAAATCCACCACGCCGATGAGGACGTTGGCGACGGTGGTGATGATGGTGGGGCCGCCGGGCGAGCCGAGAACCAGGAAGAGCTTGCCGTCTTTGAGCACGATGGTCGGCGTCATGGCGGAAAGCGGGCGCTTCCCGGGGCCGATGGCGTTGGCGGGACCCTGGATGAGTCCGTAGGCGTTGGGGACGCCTTGTTTGGCGGCGAAGTCGTCCATTTCGTCGTTGAGCAGGAAGCCGAGACCGTCGGCGGTGACGCGGGAGCCGAAGGAGTCGTTGAGCGTGGTGGTGACCGAAACGGCGTTGCCTTCGGCATCGACTACGGAATAGTGGGTGGTGTTTTCAGGTTCGCGAATGGCTGCCGGGCGCGACTGGGCTACGCGCTCCAGTTCACTGAAGGCCGGGCGTTTCAGGTCGTTGCTCACGCTGGCGTGGTTGGGGTCGATGGAGTCGCGCCATGCGGCGGCGTATTTTTTGTCGATGAGCTGCGGGACGGGAACTTTGGCGAAGTCGGGATCGCCCATGAATTCGGCACGATCGTAAAAGGCGCGACGGAACGCTTCGGCTTCGAGGTGAATGGCGTCGGCGGAGCGGTTGCCGAATTTCGCGAGATCGAAGCCTTCAAGGATATTAAGGATTTCGACGAGCCCGACTCCGCCGGAAGATGGCGGCGGAGCGCTGATGATGTCATAGCCGCGATAGGAGCCGCGAATCGGCTCGCGTTCTTTGACTTCGTAGGCGGCGAGGTCCTCGGCGGTGATCAGGCCTCTGCCTTTGTGGATGGCCGCGGCCAGTTCGCGGGCCATGACGCCGTGATAGAAGTCGTCGGGATTCTTGGCAATGCGTTCCAGGGTGCGGGCCAGTTCGGGCTGCTTGAGCAGTTCGCCGACCTGGTAGTAGTTTCCGCCGCGCAGGAAAATGCGTTTGGATTCGGGAAACTGGGCGAGGTACTCGTCTTCTTTCAGATCTTGCGCGTCTTCGAAGGCGAGCGGGAAGCCATCGCGGGCGAGCTTGATGGCGGGAGCGATTACCTTTTCCAGCGACAGCTTGCCGTATTTTTTTTCCGCGTAGACGAGGCCGGCCACGGTGCCGGGGACGCCGATGGATATGTACCCCACCACGCTGGAGTCTTTGCTGGACTCTGGGATGACGTTGCCCTGGGCGTCGAGATACATGTTTTCGGTGGCAGCGGCGGGGGCTTTTTCGCGGAAGTCGATGAAGTGAGTTGTCCCGTTGGCGTTGCGGAGAAGAAGGAAGCCGCCTCCGCCGAGATTTCCGGCTTGGGGATGGACGACGGCGAGCGCGAAGCCGGTGGCTACGGCGGCGTCGATGGCGTTGCCGCCGGAGCGCAGCATCTCGACGCCAGCGCGCGAGGCGAGTTCGTGGACGCTGGTGACGATGGCGTGCGGAGCGTGCGTGGGTCGCAGAGGCGCGGCCGCAACGATGGCGGCGAGTAAAACGCACAGGCTGCACAGGATCAAAAAACTACGTTGAATGCGCATGGATTGGGCGGCGAAACTACGAGGCTAGCCCAGGGGGTTGCGGGGAGTCAAACGGAGGAAGGGTTCACC
>CZKY01000084.1_pt2 | contig 19002 bp, 17 predicted proteins | sample 2454881 | NCBI WGS metagenome assembly CZKY01 (sample SAMEA3539301, study PRJEB10725) | soil metagenome | biome: tundra; feature: field; material: soil | place: USA | collected 2010-05 | depth 0.15 m | reverse complement strand
GCGGCCACTCCTACGGTGGACGCCAGGCCACGATGCTCTGCGCCGCCGAAACAGATCTGGTCTCGGGCCTGCTGTTACTTTCCTATCCTCTGCACCCGCCCCGCAAGCCGGAACAACTTCGCGTCCAGCACTTGCCCAGTCTGCGCGCTCCCAGCCTGTTCGTACACGGGACGCGCGACCTCTTCGGAAGCGTGGAAGAGATGACGCAAGCCCTGCAGCTAATCCCCGCCAAAACCGAATTAATGAAGGTGGAAGGCGTCGGTCACGACCTGGGATTCAAAGGGAAGACCGAACGGAAGGAATTGCCGGGGAACATCCTCTTAAAAGCCCTAGGCTTTTTTGAGGATTGCTTGAGGTAGATTTTGCTGACGGCTGCGTGCTGACGGCTGACAGCTAGTTCACCCAGCCCGATTTCGATCCGCCATTCGTTTTATCGTTATCGTCGGGGGGCACGTAGTTTCCGTGCTCGTCGAAGGTGACTTTGCGGTCGTGATCTCTCATGTAGACTTCGAATTTTCTCGCCGCGCGCCGCCGCTTCCAGCGGTAGTAAGAATTCCGCACGCCGAAGTAGCGCTCGGACGCAGCATAACTCACTCCGCGGGAGGGCATGAACTTCACCCAAAGGAAGCCGAAAAGCAATCCGCCGAGATGAGCGAAAACGGCGACTCCACCTGTTGGCAGAAAAACCGCAATGATCGCGACCACGACCCAAATGCCGACCAGGTATTTGGCCTTGATCGAAAACGGCAGTGGAAAGAGAAACATTTCCTGATCCGCGTAAAGAATCCCAAAAGCCATCAGCAACCCGAAGATCCCGCCCGACGCGCCCACGGTTCCGGGTCCTGACGGATCCATCCCAAGGAAATGGGTATAGGAGACAGCAATGGTTATCAGAGCCGCGCCCACCACGCAAAACGTGTAGCACTCGATGAATCGGCGCGGCCCCCAGTCGCGCTCCAGATACGCGCCGATAAACCAGAGCGTGAGCATGTTGAAGAAGATGTGACTGACGCCGTCGTGCGCCAAGGAATACGTAACCAACTGCCAAATCTCGCCGTGCAGCACATCGACAGGCACCAGCGCAAACCAATCCTCAGTGCGCCGAAACGCGACGTGGAACAGCCGATCAAGGACCAGTTGGGCAAGAAAGATCCCCGTGCAAGTCAGGATGATGCGCTTCACCCACCCTGCAAATGGGGGGAAACTGAACGAGATGGTTTGTCCGCGACTCACTGGCTTTATCTTTCCGGCTCCGGTACCACCGGCAGACTGCGATGTCCCGCCGCATCTACCGCCCGCACACCGAATATCACATTATCCTTCGAAACCTTCAGGGTTGCACGCGTACCGCTGCTGACCGTTTGGGCGTACTCCCAATCGGCCGCGTTCGTCGAGCGCCAGACCACCTCGTAGGTGGCCGCTCCGGCCGAAGGTTCCCACGTCAAAGTCGTGTCGTTTTCGAGGTTCTTGGTCTGCATTTTTACGCTTGCCGGCGGCGCTGGAGCCGAGGCCAGCGAGGCCAGGGTCGCCGCGTTCAGCCGCGCGACGTGCGCCACATAGTCGAAGTCCACAAACTTCGGCAGGTCTCCATATTCGATGCCGTTCTCGCTTCGAACGTTCTGATGTTGATGGTTATAGTCTTCGCGGAATTCGGTGAACCGCACGGCTGCGAAACCCTGCTGATTGAAAGAGTAGTGGTCGCCTCCGCGCAAGAAGCGGTCCAGCCGGAAGACCAAAAGCGGCTTCACTCCAGCATCGTACGAGCGCCCGACGTCGGCGATGTAGCGGGCAAGCTCGCGGGAACTCGAGTCGCTCTCTCCGCCGAGCATCCGAATTCGCCGGATTTCAGACTCGCTCGCCACCGCTGGCAGTCCTTCAGAAAACACGCGCACTACGCTCGCATCCTGTTGCGGACTACGGTCGCCTCCCACGATGTCATTGTTCAAAACGGCTTCGAGTGTCCACGCCTGCTGTTTGGCCATTTGGGCGAAGTGCTTGCTGCCGTTCAGACCCTGCTCTTCTCCCGCGACCGTCAGAAAAATAATCGTCGCCGGAAACTTTGCTTTGCTCAAAACGCGGGCGCATTCCAGGCTCACCGCCGTGCCGCTGCCATCGTCATTCGCTCCCGGCGCCGGGTCGGTGCCATTGAAAGTATCGCTGTTGCGCGAGTCGTAATGGCCGGTTACGAGCACGATGCGATTGGCCTGTTTAGGGTCGCTTCCGCGCAGGACCGCATAAACATTGGTGATTTCGGTCGGTTTCGGAATGCGGTCGCCGGGCTGCTCGGTGAAACTGTCAGTTTTCACCTCCAGGCAGCCGCCGCAGTCTTTTGAATAGCGCTCAAACTCCGCTTTGATCCACTCCCGCGCCGCTCCGATTCCCTTGCCCGCTTTGATGGATTCGTCGTCCTGCGCGGAAATCGTGGACCGGTTCTGGAAGCTGACCAGCTTCTCGATCGTCTGCCGGATGTGGTCCGCCGAAACTTGCCCGATCGCCTCGGCGATGTGCGAGTCGATGTGGCGGTCGGCTGCCAAGCGCGGCGCCGGTCCATGTTCCTGCGCCATTTCCTGCGCCAGGCACAGAGGTGCGTAAAATGCCAGTGCCAGGGCAACCAGCACGGCTGCCACAAGACTTGTGGCGAGGTAACGGGCAGACGCAACCATTTCAGAATTTTCTTGGTAAGCCACTTGACCTTTTCCTCACTAAGAAACTAAATATAACAGGGTACCCCGAGTGTGGAGGGAAACATGGTGTACTGTCCTGAATGCGAGACGGATCTCGACATCGATGAAGATGAGGTCGATGAAGGCGCGGTCGTCTCCTGCCCGGAGTGCGGCACGGACTTCGAGGTGGTTACAGTGAATCCCGTTGAACTGAAGGTAGTCGGCGAAGACGAGATCGAAGAAGATGAGGACGAAGAGGACGCCGACAAAGAAGAGTCGGAGGACGAGGATTCCTGAAGAATTCTGCGCATATCCGGGTTTTCCGGCGCTTTGGCGCGATGGCTGCGCCAGTGGTGTGCTTGGCGTGTCTGTTTGCCCCGGTGAGCGCGCGGGGTAGCGGCCGCGAGAAGCCGAAGCCTTACGCGCTAATCTTCGGAACGGTTTGGGACCCCGACGGGCACCCGCTCTACGGGGTCAAGGTGAAGATCCGGCGGGCCAACGAGAAAAAAATCCGCTGGGAGCTCTATTCCAATCACACTGGCGAGTTCGCCCAGCGGGTGCCCGTCGGCAAGGCCGACTACATCGTTTGGGCGGACGTGAAGGGCTACAAACTGCCCTCGGGCAGACGGTTGAAGCCTGGTCCCGAGGTAACCGTGCATATCGACGATGACGAGCGTTCCGACGTCGGTCTTCATTTAGACTGGTAGTGGCCGCCGCGCGGTTGGGAATCGGCGCCAATGAGAAATTCATGAAGAAAGCGATCCTCGGGGCTTCGTTACTGGTCATGTTGTCGGCGTCGCTCTTCTCGACATTGGTTCTGGCCGCTCCAGCGCCGCAGTTTGGTCGCTCTTCGAAGCAAGACAAGACCCGCCTGCTCACGGGCAAGGTTCTGGACGGCGGCGACAATCCTCTGCCGAACGCGGTCGTGTACCTGACCAACACGCACACCCGCTCCGTGAAAACCTATATCGTCGGCCCGGATGGCGCCTACCGTTTCCCGGCGCTTCAGCCCACGATCGATTACGAAGTGTATGCCCAGTACAACAATCGCAAGAGCGGCACCAAAACGGTCAGCCAATTCGACGATCGTTCGCAGGTTTACATCAGTTTAAAAATCGACACCAAAGCCGAGACCAAGTAAGCCCTTTGGCTGCTTTCTGGCCATGCGTTGCCTGGTTCACTCCAACACATTCAAGGTTACTGACGGCTGGCACAGGGCTGTCGTATCCACTCCGGCGTAACTTGTCTGTGACTAACCTCTTCCGCTACATTCGAGCTGTTTCGCGCGAAAGCGCGAGAAAACGCTAATGCCGGTTGTTACCTACGCCGCAGTCGCTCTGCTGGTTACCGGTGCCGCGATCTACGCGGTCATCGTGTACAACGGACTGGTGCGCCTACAGAACGAAATCGGCCGTGCCTGGGCCAATATCGACGTTCTGCTCAAGCAGCGCCACGACGAGATTCCCAATCTGGTGGCATGCGTCAAGGGTTACATGGACCACGAGCGGCAGACGCTGGAGGCGGTGACGCAGGCTCGCGCCGCGTCGATGAAAGCGGCCAGCATTCCGCAAAAAGCTCAGGCGGACCTGCTGCTAACGAACGCTCTGCGCTCTTTTTTTGTGGTGGCGGAGCGATATCCGCAGCTCAAGGCCGATCAGAATTTTCTGGCGCTGCAGAATCGTATCTCCGAACTGGAGGAGCGAATCGCCGACCGCCGCGAGTTTTTCAACGACGACGTCAACACCTACAACACGCGTATCGCAGAGCTCCCCGATGTCTTCCTGGCGCATGTGATGAAACTGCAGCCGCGGCAGATGTTCCGGGTGAACGAGCAGGAGCGGCAGCAGGTGGAAGTGAAACTCTTACTGGCCCGGGGACAAGGCACTGCCTCAGCTAACTAGAGTTCCAAATTCTTCAGCCAAGTCTCCCACTAGGGCCCAACCCGCCGAAAAGCGTACAATTCCTCTCCTTTACAGTTGGCGTAGAAATTTCTTACGGAGTGTTCTCCAATGGGCAAAAGAGCCGCTGCCATTCTGTTGGCGCTGAGTTGGAGTTCGTTCGCTCCTCTTGGCACTTCTAACCTCTGGGCGAGCCCGGCGCGGACGGGCCTGTTTGAGAATCACGCCGACGTTGGCAGCGTTCTCCATCCCGGAACTCTGGAGTACGACCCAGCCCATGGAACGTATACAGTCAGCGGTAGCGGCGAGAACATGTGGTCCACGGCCGACGCCTTCCATTTCGTCTGGAAGAAAGTTACTGGCGACGTTAGCTTGGCAGCCGATATCTCGTTTGTGGGCAACGGCGGAAACGAGCATCGCAAGGCCGCGCTGATGGTTCGCCAGAGCCTGGACGCAGATTCTGCTTACGCCGACGTGGCGCTGCACGGCGATGGTCTGACGTCTCTGCAATACCGCGATGAAAAGGGCGCTGCGACCCACGAGATCCGGGCGAGCATAGCGGGGCCCAAACGGTTGCGCATCGAAAAGCGCGGCAATTTCATTTATTTGTTTCTGGGCGACGGCGGTAAGGAGTTGCACTACTCCGGCGCTTCGATGCAGGTTTCGCTGCAGGGGACTTACTATGTGGGGATTGGGGTCTGCTCGCACGATAAAGACGCAGTGGAGAAAGCGGTATTCGCAAACGTCGATCTGGCGGGAGACCTGGCGCCGGTGGGGAAAACGACGCTCTACAGTGCGTTAGAAAGAGTCAGCATTGCATCGACCGACCGGCGAGTGGTGTACATCGCAGCCGAACGCTTTGAAGCACCCAACTGGACGCACGACGGAACGTCGTTTCTCTTCAACCGCAATGGCCGCATCTACCGGCTGCCGGCGGTTGGGGGAGATCCCGCGCTGATCGACACCGGATTCGCCAATCGGTGCAACAACGACCACGGCATTTCGCCGGACCAAACCTCGCTGGTCATCAGCGATCAGTCGCAGGATGACAAAGGGTCGATCGTTTACATTGTGCCGATCGGGGGAGGAGTGCCTCGCCGCATCACCCAGAAATCCCCGTCGTACTGGCACGGCTGGTCGCCGGACGGCAAGACGCTGGCGTTTGTGGGACAGCGCAACGACGAATTCGACATCTACACGATCCCAGTTACGGGCGGCGAAGAAACGCGCCTGACGACCGCCAAAGGACTGGATGACGGCCCGGAGTATTCGCCGGACGGAAAATACATCTACTTCAATTCCGAGCGCACGGGGCGCATGCAGATCTGGCGCATGCGGGCCGACGGGAGCGAGCAGGAACAGGTCACTGTCGATGACTGGAACAACTGGTTTCCGCACATCTCGCCGGACGGGGTCTGGATGGTTTTTCTTTCCTACGAACCCGACGTGAAGGGCCATCCGGAGAACAAGGATGTGATGCTGCGCATCATGTCGCTGAGCGACAACAAAGTCAGCGTGCTGGCCAGGTTGTTTGGAGGCCAGGGCACAATCAACGTGCCCTCCTGGTCGCCGGACAGCGAAGAAGTTGCTTTCGTCAGCTACGCGCTCGTGCCGGACGAGAGTGCAGGCAAGAAATGACCACAGCGGGCTACAAAAAGACCTGAGCAGGAGCTATTCTTCAACGCATGCTTAACCGTCGCGAGTTTCTTCAGTTGTCGATTGCGGCTGCCAGTGGGCTGGCCGCTGCCAGACTGCATGCCTCGGAGCGCCGTTCTCTCGGAGTGCAGTTGTACACCGTGCGCCAGGAGGCAGCGCGCGATCTTCCCGTCGTCCTCGAGGCCATCCGCAAGATCGGCTACTCGGAGGTCGAGACCTACTGGGATCTCTATGGGCATCCCGCGGCGGAACTGCGCCGGATGATCAACGACCACGGCCTGAACGTCCCCAGCGGGCACTTCAACTATGACGGACTTAAGTCGAAGATCGACTACGCGAAGTCGCTCGGGGTTGAGTATGTCATTTGCCCGATGTTGCCCGAGAGTATGTGGTTCACGCTGGACGGTTACAAGCGAGCCGCCGATCAGTTCAACACCTGGGGTGAAAAGATTCATCAGGCTGGCATGCAGTTCGGATTTCACAATCACAACTATGAGTTCCGTCGTTTCGGGGACACAACCGGTTTTGAAACCATGATGAAGCGCTGCGACCCGAAACTCGTTTGCATGGAGATGGACTGTTACTGGATTGCGCAGGCCGGTGGGGATTCGCTGCAGATGTTTCAACAGTACGGCAACCGCATCAGGTTACTTCACCTGAAGGACCGCAAGCCCGGATTCCCAACCACACAGGTGAAAGACGCGGCGGCGGAACATTTCACCGAAGTCGGAGCCGGGACCGTTCACTGGCAGGAGATTTTCGCGGCGGCGGAAAAGAACGGTGTGAAGCATTTGTTTGTCGAGCGCGATTCGGGTGACCTTCCAGCCCTGGAGAGTCTGCGAATCAGCTTCCAGAACCTGCAGAAGATTGGTTGAAACGGCTGCGGGGCCTGCCGAAAAAAACTTCCAGTTACTTGTCATCCAGAGCGAGACTAACGCAGGGACAGCCGCCGCCCTCGGCTGTCCGGCGGGGCTTTCTTACGCTGTTTGGCTGGAAGTCGACTTCAACGTGTGATGGAGGAGGGGCGGCAAGTTCCTAGGTGGTGGCTTCCGTGTGGCGACGATCCGCCCCGAATGAGGCATAGCCGCCAGTTCTTCGCGGTTTGCTTGAGGGGCGCTACACGCATGCCCCACTGAAATCCCATTCGTATAGGAAAATGGATCATGACCTCCGTGCGAATGGACAAGTGGCTTTGGGCCACCAGATTCTTCAAGACGCGCGCATTGGCCGCACGAGCCTGTGAACTCGGTAGGATTCAATCCAACGGGCAGCCCGCCAAAGCTGCGCGTGCGGTCCGGATTGGAGACATGTTGCGAGTGACAAACGACGGCGGCGACTTTCAGGTGCAAGTCCTGCTTCTCAGCGAGGTGCGCGGCCCGGCTTCGGTTGCGCAAACGCTCTACCGCGAGACGGAGGCGAGCCGGGAGCTGCGCCTGAAGGTGGCAGCGGAGCGTAAAGCGATGAAGCAGTTCGAAGAGTTACCCGCAGGCAGACCATCAAAACGCGATCGCCGGAAAATCATCCAGTTCCGGGGGAGAGCCTGACCGCAGACGAATGACGGGCGCGACTCGGACACATAGATTGCTGCGCGCAACACGAACACACTAGAACCAGTACCCACAACCATGAAATTTGCCAGCTTTTGATTGTCCTGGAAGTAAGCGTGGGCAGCTATCGGCCGCGACCTTGAGAGGGACATTTCGACAAGGCTTGCAAAATTCGCGGCGGAGTGAGAGAACTCTGGCTATGAGCTTCGATGTCTTGCGCTCTCCGGTGCAGTTTCTGCAGCAGGTCGGAATCTGTGCAAATCAAGATTGGCTGCGAGAATACGAGGCGTGGTTCGAACGCGAAGGGCAGGGGATCTCAGACGCGGTGGACCGCGCCGGCACACCGTGGTTGCGCATGTTCGATCGGTTGGGCGCGCGGGTTGATGAAATCCTTTACCCACCCGAATACTGGCGCATGCTGAAACATGGATACCGGGCAGGCGTGCTCTGGCGAGTCTTTGAGCAGAATTCGCTGATCCCCGCTTACCTTCTTCTCTACGCTACGAGTTTCTATGACCCGGGCTTGGCCTGTCCGTACACGGTCTCTCTGTCCACGGTTTCCCCGCTCTCTAAATATGGAGATGCAGAGTTGAAGGCACGGTTTTTGCCCAACATGTTGCAGCGCGATGACAGTGTCTGGCAGGGAGCAACCTGGATGACGGAGATCAAGGGTGGGTCAGACCTGGGAGCGGCGGTGGAGACCGTAGCGCAACGGGATGGGAATAAGTGGCGGCTAACCGGTGACAAATACTTTGCGAGTAATGCCGGGGCCGAATTGGCGGTGGTCGCAGCTCGGCAGGAGGGAGCACCGCAGAACGTGCGCGGGCTAAGTCTGTACCTGGTACCGCGTCGCGGTGAAGACGGGCAGCTGAATTATCGGATACGTCGCCTCAAGGACAAGATCGCCACTCGCTCGGTACCGACCGGTGAGATCGAACTTCGTCACAGCGAGGCTTGGCTCCTGGGGCGAGCGGAGCATGGCATCTATTTGATTCTCGAAGTGCTGAACCTCTCGCGCGTGGCCAATAGCGTGGGCAGCGTAGCGCTCGCACAAAGGGCCATCGCCGATGCGTATTCTTTCGCTGAACAGCGCACGGCCTTCGGTAAACCGATCATCGAACATCCATTACTCCGGCGGCAGTTCGAGGATCGTATGCACGGGCTACGCGCGGCTTCCAGGCTGGCTTGGGAAGCGGTGAGTCTGCTCGACAAGGTATGGCAGGAGAAGCCGCCGTACTCGGAGAGCTATCATCTGTTCCGGTTGGTCGCTCACCTGGCGAAGTACTGGACAGCAGAGTTCGCTCTGCAGACGGCCAAATGGGCGATGGAAGTGTACGGCGGGGTGGGAACACTGCAGGAATATCGCGTGGAGCGCTGGCTGCGCGAGGCGATGATCCTTGCGATCTGGGAAGGGACATCGCATCGCCAGATGCTGGATGGACTGGAGGTCATGCAGCGCAAAAGTGCGCACAGGTTGCTGTTCCAGCATCTTGCGGGGAAAGCACCGGAAGCGCAGCTGCGCGAGATGGAAGCGCGGGTGGAACGACAACTCGGTTTGCCCGAGGTTGACCGGGAAGGGACTTTGGAGAGGCTTTTTGGCGATCTGGCTTCGCTTACCGCAGATGCCCTATTAAGCGAGCCAGGTTGATAACGAATGATTTCGGCTCACTCTCCGAGTGGCGGACCACTCGTCCACGGTCGCGGCCTGCACTCTACACCGTTGAGCGGCGAAATCCGGGTTGTCGATTGACTGCATGCCGATTCGCCAGAGCTAAGCAGTGAAGCTGTTCCCGAGAGCATCTCTCGCTGAGGATCTTTATGCGCAAATCGGCTTTACTACTCCCTCTCGTTGTCAGCATCGCCATCCAAGCCCAGGATCTAAAACCGATCCAACTGCCACCGGCACAGACCGAGGGTGGCCGTCCGCTCATGCAGGTGCTTAAGGAACGAAAAACTCGACGGGAGTTTAGCCCCGAGAAGCTGCCCATGCAGTTGTTGGCCAACCTCCTTTGGGCTGGGTTCGGCATTAACCGTCCGGATGGCGGACGTACCGCGCCTTCGGCGATGAACTGGCAAGAAATTGACATCTACGTCGCTATGGGCGATGGCCTGTTTCTGTACAATGCCAAAGCAAACCGTCTTGAGCCGATCCTGGCGCAAGATGTGCGCGCCGCCACTGGAACGCAAGCCTTTGTCGCCGCTGCACCATTAAACCTCGTCTACGTCGCAGATCTCAGCAAGACGGGACAATCGGGCAAGGAGGCAGAGTTCTTCACTGCCGCCGATGTAGGTTTCATCAGTGAGAATATCTATCTATTCTGTACCTCAGAGGGATTGGCAACGGTCGTCCGAGGCTCTGTGGATCGCGCCGCGCTGGCCAAGATCATGAAGTTGGGGCCAAACCAGAGAATTTTGCTGGCGCAGTCGGTTGGCTATCCGAAGAAGTAGCGCACTTTCCACGCGAAGGAACTTCCGCCGGATGTGAAGTCGGCAAATCGGAGGTGCGTGGCCATTCCTGATCCCTTGGCGATGGTGCCCGGTTGACGGACGACTCGGAAGCAATCCTGCCCCAAGTTAGCGCTTATGGGGCGAAGCCCCCATGCTCTTGAGTGCAAAGATGGACAAACGAACCCCAGGCGAACTGCGCTCGCCTGGACAGCCGGGGGCGGCTGTCCCTACGCTCGCTTCGCTCTTAATGAACAGACTATAGTCCATTCCCGTCTTATCCCGCCCCAGCGGGTGGAGTACTCAAGACGACAACCCACACTTATGTCGCGAATTTACGGGACGCCACACTAGCGCCCTGACCACGTGATGAGTCATATGGTGGAGGGATGGGCGTCTCGCCCGTCCAGTCGGGCGGGGACGCCTGGCTCTCCATTAGCAAGATTGGGTCGGGAGCAGTAACAATAACGCGGTCGCGGTACTAGTTGCTGTCCCCGCCGGCCCGTTTCCACGAGATCAAGTCGCCGATGGTGGTGCTGGTTGAGGAGGAGGATGCCGGGTGCTTGTAGGACTCGACTTCCTGGCGCGACGCTTCTTCGCCGACCGCCCGGATGCTCAGGCCGACTTTTTTCTCTTCCTGATTCATCTTGATGATCTTGAACTCGAACTCAGCGCCGGGTTCCGGATGCATCGGCTGTCCGTTCGGATCGACGGCTTCCGAGTTGTGACACAGCCCTTCGATGCCTTCGGCAATCTCGACAAATGCGCCGAAGTTCGCCACCCGCAGGATCTTGCCATGCACGATGTCTCCGACGCGGTGCTGCGCGAAGAACGAATCCCAAACGTCGGGCTGCATCTGCTTCACGCCGAGCGAAAGGCGTCGCTTGTCCGGTTCAATGGCCAGGATGACGGCCTTCACCTTGTCGCCCTTCTTCAGCACCTCGGAAGGATGCTTCACACGGGTAGTCCAGCTCAAGTTGCTGACATGCACCAGGCCGTCAATTCCGTCTTCGATTTCAATGAAGGCGCCAAACTCGGTCAGATTGCGCACCCGGCCTTCGACCGTCGCACCCACCGGATATTTGTCGTGCAGCGTATCCCACGGATTGGACGCGAGTTGCCGCATGCCCAGCGAAATCCGGCGCTCGGTCGGATTCACGCTCAGGACCACACAGTCCACCTCGTCGTTTACGTTGACCAGCTTCGACGGATGCTTCATCCGTTTCGACCACGTCATTTCGCTCACGTGGACCAGTCCTTCAATGCCCTGTTCCAGTTCGACGAACGCTCCGTAATCGGTGACGCTGATGACGCGTCCGTGGACGTGCGCGCCCACAGGGTAGCGGTGCTCTGCATCCAGCCACGGATCGGGCGTGAGCTGTTTGAAGCCCAGCGAGACGCGCTGCTTGTCTTTATCGTACTTCAGGACCTTCACCTGAATCTGGTCGCCGACGTTGACCAGGTCGCGCGGGTGAGTCAGACGCCCCCACGACATGTCGGTGATGTGCAGCAGCCCGTCAATTCCGCCCATATCCACAAACGCCCCATACTCGGTCAGGTTCTTGACGATGCCGGTGAGGACGCTACCTTCTTCCAGGTGCTCCAGTGTTTTGCCGCGCTTTTGGTTTTGCTCCTCTTCCAGAAGCTGCTTCCGCGAGACCACGATGTTGCCGCGCTTTTTGTTGAGCTTGATGATGGCGACTTCCATCGTCTGGCCCTTCATACCATCCAGATTCCGGATCGGACGCAGATCCACTTGCGAGCCCGGCAGGAAAGCGCGCGCGCCATGAATGTCAATGGTCAGGCCGCCCTTAATGCGTTCCACGACGATGCCCTTGATCGGCTTCTTTTCGTTGTATGCGCGCTCAATCTCGTCCCACGACCGCAACCGCTGTGCCTTCAGGTGCGAGAGGTTGACGTAGCCCTCTTCGGTTTGGCCCTTCTCCCGCAATACGTCGATCTCGGCGCCGGGCTCGAACTTTGGCTTGCCCTCGTGATCGAGAACTTCCGCAATCGGCACCATGCCTTCGGATTTCGCCCCGATGTCGACGACGACGTGGGTCGCTGTCAGTTTCACCACGGTGCCTTTGATTACGTGGTCCTCGCCAACCGCTTCCTCGGTTTCGGTCTCGAAGTGCTGGAGGGCGGCGGCGAAATCATCGCTGGCAGCCGCGGCATTCTCTGGGGCGGGACTTTCAGGAGCGTCGATTACAGGAACGTCATTTTCAGGAGCGTCAGGGGCGGAAGCGAGTGGTTCCGCGGAAGAGGGTTGTGCTTGCTCGGGAGCGTCTATTACGGCCGAGCCGCCGGAATGGGTGTCGTGTGCAGGTGTCATGGTTTCAAGACTGGATTCAAGATTGCGAGCGGTGCTGTCGTCGAACAAGTTCATAGCCTCTGTGTGTCGACGCGCGTTTGTGCGCGACTCATGCGGGACGTGGTCGAGCGGACTGCTGGCGTGGTCATTAGGTTGCGTTGAGGCCGACCTGGCGGACGACCCTGGGACAATTCCAGCTGGTTCGAAACCGCGTCCAAATACGGACTCTTCGACTATAGCAACCGCTTTGGAACAGTGTCAAACGCGATTCCGGCCGATTTTGGGCGGCGGCCCAAAAATTCATAGACTCGTCACACTGCCGTCCTTCCGCCCCAGTTTAGGAACTGGTAACCAGTTACCGTCCTTGCTCATGGTGCATCTGGCGGGAAACAGCCATTGGCTCCACGCTGGCCGCTTCTGCTACCCTCCCCCCATGGACCATCTCTGGACGCCGTGGCGTTATGCATATGTCACTGGCGCCGACCGGGAATCGGGCTGCATCTTCTGCGATGCTCCCAAAGAAAGCGACCAACAGGCCCGCATCGTCCACCGCGGCGCTCATTGCTACGTCATTCTCAACACATATCCGTACACGAATGGACATGTCATGGTCGTGCCTTACGCGCACCTGGACGAGTTGCACAAGCTCCCCGCCGATGCCGCCCACGAGATGATGGTTCTGACCCAGCGGATGGAGGCAGTTCTGCGCTCTCTCTATCGACCCGACGGCATCAATCTCGGAATGAATATCGGAAAAGCCGCGGGTGCGGGTGTGGCCGGACACATCCACATGCACATTCTGCCGCGCTGGTTCGCGGACGCCAACTTCGCCAGCGTCATCGGCGAAACGAGAGTGCTGCCCGAGGCGCTGGAGGTGACGTGGGAACGGATCCGGAAGGAACTAGGAAGAATTTTGTAATTTCGTAATCTTGTAACTTGGCAATTTAAAAACACGCCCAAATGCCGGGGCGGAGGATTTCAAATTACCAAATTACAGATTGCTAAGTTACCAAATCGCCTTACTTCATCCCGAGTTCCCTGCCAAAGAACTCCTCCGTCGCGCTGTACGCCCGAATCCAGCTCTTCCACATCAGGAACCCGTGAACCTCATCGGGGAAGATCAGTTCCTCGACATGCACTTTTTGAGCGCGCAAGCGCTGCAACAGATCGACAGTCTGCGAGAAAGGGACATTCCGATCGTCGTCTCCCTGGATGAGCAGCACCGGCGACCTCCACGTCGCAATCGCCGCATTCGGTGACGATTGAAACGCCAGCTTGACGGCGTCGTCGTGGTCGGGCGCATCCGCTGGGATTTCTTCCTTGAACACCGACCAGTCATGCACGCCGTGCAAGTCGACTCCGGCGGCAAACAGATCGGAGTCATGCGCCAGGCCCATCGCGGTGAGGTAGCCGCCGTAGGATCCGCCCCACAGCCCGATTCTCTTCGCATCCACATTCGGCAAGCTCTGCAAGTATTTTCCTGCCGCCACAATATCCTTGTACTCGGCGCCGCCGCGCGGCCCTCCATCTTTCGGTTCGCGAAAGTGCCGGCCGTACATAATGCCCGTCCGATAATTGACCGACAGCACCACATACCCGCGGCTCGCCAGATACTGATTCATCGCGTAAGCGTTGTGGTAATAGTCCATGTAGTGGAAGCCGAGCATCATCTGGCGGATCGATCCACCGTGAATAAAGATCAGCGCCGGACGCGGCCCGAACTGGCGGGACCTTCGCCCCTCTATCTTCGGCTCGAACAATTGCCCGTGGATCTCCCACCCGTCCGCGGCTATGAAGATTACCGGTTTCGGTGTGACCAGTTGGGACGAAGGGAAGTCCGCTGGCAGCGCGCTTTTTGCGATCATCTCGCGTCCGTGCGAATTGACGACGTAAGGCATCGCTGGAGTCGTGGCCGTCGAACCCAGGCAAACTACCTTCCCCGCGATTTCCAGCGGCGTCCACTCCATCGTCTCGCCGCGAGTAAGCGCCGCCGGTGTTCCGCCTTCAACCGGGACGCGCCACAGATGGCGGCGGTCAACGTCATCCTGGTTGGAGGAGTAGATGACGGAGGTCCTGTCCGAACTCACCGCGACATCTTCGGTTTCAAATTTTCCCGGAGTCAGCAGCGTGGCGGGCCCGCCGGATGTCGCGACCGAATAGAGATGGTTCCATCCGTCTTGTTCGGAAGAGAAAACGATGCGATTCTTTGCGGCAAAGTGAAACGACCCGTCCTCGGTTATCAGTGGCAGCGAATCATCCAGGTCCGCACCGCTCTTCCATATCTCGCGCCCGGAATCGTTGGCGACGTCATAAACCCAGATTGCCCAGGGCAGCGACGACTGCGGAATCAGAGGCTGCTTCATCTGCTTGCCCACCAGCCGCACGAAGGCGAGTTGGCTGCCATCCGGCGACCAGCGGGGATACAGATCGCGGTCAGCACTAGGCGAGACGTAGCGCAGCGTGTTACGGCCAAATTCGTAAATGACGACAAAGCTGTGATCGCCCCGATCGCTGACGAACGCAATCTTCTTTCCGTCGGGCGACCACTTCGGCTGCGCGCTGCTGCCCCGCACGAAGATCAGCGCTTTGGCTTTGGCGTTGGCATCGCTCTTGCCCGAAATCGGCGCGATCCAGAGCTGCTTCTTCGCCGACCACACCGCGAACTCGCCGCTCGGCGATATCTGGATGTCCTCGCATCCCTCCTCATCGCAGCCCATGTCCCCAAGCAACCGAGGATCGCCCAAACGCGGCTCGCCCTTGTCCACATCCACCGCCCACACCTGCTGCACGCGTTTTTCGGCGTTGCTGGTCGGGTCGGCGATTTCTCCAGCACTATTGGCCTCACTGCCCCGCGCGTAAACGACGGTCCGTCCGTCGGGCGTCAGCTTCAACGCGGCAATCGGCAAGCCGTCGTCGCCCACGTAGTGCGTGAGCTGCCGGGCCTCAAAATTCGGAGCGTCCGCGATCCACACGTTGTGCTCGCCCCGGGACGAAAACACCCATGCGATTCGTCCGGCATGATCGTTCGTATTTCCAGCGGCATGTTCGCCAGAATGCCCGGCGGCCACAAGATTCGTTGGAAACGGCGAACTCATAACCTCTTCCAGCGAGAAGGCGCGAGGCGCTGTCTGCGCGGAACAGAGAAACGGAGAGGAACACAGCAACAATCCGCAGACACACGACAAGGCGGACAAAGTTCGAATTCCCATGCGCGGCAGAGTACGTGAAACAGGGCGGGATTTACAAGTGGAGGAAGGTCCGGCGCTGAGCTTTGCTCCTGTTCCCTTGACACCGCTATTCTTGGCCTTTATTCTTATTTATTGCTCCCTGAGAGACTTTCGTCTCTGTGCGCACTTCCGCGGGCCTTTGCGGTAATTTGAGTGGGGCGGCGGAGGTTCCAATGCTCATCGAAATTGAGGATCTGGAGATTCACCCTGTCGATTTCCGGGAGGAGTTCAGCCCGGGTGTGATTGATTTGGGTGCCGAGGTCCGGCAGCGGTCGCCGCTGCGCAGCGAGGGCCGGGCGGATCTGGTCGAGGAGCATCACGGCAAGCACAAGGTGGTGCAGGACATCCGGGTGAAGGGCAAGCTGGAGACGAGCCTGGAAGTGGCTTGCGCGCGCTGTCTCGATCCGGTCGTGCACCAGGTGGAGCGCAGCTTCGATCTTCTGTACCGGCCACTTGGAACCGACGCCGGGCACGAAGAGCTTTCGGTCACCGACGCTGAGGCCGAGATCGGGTATTACCAGGGCGAAGGGTTGTTGCTAGAAGACACGCTGCGCGAGCAGGTGCTGCTGGCGCTGCCGCTGAAGACGGTTTGCCGCGAAGATTGCAAAGGTTTATGTCCGCACTGCGGCAAGAACTTGAACGAGATTCAGTGCTCGTGCGTGGACGAGGTCGAGGATCCGCGGTGGTCGGCGCTGAAAGAAATACGGGATAAGCTGTGAGAACCAGTACCCAGTTGCCAGTACCCAGTTGCCAGTAGAGCGGGGTTAGCTGAGAACTGGCGGCTGGCAACTGGCAACTGGCAACTAAAAAGGACATCATGCCGAATCCGAAACGTAGACATTCACAGAAGCGCACCGCCACGCGGCGCGCGCATGACTCGCTCTCGAAGCACTCGCTGTCGGAGTGTCCGAACTGCCATGAGCAGAAGATGCCACACCGCGCGTGCCCGAAGTGTGGAACCTACAAGGGCCGCGAAGTCATAGAGGTTGAAGAGAAGTCGTAGTTTCCTTCCATGCCTAGCGTAATCGCTCTGGACGCGATGGGGTCCGACAAGGCGCCGAAGCCGGAGATTGAAGGCGCGTTGCAGGCGGCGCGTCATCACGGCGTCCGCGTGCTTCTGGTCGGACCGGAACCGCGGTTGCGGGCCGAGTTGGCGCGCTATCCCGGGGCGCGGCGCTTGCCGATTGACGTGGTTCACGCCAGCGAAGTCATCACCATGGACGACAAAGTGGAGGCGATCCGCGCCAAGCGCGATTCGTCGATCCGCGTCGGACTGCGGCTGGTGCGCGAGGGGCGCGCCGCGGGCTTCGTGACGGCGGGCAACACGGGCGCCGCCATGGCCACGGCCAAAGTGGTGCTGGGTGCGCTGCCGGGTGTGGACCGTCCAGCGCTGGCGGCGGCGTTCCCTACGGTCCTGAACACGGCGGCGGTTCTGCTCGACGTCGGCGCGAACGTGGATTGCACGGCCAATAATCTGGAGCAGTTCGCGGTGATGGGCGATATTTACTGCCGCTCGATTTTCGGTATGAAGCATCCGCGGGTCGGGCTGCTTTCGATCGGAGAAGAAGAAGGCAAAGGCAACGAGTTAACGCGCGAGGCGTTTCAACTGCTGAAGCGGCTTCCGATCAACTTTATTGGCAATGTGGAAGGCCGCGATTTATACAACGGCCATGTGGATGTGATCGTGGCCGACGGATTTGTCGGCAACGTTGCGTTGAAGACTTCGGAAGGCGTGGCCAGGCTGGTGCGTACCGTGCTGAAAGAAACCTTGAAGTCAACGATTACGCGGCAGGTGGGCGCGTATCTTTCGCGCAACGCGTTTTCCGATTTCAAGAAGCGGCTGGATCACACCGAATATGGCGGCGCGCCGCTACTGGGCATAAAAGGCGTATGCATCATCACCCACGGATCGTCGAATACGAATGCCATCAAGAACGCGGTGCGCGTGGCGGCCGAGTTCGCCGAGGGCAAAGTGAACGAAACCATCGAGCGTGAATTAGCGCAACTGAGCGTGGCTGTCACGACGTGAGCTTTTCATAGCTATCGTAGACTGGCTTGGGATCGTTCAGGAAATCTCCGACTGAGTCTCGAAACTCCACACCCTTGTCATCCCGAACGAAGTGAGGGATCTGCAGTTCGCCGGAGTTGAAAAGAGCTGACGGTTGGGAGGGGCTCAAACCGAGACACCACCCTGCGAGCAAATTTATCGCCCCTACATGGGCCTTGCTTCTCGGATTCGTTTAACACCCGTGGTGCAAGTACGATTTGTATCAGGGTATGCCTTTAGGCATACCGTAAGTGCCGCATTATGAATGCGCCTTTAGGCGCCGGTTCTTGGCGTTGGAGTTTCACCACAGACTGCTAAAGCTATGCTTTGAGCAGGAATCCTCACCCATGGCGAATCTCGATTGGTCGCAATGTCCGGCGGTGGAGAGCGTTCCCGGCAAAGTGAGCGGCGCGTGGGTGTTGAAGGGCACGCGGATGCCGGTGTCCGCCATCTTCGAAAACCTCGAGGCGGGCGCCAGCCTCGACGACATCATGGAGTGGTATGACGGCCTCAATCGCGAACAGGTCAAAGCCGTCATCGAGTTTGCCGTCCGCAGTCTCGATAAAGCGCCCGCCTTCGCCCCGTAGGTTCGCAGTCGAAGTTTCGCACGCGGTTCTGAGCGTAATCGCCTGTTTACATCAGTTACTTCGGAGTATCCCATTACTCGGGCTGCGAGGAAGCGATACTAGTCAATCTCTTTTCGCGCTGCCTTCTTCGGCGACTTGACACCGAGGCTCGCGAACGTCATGATTTGCGGCAACTTGTGCCCCCGGCCAAGGGAGGGTGTGTCGCGCATGCGAGTCGGGTCTGACGCGACGCTCCAGAGGACTAGCCATGGTTGACATTGCCGCAATTGAAAAGTTGAGAGTCACTATGCGCGGGGCAGTCCTTTGCCCTGGCCAAGACGGTTACAACGCTGCGCGCACCATTCCGAACGCGATGATTGATCGGCGACCAGCCGTCATCGCACGCTGTACAGGTGCCGCTGATGTTATAGCCTGCGTGCGCTTTGCACGTGACCATGACATTGTTGTTGCGGTTCGCGGTGGAGGTCACAGCGTAGCTGGAAAATCGGTTTGTGACGGTGGCATCATGATCGACCTTTCCACGATGAAAGGCATCCGCGTCGACCCCGCACGGCGAACGGTCCGTGCTGAAACGGGCTTGACGTTGGGTGAGTTCGACCGCGAGACGCAGGCTTTCGG
>CZKY01000133.1_pt1 | contig 19103 bp, 20 predicted proteins | sample 2454881 | NCBI WGS metagenome assembly CZKY01 (sample SAMEA3539301, study PRJEB10725) | soil metagenome | biome: tundra; feature: field; material: soil | place: USA | collected 2010-05 | depth 0.15 m | reverse complement strand
AACTGTAAACTATCTCCCCGGTCTGTTTTGTAAAGTATGTGCCCGGTCTGTACCAGGAGTTATGGTATCGCTAAAGCGATACCCTGATACAAACCGGCGTTTTTCCGCAGCCTGTTAGGCTGCTCGGGTGTCATTCAGGTTTTCAAGGAGCGCTGATAATGGCTTCTGTGCGGCATCGAAGTCCGTCTCTGGAGACAGACACACTGCCGCCTTCGCCGATCAGATCTTATTTTCGCGCATGGCGAGAGGGATGTCTGTGAGGGTGGTCACTGGGTGGATGTGATGAAAAATCGGTGGCGGGACGAGCGAATCGTTGGAAATCGGTGTGCCGATGCCCACCTGTTATCCTATGGGCGTTTCACCGGTTACCTAACGGGAAGCCAAGTCAGACTCCAGTGGGATCTTCCGCTTTGGGTCCTGTCTCTGAGGAAAATCATGGCCGCACTGATTGATGCCATCGACGTAAAGCGCAAAATGTTTTTCGAGTTTGAAAACACGCCATTCGTGTGCCTAGAAGCGGAGGTCTCGACCCCTACAGCCCGGGGCGGCCAGACCTTGGTCCGCCTGAAGATGCGCAACCTTCTCACCCGCGCGGTGTTTGACAAGACATTCAAGGCCAGTGACAGATTCAAGGAGCCGGACCTCCAGACGGTCCCGGCATCCTATCTTTATAGGGACGGAAGTGGTTTCTACTTCATGGACCAGGAGAGCTTCGAGACCCTCACCCTTTCCGGCGACATGATGGGGGACGCTGTGGACCTTATCGTGGAAGGGGTCATCATCCAGTTGCATAAGTACAACGGCAACCCCATCGGGTTGCAGCTACCAGCCCAGGTGGAGTTGAATGTCACTTACACCGAACCCGGTGTCCGCGGCGATACCTCCAGCGGCAGCGTGACCAAGCTGGCGAAGCTTGAGACCGGCATCGAGATTCGCGTTCCCCTCTTTATTAAAGAAGGGGAAACCGTCAAGGTATCCACAGAGACGCGGGAGTTCGCAGGGCGGGCCTGATTCCGCGCTAATTGCGCATGGATCGGAATGCCAGCCTGACGGTTTTCCCCGTGCCGCCACTGGACTTTGATGGGCGGCGGGTGGGAGGTGTCTAATAAGATGAAGATCCGACCTTCGTCCGAGTAATGCGGAGTCGAGCGGTGTCGGCGGTTCGGGAGGCCACTTCTCGAAAAGCGCGAGAAGTGGCGCACCCCCGGTTGTTTCGGGCAACGCTCAAGAAGAGAAACCGCGTTATACTCCCCGTTAAGGTGTCCCAACCTGAGGGAGATCATGAACGCTAGGCAACCTAAGCCGCCCTCGTTCGGAATCGGAAAACTCCTGTTTGCAGTTGTCTTGGGAGTCGTCTTTTTTTTCCTTTTCCAAAGCATGGTGCGGCACCTCACCGGGCACCCACACCGCAACACCGGAAGCCACCCATACTGATTCGCTCGGGTCATCTTTATCTTTTTGCGAACAACTACCGCCCGAGAAAACGTGTCGGCGGTTCGGGAGGCCACTTCTCGAAAGGCACGAGAAGTGGCGCACCCCCGGGCGAGAGCTCGGTATTTCGCTAGTTGATTAAGACCCAATCGCCAGCAGCGCCCGCCTTAGCCGCCCATGCCGCTGCGTTAGATGCAGGTAGAGCATTTCATCCGGTTTGGCTTTGGCGCGGATGATTCGGACGAGGTCTTGCTTTTCTTCGCGCGTCCACGCACGCACACCCGGAACGTCGGCCAGGACGAGCGCAAAATTCTCGAAGGCTGCCTTCTCGAGTGGAGTCCACGAAGACGTGCTTACTCCTAACGTTCGCTCCAGCGCGCGCCTCGAATGCTCGCGCATGAGGACGGCATCTCCGCCAAAATCGCGCGCCATCCGCCGGTTGACTCGCAATCCGATGTTGCGCGTTGAAAATCTGTCCCACGCCCCTACTTCACTTCCCGGCAGCTCGTAGAAGACGTGCCCCGCCGCCAGCCGCTTCAGCGTGCGCGCGGGTGTCCGGTATTTTGGATCGGCCGCGATTTTTCGCTCTTCGCCTTCCGCTAATCTTTGCAGCTCCGCGCGTCCCGGCCTGAAACCCAGCTTTCTGTAAAACCAGAACGCGCCCGATTCGATCGCTTCATCGTTGTCATGACCCAGTTGATACGGATAAACCGAGACACACGTCGTTCCCATCAGGTGGCAGAGGCAGCGCAGCACTTGGGCGTAGATCCATCCCGCTTCGCCGCCGCGAAAAGTGTAAAAGGTGTTGAAGCCGACTTCCATCCACTCGCAAAGTCCGATGGCTTCGATGTAGTTGATGGGCACGCCATTCTTCAGCGTCAATCCCGCGACATAGGCGCGCAGCGGCAGACGGCGATCTGGCGGCAAGTTCCAGAGATAGATTGTCGCTCCACGGCCCACATCCGCCCGCACCACCGAGCGCGGATCGCCCAGCGTCGTGCCGTAAAGTTCGCGGTAGCGCACCAGCATGACCTCGCGGATCAAGTCCATGATCCGCTCGCCCTGCTTGCGCGAAAGCCTCGTCAGTTGCGGTGGACGCCGTGCCAACTCGCCGGCCAGCGACACCTGGCTCCGGCTGATGAGCGGTTCGCTGTGGTAAAAAACGCTGCGAACCGGCTTCCAGTTTCGGGTTCGCGTGATGACGGAGTTCTCGAGATTCCAACGCAAGGGCACACGCAGCGATTCATAGAGCTCAGCTTTTTGTTGAGCCGGCAGCGGCAACTTCTCAAATCTATCAATCAGCCACGCCATCTCGTGTGGCGACGGGGCTCTGCCCCGTTCCGGCGGGGCGGAGCCCCGCCACCACACAACCTTGGCATTCTTCTTGCCGCCAGCCGCCTCAATCCATCGGCGCCACGGCGTGTCGGCCTCTACGTACGCATCGTCCGCGAGCAAGGGGATGAAGCGCGGGCCGGTGTTGCCTAACTCTCGTCCGGGTTCGTAGTTTTCCCAGGCGATTTCGACTTTGCCGGGCATGCGCTTGATGAGCCAGCTCGCAACATCGAAGCTGAGCGTGTCTTCCATCTGCGTGCCGGCAATACCGGAGACTTCGATGGGCTCGAAGTCGTCCGTGTCGGCGCCGGCTTTGCGTAATGCTTCCACTTTTCTGTGGAAACTATTCAGAATGCGCCCGGTGACGCGCACCACGGCTGGGCCTTGAGGAAAGGCGCGCAGGAAAAGTAGCGCTTCGTGGAAGCGGATCAGCGACGCGGGATCGGGGAAGCGCTTGGCGTCGAGACGATTCAGTTGCTTCACTATGCTCGCGGCTTCGTTGCGGCCGAAGCTGTAGCGGCTGGCTTCGAGTTGGGTGAGTTGGCGGTCGAGAGCGGTCGGGGCCATGGCTGATTCCCTAAGAGTACCTCAGGTGAGCTTCGGCGCACGCTACCCACTCATTCGCAAAGAACGCGAATGAGTGGGGCACCCGGCGCTTACCGCCCATGCTATAATTCCCATTCGCCTGAACGTTTGTATGTCGAGGCTGATCCTGTGATTTCCTCCGCGGGCGGATTCATAATTCCGAGAATCAGCGCCATTCAAGGTTTCTAGAGACGAGGTACAGCTATGTCCGGCCATTCGAAATGGGCAACCATCAAGCACAAGAAGGGCGCGCTCGACGCTAAGCGCGGGAAGATCTTCACCCGTCTCATCAAGGAAATCGCGATGGCGGCCAAGTCGGGCGGCGATCCCGACATGAACCCGCGCCTGCGGACGGCGATCCTGGCGGCGAAGTCCGAGAACATGCCTGCCGACAATATCAAGCGCGCCATCCAGCGCGGCACCGGAGAATTGCCGGGCTTGACTTACGAAGAATTTATTCTGGAGGGCTACGGCCCGGGCGGCGTGGCTTTACTGGCGGAAATTTCTACCGACAACCGCAATCGCACGGTGAGCGAAATCCGGCACGTGTTCCAAAAGAACAACGGCAACATGGCCGCAGCGGGCGCCGTCGCGTATATGTTCCACAAGAAGGGCGACATCATCGTTCCGAAGTCGGCGGCCAAAGTGGACGATCTCATGAATATCATCATCGAAGCGGGCGGCGAGGACGAGCCAATTGACGATGGCGAGAATTGGGAAATTCTGACGGCACCATCCGCCTACGAAGGCATGGTGGAGGCGTTGAAGAAGGCCGGCATTACGCCTGTTTCCTCAAGCGTGGGCATGATTCCGCAGACCTTCATCAAACTGGAAGGGCAGCAGGCGACGCAGATGATCCGCCTGATGGAAGCGCTCGAAGATTGCGACGATGTGCAGAACGTGCATGCCAACTTCGATATCGACCAGAAGCTTCTGGAAGAGGTTGCGGGCTGAAGTGATCGGGTCATCGGGTGATCGGGCCATCGGGTCATCTGAAGTGCGCACTGCTCTGCCGTTGAATTTAGATCACCCGATCATTCCCGGTCTGACACCTGCCCAACCGTCGGCACTGCTGCCGAACTTTTCAACACCCCAGTGGAAAAGTTTGTGGAAAAGCGGGAACTTACTCTTGTAACCTTCTGTTAACGAATCGCTTTCAACATTCTGCACAGCATCGGGTGCTAGGCGCATCGGGCGGATTCGATTTTTCGATACTCCGTGAAGACACGTCTCGACAAATTGCTCGTGGATCGAGGGCTGACGCCGTCGCGCGCGCGCGCGCAGGCCCTCATTCTGGCTGGAAAAGTTCTCGTCAACGAGCAGAAGATCGAGAAGGCGGGGGCATCGATTGACTCCGGCTCCGCCTTGCGCCTGCTGGGCGAGGATCTCCGCTACGTCAGCCGTGGCGGGCTCAAGTTGGAGAAGGCTCTCGAGCACTGGCGAATCGATCTCCGCGGCAAAGTCTGTCTCGACGTCGGCGCTTCCACCGGAGGCTTCAGCGACTGCATGCTGCAGCACGGCGCCGTGAAGGTGATTGCCGTCGATACCGGTTATGGTCAGATGGATTTCGGCTTGCGTAACGATCCTCGTATTCGGCTTCTGGAGAAAACTAACGCCCGCTATCTCGAGTCCGGCGACGTTGGCGAGCCGATTGACTTCATTGCCATGGATGTCTCCTTCATCTCTGCCACCCTGGTGCTGCCGGCCGTCATTCGCGCCGCTTCGTCTTGCGCGAGCCCGACTCGCGAGTTCGTTCGCCAGGTTGTGGTGCTGGTGAAACCGCAGTTCGAAGCGGGCAGGGAACTGGTGGGTAAAGGCGGAATCGTGCGCGACGAATCGGCCCAGCGAGCGGCCGTGGCCAGGGTAGAAGCGGCGCTCGCAGACCTCGGATGCGTGCGCGCAGAATGGATCGAGTCTCCCATCCTCGGCGGCGAAGGCAATCGCGAATTCCTGCTCCACGCGGAGTTTTCGCCGCCTGCTATCGAGTGATTCTGTACAATCGGAAGTCCGACGTCAGAATAGATATTAGAAGAGAAGCCAGAAGAGATGCCCGAGTCTCCCCAAAGCTCAACCCGCCAGAAAACCGTTGCCATCATTTCGAAGCCGGACCGTCCCGAGCTGTCCAAAGCACTGCCGGCGCTCGAAAAATGGCTGCAGCAGCGCAACTACGCGGTGGTGGTCGACCAGGAGAGCGCAGCCTATTTCTCTGCGACCGACGTGATGCCGCGGAGCGAGTTGGCCGCGCGCTCGCCGGACCTGGCGCTGGTGCTCGGCGGCGACGGCACTCTGCTTTCGGCGGCGCGCGCGGTTGCGAAAGTCGGAACGCCGATCCTCGGCGTCAACCTCGGCACGCTCGGATTCATGACCGAAGTCCCACTGGCCGATCTATATCCCGCCTTGGACGCGATCGAGAAAGGGCACTACATCGTCGACAGCCGCTCCATGCTGAGTTGCTCGCTGGTCCGGGGCGGCGAGATTGTCGCCACGCACGCCGCTCTGAACGAACTGGTCGTGAGCAAGAGCGCCATCGCGCGCTTGAATTACTTCGAGCTTTTCGTGGACTCGGAGTTCGTTTCCAGTTACAGAGCCGATGGTCTGATCATCGCGACGCCGACAGGTTCCACCGCTTATTCTCTGGGAGCGGGCGGGCCGATCCTCAAACCGGATGTGGATGCCTTCGTCATCACGCCCGTCTCGCCGCACGGATTGACGCACCGGCCGGTGGTAGTGCGCGATACGGTCGAGATCGAAATCAAGGTCAAGACCGGGGATGAAGAAGGGTACCTGAGTCTCGATGGACAAGTCGGCATGCCCATGCGAGACGGCGATATCGTGCGCTGCGTTAAGGCGGAACATCCAGCCAGGCTGTTGCGTTTTCAGAAAACATTTTTCGAAGTGCTCGCCACCAAGCTCAAGTGGGGAGAACGCTGAAGTCAGGGTTCTTACGTAGAGACGCGGCAAGCCGCGTCTCTACCGCCTCGAACCGGAAGACTCACGGGGAGGAAAAATGAAACGGTGTTCCCTCAAAACCTGGGTCGGCGGCAAAGTGACTTACGACGCCGACGCCGCCAGCCGGTGAATGTTGTGAGCGAAAACCATCCAGGCCTCGTCGAGCATACCTTCGACACCGGCGAAGTTCGATTGCACTATGTCGAAGGCCCTGCCCATGGGCCGCCGCTCGTACTGCTGCATGGACTCGGCCGGCGCTGGCAAGTATTTCTGCCGGTGATTCCTGCGCTAAGCCTGCGCTGGCATATCTTCGCGCCCGACCTTCGCGGCCACGGCAAGTCCTCCCGCGCGGCTCGCGGATACCAGGGTCCGCAGTATGCTGAAGACATCGCTCGCCTTCTTCGCGAGCGCGTTTCCGCTCCCGCCGTTCTCTTCGGACATTCGCTCGGCGGCATGCTGGGCATGTGGGTCGCTTCTCATCATCCGGAGTTAGTGCGCGCTTTGATTCTCGGCGACAACATGATCGTCGCCCGGCATCTTCACAACCCGATGTACACGGCGCTGTTCTCGGGGCTGCGCGATCTGGCGCACACGGGCGGCTCCGTCGAGCAGATTGCGGACGGCATCGGCAGAATTCTGCTGCCGATTCCGGGCACCGATGAGTCCGTTACGATCCGCGAACTTCCCGGCAATGATGAGGCCTACCTGCTCTCCTGGGCGCGCTGCGTGCAGCAGGCCGACCCTGACACCTACGACATGACGCTCGACGGGTCGTCGCTCGAAGGCTGGGACGGCGAGACGGTGTTGCGCGGAATCGCTTGCCCAACGCTGCTTCTGCAAGCCAGCCAGGAATTGGGCGGCCTGATGTCGGACGCGGATGTTGCGCTGGCCACACGCTTGTTGCGCCATCATACGCATGTGAAGTTCCGCAACCTGGGACACGCGCTGTTCATCCAGCAACCCGAGCCGGTGTTGCGGGCAGTGACGAACTTCTTGGAGTCGCTGTAGCGGCGGGTTTATTACCGTGCGACCGCCAGCGTCAGAAGTCCCTGAATCTTTCCCCAATCGTCGGTTTCGCGGTTGAACTCGACGTCACTTCGCTGGTCAGAAAATCGTGGGTCCCGCAACAGAAGTTTGCGGATTGCAAATTGCGCCCGTCCGCTGGAATAGAGAGTTTTATCGAAGATCACCCCGTACAGCACGTAATAGTGCGACTTCCACTCGATGAGCGGAGCGTGTTGATCCAGCAGGGCGCTGATCATGAGGCCAGAGCTAATTGAGGTTTGCGGGACATACTCCGCGCTGACCATGACGTGCCGGCCGTCGCTTAAGATATGCTTCCCCTGCAACTTGCCACTGAGTTCCTTCAAGGACGGCGAATTTGAGAGCAAGGCATCTTCGAGGGCAGATTCCTTTCCGCAGCACACGGCTTTGTCGTCGACGATTGTCTCCAGCGCCGTTGCAAGCACAGCGGATGCGTTAGGCGACGGCGCCGTTAGCGACGGCAGGTTGGTGATGCGGACCTCTTGATTGGGGTACACATACGACGTCTCTTCCTGCGCAAAGGCTGGCACTGTGGCTATGCAAACCAACACCAAACACGCGACGAGAGTCTTCGCCGTTAAGAATGAGCGAGTCTTCCGGGATGAGCGGGATGAGCGCAGTCTTTTCAAGGTCGCCTCCACAAAAAGCAGCCATGCCTATTGTGAACTGAAACGCCGACAAAGGGCTGTGCCTAAAGTAACGACTCTTCCATCCGCATCTGATCCTGCAAGCTCTCTCGTCGCCGTATGACTCGTGCCTTCGCGCCGTCCACTAGCACTTCCGCCGCCCGGCCGCGCGTGTTGTAGTTCGATCCGAGCACTGAACCGTACGCGCCCACGTCCAGAATCGCCAGCAGATCCCCCTCGTTGACCAGTGGAAGTCTTCTGTCACGCGCAAAAAAGTCGCCCGTCTCGCAGATGGGGCCGACTACATCGGTAATCTCCGTTTCGCGCGACTGGCGGCTCACCGGAACAATCTCGTGGTACGCGCCGTACAGCGAAGGACGCAGCAGATCGTTCATCGCCGCATCGACAATTAGAAAGCGCTTGCGATAGTTCATTTTCCGGTAGAGGACGCGTGTCAGCAACACGCCTGCCGGCCCCACGATAGAACGTCCCGGTTCGAGCAGTAGGTGCAGCTTCAAGCCGCGCAACGGTGCGAGCACTGCCCGAGCGTACGCCGCAATCTGTTTCTCAAAATTCCCCTGCGCTCCTTCGTACGAAATTCCCAAGCCCCCGCCGGCATCGATATAGCGAATGTCGTGCCCCTGTTCGCGCAGGGCGCGGACCAGGTCGGCCACGCGCTCGAGCGCCTCTTGAAATGTACCGACATCGGTAATCTGCGATCCGATGTGGACACTCACTCCGGCCACTTTCAGATAGGGTTGCTTCGCGGCCTGCGCGTAGAGCGTCCGCGCCTCGGGAATCGGCACGCCGAACTTGTGCTGATGCAGTCCGGTCGAAATATAAGGGTGAGTTTTCGCCGAGACGTCGGGATTGACTCGCAGCGCTACCGCCGCGCGTTTCTTCAATCGTGTCGCGGTTGCGGAAAGCAAGTTCAACTCCGAAGCGCTTTCAATGTTGAATAGCAATATCCCCGAGCGGATGGCGAGTTCCATCTCCGCCGCGGTCTTGCCCACGCCGGAGAACACAACCTTGGGCTTGCTCGTTGCCTTCCGGCTTACGCGCAGAACGCGTTGCAGTTCTCCGCCAGAAACCACGTCGAAGCCGGCCCCCTCGCCCGCCACCAGTCGCAGAATCGCCAGGGTCGAGTTGGCTTTGACCGAATAGCAGAGCGTGTGAGGAATGGAATGAAAAGCGTGAAGGAAGGCGTTTACTCGCGCGCGGATCATTGCCGCGGAATACACGTACAGCGGAGTTCCGTGGCGCGCGGCAAGGTTTTCAAGTGCCACGGCCTCGCAGTAGAGTTCCGTGGCGCGCGCTCCCGCACTCGCGCCATGATACCCAAACGCGGGTAGGCGTAACGCTTGCGATTCGCGCGCGTACTTCACTTGCGTTTGCCCGAGCCATCTTTCACTTTGATGGCGACCACCGTCTGATCGTCGAACGCATCCACACCAGCCGCGTGCTCGGTAACTGCCTTGAAGATCTCGTTCACCACGCAGTTTGCCGATTTGGTCACGCAGCCGGCGATGATCGCTTCCACACGTTCCGGCCCAAAAGATTGACCGTGCCGGTTGCGTGCGTCAAGAATGCCGTCGCTGTAGAACACGAAGAGATCGCCCGGCTTGGCTTTGAAACTGAATTCGTCGTAGTCCGCTTCGTCGAACAGTCCGAGCGGCAGACCGGTCGCTTCGATGACCTCAATCTTGCCGTCATGCCAATAGATGGGCCGCGGCAAGCCGGAATTCGCGACCAGCAGCGTCCGCCGCTCGTCGTCCCACACCGCGTAGATGATCGACACAAACTGCGCGGCAATCCGGCGTTCCGCCAGCGACAGATTCACCGCCGCAAGCATCTCCGCCGGGCTCGGTTCAATCGGCGCATGGGAACGCAGAATGCCGCTGACCAGCGCGGCATAAATGGCAGCCGGCGCGCCTTTGCCGCTTACGTCGCCAATCGCGATCCCGAGACGCGACAACGAATAAGGAACGAAGTCGTAGAGATCGCCGCCGATGGCGCGGGCTGGAACAAACTTCGCTTCGACTTCGAGGTTCTGCATCTTCGGAAGCGAAGGCGGCAACAACCGAAACTGCAGTTCGCGCGCCAGCGCCAGATCGCGCTCCAGGCGCTGCTCTTGCCGGGCAATCTGCTCGTAGAGGCGCGCGTTTTCAATGGCGATCGCCAGCTGCGCCGCCAGCGTGGTCAGCGTCCGCTTGTGATCTTCGGTGAAATAGCCGCGGCGTGTGTGCTCCAGATCGAGCACTCCGATTACTTTCTCCTGGTAGATCAGCGGAACCGCCAGTTCCGAGCGCGTCTCCGGATTCACCGCGATGTAGCGATCACTCTTGGCAACGTCAGGCACCAAGACCGCTTCCTTGGCCTGCGCGGCATACCCCACCACTCCGCGGCCCAGCGGGATGTCGTGCTTCAGATGCAGTCTTTCCTCGAAGCGCTGCGAGAACCGGTGCTGCAGTTTTTCTCCCGTCTCATCCACCAGAAGAATGCTGAATATCTGGTACTCGATCAGCCGGTTGAGCAGTTCGGCGATGCGCTTGAGTAGTTGATCCAAGTTCAGAATCGACGTGAGTTCGCGCGCAATCTCGTTCAGCAGAAGCAGCGTGCGGGCTTGGCGCGTTATGCGCGTGTGCAGCCGCGCGTTCTCGATGCCCACCGCCATACGCGACCCAATCAGTGTCAGCAGGCGTTTGTGCTCTTCGGTGAAGTAACCCTTTTCGCGTGCCTCAATGTCGATCACGCCAATCAGCCGGTTCTTGACGATCAGCGGGATCGCCAGTTCCGAGCGAACGTTGGGGAGGGCTTCGATGTAGAAATCTTCCTGCGTCGCATCGGCGACCAGCACTGCCTGTCGTGTCTGCGCGGCGCGTCCGGTAACTCCCTGGCCCACTTTCACGCGCACGCGGTCGGCGACTTCCGGCGGATATCCTACATGAAAGCGGACGTACAATTCCTGGCGCTGCTCGTTGAGCAACAGGATGGCGAAAATTTCGTAGTCAATGACCTTGCGTACCAGTTCCGCCACGCGCCGCAGCGTGGTTTCCAGGTCGAGCGTGGTGTTCACCACGTCGGCCACTTCCAGCAGGAGGGGGTCCACCTCGGAAGCGCGTTCAGTTTTCGAGGCGGTGGTTTTCACAAAGCCATCATAGCAGCCGATTAATTTGTGATTGGTAATTTGTAATTGGTAATTTAAAAATCGAAAACGGAGGTCTTCAAAAATTACCAATTACAACTTTTCCAGCACGCAGATATCCGGAAGATTGCGGTAGCGTTCGGCATAGTCCAGGCCGTAGCCGACCACGTAGACATCGGGAATCGTGAAGCCGATGTATTGCACCTCGATCGGCTGCTTGCGGCGTGAAGGCTTGTCCAGCAAGGCCGCAATGCGCAGCGACCTTGGTTGATGCGCCTGCACCACCTTCAAAATGTAGTTCAGCGTCAGCCCGGTATCGAGGATGTCTTCGACCAGAATTACGTTGCGGTCCGCCAGCGACTGATCCATGTCTTTGGTCAAACGGACTTCGCCCAGCGAATCCCACGCCGCGTGGCCCGCCGGGTCTTCCTTGGCGATGGGGCGGTTGCCGTAACTTGAAACCCCGATAAAGTCGAAGGTGGCGTCGAGCGGAACCTGACGCGCAAGATCGCTCAAAAAAATGGCCGCGCCTTTGAGAACGCCGACGAAGATAATCGATTGACCGCGAAAATCGCACGCAATCTCTTCTCCCATCTCGGCGACCCGCTTGGCAATGGTTTCGCGTGACAGCAACACTTTGAGGTCGGGCATTGAGCACCATCTTATACACGAGTTTGGGTGCAACCGGAATGGCTTAAATCAAACCGGTATTTTCGCGGGCCGCGCTCGCACGTTGCGCGCTTTTCCCCAGGTCACTAAAATGCTACTTCGCTGTATGAACGGCAATTCGAACCACAGTCCGCGTGCTCGCAGCCAGAAGCTAGCGGCTTTTTACCTCAGGAGGGTTTCGTGAATCTTCAAGGAATCCAACTCACGTGGCTTGGCCACTCCACCTTCCGCATCCAAACGCCGGAAGGGAAGACCCTCTACGTCGATCCGTGGATTGCCGGCAATCCCAAGTGCCCGGAGAGTGAAAAGAACGTCAAGAAAGCCGACGCGCTGATCTGCACTCACGGGCATGGCGATCACATCGGTGACGCGGTCGACGTGGGCAAGAAGCTCAATCCGATCGCGGTTGGCATCTACGAGCTCTGCTTGTGGCTGCAGAAGAAAGGCGTCAAGCAGATCGCGCCGATGAACAAGGGCGGCACGCAAACCGTCGCGGGTGTGAAGATCACCATGGTTCACGCGGTGCATTCCTGCGGAATTCAGGATGGCGACCAGATCGTCTACGGCGGCGAGGCCTGCGGCTACGTGCTTGAGTTCTCGAACGGAGTCAAGCTGTACCACGCGGGCGATACCAACGTCTTCAGTGACATGGCCATCATCCGCGACCTCTACGCGCCGAAGATTGCCATGCTGCCCATCGGCGACCTTTTCACCATGTCGCCGCGCGAAGCCGCCTATGCCTGCAAACTGCTGCAGCCGGAAACCGTCATTCCCATGCACTTCGGCACGTTTCCGCAGCTGACGGGAACGCCCGGCGAGTTGCAGAAACTGGTGCCGAACGTGGAAGTCTTGGAACTGAAGCCGGGAAAGACGATTTCGTAACCGACAATTTCTTAAACAATTATGATCACGTAGGCCGCGGCGAATCGCCGCCGCCTTGGACCGCAAGGAGCAACATGAGCGATCAACCCGCAACCCCTGACTGGCGCATGGGCGGAATTACAGTTCCTGAAGTCGAAGACTACCTGTACGCAATGCTGCCGCCGCGCGACGAAGTTCTCGCTGAGATGGAGGATGACGCCACCAAGAACGACTATGCCATCGTCGGTCCCGTCGTCGCTCGCGTGCTTTATCAACTGGCCATGATCAGTGGCGCGAAGAAGATCTTCGAAATGGGCTCAGCCATCGGCTATTCCACCATCTGGTGGGCGCGCGCGGTGGGCGAAGGCGGACGCGTCATCTACACCGACGGCGACCCCAAGCGCGCCGAAAAGGCCCGCCGCTACTTCGATCGTGCCGGCGTCAGCCAGCGCATCACGGTTCGCGTGGGCGATGCGCTCGAAATTCTCTCGGAGCAGAAGGAACTCTACGACATCATCTTCAACGACGTCGATAAGACCGACTACCCGCGCGTCTTTCGTTTAGCGCTCCCGCGCCTGAAAAGCGGCGGCCTTTTTATCACCGACAACGTTCTCTGGAGCGGCAAACTCCGCCAACCCAACCCCGACGCGCAAGCCAAGGCCATCCTCGAATTCAACAAACTGATCTGCGAGTCGCAAGATCTGTTTACGACCATCTTGCCCATCCGCGATGGCGTTTCGGTTTGCGTGAAGAAGTAGGAAATCGGGCGCTCCGCGCTGGCAGCGCACGGTGCTAGAATTGTGCGTTTCCATCCCACGCAATGAAGACTCCCACACTCTCGGCCGTCGAACAGATTCCAGACACTCTGCCCCGCAGCCAAGCCCAGTCGCGGCCGGAATCCTCGGCTGATGTTCTGGTCGTGGGCGCTGGCCCCACCGGCATGGCCTGCGCCATCGAGGCCCAGAAGGCCGGCTTCAAAGCGCTCATCATCGACAAGGGATGCCTCGTTAATTCTATCTATCACTATCCGAACAACATGGTGTTTTTCACCACGCCGGAGTTGCTCGAGATTGGCGACGTTCCTTTCACCACCGCCTCAGCGAAGCCCAACCGGCTCGAAGCCCTCGAATATTACCGCCGCGTCGCCGAGCACTATCACTTGCACATCCGCCAGTACGAATGGGTGAAGACCATCACGGGCGAGGACCGTAACTTTCGCGTCACCACAACCAACCGGCACAGCTTCATCCACGACTACCGTGCGCGCAAAATCGTGGTCGCCACCGGCTACTACGATCTCGCCAACCAACTCGAAATCCCCGGCGAAGACCTGGACAAAGTTTTTCATTACTACCGGGAGCCGCATCCTTATTTCGATACTGATGTCGTTGTGATTGGGGGCAAGAATTCGGCGGCTGAGGCGGCTTTGGATTTGTGGCGGCACGGGGCGCGGGTCACGCTCGTGCATCGCGGATCGGAGATGCACCACCATGTCAAGTATTGGGTGCGTCCTGACATCGAGAACCGCATCAAGGCTGGCGAAATCACCGCGCACTTCAACAGTACCGTGCAGGAGATCGGCGCTGACTACGTTGTGCTGCAAACTCGGTCTGGTCCGCATCGTTTGAAAAACGATTTTGTGTTTGCTCTCACCGGGTACCATCCCGACTACGATTTTCTCCGCAGCGTGGGCATCGAGCTTTCCTCCGAACAGATGCGTCCCGTCTGCGATCCCGAGAACCTGGAATCTAACGTTCCGGGAATCTACGTCGCCGGTGTGATTGTCGCCGGATCGAGGACGAACGAAATCTTTATTGAGAATGGGCGCTTCCACGGCAAACTGATCGCCGCTCACCTCAGCGAGACGCTCGGCGGCGGCAACCCAAATTTTCCTCTTGACGCGACTTAACGTGTAACCGTATAGTTACGCATTATCCCTTATGCGGAACCGTTCGGTTACATATTTGCCCGAGGTCACCTTCCACGCGCTGGCCGATCCCACCCGGCTCGCCGTGCTCGAGCTTTTGCGCGGCGAACCCCGGTCCGTCGGGCAAATCGCCGGCGCTTTTCCAATTTCCCGTCCCGCGATTTCCAAGCACCTGCGGCAGTTGCGCCAGGCGCAGCTGGTGCTGGAATCGCGCCGCGGACGCCACCGCTTTTATCGGCTCAACGTCGGGCCGCTTGAAGCGGTGGATTTGTGGCTGGAACGATACCGAATGTTCTGGGCTGCAAATCTGAGCAATTTGAAATGGTTTGTCGAACAGGAACACGCCCGCGAAATGGGCAAGGTCTCAGGTAAGGTCCCGAGTAAAGCACCAAGCAAGCACAAATAAATCTACGGAGGAGTCTTATGAAGCAATTTCGCAAGCTAACCTGCAACATCGCCACCATCGCCGCAACCTTGATCGTTGTCCTCTCCGCCAGCTTGCTTGTGGCCGAGTCGGATGGACACAAGTCGTTCGACCTACTCAAGGGCTTGGAAGGGAACTGGGCGCCGGCGAAGAACTCTGAGGGCCACCTTCAAATCACCTTCCGCATTACCGCCGGCGGCTCCGCGCTTATGAGCGAGATTCACGGTCATGGTCCGGAAAACATGATCACTATGTTTCACATGGATGGCGACCGCCTTTTGATGACCCACTACTGCGGAGCCGGCAACCAGCCGCGCATGAAGGTCATTGCGTCCGACGCGAAATCGGTCAGCTTCGAATTCTTCGACGGCACCAACATCGGCCCCGGCGACGGGCACATGCAGCGCGTGACCTTCACCCAACCTGACGCCGATCACCACGTCGAAGAATGGGTCTTTCTCGATCATGGCAAAGAAATGAAGGAAGTGTTCTCGCTCGAGCGGGTGAAGTAGCCAAACCATCACTAGCTCAATGGAGACGCCCATGCCGAAAGCCATTGTTATGCCCGACCTAGATGCCATCATCGCTGAGATCGACATTTCCGCGTCGCCTGGCCGTGTCTTTGAGGCGCTGACCGATCCCAGCCAACTCATGCGCTGGTTTACCGACGCTAGTTGCCCGGTTAAATCCTGGCAGATGGACGCGCGGCTCGGTGGCAGCTACAGCTACGCCACCGAGAAGAGCAACATCGTGGTCAACGGGGTCAGCGAATTCAAATGTCGCGGCGAGATCATTGAGATCCGATCCGACGCGGCTGCTGGTCTATACCTGCTGGTCTACACCTGGATCGGCAACTGGCATCTCGACCCGGAGAAGAAAACAATTGTGCGCTGGGAACTCACGCCCACCGCATCCGGCACCCACGTGAAAGTAAAGCACAGCGGTCTCGCCCAGGAGCCGGAGGCTCGCAAGGACTACAGCGGCGGCTGGCCTGGTGTGGTCGAAAAGCTCAAGCAATTCGCGGAGACGGGAAAGGCATAGATCATTATGGCGACCATTGCAATCTCTCACGATCAGGACGCGATTCAAGCCGAGATTCACATTGCCGCGCCACCGGAGCGCGTGTTTCAGGCGCTCACCGATCCACGGCAACTTTTGCAGTGGTGGGGCCAGAAGGGGATGTATCACGGCACCGGCTGGAAGACCGACGTGCGTCCCGGAGGCGAGTGGCAATGCGAAGGCGTCAACGATACCGATGGCTCGCCCTATCATGTCGGCGGCGAGTATGTGGAAGTCGATCCGCCGCGGCTCGTCTCTTATACCTGGGTTGCGAGTTGGTCGGGTCCGCTTAAAACTCTCGTCCGATGGGAACTGGAAGCCGCTTCCGGCGGAACGCTTGTCCGTCTGCGCCACAGCGGCTTTGCGGAAGCTCCAGTGTCTGTTCAGGGTCATTACGAAGGCTGGCAGCGCGTCATCGGATGGATGCAGGCGTTCGTGGAGAAAGGCGAAACGATGGCGACACGTCCGGCGGTTGCTCCATAGCCACGCTTGCATGGCGGAGGTCGGGTTCTGAAGTTCGAACCTTGGGCTGGCATTCCAGTCGATGATCCGAGACCTGGGCACCCCCGGTTCTTCCGCTGCCGAGGTTAACAACCGGTGCGCTATCTTACCGCCGAGATGCGTGCCACCCGCCAATCCACTAGTACCGCAGATAACCAATCCCCACTCGCATGTGGTGCAGCAGGCTGTCGGGCGTGGTGATGGCAATGGTCAGTCCCAGCATCGCGTGGACGATCGCCAGGGAATAGATGCTGCGGTAGCGGCGAAACATTTCGCAGAGGAAAAGGGCGCCGATGAACGTCGCGGTCGTGAGCACGGGATTGGGCAGGTGGGCGGCGGCAAAGAGCGTGGACGCCATCCAAACCGCCGCCGAGCTTCCATACAGCTCTTCAAAGCGGTTGAAGAAAAACGATTGCAGCAGGAATTCCTGAACCACGGCCCAGATCACGTACCCCCATGCCGACTGCAAATTCGGAAACCAAGTCGGATTGGCGGGAATCTGGCCGCCCGCCCAGCTCACCAGAACCACCATGCAAACAGCCGTTGCGCAACCGATCCCCAGCACCACGCCGGCACCGGACAGTTTCGGCAACCCGAGGCCGAGGCGCGCCAGCGATGGCCGGTCAATCAGCCCGCCGATCAGAACGTTGACCAGCACCAGGACCAGAATCGTGATGGCGGCAATGGCGGCCCAGCGGTTCCGGATCTCCGGCGTCGGCGCCCAAAGCGCAAACTCCAGAAACAGAAACGCGATGATGATCTGAGCCCAAACGAAGTGACGGCGAAAGGCAGTCGGAGCCGAAGGAAGAATTTGCGACTCATCCGCGATTTTGCCCATTGCTTCAGATCCTCCGGTCCCTCGCTAAAACCAAAACGACCAGATGGCGTCCACGCTGGCGTGGGTGATAGCCGAGGCTGGCACTCGCCGTTGCTCGCGCCAAGCCCGACCGTAGAAAATGCCGGCGACGCTTGCCAGCACAACATAGCGCCAGTTGAAGTACGCCGAGCGTTTATTGAAATGGGAGAGCCCGAACAACACCGCCGTAATCCCGAGCGCCGCTCGCCGTCCCACGCGCCGCTCCAGTAGATTCTGCACCCACGCGCGAAAGAAAAGTTCCTCCGGAACGGCAACGAAAATGAAGATATAGATCCACGTCGGAATCATTGACAACCAATGCGCGTTGCCATGGGGATGGAGAAAGCCTAGCGCCAGACCACCTGCCAGAACTACTGGCGCAAAGAAAGCCAGTTCCCGCAGCCCAGTTTTCCAATCGCTCCAGCGGAGATGAAAGTCAAAGCCGGTGCCGCTGAGCCGCCGGATCGCGACGAATCCATACAACGCCGCATCGACGAGGAGCAGTTTCCCCAGGCCCGCAAGCCCGCTCGGCCACGCCCGCTCGAACCAGCGCAAATCAACCGCCAGGCCCAGCGTCAGGAGAATGATCGCGTCCCGCCAATTGCCGCGTTGTTCGGGATCGGCAATTGCGGCCTGACCCAGGAGCCACGCGATCGCCACGGGCAGCGCCGCGTAGAGTGCGCACCATTCCCACGAAAACATCTGGTGCGAATAGGAAATCAGAACGTAAGGCAGCGCGCAGAGTGCGGGCAAGGCGGTGCGTACGGTTGACGGCCAGCGAGCGCATACCTGCCCGACCCGCTCGCCAACTAATCCAAACACGGCTGCTGGCGCGAGCTCCAGCACTAGCACGGCAATGGCCACGGGCGTTGCGTTTTGCATGGGGGTATTTTAATTCGGGGAGGGCTCGAAAACCGCGAGACCTGGGGCGCCCGCGACGATATAATCTTGACGTTCACCCTATGAATAGAACAATGTTCGTTTTGTCCCGTGCAGTCCTGATGGGCTGTGCACTTTGCGCGGCAGGTTCAGCGCAGCAATCGAACCCGCAGGCGACGCCAGCGCAGGCCCCTGCTGCTGCGCAAGCGGTGCCGGCAATCGATGGTGGGGCGGGGCCGTGCTCGGTTGAATTCACGGCCACCACTGCCGACGGCAAGCCCGCCGGGGCGGCGACCGTCAAAGTTCACATCGCGTATGGCTTCGGCGGATTTCACAAGCTCGATCTCCAAGCCGGCACCAATTCGGACGGCAAAGCGAAGTTCACCGGATTGCCGTCGCGTGTCCGGCGCTCGCTGCTGGAGTTCGAGGCGTCGAAGGATCAACTGGTGGGGACGGCAACCTACGATCCTGCGACGGAGTGCCAGGGGAAGCGGGAGATCAAGCTTGGGAAGGCGAACGGAGCGGGGAACTGATAGGTTGGCGTTGGGTTTCGACGATTCAGTGGCGAGGAGACATGGCCGCCCACGTCTCGAAAACCGTGAGGCGTGCGGCACCCTGGTGAACCTCGACTTCCAAAAAATCCCAAGCTTCACGCGGCGTGGAATCCCACCCTAACGTCGAAAAGCACGACGTTAGGATGGGGCACCCGGCGGATGGCAGAGGTCAGGTTATAGAAGTTAGAACCTTGGGCCGGCATTCCAGTCGACGATCCCAGGTCTCGAAAACCGCGAGACCTGGGGCACCCGGCGTATACT
>CZKY01000044.1_pt1 | contig 19310 bp, 19 predicted proteins | sample 2454881 | NCBI WGS metagenome assembly CZKY01 (sample SAMEA3539301, study PRJEB10725) | soil metagenome | biome: tundra; feature: field; material: soil | place: USA | collected 2010-05 | depth 0.15 m | reverse complement strand
GGAATGGCTGAAGAAACAGGGCTCGGGCTCTCATTTGAGCCTGGAGCAATTTTCTGCCGGCGTCGTGCGCGTGGTGAATGCGAACATGGAGCGGGCTTTGCGCGTCGTCTCCATCGAACGGGGGTACGATCCGCGCGAATTTACGCTGGTCGCGTTTGGCGGAGCGGGAGGTCTGCATGCCTGCGAACTGGCGGAGGCGCTGGCGATCCCGACCGTGATGATTCCGGCGCGACCGGGCGCACTTTCGGCGTTTGGGATCCTGGTCAGCGATGTGGCCAAGGATTATTCGCGCACAGTGCTCTGGCGGCTTGCCGATCGTCCAAGTCAAGCATTACGGCAAGCAGTACCGCAGGCAAAGCTGCAGAAAGAATTTCGCAAGCTGGAGGCGGCGGCGCAGAAAGAATTCCGCGCGGAACGGTGGCGCGGCGCTGTTCAGTATGAACGGAGTCTTGACCTGCGGTATCGCGGTCAAGGCTACGAACTCAACGTGCCCGCCACGGAGAACGTCAGCGCTCGCTTCCATGAAGAACATCAGCGCCGTTACGGGTATCACCACGCGGGACGGGAGATTGAACTGGTCACGCTGCGTCTGCGCGCTAGTTTGCGCACGCCGCAGCCCCCGTTAAAAGTTGCGCGGCAGCAAACGGCGCGCAAGCCGTCGCCGCGCGTGGCGCCCGTCGAACGTGCGCCCGTGTTCTTTCACGATAAACCCGTGACCACGCCCGTATTTGAACGTGGCGACCTTGTCCCCGGCCGATCGATGAGGGGACCGGCTGTGATCACGGAATACAGCGCGACCACGGTGATTCCGGCAGGAAAGCGGTTTTGGGTGGACGCGTCAGAAAACCTGATAGTTAAAATTCGGTGATGCGTATCCTGATACTCGGCGTCATGTGTTGTCCACTCGAATCTCAACGGGACACCCGCTAGCCGCAATATCCCGAATCAGGTCAATGAAGTCGTCTGCCATTTGCTTTGCCCCAGCACCAATCTTGTCGTAATTCTTGATCACTAGCCTGTACGGAACTTCGACCTGGTTGATCGAGCCATGCGCAATGCTGTCGTTCAAAGCGTCCAAGTTCCGCCCATGCCAATCAGGCGCGCCCACAGCTCGGAAAAAGGAGTCATACACGTCATCCTTGGACTGCCATTTTGCGCCGTCTAGGGGGAGTTCCTTTAATAGGGTGCCCAAGCGCACCTCACTCTTCCTCTGGTTCTTTTTTTTCCTCGATCGCCATGTCCTTCAATTCACTGGACTCGAAAACGTCCCCACATTCCTGGCATTCCACATATTCGGTCTCTTCGTCGCGGGAGACGATCTGCACCCGTGGATGCTTGCACTGCTCGGGACTGACTTTCTTTTGAGGAGACTGCGACGGCTGGCTAGGCGTCATAGCTTTTTCGACTGTTCAACTCTTGAGAGGAAATGGGCGTTCTTCCCAAATTTTCGATATTTTGCGGCGGCTGGCTAAGGATGTCAAGTACCCATAGTGCGAATGTCATACCACAATAGAAATGTCCCCGGTTAGTCCACAATAGAAATGTCCCCTGGTTGTGGCTTCATCATGCCGCGGAAAAAAGCGGGCGCTTTCATCTCCGGCGAACCAGCGGAAGATGGAAGGCTGCAAATCGAAGACTGACGACCTATTTCTTTTCTGGGTGTGGGGGAGCCATGTCCTGCGGGAAATTTTTTAGCGCGACCTCGCGCGAGCGGGAAGAAGTTTTCTTCGCTTCGTCGGTGGTGTTCTCGACGAGAGTGCCCTTCAGCACGTAATAGGCTTCGTCGCCCCGACTCTTGCCCTCGCCGCGCTCGAACGTCCCCCGAAATTCGAACGATACGCCATGCACGGTCTCGGTGGTAAACGCGAGTTGATTGCCATCGAGCTTGCCCGACTTAAAAAAGTGATCCAGAAAAACGCCGCGATCGCTTTCCGAGTCGCCGTAGCGCGAAACAAAGCCGGTAACGTGTCCCTGGTCTTCGACGGTGACCTGCACGAACTCGCCTTCGCGCAAGAAACTATACATGCCCGAGTAATCCGCCCCGGGGGTTGCTGGACTCTGCCGATTCGGGTTCGCCTGCGCGCCCGCAAGCATCAAAGAAAAGAGAACGAAACAGGCAACTTGAAGCGCATGGAAGCGGTTGGTGTGGATCGGCATGTTTACCCCGGAACAATCAGTATAGCGGTCGCGATGCGGGCTGGCTTTCAGCTTTCTCAAGTGTAATTCCCCGTCTGAATTCTCGCCTGAGTTTGTTGGTGGTTGTCCGACCTGAGGTTTCGGGGCGATCTCCGTCACCCAGCCTTTTCGCAAAGGTGCAAAAAGGGCACCGGCCGCTGGAAATGAAGCGTCGTCCGGTCGAGACGTTTGGTGACAGGAGGGGTAAGAGCCGCCGCCGTTCCTTTATGACCAGCGGGATTGGAGGAACACCGCCGATCAGTGCTCAATGGGCTCCACAGCATTTCTTGAATTTCTTGCCGCTGCCACAGGGGCAAGGCTCATTGCGACCGACCTTCGGCGTGGTGCGACGAACCGTTACTGCCGTATACCCGTTCGATAGCGATCCCAGCTGCAGGTCTTCTTCGGAATCTCCTTCCCATTCGTATTCTCGTTCCGCATCCTGAAAGCATTGCATCCAGCCCATGCTCTTGCGTACATCGGTAATTAGCGGGTCGCGGTAGTTTCTCGATTGCATGGCGCGTTGCTGGCCAAGCGCCAAAGCATGCTCAATGTCCTCCCAGTCGATGGAGCCGGGGTCCACCAGGCCGTCATCGTAGGCACGGCCCAGTTCGGCGATAGCCTCTTGCGGCCAGAGATCGGCGCAAACATTGGCCAAACCGTCCCACTGCGCGCCCGGCTTCCGTTCCATCTTACGGAATAACTGGAGAAAGTACGCCATCACTTCGTCGCGCGTGCGCTGTTCCATGGTCACCAGCGAGACCATGCCATCCATTGCTACCGAACGGACATATTCGTTAGCCTGCTCGTTTTCGATGAGCGCCCTCATACCGCTTACGTCTCCGTCCGAGACTGACGCCAGAATCCGGCCCAGATCCTGAGTTACGACGTCGCCTGCCAGGTCGAACGGAAACTCGTCGGGACGGGAAAAGATTCGCACCAGCAGCGGATAGGCACGGGTCTCCCGGAATAGCGCCAGCAGATACAAGGCGTAGACGTGGATCATGCGTTTGTCATCTGCCAGCCACGGTTCCGGATTCCTGTCGATGTCCTCTAGGATCTCCAAGAATCTGGGAATTACCTCTTCCCGTCGAGCAGTGACTTCCGCAAGGAGGTCCTCGGGAAACGAACCGCAGTGCCGGTCCAGACGCGCAAAAAGCTCGTGGATATCCATGACGATTGTCAGAGTAACATCTGGAGGGTCCATGGAATCTGTGCAAAGCTCAAAAAATGGGCGAGAAATCAGGCCTCTGCGCGGAGAAATCGCCGTCGGCAAGCAACCCCTCAAGGTCAGCTATAATCTTTCTACAGAGTAGCCGTCCGTGGCGAGCCGGTGAAAGCGCCTCGGATCCCGCCTTCCGGGGGCACCGTCGTGGGAGTTGGCTAGAGGGTAATTAGAACCAGACATGGAATCCCCGGAGAAGAATCTGTTGAGATTTTTGGTGGAACGCGATCCCGCGAGCCCGGAGTTCTGGCGCGCGGTTCGAGCAGCTCGTCGCCCGGCGGAATCGCTCGGCGACGACGAATTCAGCATGTGGCGGGATGTCTTTGTCCAGCAAAAGCTGCCGTGGGGACGCTTCGTGCAATCTGCGCTGTTGCACGCGGCGGCCGTTGCCCTCATTTGGACGATTTCGCTCTCGTGGATTCGACAGCAAAGAATCCTGGCTCGCGCCGCATTTGACCGGTCGTCGCTGGTAACTTATTCGCCGGAAGAATATCTGCCACCGCTCGACACGGGCGCATCCGAAGCGCCGAAGGCGGAAAAGGGAGACCCCGCCTACGCGAAGCAGCCGATCCTGTCCGTTCCGCCGGAAGCGGACAACCGGTCCCAAACCATCGTCGTGCCGCCCGATCTCAAGCTCGACCGTGATGTCGCGTTGCCCAACATTGTTGCCACGGGGGCCATCGTTCCGGCGGTTCCGTTGGATGCGACGCGAGCCCCGTTGACCCGCACGGTCGCGCTGGACACGCAGGTTGTGGCGCCCGCGCCGGACGTGGAGTTTGTGCCGGATCGTGTGGTTCGAGCGGCGATGAAATCGGACGTGATTGCGCCGCCTCCGGAAGTGACGTCCCATCACACGCGCGGCGTGGCCGGGCCGCAAACAGCGGTAGTGGAACCACCTCCCGAGTTAACGCAATCGACGAAGGGACATGTCGGCCCCATGAACATTGGCCCGAGTGAAGTGGTGGCGCCGGCTCCACAGCTCACGCTGGCGGAACAACATTCACTGGCGGCGCGCGGCAAAGGACGTCTGCCGGGTGGTGGGGTACAAGCGGTGGGCCCTCCGCCGAGCATGGCTGCGGCGGCTGGTGGCAGCGCGGGCGGACGGCTGATTGCATTGGGGATTCATCCCGTCGCGCCCACCGGACCGGTGGCTGTTCCTGGAGGCAATCGCCGGGGAACATTCGCCGCGACTCCACAGGGAAAACCGGGCGCTTCGGGAACACCGGATTTGGCGGGATCGAAATCGGAAGCGAAGAGCGCGGGCGGTCGAGGAGACGGCAGCGGCGGCTTCAATGCGCGCCACAATGGATCTCTGCCGACTGGCCTGCATGTGGGCGCGACGGACTCCGACGCGCGCGAGATGGCTGGCCTTTCGTCAGCGGGAACTCGCCCTGGTGCGCGTTCGGGCGCGCGCGCTGCGACTGCGGTGCCCGACGATAAAATCACCGAGGTTGAGCGCCAGGTATTTGGTGGCAAGCGCGTCTATGGAAGGACGCTGAATATGCCGAATCTGAATTCCTCGACGGGCAGCTGGGTCATAAAGTTTGCGGAACTGGGCGGGGAGCGGAAAGCAGGGGAACTGCTGGAGCCGGTCGCCACGGAAAAACCGGATCCTGGTTATCCGCTGGAATTGATTCGCGCCAACGTGCACGGCGTGGTCACGCTCTATGCGGTCATTCACGCGGATGGCAAGGTGGGCGAGATTCGCGTCCTCAACAGCCCCGACGACCGTCTGGATTCCTACGCGGCTAAGGCGCTGGCCGGCTGGAAATTCGTGCCCGCGGAAAGAGCGGGGAAACCCGTGGCGCTCGAAGCGGTGGTGGAGATTCCGTTTCGGGTTCGGCGGAATTTCTGAACGAGTGCCTAGAACGCCGACTTTCTCGAAATCCATACACATTTTTTTAACCACAGGGGACACAGAGGTTCACAGGGGAAACCGGGTCTTCCTTCTGTTCCTCTGTGCTCCCTGTGATTAAGCTCTTTGTCGGCGCAGCAGCAAGGATGAGATCCGGGCGGGCTTAATCCTAACTTTGAGCCGACGCGGATTTTTCTCCGGGCAGGGCGGCGTACACTGCGGGGTTGGCACAGACTTCGTAATACCAGCGGTCGGTCCAGTGCAAGATGGATAGATCGCGGACATCGACCTGGGCGATGCGGTTTTTGCGGATGGCAAGCTTGCGAAACACTCCATTGGCGATGGGAACGGTGCCGACGAAGAACTCACGCTGCTCGTCGACCCAGGGACTGCTAAACCCGTGTTCGGTCGGATCAGCGGTCCACGGAGAGAGTGAGATTTCCTGCTGCAGTTTGCGGAAGGCCGCTTCACTCAGACAGATTCCACCTACGTTGTAGTTAAGGCGCATTTCTTCTACTCCGGCTTCGGCGCTCGCGCTCTCATTGTTATTGTTGTTGCCTCCGCCTCCGATCTGAACCGAGTACACCTGGAAGACTCCGGCGTCGGGTGCGACTTTCTTGCGGACGCGCTTGCTGCAGGAGGAGAGACGGTCGCTCTCATTGATGGCGTCGGAAATCATGATGCGGTGGGTGCCATCCATCAGGTAGAGCGGCGGCGAATCCTGGTAGGCGATGCCCAGGCCGACTTCCATCTGGGGCAGACCGGAGCGTTCCAGGAGTTCGTTGTACTCGCGCAACAGGCTCACAATCTCCCACGCCAGGACGCAGGTGCGGCCGACGCCGAGCATGGCTTCGCCTTCGCGCTCAAGCAGCGCCACGATGATGGCATCGCCTTCGAGGAAGACTTTGGTAGCGCCATATTTCGCCAGCAACTTGTTTATCGGATCATAGAAATTAAGGCTGAAATACGAGGCGGCGTTCATGCCTTTTCCCATCAGCGAGCGGGTGAGGCGCGAAGAGTCGCGCACGTCGGCCTTCAGGATCACGTGGTGAACCACACGATCCTCGGCGGCCTTCTGGTCTTCGGGAGGCAGGAACTCGTAGAGCATGCCGTTGAGGGTGGAGAGTTTGCGGACCTTGTCGTCGCTGACCAGATTGATGCTGTCAAAACCGGTGGTAAGGGCTTCCAGGCCGCGCAGGTCGCGGTGATAACAAAAGAGGTCGTGCAGAAGTCGCGCGGCAAAACGGCTGCGCTCCGAGCCGCGGCAGGAGGCGACGCGTCCGACGGCGGCAAAAAGCCGATCGGAATGGAGCCGGCCTTCGGCAATGATTTTTTCGACGCGCGCCGCTTCTTCGCGGAAGATCAGCGCGTTCTTGAGCTGCTGCGGATTCACCCGCGGCGCATACTCGGCGAGCAGAGGAACGGCTTCATAGGAAGCGACCACGTGCGAAAGAACGCCTTCGCGCTGCAGCAGACGGGTCCAGATATCGAGGCGGTCTTTTCGATTGCGATCTTCTGGCGTCGAGTCTTCGCCGTTGCCGGTGCCAACCAGCGTAGCGGCGTTTTCGGGAACATTGAGCGCCTGCTCCAGATGCTCATCGTCAATGACTTCTCCGTATCCGAGTTCGCGCAGAAAATCTAACGCGAACTGGCGGAGACTGGGGAAACGGTCGGGATCTTTGTCGAAGTTGCCGAACATGTAATAGTGCTCGGCGCAGAGATAATCGTCGCGTCCGTCTTCGGTAAGAATCAGCGGATTGAGGAAGAGGCGATAACAATCGGCGGGCAATTCGCCGAGCAGCGAGCGGCGGGTGCGGGCCAGCGTTTCTTTTTCGATTTCGCGAAGCAGATGAAACATCTCCCGCCCGGCGCGGCGGAGGATGATTTTTTTGCACACCTGGAAAGAAGAGACGAGTTCCTGCGTCTGCATCATTTTCGCTTGCCGCACGCCCTCGAGCGACTTCGACTTCATGCGGCATTGTTCGAGAATCCTGGCAAACTGCGATTGCAGTTCGGTGCGTATAAACTTGAGCACGGCCAGACGGCCGAGCATATCGACCGATGGATTGCCTTCTGACTTGGCGCGATTCAGCATCGCGAGATGAATCGAGACCAGCAGAGTCTTCAGGTCTGCGGGGCCGGGCTTGCGCAGTTTGGTGGTGCCCTCGGCGGCGCGTATGAATTTGCTTTGGGTCGCGGACGGAACGTCCATTTCAAACAGCGATTCCACCTCACCGAAGCGGCAGATGTAACGCGCGAGATGAAAACTTAAATCGGCGGTGATACGCGGGCTGAGAAAAACGTCGTAGCGGAGATTGTCGACGCCCAGTTGCAAACCGCTGAAGGCGAGTGTGAGCCCGTAGTATTGCAGATCGGGCCGACTGGGCGGTTCAGAATTGCGCAACCGGAAAATCGGAAGCTTGGGCATCGGCGACCGCTCGTCTCTCGTCTATTACGCTGCTGGCAAATTGCTGAAACTGCAATACTAAGCAGCAGGCTAGCACGTCGCCGGGACGCCTCGAAAGTTACGCTAGTGCAAGCGCAGAAGCAGCGCGGCACCGGCTATTGGCTGGCGCGGCGCGCGCTTTCGAATTCATCGCCTTTTTTCCAGCCGACGGGACGCGCCTGGTTGGCAGCCTCCCAGCCGAGCGCAAAACCGAAGCGCGCCATGGCCGCGTCGGAGGTGTAGTCCATGCCGGGATGATACTCGTCGCTCGGCTGGTGGTAGTGATGGGCGGTGTAGTCGGCATCCTGCTCGAGGCCCCAGGCTTCATCGTGGCCTTTGAACTTCATCCCCTCATTGATGGAAAACGCTGGAATGCCGACACGCGCGAGGCTGAAATGATCGGAGCGATAGTAATGGCCGGCTTCCGGGCGCGCGTCGGGACGAATCCTAAAGCGGAAATCCTGAGCAATCGCCTGCACTGCGGGATAAAACGTGGTTCGCTCCGCTCCGGAAACCTGGACTTCTTCAGGAGCGCCGAGCGGCCTCACGTCGTCGTAGTTGAGATCGAGCGAAATCTTGCCCGCCGGAATCGGCGGATGCTTGCCCATGTATTCGGAGCCCAGCAAGCCTTGTTCTTCGGCGGTCACCGAGGCGAAAAAGATCGATCGGCTCGGCTTCTGCGCGGCGCCCGCATAGGCACGAGCGATTTCCATCAGGATGCCGCAGCCGGTGGCGTTGTCCATGGCGCCGTTATAGATGTTGTCGCCGGGCATTCCGGGCCGGATACCGAGATGATCATAGTGCGCGGTATACATCACGCCTTCATTCTTCAGAACTGCGTCAGCTCCGGGAAGCACGGCGATCACATTGTTCGATTCAAAAGGACGAACCTTGCTGGTCATGTGAGCGGAGAGGCGGACGTGGAGCGGTACCGGTTTGAAGTCGCGCGAGGCCGCGTCGGTCATCATTTTGTCGAGATCCAGACGTGCGGACGAGAAGAGGAGGCGCGCAATACGCAACTCGATCCAGGCTGCCGCTTTCAGCCTGGGAGTGCCGTCGAGTTTGAGATAGGATTTCTCGCCGGAGTTGGAGTTGCGCACGACGTCCCAGCCATAGCTGGCCATCTCGGTCTTGTGAATGAGAATGGCGCCGACGGCCCCTTTGCGCGCGGCTTCTTCGTATTTGTAAACCCAGCGGCCGTAGTAAGTGAGCGCCTTGCCGGCGAAAAATTTCGGGTCGTCCGAGGGCGGCTCGTTGACCAGCATGAGCAGGACTTTGCCTTTCACGTCCACATCTTTGTAATCGTCCCAGTTATATTCGGGCGCTTCGATGCCGTAGCCGACGTAGACGATCTCGGCGTCAACCGTGGATTCGGGCTGCTGGGTCTGATCGTAGGCAACGTAGTCGTCGAGTGGTTTGAGGTCGAGCGCTGGAGCGTTGGCGGGAACGAGCGTGAAGCGCGTATCGGCGCCGGGCGTGATGCCGACCATCGGAACTTTTTGCAGGTAGGAACCGTTGTCGCCGGCGGGTTTCAGTCCATAGAGCGCGAACTGCGCCGCGATGTATTCGGCGGCAATGTCGCCTCCGCGCTGGCCAGTGCCGCGTCCCTCGAGAAGATCGTGGGAGAGGAAGCGAACATGGGCCTCGATGTTGTCGGGACGGATGCTCTGCATGGCGGCGATGGCTGCCGGGGGAAGGTGCGAACCGAAGCGGGATTCAGCGCGCGGCTTTACTGGTTTCTGTTGCGCCGACGCTGCGGCAATCGGAACCAGAACGGCGGCGAGCACGGCAATTCTGCGAATGTTCACGCGGGGCCTCGAAGCTTTAGTTGTGAAGGAATACCCCCGAATTGTAAACGGAGACAGGCGGGCGGGCGGCACCCATTTGAGCATCCTAACTGTGGTAACTGGTCGACTTCTCGGCTTCTACGCTGGGTTTTGTCCCGCGACCGCGGGATTAGTTTTTCGAGCCTCAACCAGCGCGGAAATCGCGGACGTCTTCTCCGGGCTGAAAGATCGGAGGGAGGGGGGCCTGCTGCGCGGCGGCGAGCTTGCGGTTGACGTCCTCCACTTCCTGTTTGACCCATCCGACGCTGCTGATTTCGATCTGGCCGTCTTGTCCGATCAAGAACAAAGTCGGGACATTGGTCAGGCCGTAAGCATTGGAGACAGCGTAGCCGTTCGGATCGTCGAGCAGAGTGCGGAAGGAAACACCGTACTCTTTTAGAAAGGCGGCGGTGTCGCGCTGGTTGTCCTGCGAGATGCCCACGATCGTGATCTTCTTGTCGCCGTGCGCTTTGTGCATCCGTTCGAGGTAGGGCAACGTGTATTGGCAGACTGGACAAGAAACCTTGAAGAATGCGGCCAGCACCGGCCCTTGCTTGAGAGCCGCTTGCAGTGAGAATTTGCCGCCGTCTTTGTCGCTAAAGACGGCGGGCAAGGAAAAGTCAGGCGCTTTGGTTCCGGCCGGCAACGCAGCCATATCTTTCGGACCTCCGAACAGGCGATCGAGCCACTTCATAGAAAAATGCCTCACACGATTAGATGATGCCGCCAGCCTTCAGGATTTTCCGCGTCAACCCGGTGATTGGGATCTGCGGGATGCGATCAATCGCGATCCACTTGCCTTTCGCGGCGGGCGAAGTATCTGGCAACGGCGCATTCCGTAACTGCGTATTCCGCAACTGTGTATTCCGTAACACATGAACAGTGTAGTCGGTGATGGTGATGGAATGGCGAAACGTGCGCCAGTGCGCTGAAGGCGGCAATGGGCGCGGAGGCTCGGACGATTGGGGCAGTTCCCACATGCCGGGCATGAGCGCGGCTTTTTTCGGGCGTCGCACCAGCCGGACTTTGCCTCCGCCATTGCCATTGCCATCGCGCCACTCCAGGGCACACCAGACTTGTTTCTTCTTCTGGCGGGAGGGCGGCTGGGCGCGCGGAACTTCTCCCTGCGTGACACACCACTTCCGGACAGGACACATTGGGCAGCGGGGCTCGCGCGGCACGCACACGGTTGCGCCGAGTTCCATCATGGCCTGATTGAAATCCCCGGGCCGGGATTTAACGAGAAGCGCTTGCGCATGTGGCCAGGTTTGCGGCGCGGTTAGATTGATACCGATAAATCTTTGCAACACACGCTCGACATTGCCATCGACAACGGCTACGGGCTCTGCAAAGGCGATGCTGGCGATGGCGGCAGCGGTGTAACGTCCGATGCCGGGCAGGGCAAGCAAGGCTTCGGAATTTCGCGGGACACGGCCGCCGTGTTGTTCGGCGATCTGCTGCGCGGCCTGATGCAACATGCGCGCTCGCCGATAGTAGCCCAGTCCGCTCCAGGCGGCCAGCACGGCCTCTTCAGAAGCTGCGGCGAGCGTTTGGACATTCGGAAAACGTTCGAGGAAAATCCGGTAGTGGTCAAGCACGGCGGCCACGCGCGTCTGCTGCAGCATGATTTCGCTGAGCCAGATGCGGTAGGGATCGCGAGTTTCGCGCCAGGGTAGGCTGCGGCGATGCTGGTCGTACCAGCGGAGAAGGGCGCGACGGAAACGACCGAGATCCTTGCCAGAAGCAGCGGGTTTGACCCTCGCCAGAGTCGGGGCGTTGCGAGACGCGGCAAGCTGCGTCTCTACGGCGATGGAACTGGATGCTCGCATTATTGTTGGCTGACGCTGTGCGCGATGACGACCCATCCGGCTTTTTGCTGCTGCCACACAGTCATCATGTGCTGGGGCGCCGCGGGGAGCGGTTCCGAGCCGCCGGCTCCCTTCGAGGTGACACCGTTCAGAGTGATGGTGTAGGTCACCACGATGGTGGTTCCGTTCAACTCGGTCTTCAGATCCCCGAGCGCATAGTCCTTTAACTGCCACGTGCGATACTGCTCCAGCGTGGCAGAGCGATCGAGCGTTCCGCCAGGAGTTACGCCGGCGTAGTTCGAAGCGAGCGAGCGCTCCACCCCGACCCAGTTCGCGGCCTGCACATTCTTCCAGAAGACGCGCTCCAGACCCTCGCCTCCGGTTGCTTCGGACAAGGCGCGCGCCGGATGATCGCCGTAAAAGGTACAGGCCGGCGCGAAAGTCAGCACGAACACCAGCACAGGCATCAGTAAGGACATCGGAGAAAGCGGGGGCGATTCGACGGCTATCCTCGGACGCATGGCGTGATTGTATCGCGACCCGGACTGTGTAGGGACGGGGCTTTGCCCCGTCCAAGCGGGGCGTAGCTCCGCTTCCACACAAAGCCAATTGACCGCTGGGAGTGGTCCCACGATAATGATGAAGCCTGGTAACCGCGACACACGCGTGAACATTAACCCGAACCGGCAGGACGGGTATGACCGAATTCGACCGCAAGGTGGACGAGGCTTCCGCGCGCTTCAATCGCTCGGTAGCGAATATCGCCGAGACTCTGGAGAAAGAGACGGCGGAACTGGTAGCGTATCTGAACGACGAGGTGGTACCCGCGGTGCGAACCCATTCCTCGAAGGCGCTGCGAACGGCGGCAGGGAAACTCTCGGAGTTCGCGGACTTCCTGGAGAAGCAGCACAAGAGTTCTTGAACCGCCTCCCTTGCAGCTACCCGCCCGGTAACGCGCGGCGGCCGTTGCGGTGGCCGGCGGCATGGTCGCTGCCAAGCCCACTGCCATGTCTTCTATCTCTTCTATTGCTGGGCAGCGCGCTTCTGAGCGGCTGTGGCGGGCATAAACATACGCCGGCGCCGGTTCCACCACCGCCGTCCCTTCCGCAGGAAAAGCCGGCCGCGACTCCGCCCTCCGCAGAAACGACGGGCGAAGACGAGAAGATCGACGTTCCCGCCGACGCGAAACCGATCTTTGCAGAAACCGGGGTAGCAAGCTGGTACGGCGCTCCGTATCACAACCGGCGCGGATCGAACGGCGAGGTTTACAACATGCACGCGATGACGGCGGCACATCTTACTTTGCCGCTGGGCTCGATCGTGCGCATCACGAATTTGAAGAACGGACAGTCGGCGGTGGTGCGGATCACCGATCGCGGGCCGTTCGTGGAAGGACGCATCGTCGATCTTTCGCTGGCCGCCGCGAAGGCGCTGGATGTATACCTGCCCGGCACTGCCAAAGTTCGACTGGACGTACTGCAGGCGCCTGTGCCTCTCGATACCGGTGGACGCTGGGCGGTTCAGATCGGCTCCTTCACTGGGCAAAAAGCGGCCGCGGAATTAGCGGAACACCTGCAGAAGCGTTACCAGACGGCCAAAGTCCTGAAGTTTGTGAGTCCCGTGGGAAACTGGTGGGTGCGGGTACGAGTGCTGGACGACGACCGCCAGCGCGCAACCACTCTGGCTCACGAGACGGAGACTGCAGAGGGGTCGGTGTTTCTGGTGCGGCTCGACTGAAAATTTATTTACAGGGCGCTGTTGGCTGGAGTGATATTGTTTCTCCCAGAGATATAGAGAACTTATCTCCATGTGGACTTGCCGGGCGATCGTAATCCCAGGCAAGGGAAGACTTACTTATGGCGGACTGTCTATTCTGCCGCATCATTCGAGGCGAAGTACCATCCACGAAAGTCTATGAAGACGAGCACACGTTCGCCTTTGAGGATCTGAACCCGCAAGGCCCGACCCACGTGCTGGTCCTCCCGAAAAAACACATCGCTGGCTTGAAGGAAGCCGTGGCAGAAGACGCGGAGCTGGTGGGACGCTGTCACCTGGCGGCCGCGCACATTGCACGGGAGCGGGCGATTGAAGATGGCTACCGAACGGTGCTGAATGTGGGCCCGCGCGCGGGCCAATCGGTTTTTCATCTGCATGTGCACCTGATCGGCGGGCGATCGCTGCGGTGGCCACCGGGTTAGGGTCGTGTCCCGGAAATTCGCACCGTAATCTGTTTTGTCATCTTGAGCGAAGCGAAAGACCCATGCATTGCGCTCAAATACATAGGTCCTTCGCTTCGATCAGGATGACAATGTGGCTTTGTTCCTTCCGCTCCCCGAAATCTTCTGACTCGTATTCTCTGGCTTACAATCGTGGGATGGCAAACCTGACATTGGTGTACGGTCTGCGTCTGCTGCCCTCCGATGAGGTCGCAGAGGTTGGCGAGGCGACGATCAAACTGAAAAATGGGCGGGATGCGCACGTCGCCATGCATATTCTCGATGGCAGCAAAAGCGAGATCGAGAAGCAGCTCAAAACGAGTCTCGCGGCCTTTTTCGACATCTATCCTGAGATATGACGGCGGCGGCGTCCTGTAATCAGGCGGCGAATTGGGCAACGGGATGAGACTGATCTCTCTGGAACTCGAGAGCAAGCTGCGCGAAAAAGGGCTCTGGCCGCAGAGCTGGATCGCGTGGGCGGCGCTCTACGTGCTGGCGCTCGACCTGCTTTTGTTCGCGGTGCAGTGGCTGACGCGTCGTGCGAGTCCAGCAACGTCGGCGAGCCTGGCGGGCTGGGTAACTTTTCTCAGCGTTCTGGCGATTGTGTTGCTCGCGATTGCCGGCTACCGCTGGCTACGCTCAAAGCTGCTATGGCGGCTGCGGAACCGGCTGATCGTTACCTATGTTTTTGTTGGCGTGATTCCGGTTTTTCTGCTGGTGATGATTTCGCTGATCACGCTCTATCTTCTTGCCGGGCAGTTCGCCAGCTTTGTCGTAACTTCCGACATCACCACTCACCTCCGCAGTATGGAGGCAGCCAACCGAGCCCTAGCGTATCACCTGGCAACGCATATTTCGGGGAGTGGAAAGCTGGATGCGGAAATCCTCGGCCACGCAAGGCCGCATCGTCCGGAGTGGTCGCGGCGACAGGTGTGCGCGTGGTACCGGAACCAGACGCAGCCAAACTGCTCGGGGCCGGAGGGCGCGGCAGTCTTTGACTCTCCGTCGTTTATCAACGGAGATTTCCGCGACATCGTGAGCGACCACGGCAAACTCTATCTGCGCACGGCGACCGTGCTCGCGGTTGGGCCGGAATCCTTGCGCGTGATTTCGAGTGAGCCGCTCGACAAGGATTTTGTCGGGCAGATCGCGCGCGACCTCGGCCGGATTGCGGTCTATGGAACTGCGGGCCCGACTGCGAGTTCGACCACGATGTCCCAGAGGGACGACTCGAAACCCTTTCTGGCATTTGATTACAGGACACTGCGCGAGGAAATTTTTTCTGCCGGAAGGCTTCCACCAGCGAGTAATGCGTTCGATATCGAGGTCCCCTTGCTAAGGATCCAGCTGCAAGTAGTGGATTGGGCCACGGGAGAACGACCTCCCTTGGGGGCGCTTGCGGAAGTCGAGACGCGGCCCTCGGTGCTCTCCGCGAGACTCTTTGCAGAGCGGGGAGAATACGCCAAGGGCGTGGAAAGCATTTTGCTGTCGATCATGTTTGTGTTCGCGATCAGTGGGCCGTTGGCGCTGTACGTGGGCACCAAACTGACGCGCAGCATCACGTCGGCGGTGGACCAACTCTACGAGGCCACCAAGCACATCAATCGCGCCGACTTCAGCCACCGAATCACGGTGCAGTCGAGCGACCAACTCGCAACCCTGGCAAACTCCTTCAACTCGATGACCACATCGATCGAGAAACTGGTTCAGGAGCAGAAGGAAAAGCAGCGCCTGGAAGGCGAACTGGCGATCGCGCAGGAAGTGCAGGCGCAACTCTATCCCAAGTTGATCACGCAACTGGAAAGCCTAGAAGTGCACGGGTTCTGCCGTCCGGCGCGTACGGTGAGCGGGGACTACTACGATTTTCTCGCGTTGAATTCCGACCGGCTGATGCTGGCGGTCGGCGACATCAGCGGCAAAGGAATTTCGGCGGCGCTGCTGATGGCGACGATCCACTCGGCGGTGCGCGCTTACAGCATCGAAGACGTGCCAGCACTGCGCGAGCCAGTTGCGGTAGCTGCCGGGGGCTCGGGGCTGATGCTGGTTTCTGAGTTGAGAGGAAGGGAAGCGTCTCCAGCAGCGCTACTGACGCTGCTGAACCATCAGCTTTACGAAAGCACTCCGGACGCAAAATACGCGACTTTGTTTTTGGGAGTCTATGACGGAGCGACGCGCCGGTTCACGTACGCGAACGGCGGTCACCTGCCCCCGATCCTGATTTCCGAAGATGGGTCGTCGCAGTTGCTGAGCTGCGGCGGAACCGTGGTCGGCCTGTTCGACAACTTGAGTTTTCCGGAAGCGACCGTGCAACTCCGCCCCGGCGATGTGCTGGTGGCTTACAGTGATGGGGTGACCGAGCCGGAAAACGATTATGGCGAGTTCGGCGAGGAGCGGCTCATCCAACTGGTGCGCGAGAATCGCCATTTGCCGCTGGAACGCATCACCGAAATTGTCACCGCCGCCGTGACCGACTGGATCGGCGACAATGAACAGCCCGACGATGTAACGCTGGTGCTGGCGCGGGCGCGGTAGTGGAGCGCCGTCGCAGCCCTTGCTCCATGTGGCGGAACGATCGGGCTGGATACCCCTCCCCCCTATTTCATAGACCTCTTAGAATCATAGGGTAGGATGAGCTCCGACCTACGGCCGCGTAAGGCGGAGTCGAACGGTGTCGGCGGTTCGGCAGGCGATCCTTCGGCTATCGCTCAGGGCATCAAAGATTTAGCCCGACCTTTTTGAATTCAGCTTCCCAAGCTGCTACGGCGTTCTCGCAAATCTCTTCGAGACTGCCGAGACGATTGCCGTCTTTGTCCACTACGTGTGCGACTATGCGAAGGCTAGCTCCGTCCTTGGTCTGGATCGGCCCGCCACCGCCGCCAACGGGGATGAAGAAGCCGGGTTGCTTGCCCGGTTCCCCTTTCAAAACCATGGTGCTGCGTGGCGGATTCTCCAATCGAGGATAAAGTCCTGATCGAGAACGATCCAACTTCCCGTGCTTGTCTAGATTCCACAAGTCATGGACGATAGCAACGTCCCTGTTTGAGTCGATCAGCGTATCCCCCGCGAACGGTTTGCTCTGCTTGTTGCACCACACCTTCAAATGATCTTTGAGGCAAGCGATGTTATTCAACAGTTGGGACGCCCTATTCGCTGCCGTTGGTGCATCCGCTCCCTTCTTGAAATCCCACGAAACAGAAACGCCTCCAGCCGTGCGTTTGAATTCCGGCTTCACAGAGGGCAGCTTCTCGGTGATTTGCATTTCCTCGAGTGCCTTGTACATCTGCTCGATTTTTTGCTCGATGCTCATTTGCACGTTCTACTTGGAACTTGAGTCTGTGCTCTTCGGCCCGGGCACTGTGATCGTTTTCGGCGCACGACAGGCCTGCACGAATCTCATAGCGAAGTCGGTCAGGTAGTCGTCACTGTCGAGCTTCGCGTCGACCTTCGCTCCTCTGCCGATTGTTGAGAAGAGTCCTCCACGGCTGCTTGTTGGAAATTTCACTTTGATCTTGCTGTCATCGAGTTCGTACTCCGTAGCAATCAGGCCGAGGCGAATCAGATTATCGAATGACTCTTTCGGATTCTCTCCTGCTGCCATCCGCCTTTCACGTTCTGCCCAACTGATTGTTCCGACCCATGGCTGCACTGTGCGGCCTCGCTTCTCCACGCATGAGTCATAGAGATCATCCAGAAGCTTCGCATCCCTGGGAGTGAGTTGACGAAGAACTTCGATGAACGAAGGATGCACTGAGTCAGGCAATGCCGCTGCATTCGCGAGTAGTGCAGCCCAGCGCGTATGCAGGTCTTCGTCGTCCTGCACCGAGGCGTTCTCAATCATCGGCAGGAACAATCTCGGCGGGACAGCATGGGGAGAGATGCCCGCGTCGATCAGCATTCTCTCAGTCTTTTGGTACATCTTGAGTGCGAGCTTGAAGCGATAGTGTCTCGCGACAACTCCCATCGACTCGCCGATCTCGTCAGCAAGTGGGCCAGAGATTCTATGAATGATGTCACCGACCTGTTGAAGGCGCTGCTTCGCGGCTTCTTTGCTCAATTCGTCCATGCTCGCATTCTTAATCGTTTTGCTACGCTGACGCAACCCGGCTAAACTCCGCAGGCAGTCCGGCCCTCAGGGGCTAAGGCCCTCGTGTTTATTGGCTCTGGGTGGCACGGGGGGCTGGCCCACCCTTTCAATCATCTCAACTCCCGAGGGTGCCCCGTCCTTGTCGCGTTTTCTGCGACAGGGCGGGGATTTTGACTTCCGGTCCCCACCACTACTCCCATCTGTCCTTTCTTCCGCGCGGGCGGATGGGCCACTTTAACGGGGAAGTATAACGCGGGTTTGTCTGTGGGAAGTGCTTAAGATGAAGATCCGACCTCCTGCCGCGTAAAGCGCGCTAATGGTGCCGGCCAGCCGCCATGTATTCGGCGGCAATTGACTCAAGATCGATTCTAGCAAGCTCACGAATCAGGACTACAAAATTGTGCGTGAGTTCACTCATGAGACTACCTAGGTACTGGGCCCAACTCTGCCCTTGAGCCGATGCGCTGCCGATCCTCACAAAATTCACAAGCGCGTCTCCGTGTGTGGCCGGGTTAAGAACATCCTCCAGCAAAGTTCGCTTGGAATCATTCACAAATCCGGCGTTCACCACTTGGTAGAGCATGCCCCTCGCCTGCGAGGGAAGAGTCTCGATTGTGCGCGAGAGATTTGACGGTATGTGAACCTGTCCTTGTCCGCGGAGCCATTCGTCAGGGGCAACGCAGGCGATCCAAAACCCTGTCGCTAAAGTGTCGAGGCCAAAACGAAAAAGCGCCGCACTTGCAAACTCGGCCCGTCTCTCTGAACTTTGGGTCAGAAGATCGCAAACGTCTAGTGCCTGCAGGTACTGCAACGCCACCCGGGTTTCTCTCGACTGGACGGAGGATCCGAGCATCAAATGCCACTTGCGAAGTCTCTCTTGATCGCGTTTTCGGATCGTTCCATCTGAAGGCACGTCTGGCTCCGCTGGGGCTGATGAGATAACCGTGTCGGCTCCTAACGAGCGAGTAGACTTGGAAGCGCTCAAGCGACCAAGGCTCGGAGGAAAGGAGCCGAGCGATGATGATTATAGGTTGCGATTTGCACACGCGCTACCAGCAGATAGCGATGGTAGATACGGAGACAGGCGAGTTGGTGCAGCGCCGTTTGGAACACGAAAGAGAAGTGGCCGCGATTCCCGGGCAGAGTCTTTCATCACCATTGGACGGTGCGCACCAGCGCCCCAGCTCTCGCGCTTTTCGAGACCTGGGACTCCACCGCTCCCCAAACCGGGACACCCGACGAAAGCGCCCCACCCACCAAATCATCAGCTTTGTAATAATTACAGTGTAAATAGTACATTATTGTGCCTGTTTTACCACACAGGCACCCTAGCATTATCAATGACTTGGAAGGCTAACCCGGCCTAACATAATGACTATAGGTCACATAAACACCCGAGCGAGCCCCAGCATCTTCGCTTTTTGTGCGCCGAAGCCTTGCCCCAGACGCCCCCTTGATGTACGTACATATTTGCCATGTTCCACGTGGAACATTGTACGTACAACGATTGCACCGCACATGAAAAAGCGGAAGGGATTGCTCCCTTCCGCGTCTTTTTCCTGCATACAGCTTTTGCCAAACCAGGCTGACTAAACCAGCCCCTGATCCAGCATCGCGTTCGCGATTTTCAGGAAGCCCGCGATATTGGCGCCGTTCACCAGGTTGCCGGGCGTGC
>CZKY01000085.1_pt1 | contig 19395 bp, 17 predicted proteins | sample 2454881 | NCBI WGS metagenome assembly CZKY01 (sample SAMEA3539301, study PRJEB10725) | soil metagenome | biome: tundra; feature: field; material: soil | place: USA | collected 2010-05 | depth 0.15 m | reverse complement strand
CAAGCGCGTCGTGGCGCTCGATTTGGGAGCGATGCTCGCCGGCGCGAAGTATCGCGGCGAATTCGAAGACCGCCTCAAGGCTGTGCTGAAGGAGATCGAAGACTCGCAGGGCAAGATCATCCTCTTCATCGACGAGTTGCACACGCTTGTCGGCGCCGGCGCCGCCGAAGGCGCCATCGACGCTTCGAACATGCTGAAGCCGGCGCTTGCTCGCGGAGAGCTGCGCGCCATCGGCGCCACCACGCTCAACGAATATCGCAAGTACATCGAGAAAGACGCCGCGCTCGAACGCCGCTTCCAGATTGTGTTCGTGGGCGAGCCGAACGTCGAAGACACGATTGCGATTCTTCGCGGGCTGAAGGAAAAATACGAAGTGCACCACGGCGTCCGCATCAAAGATTCGGCAATCGTCGCAGCCGCGACACTGTCGCACCGCTACATTTCCGATCGCTTCCTGCCCGACAAAGCTATCGACCTGATCGACGAAGCTGCCGCCTCGCTGCGCATCCAGATCGATTCCATGCCCACTGAAATCGATCAGCTGGAACGTCGCGCCACGCAACTCGAAATTGAAAAGCAAGCGCTGAAGAAAGAAGACGACGCCAATTCGAAAGAGCGTCTCGCCCACGTCGAGAAAGAACTCGCCGGCATTCGTGAACAGTCAAATGCCCTTAAAGCCAAGTGGAAGCAGGAAAAAGACGTGATCGCAAAAGCCCGTGCCCTGAAAGAAAAACTGGAGCAGCTCAAGATCGAAGAAGCCGCCGAGGAGCGCAAAGGAAATCTGGAGCGCGTGGCGCAGATCCGCTACGGCCTTATCCGCAACACTGAAGAAGAATTGAAGAAAACCACGGCGCAGATCGACGGCAAGGCCGGACATCGCATGTTGAAAGAAGAAGTCGATGAGGAAGACGTAGCCCGCATCGTGTCCAAGTGGACGGGCATTCCGGTTTCCAAGATGCTTGAGGGCGAAGTCAAGAAGCTCATCAACATGGAAGACCGGTTGCGCCTGCGCGTCATCGGCCAGGACGCCGCGCTCGAACGCGTGGCCAACGCCATTCGCCGATCGCGCGCCGGGTTGAGCGATCCCAAGCGCCCGATCGGTTCATTTATTTTCCTGGGGCCAACTGGCGTCGGCAAAACCGAACTCGCCCGCGCCCTCGCCGAGTTTCTTTTCGACGACGAGCGCGCCATGGTGCGCATCGACATGTCCGAATACATGGAGAAGCACGCCGTGTCGCGTATGATCGGCGCGCCTCCGGGATACGTCGGCTACGATGAGGGCGGACAACTCACCGAGCAGGTGCGGCGGCATCCCTACGCAGTCGTGCTCTTCGACGAAATCGAAAAGGCGCATCCCGATGTGTTCAACATCCTGCTGCAGATCATGGATGACGGCCGCCTCACCGACGGCAAGGGCCGCAAGGTGGACTTCAAGAACACGGTCATCATCATGACCTCGAACCTGGGCTCGGCGTACCTGCAGTCGGAAAACATTCGCTCCGCCGATGGCTTCGAACAGGCCTCGAAGCAGGTGATGGAGGCGCTGCACGGGCATTTCAAACCCGAGTTCCTGAACCGCGTGGACGACATCATCATCTTCAATCCGCTCGGCAAGGAACAGTTGGTCAAGATCGTCGATCTGCGTCTGGAAGACTTGCGCCGCTTGCTCGCCGACCGCAAAATTTCTCTGGAGCTGACTGATGCTGCCAAAGAGCTGCTCTTCACCGAAGGCTACGATCCAAACTTTGGAGCGCGTCCGCTGAAGCGCGCCATTCAAAAGCTGGTGCAAGATCCGCTGGCGCTGAAAATTCTGGACGGCGCGGTACTGCACGGCGACCACGTGGTAGTGGACGCTGACAAAAAAGCGGGCAAGATGACGTTCAAAGTCAGCGAGCGCGTGGGGGAGAAAGAGCCGGCGAAGGCGAAGAAGTAATGCCTGCGTAGCGGCGGCCGCCTCGGCCGTCCAGGCCGAGCGAAGCTCGACGCGGCTAAGTCCTTTGTTTGTGATCAAAAATGTTTCACGTGAAACATAAGTGCGATATTTTCTTTTAATAATATCTATCGGCTATACACAACAGTAAATAGTTCCCTTGCCTGAGGATCTTCTGATTTAAGTCTGGCCGAGCTGCGCTCGACTGGACGCCGAGGGCGGCTGTCCCTACGCAAATCTGGGCGGACGAGGGCGGACGTCCCTACGTGGTTGGTGGCGGAGTCTTGAACTGATCGGCGATCTCTCCTCGCGACAGATACCATGCCACCATTACTCGCACGATGATCCCCAAGCCTCCGAACGCTAGCGCTTTTGGTTGCACCATGACTGTTGCGGCGGAAACTGACGGCACCAGCATTACGATTCCTGCGATGGCGATCAGCAGCGCCGCGTGCCGCACGATGTTATTGAGTTCCACGAGGCCCCACGCGAGTCCGCCTCCTACGATGGCCATGAGCAGGAACATGTACGGCCCTGCCAGTTCCAGGCCGAATAAGAGCGGTGCGCCGGCCGACATCGATACCGTGCCTGGACGAATCAGCATCAAGCCGCCCGCGATCCCCAGATAAATCCCGCAGAGAGCGAACAACGCGGCGATGGCTCGCACTCCATTCGGGACCGGGTTGGCAGGGTTGTCCGTCATAGGCTCTCTATAGAGAATCCAGAGTTGCTGTGGCCACAGGCAACTGCCGAGCTTCGCTCGGCTTGGACGGGCGAGGGCGCCCGTCCCCACACGAGCTTCTCACTCGCTCGTCTTCTTCCAAGTTATCGGATTCAAACACAAGCGCAACGTTTCATCGCGGCTCGTAGAATACAAGCCGTGGCCGCACCCTCACAAATAAAACTGATTGTCCTGAACCTCAAGGCGGGGATGCCTACGGTCGAGCAGGCGAAGCGGCGATTGCTTGAGTCGTTGTATGCGCCGCGGGGAGCGAGCGGGCCGGTGGTGAAAATCATTCATGGGTACGGATCTTCGGGGAAGGGTGGCTCGATCCGTACCGCGATCCGCGAACAGATGGCGCAGTGGCAGCGCGAAGGCAAAGTACTCAAAGTGGTGCCCGGCGAAAACTGGAGCATCTTCGACCCGGGCTCGCAGGATCTGCGCCAGCGCTATGCTTTTCTCAGCAAGGATGAAGATCTCGATCGCGGGAATGCGGGCATGACGCTGGTCGAGTTTCCCGCCGATACTTCCCGCATCTTTCGATAGTTTGCTGAGTCATGAGTGCGATAGAGGTTGCCGTTCCCCTCTCCGAGGTTGTAAGGTACTCGGCCAAGACTCAATTCTCATTGGGGGATGGAATGAAGCTCAGCCGTTACCTGTATGCGTGTATCTTTTCGCTCTTTTGCATCAACGTGTGCTGGGCGCAGCAAACTGCGCCTGCGCCGAAGACGGTCGTCATTCACGCGGGGCATCTGCTTGACGTGAAAACCGGCAAGACGCTTGCCAACCAAACCATCGTGATCCAGGGCGATAAGATCGCGCGCGTTGGCTCCGACACGCAAGTCCCCGCCGGAGCGCAGGTCGTCGATTTGTCGAACGCCACCGTGCTGCCCGGATTGATTGACGCGCACACGCACATCACGTTCAATCCCAACTTCGGCTATTCGCGTCTCGCGATTTCCGTGCCGCGCGAGGCGCTGACCGGAGCGCGCAATGCCCGCGTCACGCTCGAAGCCGGTTTTACGACCATCCGCAACGTGGGAGCGAGCGGCTTCACCGACGTTGCCTTGCGCGATGCCATTAACGCAGGAGACGTGCCCGGACCGCGCATGCTGGTCAGCGGTCCGGCTCTGAGCATTACTGGCGGACACTGCGACAACAATCTGCTGCCGTTCGACTATCACTCGACCGGCGGTGGTGTGGCTGATGGCGTCGAAGCCGTCCAGCACAAAACGCGAGAGATCATCAAGTACGGCGCCGACTTGATCAAGATCTGCGCCACCGGCGGCGTGCTCTCGCATGGGGACGATCCGCAGGCGTCGCAATACACGCTCGAAGAGATGAAGGCCATCGTCGCCGATGCGCACCGGCTTGGGCGCAAGGTCGCGGCGCACGCGCATGGCGCCGAGGGCATCCGCTGGGCGTCGGAAGCGGGCGTGGATTCGATCGAGCACGGCTCCTACATCGACGACGCGGCCATCGCCATTATGAAGAAGAACGGCACCTACCTGGTGCCGACCCTCTACTTGGGCGACTGGTTTCTTGAAAACGCCGAGAGGATCGGCACGCCGCCCGAGCTGATCGCCAAGGGACGCGAAGTGATGCCCGCCGCGCGTAAGAATGTGGCGCGCGCGTTTGCCGCAGGAGTAAAAGTCGGCTTCGGCACCGATGCCGCCGTGTATCCGCACGGCCTCAACGCGCATGAGTTCGCGGTCATGGTGAAGCTCGGTCTGACGCCGCTGCAGGCGATCCAGGCAGCCACCATTAACGACGCCGATCTGCTTGGATGGTCCGACAAGGTCGGCACCATTGAGCCGGGGAAGTGGGCCGACATCGTTGCTGTGGACGGGGATCCGCTCGCCGACGTCACCACTCTGGAGCGCGTGAAGTTTGTGATGAAGGGCGGGGAGGTTGTGAAGAATCAGTACGTGAAGTAGAACACCGATTGCAGAGATCAGAGGTTAGATTACTGGGGTGAAAGACTCTCGGCGCCGCTGCTGAGGTGAGAGATTTTTAGATTCGACGCAGCCGCGGATAGGCCTGGCGTGCGTACCACAAGGTGGACAGAGTGAACGCGACGGTGATTGCGACCGTAATCACCCAGGGTGTGCATTTTCCGTCAGCGCAATAGGCAAGCGGGTGCCGCACAATGGTTGGCAACTCCCGGAGCATTGCCGGAACGAGCATTAGGGTCCACAGTCCGGAGTACAACAGCAGCACGCGGGAGCCAGTTGTGCGCCGCGCAATCAGCAGAATCAGGCCGGCGATTCCGAGCAAGGCGCTCGGAACCGTGATCCACAAGCCAGCCGCCCCGCGAGTCCGAATCCAGCCCAGGCCCAGCGGAAACGCAGGCTCCCTTACGATCATCGCCGTAATCACTCCGAGCGATACCACGGTGAAGGTCGTCCAAAGCACGGCGAGAGCAAGAAGAACCCGGTCCCTGAGGGACATAGTGGACCCCCCTCTCTGGCGAGCCTATCTTGACCTTATCCGCCACTCGGCACAAGGTCAGGGGTCACAAGATGGAGTGACGTGTAGTCTCAACTTTTGCAATCTGACCTCTAACTTCTAACTTCCGATAGAATCCCCCCGTGCCTGTCCGCCTGCAGATAGAAGCGACTCGCGGCGCTGCCCGCACCGGCAAGCTCATCACTCCTCACGGAGAGGTTGAGACGCCTGTGTTCATGCCGGTTGGAACCCTGGCTTCGGTCAAGGGCGTCTCGCAGGATGTGCTCGCAGAACTTGGCGTCGAGATTTTGCTCAGCAATACCTACCATCTTTTTCTGCGGCCTGGGGTCGAAACTGTTCGGCGGATGGGCGGGCTGCACCGGTTCATGTCGTGGGATCGAGCCATCCTCACCGACTCGGGCGGATTCCAGGTTTTTAGTCTGAACGATCTCCGCAAGGTCAGCGAAGAGGGCGTGGCGTTTCGCTCGCACCTAGACGGGTCGCCTCACTTTCTGAGTCCTGAAAAGGCGATGGAGGTACAGATTGGGCTCGGAGCCGACATCATTATGGCTTTCGACGAATGCACGGAGTATCCGGCCGACGCCGAGCGCGCGCGGGCCTCGATGGAACTCACCCTGCGCTGGGCCGAGCGCTGCAAGAATTATTTCGAAGCATACAAGTACGAGGTGCCGTGGGCGAGCAGCCGTCAGCCATCAGCCGTCAGCTGTCAGGCGCGGCCAGTGGTCAGTGGTCAGTGGTCAGTGGCCGGTACCCAATCGCTGTTCGGCATCGTCCAGGGTGGCATGGATCCCGCCCTGCGGCGCGAATCCGCCGAGCGGACCATCGACATCGGCTTTCCCGGATACGCCATCGGCGGCCTGAGCGTCGGCGAACCACGCGAGCTTACGCGCGACATCGTCGAATCCACGCTCGAACATCTTCCCTCCAACCAGCCGCGGTATCTGATGGGGGTCGGCACTCCCGAGGAGATCGCGCAGTACGCCCAGTCGGGCATCGACATGATGGATTGCGTGCTCCCCACCCGCGCCGCCCGCCATGGATTGCTGTTCACCTCCGAAGGCAGAGTGTCGATCAAGCAGGCCAGGTACGCGCAGGACGAAAGCGCGCTCGATCCCGCCTGCGACTGCCGCGTCTGCCAGCGTTATTCACGGGCCTACCTGCGCCATCTTTACGCCGCGAACGAACTGCTGGCCCAGGTTTTGAATACGGTCCACAACCTGCACTTTTACCTGGCCACCATGCGGACGGTCCGGGTCTGGATCCGGGCAGGCCACGCACCCACCACAGGCAGTTCCCGGATGTAAATTCGGCGTGCCGACCTTGACATCCTAGCGAGCCGTCCGGCATTCTATTTAGCTTAGGGATAATGTCCGTTTCTTTCTGTGCCGTTCCGATCGAAACCGGGGCGCGGCATCGCCGGTTCTAGCCTGCACGCTGTAGGTTTCCGGCCATAGAAGAAAAGAATTCCCGTAGATGCGCAGAGAAAGCTAGGCGGCGAAAGAAGCAAACTTGTGCCGAGTTTCGCTCGGCCAGCCCGAAGAGGGCGCTTCGGAAGCCGCGGTTTTAATCAGGTATTTCGTTACAGAGGATCAACTTGGCGGTGGAAATCATTTTGTCTGGCATGCCTAGCGGATTGGCGTTTTGGTTGCAACTACCCGGTGGCACGAGTCTGCTCGGGTTGGCGCCCCTGCTGTTCATCTTTGCCATTTTTTACTTCCTGCTGATTATGCCGCAGCAGCGGAAGCAGAAAAAGTGGCAGCTCATGCTGAGCGAGTTGAAGAACGGGGACAAGATCGTAACCAGCGGCGGCCTGCGCGGGACGATCATCAGCCTCAAGGACGATGCGCTGATCTTGCGCGTGCCGCCCGATAATCTGAAGCTCGAAATCAGCCGCGCATCGGTGGTCTCGGTGACGACGGCGGAAGAAGGAACGAAATCGTAGTCTGCGCGAGTCGCCATATTTCAGTATGAATAAGAACCTCAGTTGGAAGTTGGCAGTTATCGTCGGGATCCTGCTCGTCTTCCTCGTCGGCATCCTCGGCATTCCGAAGGACTGGTCGGGCAGGGGTGTGCTGGCGTCGATCGCCGACCGCATTCATTTGGGCCTCGACCTCCGTGGCGGGACACACCTGATCCTGCAGGTGCAGGTCAACGACGCGGTCAACGTCGACTCCGACAACGCGCTGGCGCGCCTCAAGGAAGACTTGCGGACGCACAAGATCAATTACGCCGACATCACCAAGCCCGATCCGGTGAACCATCCCGAAATGGTCGTCGTCAAGGGCGTTCCTCCGGATCAGACCAGCGATTTCAAGAATATTATTTCCGACCGGTTGCCGGAGTACAGCGCCAGCTCGGGCGCGGAAAATTCCTGGACCGTGTCGATGAAGGCCCAAGGCCTCGCCGACTTGAAGAACCGCGCGGTTTCCCAAGCTATCGAGACCATCCGCAATCGCATTGACCAGCTCGGCGTGAGCGAGCCTGTGATCCAGGAGCACGGCCTCGGCCAGTACCAGATTCTTGTCCAACTTCCGGGCGTGGACGATCCGGCGCGCGTCAAGGAAATCATGCAGTCCACCGCGATGCTTGAAATCAAGCAATCGCTGGGGGGGCCCTATTCGAGCGAGCAGTCGGCCTTGCAGGAACACGGCGGCGTGCTGCCTCCGGACACTGTCCTGATGGCCGGAAGAAGCATCGGCTCACGCGACACCGAAACCGGCGAAGCCTGGTACATAATCTCTCGGGCCTCGGCCGTCACCGGTCGCGATCTTCGTACCGCGGAACCGAGCAACGACGAAAATGGCCAGCCGGCAGTCCGCTTTATCCTTACCTCTGAGGGTGGGCGCAAGTTCTACGCCTTCACTTCCGCTCATGTCGGCGACTACCTGGCGGTCGTTCTCGACAACAAGGTGCAGGAAGTGGCGGTGATCAAAGACGCCATTCGGGACAATGGCGTCATCAACGGCCGGTTCACCCAGCAACAGACTCAGGACCTTTCGATGACTCTGCGTTCCGGCGCTCTGCCGGCTGGCATCAAGTATCTGGAAGAGCGTACGGTCGGGCCGTCGCTCGGCGCCGATTCGATTCGTTCCGGCATTCGGGCGGCCATGGTCGGTATGTTCGCCGTCCTCATCTTCATGCTGATTTACTACCGTTGGGCGGGCGTGAATGCCGATATCGCGCTGATCCTGAACCTGGTCATCCTGCTCGGGTTCATGGGCTACTTTGGAGCGGTGCTGACGCTGCCGGGCATTGCCGGCGTCATCCTGACGGTGGGCATGGGCGTGGATTCGAACGTGCTGATTTTTGAGCGCATCCGGGAAGAACTGAGGAACGGCAAGACGCCGCCCTCGGCCGTGGAGCAGGGATTCAGCCACGCCTGGATCACTATCGTCGATACGCACGTCACCACCATCGTCTCCGCCGCGATTCTGTTCATCTTCGGCACGGGGCCGGTAAAAGGTTTTGCCACGACGCTGGTATTTGGTTTGCTCGCAAACCTGTTTACGGCGGTGTTTGTATCGCGCGTGATTTTTGATTGGGTGCTGAGCAGGAAGCAGCGAGGCGAGGCATTGAGCATTTAAGGCAGTCGTTGGTCGTCGGTCGCTAGTCGTTCGCAAATGTTGGACGGACGGCGCACCCCGAACGACCAACGACCGATGACCAACGACTTTTGAAGGGATCGTAAGCAGCGTGGAATTCTTTCGAGACACAAGCATCGATTTCCTCGGGAAGAAGTGGTATTTTCTCGTCTTCTCGCTGGTCTTCAGCGTGGCCGGACTGCTTTCCATGGCGTTCTGGCATGGCATCCCGCTGGGCGTCGACTTCCGCGGCGGCACGCTGGTCTACGTGAAGTACGCCCATACCCCCGATGTGTCTGCCATCCACTCGGAGATCGAGCGCGCCGGTCTGAAGAACGCCCGCGTTCAAGCCATTGGGCCATCCACGAACAACGAAGTGCTGATCGCCCTCGATATTCAGGAGACCAGCGAGCAGGCTCTCGACAAGGGTAAGCTCCAGATCATTCAGGCGCTCGAAAGCCACGCCACCGCGGGCAAACAGGATCTCAACAACTCCAGCTCCTTAAGCGTCACGAATTATCTTTTGGAGAAGGACCCGCTCCGCCTTGGAACAGGCGCCGACGCCAACCCGCGCTACACCGCCATAGCTCAGGCCGTTGTTGACTATCGCGACAAGGTAAAAGGCGGAGTGCTCGGCTCCATTTCCAATGATGAGTTAAAGAATGCGGCCGATCCCGCCGTCGTCGCCTCGCTGCAGGACAACTTCTACGTCTCGGATTTTGGTATCCGCAACGTCGAGATTGTCGGGCCGCAAGTTGGACAGCAACTCCGTAAGCAAGCGATCCTGGCCACCCTTTATTCGCTGGCCGGAATGCTGATCTACCTGGGGCTCCGTTTCGAATGGATCTACGGTGTCGCCGCCGTATTGACGGTCTTCCACGACACTCTGATCACGGTGGGCGCCTTCTCGCTGCTGAACTGGGAAATATCTCTGACCGTAATCGCGGCCATCCTGACCCTGATCGGATATTCTAATAACGACACCATCGTCGTGTTTGACCGCATCCGGGAGAATATCAAGCTGCTCCGGCGGGACAAGCTGGCCGACATTGTCAACAAAAGTATTAATCAGACCTTGAGCCGAACTATCTTGACAGCGGGCCTGACTTTCCTTACCGTGCTTGCTCTGTTCCTTTTCGGCGGCGAGGTGTTGCATGGTTTCAGCTTCGCCTTGGTCATCGGAATCCTGATCGGGACTTATTCCTCGATCGCGATCGCCGCCCCGATTCTGGTCGCCTACCAGGAGTGGCGGGGCGAGCAGGGCAAGAGCCCGGTTGCGATGCCGCTGCGGCCCGGCAGGGGTCCGACGCCGTCGAAAGAAAAAGTTAAGGTCTGAATCCGGGCCATTTGGCGTAGAATCTTTAGTGCCCGCAGAGGCAGGGATTCGCAGAAACAAAAGCTCGAAAGAGCGGGAGCAAAGAGGATGCAGCCGGTGTCTAAGTTCTCGTACGGTCTGGTGTAGGAGAAGCCTATGTTTGAAGACAGCCTCATTGAGTCAGGGAATAGGTTCAAGACCAAGCGGTTGAGCACCACCATCATGTCCTTCGTGCTGCAGGTTGGGCTCATCGGGATCCTGATCCTGGTCCCTCTGATTTATACCGACGCGCTACCCAAGACGCAGCTGATGACCTTCCTGGTAGCGCCACCGCCACCCCCGCCGCCGCCACCCCCGCCGGCAGCCGCTGTAGTTAAGGTGGTGAAGATGCAGAGCGAAGTGATCAACGGCCAGTTGCGCACCCCCACCAAGATTCCAAACAAAGTTCAGATGATCAAAGAAGAGGAAGCGCCCCCGGATCTGGGTAGTGGCGGCGTTCCGGGTGGTGTCCCTGGCGGCATTCCCGGAGGCTCGGCGGGCGGCGTGATCGGCGGCATCATCAGTTCGCAAGCGGCTAATATCCCGAAAGTGGCGACTCCGCAGCGCGTCCGCGTTTCGTCGGGCGTGTCGACCGGACTTTTGATCAAGAAGGTTACGCCCAATTATCCGCAGCTGGCAAAACAGGCCCGCATTCAAGGGACGGTCGTCCTGCAGGCGGAAATCAGCAAAGAGGGCACGATTCAGAATCTGCAGTTGATCAGCGGGCACCCCATGCTGGCGCCGGCGGCGATCGAGGCCGTAAAACAGTGGCGCTATAAGCCATACCTGCTCAATGGCGAGCCGGTAGCCGTGGAGACCCAGGTGGTTGTGAACTTTAGCTTGTCCGGAGGCTAGACTCTCCGGGCCAGCTTGTCCCGGTTTGGTTTGTGCCGGTTTGAAGTTAAGTTTGTGGCGGTTTGAAGCCCTCCCCGTCCCACCTTTTCCCGAGACGGGAATCTAGGGTGGTTTTGGCACCCGAGGGCAATTCTGCCCACTTTGGTTTTCTTGCATCAAACGATTCTGATCATGCGCGACCCTCTGGCAGGTACGAGGGAGCCGGGATTTTGATCGCTGTATCGCCGTTCCGGGTGCGAGCCTGGTTCGGCGTGAGAATTTAAGAAGCGGTGAGAACGAGTTCGAATCAGTTCTGAGGAGGAGAAGCAACTCATGGTAGTGAACCTGGCAGCAGTCGCACTCTGTAATTTCCATCTTTTCGCCGCCTGGCTCTTTCAAGAGAGCTCGGTCGGTTGGGACCCGATTTCGCTCTGGAAGCAGATGGGTATTCTGGCGAAGGTCGTGGTTATCGTGCTGTTCATCATGTCGGGGTGGTCCATCGGCGTGATGATTGACCGTTGGATGGCTTTCAACGCCGCCCGCAATCAGTCCCGCTCGTTCGCTCCCGCGGTTGCCGGAGCGTTGCGCGAAGGCAAGATTGACGAAGCGATCAAAGTGGCCGAGCGCAACAAGAAAAGTCATCTGGCCAAGGTGGTCACCGCGGGCCTGATGGAATTCAAGGCCCACCAGGACAGCCCGGGTGAAATTCCGGGCGAGACCATTGAAGCTTCCAAGCGCGCGTTGGAGCGCACCGAAGCCATTGTGCACGCCGAACTGAAGCGTGGCTTGGGCGGTCTGGCAACCATCGGTTCGACGGCTCCCTTCGTGGGACTGTTCGGAACGGTAGTCGGCATTCTGAACGCCTTCAACGGCATCGCCAAGGAAAAGGCAACCGGTTTGGCAGCGGTCGCGGGCGGCATTTCCGAAGCGCTCGTAACCACCGCCGTGGGCCTGTTCGTGGCGATTCCGGCGGTCATGATGTTCAACTATTTGACCGGTCGCGTGGAAGCGTTTGACGTGGAGATGGATAACTCCTCGAGCGAACTGATCGATTACTTCCTGAAGCGCCGGAGCATGCGCCGGTCCTAAGGCCGCGTTTTTGGGCCGTCGCAAAAACGAGGGCCACAATAACGAGGGTCGCAAACATGAGTTGCTGAAGCGGCGCCGGTTTTCCGCCGGCGCCTGCTCTCCCTCATCGCTGCGATCCGCGGCCAAGGGCAAGCACACGCAGGAGACAGAATTCCATGGCATTAGCAAAGCGAGACGAAGGGTCCAAGGTCAGTTCCGACATCAACGTCACACCGATGGTGGACGTGATGCTGGTACTGCTCATCATCTTCATGGTGGTCACGCCCATGTTGCAACATGGCGTCCCCGTGGACATGGCCAAAGTCAACAACCCCACGGATATGCACGACGCCGACAAGGAAGACGCGCTACTGGTTGCCATCACTCGCGATGACCACGTCTTCTTCGGTACGGATCCAGTCAAGGTGGATGAACTGACGCAGAAGATCAAGGATCGCTTGGCGAACCGAACCGACAAACGGGTTTTTCTCAAGGCCGACATGCGGGCGAAGTTCGGCTGGGTGGTCGAAGTCGTGGACAATGTTCGCGCGGCTGGCGTGGACCAACTCGGCCTTTTGACGGATCAAAAGAAGTCCGGAACCCTTGCCCCGCCGCCAGGCGCCACCACGCCGACGCCTAAGGGCGGGCAATAGCACGCAATCGCAATACAGCAATAGCAGTACAGGAGATCGATTATGAGTATGGCAGTCGGTGCCAAAGGCGGCCAGAACGCGAACATGAACGTCACGCCGCTGATTGACGTGTTGCTGGTGCTGCTGATCATTTTCATGGTGATCACGCCGCTGACGCCCAAGGGTTTGGAGGCGTTGGTGCCCCAGCCTCCGCCGCCCAATCAAAAACAACCGCCGCCCACGCCCGATCGCACCATCGTGGTGCAGTTGATTGACCACGGTGCCGGCAACGCACCCGGACTCAAGATCAATCAGGACGAGGCCACTTGGGAAACTCTGCAGGGCCGCTTGGAAGATATTTTCAAAACCCGCGCCGAGAAGGTCATGTTCGTGAAGGGCGATGACAATGTGCCCTTCGCCGACGTGGCCAGCGTCATTGATATCGCGCATTCGGCCGGCGTCGACAAAGTCGGCTTGATCACAGCCAAAATCGAAGCGGGCGGCTAGAATACTCACTGAGCTTCAGAACGACGTAGCGATGAGGCGGAAAGCGGAGCGGCTCCAATTTCGATCTTGCGCCTCCCGCACCGTCTCGGCTCAGGTTCTTACAACTCCGCGGCAAGGGAGATTCATAAAGCAATGAAAACGACTCAAAGGCTCCTGGTGGTATTCGCCGCCGCACTGGTGATGCTCTCCAGCACCGGCTGCAACAAGCTGAAGGCGCGTGACCACCTCAACAAGGGTGTGCAGGCTTACAAGAACTCCAAGTTCGAGCAGGCGATCGACCACTTCCAGCAAGCCGTCGCCCTCGACCCCACACTGATCAATGCCCGTCTGTATCTGGCCACAGCCTTTGCCCAACAGTACATTCCGGGCGCCGATACTCCCGACAACAACCGCTTTGGCGAGCAAGCGATTGACCAGTACAAGCAAGTGCTGCAGGTCGATCCCAAAAACATCAACAGCATCAAGGGCATCGCCTATCTCTATCTGCAGATGAAGAGATTCCCCCTGGCCAAGGAGTTCTACAAGAAAGCCTCCGAGGTCGATCCCAACGACCCCGAACCTTATTACTCGGTCGCCGTCATCGACTGGACGCAGACCTACGTGCCGCGTCAGGAAGAGCGCGCCAAGCTCGGCATGAAGCCCGAAGACTCCCTGCCTGCCAAGGACAAGAAGGTCTGTGCCACCATGAAGGAGAACAATACCCCCAACGTTCAGGAAGGTATCGATAACCTGAACAAGGCGCTCCAGCTTCGTCCCGACTACGACGACGCCATGGCCTACATGAACCTGATGTACCGGGAACGCGCCGATATTCAGTGCGATGACCCGGCAGCCCGCTCCGCCGATCTGAAGACCGCCGACGAGTGGGTCGACAAAACCATGGCCACCAAGAAGGCCAAGGCAGAAAAACAGCCCGGCGCCGGCGGCATCGTCATGGATCAGAACAAGTAAGCATTTTCTTCCTCAGAACACTCGTGTGGGGACGGGCGCCCTCGCCCGTCCCAGCCGAGCGCAGCTCGGCCTCGCCCCTAGCTGCCATCGCCCCCTGAAATCACAACCGCAACTGATTTGCCGCATGCACATCCTCGCTCCCACAGGTAAAATCAGGGCGGCACGGCGCGTTCCACCAGACGTGTGCAACCGAGACGTGTTCAACCAGGAATGTTCAAGAAGATTCTGATCGCCAACCGGGGAGAGATCGCGGTGCGCGTCATCCGCGCCTGCCGCGAAATGGGCATTGCCACCGTCGCCGTCTACTCCGACGTCGACCGCGCCGCGCTCCATGTCCGCAAGTCCGACGAAGCTTACCCTATCGGCCCGGCTCCCGCCGCCGAGTCTTACCTGCGGATGGACAAAATCCTCGACGTAGCCAAACGCTCGGGCGCCGAGGCCATCCATCCTGGCTACGGCTTCCTCTCGGAAAACGCGAAGTTCGCCCAGGCATGCGCCGATGCGGGCGTGAAATTTATTGGGCCAACTCCGCACTCCATGGAAATGATGGGCTCGAAAACCCGCGCCCGTCAGGAGATGGAAAAAACCGGCGTGCCCTTTGTTCCCGGAACTTCGCGCGGCCTCGCCTCTGCCGAAGAAGGCGAACAAGCCGCCGAGCGCATCGGCTACCCGGTAATGCTGAAAGCCGCGGCTGGCGGCGGTGGCAAAGGCATGCGCCTGGTGCACACCCGCCAGGAACTTCGTTCCGCCCTCGAATCCGCCCAGAGCGAGGCGCAGCGTTCTTTCGGCGACAGCGAAGTCTATATCGAAAAGGCGATCGTGAATCCCCGCCACATCGAGATGCAGGTGCTGGCCGACGAGCACGGCAATACGGTCTGGCTCGGCGAGCGCGAGTGTTCCATCCAGCGCCGCCACCAGAAGGTTCTCGAGGAGGCGCCTTCGCCGATTGTCGATCCCGATATGCGCCGGCGCATGGGTGAAGTTGCCGTCAAAGTCGCGCAGGCGGCCAACTACACCAATGCCGGCACCGTCGAATTCCTGGTCGATCCGCAAAAGAATTTCTACTTCCTTGAAATGAACACTCGCCTGCAGGTGGAACATCCGGTCACCGAGTTGACCACCGGACTCGACCTCGTGCACCTGCAGATCCGGATCGCGAGCGGCGAGAAGCTGCCCTTCGCCCAGTCCGACGTGGAGATTCGCGGGCACGCCATCGAGTGCCGCATCTACGCCGAAGACCCCGATAACAATTATTTCCCCAGCCCCGGCAAGATCACGCTCCTGCTCGCGCCCTCGGGACCGGGAATCCGCCGCGATAGCGGCATGTACGAAGGCTGGAATGTTCCCATGGATTACGATCCGCTGCTCGCCAAACTGATCGGCTACGGAACCGACCGGCGGCAGGCCATCATGCGGATCCAGCGAGCGCTCTACGAATATTTCGTGGCCGGCATCAAGACTAACATTTCGCTATTCCAGCGCATCCTGTGCGATGCCGATTTCCAATCCGGAAAGTTCGATACCGGATACCTGGATCGCTTGCTCACCAAAGGTAACTCGGGCGCACCGGAGCCTCAAATCGAAGCGATGGAGACGATCGCCGCGATCGCCGCCGGAATGTTTGCCGTGCTCGACCCAGCTTCGCCCGTCAGCAAGAATGTCGATACCGCCGCAACAGGTTCAGGCCCGGCTTCGGTTGCATCCAACTGGAAACAGAAGGGACGCTCGGAAGCGCTGCGCTGATCTTATGGTTTATGAAGTCATCGTCGGAGGCAAACCACACCGGCTCGAGCTTGAAAAAGCCGCAGGCGGATGGGAGTGCCGCTTGGACGGCCTCCCGATCCACATCGACGCGTTAATCCCGCGCCGCGACGTTTTGTCGCTGTTGGTTGATGGGCGCGCCTACGAAATCAAGCGCGAGCAAACTGCCACCGATCTACACATGTGGGTAGGCAGCACCCGCTTCGCTGTCGAGTTGCACGATCCGCGCTCCCTGCGCTCGCGCCAAAAAGCTGCCGGAGACGAAAAGGGCCCCAGAAAAATCCTGGCTCCCATGCCCGGCCGCGTCGTGCGCCTGCTCGTCGCGGAAAATTCCGACGTCGAAGCCGGCCAAGGCATCGTCGTAGTCGAAGCGATGAAGATGCAGAACGAAATCAAGTCGCCAAAAAAGGGAGTCGTGAAAAAAATATTGGCGACTCCAGGCGCGGCGGTGAACCCCGGCGACGTCCTAGCTATCGTGGAATGACCCTGGCGTCTGGAAGTTCCAAGGCTTATTGAAGGATAAGACGCTATCCTTTGATAGCGAGATTCGTTATTAAAGGATGGCTCCTACCCTCTTTCCACTCCCCAGAGAGGCCCATAGCTCGCAGCCCGTAGCTCACAGCAAAACGCCACCACAGCCCCAGCACCTACGTCATCTCAAACCAATCTTTTCCCGCGCGTACCATAGAAGGCAACGAAATAGCTAACAAACGGCGGAGGTGTCTTCGTGAAGCTGCAGCGCATCATCAGTTTCGCAACCCTGGCAATCTCGATTCTTACCCTCGTCCTCGTGTTGAAACGGCCGGCTCCGGTTACGCCCGCACTCGCGCCCGCTGCGGCTGCCGCCAATGCGCAGTCTCTCCAGGAGAAGGTGAATCGGCTCGCGCAGCCCAGGGTGCCCGGAGAAGGTGAAAGCGAAGTCCGCATGAATTCCGGCGAATTGTCGGCTGCGCTCGCGCAAGCTGCCGGCCTGATGCCGTCGACCCCGCCCGCAAATACTTCCACCAGCGCTCCCTCCAGCTCTTCTCCCGCAAGCGGTGCAATGGAGTTCCCCGGCGCGGTTCCCAATATCAAGGATTACCAGGTCTCCATGGATGGAGACATCGTTCGCGGTCAATTTCTCACCCAGATCGCCGGCAAAGACGTCTACCTCACCCTCGCCGGACATCTCGGCTCCAAGGATGGTTACGCCACCTTCGATGCCACCGAGGTTAAGGTCGGCGATCTCTCCGTGCCCGCATCGCTGGTCAACGAAGTGTTGCAAAAAAAACTCGCCGAGCAGCGCGATCAGCTCAAGCTGCCAAATAACGTCAAAGACATCAAAGTCGAAAACGGCGAACTGGTGTTCGTGGAGAAATAAGCTTTCCCTGTGCTCCCTGTGGTTAAGAATCCCGGCGGCTACGAGCTTCGAGCTACGAGCAAACGGATGTTCGGGTTTGCTCGTGGCTCGAACCACAGAGAGAACTAACTTGAAATGACCACCCTGCAGAAAATGCCCGATAACTACTTAAACATCCGCTTGTAAAGCAAAATTTGCCCCTCGCGCTACACGAAGGGTTCCTTTCGACAGAGTCTTCTAATCTCCATCTAATCTCTTTCTAACCGCATCCGTTTCAAATTGACGGTATGACGAGTTTCCCGATCCCGTCCAACTATGCTAACCACATCCTGGTGGCCAGCCCCAGCACCGTGGTGCGCCAGCGCGTCCTCGAAAGTCTACGTTCCCCCGTTCGCCGCTTCGAACAAGCCACCGGAGGAGCTGAAGCCCTGGTCCATTTGGAGAGCGGCTTCTGGCAGGTGCTCTTTCTCGACCGCCGCCTGCCCGATCTCGATGCTGAGGAACTGAGCCACACCGTGCGGCAGCGCTTTCCCGGAATCGAAGTCGTGCTGCTCGATCCAGAGGTCGATCCAGAGGTCGATCCAAAGAGCGATGCCGAACCCACCGCAGCCGAGGAGAGAGGGGACCTGCTTCCGGAAACGTGTCCCGCCGTAGATCCCTCCACAAGCCACGTAGGGGCGGACGCCCTCATCCGCCCAGCCGAGCGAAGCTCGGCAAAGGACGGCGCCGAAGGCGAGGTTCTGCCCGCCGCCCGCGCCGCCCACCCCATTCTCGAAGCTCCCTTACCCGGAATGATCGGCAACTCGCGCATCATGCAACCCGTATATCGTCTGGCCCGCCTGCTGGCGCCGCGCAACACCACCGCCCTGATCACCGGCCCGACCGGCTGCGGCAAGGAAATCGTCGCCCGCGCCATTCATCATTTGAGCCCGCGCGCCGCGCGCGCGTTCGCGGTCGTCAATTGTGCCGCCATTCCCGAGACCCTGCTCGAAGCCGAACTCTTCGGATACACGCGCGGCGCTTTCACCGGAGCGATGCAATCCTATGCGGGAAGAATTCAGGCGGCGCAGGGAGGCACGCTCTTCCTCGACGAAATCGGCGAGATGCCGTTGAGCCTTCAGCCCAAGCTGCTCCGCTTTCTGGAGCAGAAAGAATTGCAGCGCCTGGGCAGCTCCGAAGTCGTGCGCGTGGATGCCCGCGTCATCTCCGCCACCAACACGCACCTGCTGTCCCTGGTGCGGGAGGGAAAGTTCCGCGAAGACTTGTACTACCGTCTCTGCGCTTTCCCCATCGAAATTCCGCCGTTGCGCGAACGGCCCGAAGATATTGCGCAACTGGCCGCGCACTTTCTCGAAAAATATGCCTCGCGCCGGCCCGCGCCGCAACTGTCCGCCCAGGCGCTGCAACTGCTGAAAACGCAGCCGTGGGCCGGGAATATTCGCGAACTGCAGAACGTGATCGAACGGGCGCTGATCCTCTCCGAAGACCAGGCGGTGATTCACCCCGAGCATCTGTTGCTCGCGGACACCAGCTTTCGCAACTCGCGCTAGAGCCGCGACCGCGTGATTGCTACTGCTGTCGATAAGCTTGCTGCCGGGCGTCCCCGCCCGGCGGGACGGGCGAGACGCCCGTCACTCCACCGTATGACTCATCACGCGGTCACGGTACTAGGTCGAGCGCTAGGTCGTCTTCATCCGTACCCCGCATAAGAGCGATCTAAGGCAATTTATGCCGGGCTGGCATTGCCGTTGCAGAGTGATATTCATGTCCACCTCTTTTCCAACACCACGAGATCCCGCGCGCGATCCCGAGCATCCGCTGGCCCGCGCCTTTGCGTCGTTCACCGAGGCGGCGGGTTCGCTCGAGCGTACCTATGGGCAACTGCAAGGGCAGGTCGCTCATCTCCGCCAGGAACTGGAAGTCACCAACCGCGACCTGGCCACCAGTCTCGAAGAAAACCATCGCATGCGCGAACGGCTGCGCCGCATTCTGGAAGGCTTGCCGTGTGGCGTTCTGGTGATCGAAGCGGGAACTCGGATCTCGACTCTCAATCCCGAGGCGGCACGCCTGCTCGGCGGCACGTTCGAATCGGCCGACGCCTTGCCCGCCGCGCTCTCGGCGGCGCTCGACCGGGCTCGCCAGACCGGCGAAGAGCCCGAATTGCCGCTCTCTGATTTCGACCAGTCTTCTTTCGACCAGTCCTCTTCAGATCAGTCTTCTTCGAACCCGTCTGCTTCAAATCAGGCCC
>CZKY01000100.1_pt1 | contig 19680 bp, 20 predicted proteins | sample 2454881 | NCBI WGS metagenome assembly CZKY01 (sample SAMEA3539301, study PRJEB10725) | soil metagenome | biome: tundra; feature: field; material: soil | place: USA | collected 2010-05 | depth 0.15 m | reverse complement strand
AGTCTCGCTAAGGCCTGCCCGGCGAGCGCCGGCCCGACCATAACCGCCACGTTGAACTGGATCGAATTCAAAGCGATTGCGTTCGGCATGTCTTCTCTCTCGACCAGCGTGGGAATCAGCGCCTGGTAGGCCGGGCCGCCGAAGGCCTGAGCGAATCCGGAAACGAACGAAAGGCAGAGGATGTGCCAGACGTGTACCAGACCGGTCGCCACCAGAATGGTGAGCAGCCCGGCGCTAGCCATCTGCACATACTGGGAGCCGAGGAGAATTTTCCGGCGCTCGACGCGATCGGCCACCACGCCGCCGATCAGAGAGAACAGAAAGATGGGAATGCCGCCGAGAAATTGATCCAGCGCCAGCAAGAACGCGGAGTGGCTGAGCCGGTAGACCAGCCAGCCCTGCGCCACGATTTGCATCCAGGTGCCGATGCTGGAGGTGCAGGCGCCAAACCACATCAGGCGGAAATCGCGATATTGAAATGCTTTAAAGACCCGGCCAATCACCTTAGCGTCTCCGAAGGCTCCGCAGAAGCCTAACATGCGGCTTCACCACTCCGGCATGACAGGAATTCCCAGGCATGACGGAGGGACCGAAACTGGCCCAAATCCTGAGGAATTCCCGAGCCCGCGAGCACAATGAATTGACATAGCTATCATAAATAGCTATTATATGACTCTATGCAAGTCAGTGTGGCGGATGCTAAGAACAAACTTCCGGAATTGATTAGGGCGGTGGAGGACGGAGAGCCTGTGACCATCTGCCGCCGGGGTGTGCCCGTGGTGGATATCGTGCGCACGAAAAAGCCGACCCGCAAAAAGAGGACGCTGGGCACACTGAAGGGTAAGATCCAAGTCCTCGATCCGAACTGGTGGAAGCCCATGACGGACGAAGAAGTGGAAGCCTTCCTCGTCGGGCGCGATTGAAGTGCGCTTGCTTCTGGACACCGCCATTCTGATTTTTGCCGTGGAATCGCCGCCGCGGCTCAGCAAACGCGCGACTCGCGTTTTAGAGAACACGGAAAATGTTCTTGAGCTGAGCGCAGTTTCTCTTTCCGAGATCGCGATCAAGACAGCCTTGGGCAAGTTGAGAATCTCAGCCGCAGTCGCGCGACAGGCCGTTGAGGATATGGACATCCGCATACTCCCCTACACCGCCGATCATGCATTCCAGTTGTTCGAGTTACCCCTTCACCACAGCGACCCCTTCGATCGGCAGATCATTGCCCAGGCTTTGTGCGAGAATATTCCCATTGTGACTTCTGACGAAAAATTCAGCCTCTACAAAGGGCTCAAACTTATCTGGTGAGAAAGGGATCTAATGTTCACCCCCAGAAACAGATTGACACCTATGTCTCGACTACCCTAATATCATGCCTACCATGACTCCGCTGACCCATCGCCATCATCACCACCATCACCATGCGATGAGCGTGTCGGCGGGGAATCACGGATAGCCAAAAGCACTTATAGGAAATCCAAGCCCGCTGGCGCAGAACTCGCCCAGCGGGCTTTTTGCTTTTGTGCGAGTTCCGAAAATCTGACACCTAGATTAGGAGGGTTCGATGGAGATCGACTTCGACAAGATGCAGGGCTTGGCGCCTGCGGTCATTCAGGATGCGGGCACCGGGGAGCTGCTGATGGTGGGCTTTATGAACCGGGAAGCGCTGGATATGACCCTGCACACTGGATTCGTGACGTTCTACAGCCGCACTCGCCAGACGCTGTGGACCAAGGGAGAAACTTCCGGCAATCGTTTGCAGGTGGTTGCCGCCTTCGCCGACTGCGACCGGGATACTGTGCTGCTGCGCGTCCGTGTGCTGGGCGAGGGCAAGGTCTGCCACACCGGGACGCGCTCCTGCTTTACTCAGGAACTTCCTCTTGGAACTGCGCTGGGAACCACATTGGGTGGGCAAGAGAGGGCTGAGCGATGAAATTGCGACTGGGCATCCCCAAAGGAAGTTTGCAGGAGGCGACGTTGAGCCTGTTCACGCGCGCCGGACTGCGCGTGTACACCAACGCCCGCTCTTATTTTGCTGCCACAGATGATCCCGAGATCGAATGCCTGCTCATTCGTGCCCAGGAAATGGCACGGTATGTCGAACACGGCGCCCTTGATGCGGGCCTGACTGGCCTGGACTGGGTGCTCGAAAGCGGCTTGGAAGTAGTCAAGGTCTGCGACCTGATCTATGCCAAGCAAAGCATGGGCAGGGTCAAGTGGGTGCTGGCCGTCCCGGAGGATTCGGGCTTCCAGAAACTCGAGGACCTTGGCGGTCGAATCATTGCCACCGAGCTGGTCAGTGTCACGCGCAATCATTTCGCGAGCCGGAACGTTCCCGTGCGGGTCGAGTTCTCCTGGGGCGCAACCGAAGTCAAGCCGCCGTTACTGGCAGACGCCATCGTCGAAGTGACGGAGACGGGTAGTTCACTGCGCGCAAATCATTTGAGAATCCTCGAAACAGTTCTTGAGTCCAACACGCAACTGGTCGCGAACAGGGCCGCATGGGCCGATCCCGCACGGCGGCAAAAGATTGAGAACCTGGCCGTCATGCTCAGTGGAGCGATCGCCGCGCAGGGGCGGGTCGGTCTGATGCTCAACGTGCGCAAATCGGACTTGCCCGCTGTTCTCGCTCTTCTGACCGCGCTAAAAAATCCGACCGTCGCGCCCCTGGCCGATGGCGAGTGGGTCGCGGTGAACACGGTGATTGAGGAGCACACCGCCTGGACACTGATTCCGAAGCTGAAGCAAGCCAACGCTCAGGGCATCGTCGAATATCCGCTGAACAAGGTGGTCATGTGATGCGGAATAGGGTGATGCGCAATGATGTGAAGCGCGATGACGTGCTGCGCATTCTCGAAGGCCCCGCGCAAGCTCGTTTTGTGACTGCGCTCGCGCAGCGCGGTGCGACCGATCTTGCAGAGGTCGAGCCTGCAGTCCGCCGCATTGTGGGTGAAGTCCGGCGTAATCGTGATCGCGCTGTACGCCGCTACGCCACACGTTGGGACGGATTGGGCAAGGGCGAACCACTTCGTGTTTCCGAGGCCGATCTGCGCGACGCATGGGAAAAAACTGATCCAGAACTGCAGGACGCGATCAAGCAGGCTGCGGGCAATATCCGTCGCTATGCGGAGTGGCAAGCGACCCCAGCGACAAATGAATGGCGGCGCGAAATTCAGCCTGGCGTCTCGGTGGGCCAGTTGGTGCGTCCTCTGGAATCGGTGGGGTGCTATGTCCCAGGCGGCCGGTATCCCCTGCCTTCCACGTTGCTCATGACGGTGATTCCCGCGCAGGTCGCCGGAGTCGGACAGATTCGCGTCGCGTCTCCGCGCCCCGCCCAGGCAACGTTGGCGGCGGCTGCATTCCTGGGCGTGCGCGAGTTCTACCGCGTCGGCGGGGCACAGGCCATCGCTGCCCTCGCCTATGGAACGGAAGACATTCCGCGCGTGGACAAGATCGTTGGTCCGGGCAACCGATACGTGACCGCAGCCAAGAAGCTGGTGGCTTTCGATTGCGCGATTGAATTCCTGGCGGGTCCTACCGAAACCGTCGTCATCAGCGAAGACGGCGATTCGGCTTGCATTGCTTCCGATCTCGTAGCCCAGGGGGAACATGATCCCGACGCGCTGTGCATCTTCATTACAAGTTCACGCGCATTGGCGAAGAAAGTTCAGAAAGAAGTACGACAGCGCACGCGCACAAACCCGATTGCCACCCAATCACTCTCACGTCGCGGAGCCATTCTTTTAGTCGCTTCCCTTGAACAGGCCGTCGAGATGGCGAATCGAATAGCGCCCGAGCATCTCACGCTCCCGGCGGCATTGGCGCCGGCGGTGCAGCACGCGGGCTCGGTTTTCCTGGACGAGTTCACACCTCAGGCCGCGGGGGATTACGTCTCTGGACCGAACCACGTGCTGCCCACGGCTGGGATGGCCCGCGTGCGTGGCGGCCTCAGCGCGCTCGATTTCGTCCGTGTCATTGCCTGCCAGCAAGTGTCCCGCGCAGGAATCCGCCGAATCGCGCCGTCGGGCATTACGCTGGCCAATGCCGAAGGGTTGAAGGGACACGCGGAGGCATTCCGAGTGAGGTGCTCGCATGCTTGAAGCTCGCGAAACGGTAAAAAATCTGCACGCATATCGGCCCCCGTTGGCTGGCCGAACCGGGCTGCGGCTCGATTTCAACGAGAGCACGGTGGGCTGTTCGCCGCGCGTGCTGGCCCGGTTGCGGTCGCTCGATTCCGAGCTCCTGGCGCGCTATCCCGAACGCGAACCGGTTGAAAACGAGGTCGCGGGTTTCCTCGGACTCGATGCGGCACAGGTTCTGCTCACCAACGGAGTCGACGAAGCGATTCATCTGCTTTGCTCGACGTATCTCGATCCTGGGGACGAAGCTCTCATCGCCGTGCCCACCTTCGCCATGTACGCAATCTTCGCTCAGGCCGAAGGCGCCCGCGTTGTCGAAGTGCGTGCGGGCGACAACTTCACATTTCCCACAAAAGACCTGCTCGCTCAACTTAGCCCACGCACGCGGCTCATCGCAGTGGCGAATCCTAACAATCCGACTGGAGCGGCGGTCGCAGGTGATGTCCTGATTCAGATTGCGCAAGCAGCACCGCAAGCTGCCGTGCTCGTCGATGAGGCGTATTTCGAATTTCATGGAGAAACGCTGATTCACCACACCCGGCAGGTCCAGAATCTTTTCGTGGCGCGGACTTTTTCCAAGGCCTACGGCCTCGCCGGTTTGCGAATTGGCATTCTTGCGGGAGAAACCCGGCAGATGGCGATGGTCCGCCGCGTTGCTTCGCCCTACAACGTCAATGCAGCCGCTCTCGCAGTCCTGCCAGAGGCTCTTCAAGATCAGGAGTATGTCGGTCGCTATGTCGCGCAAGTGCTGAGCAACCGCGATAGATTGCAGCAGGAACTTGGCCATCTCGGGTTGCATTACTGGCCGAGTCACGCCAATTTTGTCCTCGTACGCGTTGGCTCAGCCCACACGGAGTTCGTTCGAGCCCTGCGCGAGCGCGGAATCCTGGTACGCGACCGGCACTCCGATCCAGGATGCGAAGGCTGCGTCCGCCTGACTGTGGGATCGGACGAACACACGCAGACTCTCATCGGCGCTCTGCGGGACGTGGTGGAGCAGCTTGGATTGCGAACTGGGTTGCGAACCGATTTGCCGACAGGGGTGCGGGCGTGAGGAAAGCCAAACTGCATCGCAAGACCGCGGAAACAGAAATTCGAATTGCCCTCACCATTGAGGGCCGTGGGAAGTATGAAGTCTCCACGGGAATCCGTTTTCTTGACCACATGCTGGAGCTGTTCACGCGTCACGGCGGGTTCGACTTGAAACTCGCCGCGCTGGGCGACTTGGATGTGGACCAGCACCACACCGTCGAAGATGTCGGGATCAGTCTGGGTGAGGCGTTCGACCGCGCTTTGGGCGACCGGCGCGGCATCCTGCGAGCCGGCTATTTTCTCATGCCCATGGACGAAACTCTCGGCGTGGCGGCGGTGGACTTTGGAGGCCGCGCGGTGGCCGTGGTCCAGACTAAGGTTCGCGCGACGCGGGTCGGCGATCTGCAGACGGAACTGGTGTGCGACTTCTTTGAGGGTTTCGCACGCGGCGCGCGCGCGAATGTTCATGCGCGTGTACTTTACGGGCGCTCCAGCCATCACAAGATCGAAGCGCTCTTCAAGGCTTTTGCGCGCGCTCTGCGCGTGGCCTGCTCCCGCGACCGCCGACTGGGACGCATGTTGCCGAGCACCAAGGGGCTTCTATGATCGCCATCGTGGATTACGGCGCAGGCAACCTGAATTCGGTGAAAAAGGCGTTTGACTATCTCGGCGCTGAAGTCGTCGTAACCACGCGGCCCGAGATCGTCGCCACCGCGGACAAGATCGTTCTGCCCGGCGTCGGGCACTTCTCCGCGTTGGGCGGCCTCGACAACACCGGCTTGCGAGACGCGGTGCTGCAAGGCGCGAGCGCCGGTAAACCATTCCTCGGGATCTGCCTGGGAATGCAGTGGCTGTTCGAGGGCAGTGACGAGGCTCCCGAGTTCGCGGGCGCAGGAATTTTCGCGGGTCGATGCCGGCCGTTTCCGTCTTCGGTGAAATCGCCGCACGTCGGATGGAACTCGCTGGCGGTCCGGGAAGGCTCGCGGTTGTTGCGTAACGTCGCACCCGACTCTTTTGTCTACTACACGCACTCATATCAAGCGCCGGTGGTGGCCGCCACCACGGCGACGAGCGAATACGGAGCGCAGTTTTCCGCCGCCGTCGAACAAGAAAACATTTTCGGAGTGCAGTTCCATCCGGAAAAATCGTGGACGGTGGGGCTGCTCATTCTCAAGAATTTTTGTGAGGCCGAATTGTGAGGTTCGATAAGTGCTGACCAAGCGCATCATCGCCTGTCTCGATGTGGACGACGGCCGGGTCGTGAAAGGCGTGCAGTTCGTTAATCTGCGCGATGCTGGGGATCCAGCGGAATGCGCCGCCGCTCACGCCCGCGATGGCGCGGACGAGATCGTTCTGCTCGATATCACGGCCACCAGCGATAAACGCCAGACGATGCTCGACGTTGTCTCCCGCACGGCACGTCGTTTGTTTATTCCGTTCACCGTCGGCGGAGGAATCCGCGAACTCTCCGACGCCGCAGCCGTGTTCGAGGCAGGCGCCGACAAGATCGCCATCAACTCGGCCGCGGTGAAGGACCCCACGCTGATCGGAAAAATCGCCGCTCGTTTTGGCTCGCAGGCGGTCGTGGTGTCCATCGATGCCAGGCGGGTCAACGGTGGTTTCGAAGTGTTTGTTGCCGGAGGCCGCATTCCCACAGGCCGCGACGCGCTTCTATGGGCGCGGGAAGCGGCCGCTTGCGGTGCCGGAGAAATCCTGCTCACTTCCATGGACCGCGACGGGACCAAAGCTGGTTTCGATTGCGAGTTGACGCAGCTTGTGGCCGACGCAGTTTCCATTCCTGTGATCGCGTCGGGCGGCGCCGGTTCGGCGCGAGACTTCATTGAGGTGTTCCGCGACGGCCGCGCCGACGCGGCCCTGGCCGCTTCCATCTTCCATTTCGGCATCGAGAACATCGCGCAATTGAAACGCGAACTGCACGCTGCCAACGTGCCGGTGAGGTGGCCATGCTGATTCCGTCGATCGACCTTATGGGCGGCAAGATCGTGCAGTTGGTTCAGGGCGAGAAGAAGGCACTGGAGTTCGACAATTTCGACTACTGGATCGAGCGCTTTTCCAAGTACCCCATAGTCCAACTCATCGACCTTGACGCAGCGCGCGCCACCGGTGACAACCGGGCGTTGGTGAAGCAGATCGTTGACCAACTGACCTGCCAGGTCGGTGGCGGAATTCGCGACATCGAAACTGCACAGGAACTTCTGAACATAGGTGCGCGCAAGGTGATCATCGGGTCTGCGTTGTTGACCGAAGGCCGGATCAACCAGGAGCACGCTCGGGCCCTCGCAGACGCGCTCCCGACGGCGGCACTAATGTTTGCTCTCGATTCCCGAGGAGGCCGGGTTGCGATTGACGGCTGGCGCACGAAGACTGCCGTCACTGCCTTCGACATGATTCGTGAGTTAGAACCCTTCTGCGAGACCTTCCTCTACACGCACATCGACACAGAGGGCTTGATGGGTGGAATTCCGATGGAGACGGTTCATGCCATCCAGCGCGCCACTACCCGACACCTGGTGGTCGCCGGCGGTATCACCGAACAGCAGGAAATCGACAGCCTCGATGCGCTGGGAATTGATGCCGTGGTGGGAATGGCGCTGTATGCCGGAAAAATTCGCGGTTGAACCAATGCGGTTGAACAAATAGGGAAGGGATATGAAGATGTCGTTTCCTTCCTGCTCCAGCGTCGCCCACTGCCAATGCCGCCCATTTCCGTTCCGGTGAAAGATTCTCACCGTCGCGGAAGACAGCTGGGCTTGCCCGTCGATGCCCGACATTGTAGCGCGCGTTTCGCGCAAGAAGTTGTTGTGCCGGACTCCACGATGGGTGTAGGATGCGTGCGATTGGGCTGGCAGGATCGGCCACTACTTACTTGGTCCGGAGCGAGTTCATGAATACCCTCCCGGTTTTGTTGGGTGCGTTGTGCGTGTACGCAATTGCCTACCGTTACTACAGCGCGTTCATTGCGGCCAAGGCTCTGGCGCTCGACGATCGCCGCATCACTCCGGCGCACATGTACGCAGACGGGCATAACTATGTTGCTTCGCCACGATGGGTGCTCTTCGGACATCACTTCGCGGCCATCGCGGGAGCAGGGCCGCTGGTGGGGCCGACTCTGGCAGCGCAGTTCGGGTTTGCGCCCGGCTTCCTTTGGCTGCTGATCGGCGCCGTCCTGGCCGGGTGTGTACAGGACTTCACCGTGCTGGTGGCTTCCATACGTCACCGCGGCCGCTCGTTAGCGGATATTGCCCGCACCGAAATCAGTCACTTTGCCGGCCTCGTGGCGATGGTCGCCGTGCTCTTTATTCTTCTGGTCACGCTCGCCGGCCTAGGCATCGTAGTGGTCAATGCGCTTTCGAGTAGCCCGTGGGGCGTCTTCACCATCGGCATGACCATCCCCATCGCCGTCATTATGGGATTGTGGATGTTCAAGAGCCATGCCGGGAAGATTACGGTCACCGGCCCCAGTATTTTTGGTGTCGTCTTTTTGATCGGCGGCGTGATCGCCGGCCACTGGGTAGCACAGAGCGGAGCTGCATCGGCGCTTACTTTCACGCCCCATCAGATCACCATCCTCATGGCGATCTACGGCTTAGTGGCTTCGGTTCTTCCCGTCTGGCTGGTACTGGAACCGCGCGACTACCTCTCGACCTACGTTAAGCTGGGCACGATTGCCGTACTGATCGTCGGCGTCTTCATAGTTCATCCCAACATTAAGTTTCCGAATTTCACTCAGTTCGTTCATGGTGGCGGGCCGATCATCAAAGGAAGCCTGTTCCCATTTCTCTTCGTGACCATTGCTTGCGGCGCGATCTCGGGCTTTCACTCGCTGGTCGCCTCCGGCACAACCCCGAAGATGCTGGACAAGGAAAGTGACGCTCGCTTCATTGGATATGGCGCGATGATCGCGGAGTCGCTGGTAGGTGTGCTGGCTTTAATTGCGGCCTGCTCCCTGTATCCGGGCGATTATTTTGCCATCAACACTACGCCCGCAGTTTTCAGCCATCTCGGCTTGAGCACGGTCAATCTGGATATGTTCTCCCGCGAAGTCGGGGAAAAACTCGCGGGGCGGACGGGAGGCGCGGTCTCGCTCGCCGTGGGCATGGCGCAAATCTTCAAGGGCCTGCCCGGGATGGATCGTCTGATGGGTTACTGGTATCACTACGCCATCATGTTTGAGGCCCTTTTCATCCTGACTACGGTGGACACGGGAACACGCGTGGCCCGCTACGTCCTGCAGGAACTCATGGGCAAAGTGTACAAGCCATTCGGCAACACTGCCTGGCTGCCCGGAAATCTGTTCACCAGCTTCTTTGTGGTTCTGGGCTGGGGATACCTGATCTACACGGGAAATATTTCCACGATATGGCCGTTGTTCGGAACCGGGAACCAGTTGCTGGCGACCATCGCGCTGTCGGTGACGACTACCTTCCTCATTAACATGGGCAAGCACAAATATGCGTTGATTACGGCAATTCCGATGTGCTTCGTCGGTGTCACTACGATTACAGCGGGAGTGCTGTCGATCAAGAATATTTTCTGGCCATTGACCTCCAAGCCCGGTCAGGTATTTACCGGTTACCTGGATTCAGTCCTTATGACCATCTTTATCGTGGGCGTAGTTCTCGTCGTATTCAGTGCGGTGCGACGTTGGATCGCGGTGCTGAACGGTGCGCCCGCGCCGCAGGAGGCCTTTGGTCCTCCGCTCACCGCTGCCGGCGAAGTGAAGATGGGTTGCTGCTAGCGGCCCGTGGTGCAAATGGGATTCGTATCAGCGCATGCCTTCAGACAGGCGCTGGATCTCGGAATTTGGGTTACGTCGCGTCGCGCAACTAGTAGTGCCGCGACCGCGTGATTGTTACTGCTGTCGATCCCAGCTTGCTGGTGGAGAGCCGGGCGTCCCCGCCCGGCTGGACGGGCGAGACGCCCGTCCCTCCACCGTATGACTCATCACGCGGTCACGGTACTAGATCCCATTCCCGCGTGTCCCGAACGCGGGTGCCGTCTGCGGAGAGAATAATCCGGACTTCAGCATGAGCATGAGCAGGGAAAAGTCTCCCGTTAATTCACATCCGGCGATCACCAGCGACAGCCCTCGCGCCTGCCACTGCTGTTGAACCAATGAGAGCATTAAAGTCGCAATCAATCCGACCGCGACAATCAGTCCGAAGAAAACGCGAGCATATCTGCCCTTCACCCACATGCGAACGGTTTCCTGGGCGGCCGGCGTCCAGCGCGACATGCGCAACAGATATACGCAGAGCAACAGGAAGTTCGCGATCAGTAGATAAGGCTCGGCTTTTTCCAACCACGCGGTTCCCCGGCTCTCATAGTCCTGCAGAGCGCCCAACGTGAGGGTGAGCGTGGCGCCGCCCAGAGTGGCGTACATGAGGATCAACAACGGCAGAAGCTGCGTATTCCAGAAGGGAATGGCAGCCGAGTGGTTCATCACGAAGCCGTCGTAGAACATAATGAAGAGGCCGGAAACGATGGCGATCGCCTTCGCCGCGGTCGCTATGCTGGCAGTCGCTTGCCACTCCGGACCCAGGATCGTGGACAACAGCAGGATTCCACCACTTAACGCAAACAACCCGCTTGCCCAGATTCCGCGCGCGATCCAGGAGCGGTCCGGACGCATGGCGGCGCGCCAAAAACGCTCCGGGCGGCCAAGATACAGCAGGTGCGCGCCGTTCTTGCCGAGGACCACAACGAGATATCCCACGATCATTCCGAGCCGCTGCCCGGTGGCCAGCGATATCAGGAAAAGGCCGGCTCCAAGGCCGCCGCAGAAAAATGCGGTGCCGATCAGCCAGTTCCACCAGGCCTGGCGATAGTAACCGTATGCAAACCGGTGCGGAGCGACTGTAATGGATGATGTCGTCATCGTTGAGACCTCAGGGCTCCGAGCCCTTTTCTGTAATACCGCCGGTCCATGGACCGGGGAACATGAACCGGAAACCGGGAACCGGCCGCAGCCTGCTAGTCGTCCAGATAGAACACGCTCGGTTTCGTGTTGCACTCGGGCAGAAGCGTCCATCCTTTGCGTTCGCGGATCAGCTTCTGCAGCTTGCCATCCTCCGGCTCCAGATCGCCAAAGATTCTGGCGTCGGTGGGACACGTGATTACGCACGCCGGCTCCAACCCTTGATCCACACGAGGCGCGCACATAGTGCATTTCGTCATCGTGCCCTCTTCGAACTCGGCAAATTTGATGGCTTCGTACGGACTCAGGCCATCGGTGCTGTACCCATGTTCGAGCAACCCCTTCTCCATGAAGTGGCGGTTCATGTAGGGACATGCGACCGCACAGGCGCGGCAGCCGATGCACTTCTCGCGCTCCACCATGACCAGGCCGTCGTTGCGAATCCAGGTAGCTCCTGAGGGGCACGCTTGCGCGCAGGGCGCATCGTCGCAGTGATTGCATAGCACGGGCAGGAAGGTGCGCCTGGTCTTGGGATAGGTGCCGATCTCGCGCGTGATCACGCGCGCGTAATGCACACCTTCCGGCGTGCCGTTCTCCTGTTTGCAGGCGAGCGTGCAGGCGTTGCATCCGATGCAGCGCTTCAGATCGATCACCATCCCGAGTCTTGGCATGAGTACTCCGCTAACCTCCGTGCAGATGACGTAGGATCGCCATCGTGACGACCTCGTCCCCGCCCTGCAGGGGCTTGTTCAGTTGATCGGACTTGAGACTCAGACCGTTGACAACAATCGCAAAATCGCCGCGCAGCCTGCCCTCACACACTAGGTTGTCGTAGAGGCTGCGGCCGTCCACGGTTTCGAGGGTGCGCAACAGATCCGCAACCGTCGCGCGGTCGAATTCCACCGTGCGCCGGCTGAAGCCCAGCATCTTGCGCGTCGCACCCAGGGCAGAAATGTTGGCGGCCGGCATCAGATTCTCTCCACCCGAATGCGAGCGCTCGATTCCAAACCTCCGGTTGCGCTGTCGGTGTAGCGCATCGAACCGGTCAACAACCGGTTGAAATGGCTTCCCCTTTGCTTCTGACGGTCGTTGGTAACGAAGTGGCGCGTGATCGCGTTGCTCACGCCGAACACTTCGGGATGAATCCCTTCGACCACCTGAGCCTGCCCCTCGATGCTGCCCGCAGGGGATGTCAACCGGATCCGGGTCCCGGTCTGGATTCCGAGGTTCGCCGCCGTAACCGCGTTTACCAGGATTCCACCGTGGATCGCATCTTTCTCGCTGACTTCCGACAGCCACGGCATGACCACCGTGTCGGCAAACGTGTGCAAGCTCTCTTTGAAGGTGATGGCGTAAAACCGGTATCCGGCCTTGCCGTCCTCGATCACCTGCGAGTTTTTCCAAAAGGGCAGCGGCTGGTAGTTGTCGAGCGGCCAGTCCTTCATCCCCACCTGCTCGAACTTCTGCCGCATCTCGTCGCCGGTGCGCTTGATGAACTCGAAGTAGAACGGAATGCGCAGCTTGCCATAAGGCACGTAGGTCTCTTCCGGAGTACGGTAGCGAACCGCGTGGCCGTGCTGTTTGAACCAGTCCAGCCCCTTGTCGTCGCCGTAGATCGAGCGCCCATAGCGGTCCCAGAACTCCTCCACGCTGTAGCGCTTCTCCGGATCGAGCAGATACTTGGGATTAGCCGTGAAACCGGTGACGATGTTGAGCAGGTCGTTCCAATCATCGCGGAACCCCAGCCGTTCGGCGATTTCGGTGAGAATGTCGAAAGCATCTTTCGTGTCGCCAACCGGTTTCACCACCGGCTGGCGCAGAGAGTGACCGGTCACCGCGGGCGGCTCCAGACAAGTGAGCAGATAAGATTCGAGGAAGGTGTGGTCTGGGAGGAATACGTCGGCCCACTCGGTGGATTCCGTCCGCTGGATATCAATGGCGACGACGAACTTCATCCGCGCCATGATCTTCTCGACCTTGTCCGTCTCCGGCATATTCCAAAGCGGATTCGAGTGATACAAGAGCATGGCCTCGGGCGAGTAATTCAGACCGAAGCGTTCCGGCTCGAGCAGCGTTTCGGTGTTGAGCTGGCCGGCGTCGAAACCGATCGGGAACCACTCCATCAGGTGGGTAGAATCCGGCGGATACTTGAACGGAGGCGCGGGATGCAACTGGTGCGGCTCGGGCTTCAACACTCCATCTTCGCCCTCGTGAATGAAGAACCCGCGGTGGTCGAGCGGCACGCCCAAGTGCCCTCCGGGGACATCAATGTTGCCCACCAGCATGTTGAACAACTTGTAGGTGAGATTGTCGAAAAGCCCGTTGGCGTGCGACTGCGAGCCGCGATAATAATTGAGCGCCGCCGGACGGAAGGGGTAAGTTTTGCCTTCGATCTCGACGGTCGCACCAATCTGCGCCGCTTCGACGAACTCGCGAGCAATTCGCCGGATGGTCTCCGCCGGAACCGTGCAGATCTCCGACATGCGTTCCGGTGTATGGTCCCGTAGCTGATCCGCCCAGACTTGAAACCCGGTGCGTACCCGCATGCCGGCAAATTCGTGCGCGCCTTCGAGCGCCATATCCGCGGGGGCAGTCGCATTCCATGGTTGAGGGCCTGCGAGTTGCTTGTCCCAGACCATGGCGCGTCCCTGGTTGTCACGCAGCAGGTAGCCGTCATCTTTCACCAGGTAAGGTGCGTTGGTGCGGTCGCGGAGGAATTCGCGGTCATACTGCTTGAGCTCATGGATGAGCACGTGAGCCATACCCAGAACGAATGCGCGGTCGGTTCCCGGCAGGGTCGGAATCCACTCGTCCGCCTTGGCGGCGGCAACCGACATCCGCGGGTCGAGCGTCACCACCCTCATTCCCCGCATGCGCGCGTCGGCCATTCGTTTCGCGCTTCCCGAAAGATGCAGGTGCGAGGAAAAGCCGTCTCCGGAACCGATCTGAATCCAGTAATTGCAGCGATCATAGTCGTTGATCGCGGCAAACGAGCCGTCCACCGACCCGTTCACGGGGTGGTAGGACCCACCGCAGTAGTTCCCCAGCGAAGTAAAGAAGTTCGGCGAGCCAAACACTGCCGGCCATCCCCAGAGCAGAATGCGCTGGAAGTCGCCGATGGCGCACAGCAGTTTGCGTGGATCGTCCGCCCGCACCTTGCCCAGTTCGCGGGCCACGATGTCGTAGGCTTCGTCCCACGAGATCTCCACCCATTTCGGATCAATGCCGGGCCCCTTCTGCGGATTGGTCCGCTTCATGGGCTTGAGCACGCGCGTGGAATCGTACAAGCGCGACAGCCCAGCATTGCCCTTGGGACACAGCTTGCCTAGATTGTCGGGATTGGTCGGATCGCCCTCGATCTTGAGCGCGACCCCATCGCGAACCTGCACCCGGATCCCGCAGCCATGCAGGCACATGCCGCACGTGCTGAGTATCCAGCCGGATTCGGCTGGAACCGATTGCGCAACTGCCATGGGCCCCCCACAGTGATCTGAGGACCGAGTTTCCCTTGGATGGTCACAACCGGGCAGTGACATTGATCACATGTCCGTGTGATTTGCGCCCGCGACCCGGCCTTGCTTCGCTGGGCTGTCGCGCCGTACCACCCGTTCTTTCAAGTGAGGATTCTCCGTCTCGGCGGCCCGGGCTGGGGGCGGGACGGTCCAGGCCAGTGCGGTCCCGCGAAATGACCTGACGGGCGCGTCAGCTAATGGCCAAGAGCATGGCGCAACCGGCAACGACTACTCCCGGTACGCGTCTTTTATTCTCTTCCGGGCCTTGTCCGCTTCGGCATTGCCCGAATTTGTGGCCACCACCGCCTCGTACTTCTTCACCGCCAAGTCCCGCTTCTGGAGTTGGTCATACATCTCGCCGGCTCCCAGATTCGCTTTCTGCAGCAATTCCGGATCGGCGCCCGTGACCTCACTCACCAACTCGTAAGCCGCAGCCGCAGCCTGATATTTCTTTTCGCTGCGCAGCAGGTCCCCCAGTCCGAGCGCGGCGATTTCGTAGTGCAGACTGCCGTACTTTCCTTCTCGCCCGTTCTGCCACACCCGGCGATACTGTTCCTCGGCTTCGCCACTCTTGCCCGACGCCCGCAGCAGGTTCGCCTCTTCTAACGGCAGCAGATAGGCGCGCGGGAACCGCGGACCGATCGCGCCTGCGATCTGCAAAGCTTCGCCGTAGCGGTGTTCGCGGCGCAAGAACACCATGAGCACAACCCCGGCGTCCACGCTGGTTTCGCCATTGCCGTGGTAGGCATCGTTCAGATACTGGATCCCTTTTTCTTTGTCGCCGCTTAATCCGGCGAGCGCGACGGCGATCTTCACCGCCAACGACAGGTTTCCCATCACGTAGTTGTGGGCCCCAACCACCAGCTTGGCGTCGGTGTACTGTGGAGCCAACTCGAGAACCCGTTCGTGATCGCGGCGCGCTCCCACCGCATTGCGCAGAGAAGAAAACCAGGCGCGCTCGATCAGTGCGGTGTAAAGCGCGAACTGTCCACGCGTAACGCCGCGGGCATAGAGCATATCTACGTTGTTCGGATTGCGCTCCAGTTCGGCATTTTCCAGCTTCTCGGCTTGCTCGACCAGTTGCTTGATGCGTTCCTTCTGCGCGGGATCGGCGGGACGGTGCGCTACTCCGATAAAATTGTCGTTCGAGTAATCCCCAGTATTCATCGCGCCCATGCGATACAGCTCCCGCATCTGAATCGCGGAGAGCAGGTGATTCACGGCAAACGGATCGTTCGAATGACGCGCCAGTATCCTCTCGAAATCCTGAATCGCCGCGTCGTAGTCGAGGTTGTAGTAGTGCTCGAAAGCAGCCTGGTTCAACGGATCGGAAGGACGGAGCACGTTCGAAACCGCGGGGTCCGCTGCCAGACAAACCTGGGCAAGAACCAGCAGCATGACGGCAGTCAAAGCGGGGCGATGCCGGGAGAGGAAGAAAAGCACGCCTATTCAGTTTAACTGATTGGGGCTTTCCGCGAGGATCCGTTTGGGCACATCCAACCCCGAGCCCTCAGCCGTCAGCTCTCAGCCGTCAGGACACTCAAGGGTTTACTGAAAAGCTGATAGCTGATAGCTGACAGCCGCTAGGAACCAAACTGGGTACCCTCCGCAGCCCAGCCAAATCGTGCAGAATGTGGAAATTCCGGGTTGGATAGCGTAATTCTTGCCCTCCGGAGTGGCCGCCCTCCCCCTTGGCCAGCTCGTAACCGTCGTCTTTGCAATAACTTGCTTTGGTGATTCGCTTGCGATCCGGAAAGGGTCGGGGAAAAGCTCCTTATGGCAGAAGCAGCCGATCAGACTCGGAACGAATTTTGGCGGCCGCCCATGCCGGCGTCCGCGACTGTCGCCAGCGCAGAACGAAGCGCAACCTGCCGTTGCGGAACCGAGTTCATCGTCAGCTCACTCTATTGTCATGCTTGCGGCACTGGCCGTCCCGATCTGGGCGTTGGTGTTGCGCGCACGCTGGAAATCCCTGGCCTGGCTGAATTCGCCTGGCTCGGGGAGCGGCTCGGGCTCAAGACGCCTGCCGTCATCGCTTTTCTGGCTGGCATGCTCTGCGTCGTGGGGGCTCTCTCCGTCAGCGTGTTCTTCAGCGCCCGGACGCTACTCGACTGGCAGGCAATCCAACTGTGGCGGATCGAGTGGCTGCTCGCGGCGGTCGCCGCCTTTGCCGCCGGGTGCGTGCTTAAGAAATAGCTTACCGACGGGGACGCCCCGGGCATTTTCGGCTTGCGTAGAGGGCAACTACGGGCAACTACCGCCTAATACCGCGTCCACATTCAACAAAGTACCCGCTGGGGCTATAGTCCCTGGAAATCGGTCATAGGCAACCTGAGAGTCATTGATAATGTTGCCGGCCACATTGTCCGTATCGCACTCGAACTCGATGGCGATAGCCGTTTTTGTAATGGTGTTGCTGTTGGCAGTGATGCCAATCGCCTGTAGATCGATTCCCGTTGACGTATTCGATATCTTGTTGGACTTGACAGTGCTCCCCTGTTCCCAACCCGTCGTGATTCCAGTGCCCACGTCTGCGACCGTGTTGTTGGAAATGGTAGTTAACAACGTAGGGCCACTCTGATTGAAGATACCGATAGGTCCGCCCGTCACGACATTGCTCTTTACCGTCCCGGTGACGAAAAATGTTTCGATGCCGTAAGTACCTCCGGCCCCATAGACGGAGTTGCCTTTAATCGGAGTGGTGAGCCACGAGTCGTAACCCGCTGTCCCGACAAAAATGCCCGCATAATCAAAATCGTGGACGCTACTGTTCTCAATCGTCACGGTCTGATTCGGGGCCCCTTCCACCCAAATCCCGTTGCCGCAGGATTGATCCAGTTGGTTCCGCGTGGTGACACGGTTCACCGTCCCGGACGATCCACTGGCATAAAAAATTCCGGCCAGCCACTCCAGAGAAGTCGAACACCCGAGATTCGCCCCGGCTCCGTCCACCGTGATGTCGGTAATGTTGACCGGACCCGGAGTCTGCACCAGCACCTGCGCGGCAAATTGGGCGAAGTAATAAGTCCACACTCCGGTGACCGTGCTTGTTACATTAGGCTGGAGACCCGCGAAGACCGGCACGGCAACCACCGCTCGCGCTGCATTACCGCTGACAACGCCTTCCAGGGTGAGCGGTCGCGCGATCGTTACCTGCTCGTAATAGGTGCCCGGGCAAACCTCAATCTTTGACCCGGGAGGCACCGCATTGACCGCCGCTTGAATACCGGTGAAACTCACCAACTTCGGCAGGCAGCTTCCGACTGCATAGGTCGTCGCAAGCGCGGAATGCGCACTCATGAAAAACAATGGGACGAATAGAATCCGCAAATATTTGTGAAGTATCATCGTGTTTTCCTCCCATCCTGCGCCAACTCTGGCGATTGGGATTTTGCCTTAACCTTACAGTCGGTTCAAAAAACCGGCCAACATCTTATACCAACTCATCCTTTCGAGAAACTGTTTTCGTCAGTGGCGAGTGCAGAAAAGGGGTAGGGGACCTCCGCATCCAGGAACCTCTGTTCGGGAGGTCAGTTTCGCGAATGGGCGTGCTCCCCTTCAGAGACGATGGTGCTGGGCCGCCGTTGCTGGCCCATGCGGTAGAGGTGATGCAACGGCCCCACTCCGTGGCCCAGCGGATAGGCATTCGCAATCGCGGCCGAAACATACACTTTGGAGAGAAGAACCGCCTCGGGTAGTCCGCGCCCCTGCGCCAGGTGGCAGGCCAGCGCAGTGGCGAACGCACATCCGGTGCCGTGGGTGGAATTCGAGCGCAGACGATCCGCCTTGAAAACTTCCTGTTCGGCGCCGCGGGCGGTCGTAAAGCTCAGGAGGTCGATCGCCTTCTCGCCCTTACTGAGGTCGCCTCCGGTGACGACCACATTCGCCGCTCCGAGAGAGTGCAGACGAGCGGCCGCCTCGCGCATCTGGCCGAGATTCGTGACGGCCATCCCAGTCAAGACGCCGGCCTCGTCAAGGTTCGGCGTAACTACCTCCGCCAGCGGAATCAGCCTCTCGATCAATAGCCGCGTCCCCGCCGCATCCAATAAATCCGCTCCGGAACTCGACTTCAGAATTGGATCCAGCACCACATGAGGCAGCCGTGCATGGCCCGGAAAAGCGCCCAGAAAATCCGCGACCACCTCGACCACCCGCTCATTGCCCAGCATTCCGATGTGGACGGCTTCCACGGCAAGGTCTGAAACCAGTTCCTGCAAGGTCTCAGCAATGATCTTGGGATCCACGCCCTCGACCCGCCGCACTCCCCGCGTCGACTGGATCGTTAAGGCTGTGATGCAGGAAACGCCGTAGCACTCATGGGCCGCAATCGTCTTGATGTCGGCGGTAATCCCAGCGCCCGAGGAGGGATCAAACCCGGCAATCGTTAACACCACAGGTGGGCTCGCAGCCATGCCCTCACTCTAAACCCAAAGTGCAAACAACAGGGAAACATCGCTTCCCTTCGCACCAAAGTGGCCCACGTATCCTTGGTCGAGACTGGTAGATAATGATCCCGACCGAGGTGGTCACGAGGATACTCGTGGCCCTTTTTTCGGCTTTGTTGCGGGTATTCGGTTTGGAGTCGGGGGCTGGCCCATCCTTTCCAAATAAAATCTCAAATCCAGCGGCTGCCCCGTCCTTGTCCCTGCGTTCTTTGCAGGGACAGGGCGGGGAACTTGACTTGGCATCCTCAACTCATGGAGATCAAAATCCCCGCCCTGTCGCAAAAGACGCGACAAGAGCGGGCACCCTCGAGGATTAAAATGAGGAAAGGCTGGGCCAGCCCCCTTCGCACACACATCTCATTGCTAGATGAGTATTGTAAGTGATTGAATCGAGAACGTTTAACACGGCGAATGCCATTAGAGTCAGAGCGTTGACTCTAGATGGTTTAAGGCGTACATTGGGCGAATGCAGGAGATTTCTTCAGAAGAGATTATCCAGCGCATCCGTTTGGAGAATCCTTGGTGGGTGGGTTCGCACACCATCACTCCAAACTACAAACAAATGCGCCCGAGGGCCTACTTTGGGCTCTTTTTCCCATTAACGAAGAAAAGAGACG
>CZKY01000183.1_pt1 | contig 19864 bp, 20 predicted proteins | sample 2454881 | NCBI WGS metagenome assembly CZKY01 (sample SAMEA3539301, study PRJEB10725) | soil metagenome | biome: tundra; feature: field; material: soil | place: USA | collected 2010-05 | depth 0.15 m | reverse complement strand
CCTCCGCGGGAATCAATGTCCCGGACGCTATTCTCGTTGGCCGGTTTTCAAGTGATAATCAGTGGCCGGTTTTGGGTGATCGCTGAGGATGCTGTGCGAGGGAATCTGGCGTGACGTGCGTTGTGCCTCTGTACCGAAACTCCAAATCTTCGTCGCTGTTGACGGTAATTCTAATTTGATCTCTGCCCTTCGGTACAGTTCGATCAAGAGCTTCTTTCCTGCTCTCGACAATATCGACCAGTTGACCGTCAACATTCAGCCGGAAGCTGAGAATCCTCCATGGCAACTTGCACCCTGACAGTTCCCAGTCCATGCCATTCTTGATTAGGCTGCACTGGCGGCTCCGATCATCTGGAAATGTCTCCCTCAGCTTTGTAGAATCGACGCCCAAGCGTTCGATGACGGCATTCCAAAACTCTGGTGCTTTGGCGGCGATGATCTTCGCCTTATGAAGCCTGAGTTCGTCTTGGGTTTTGTGGCTCTCTGCCTGTGCTCTATCACTGGCTGCTAATTTATCGATCCAGTCACTCATAACTCTGTCTCCACCTCGAAGGCGGGAACCCCAGGAACCCCGGCTGTGGGGAATTTCCACCCGCATAACTAATTCTATCTTCATTGTGACACCAAGGCACTTTTTTCAGACACTCAAGTAGGGAGCGAGTCGCGGCAACCCGCTCCCAGCGCCGCGAGCATGAAAGGAGAACGATCACGCCCCGCGCCAAACATTTCCAGGTGACGAGAGAGCTATGACGGGAACTCTCGCCACCCGGTCGACCCACTCGCCAGCACCCATTGCGGCAGAAGGTTCGCAACTTGAGCCGGGCAGGTCGCGCCAGGGAGAAACGGAGCCCTGGCGAACTGCTGGCGGGACAGGTGCCGCCCTGCCCCGCCGTATTTGCGCCAGCGGTCGTCGACAGCCACCAGCGCAGTTCGCCGCGCATGGAGGCTTAGACCGCACGCGGCGAATGTCGCTTAACGGATCCCGAGTTTTACGCCGGCCAGGTCATCCCCGCCAACGTAAGCGGCTAGAAGTCCGACCAACTTCTCCAGTCTTGTCAACTTCTCCAGCCTCGTGTCGCCAGCAGACTTTGCGACCTTCGAAGAGAATCCCAAAGTTTCGTTTACGGTCGGCCCTCCCGATGTAGGTTCGAACTTCGGAGCGCTGCTCCCGCGGAACCTCGATTCGATTGTGCTGGTCGGAGTCGGCGGTGTGATGTTGTGCATCGCTTCAACGGTCGGAAATTGTCCCCGCATTATTTCGCGGAATCTGTCGTAAAAAACGGTGTCCGGCTTTGGCCCTACGTCTACGAGCTGCTCTGTTGAAAACTGGTGCACCTCTCCCGTGCTCTGCGGAAACAGTTCATCGGAGACATGACCAGTGCTGACAAACGTATCAGCCACACTGCCCTTTCTGAATCCGCTGTTGACTGGCGCGATCGTCTTGGAGAGTTGCCGCTTCTGCGCGTCACCGAAGCCGCTGCCGCTGAGCGCCAGCTTAACGTTATTGGCCGCTCGCGCCTTCGCTGCTTCCGTCAATCGCGTGGATCTCTGCAGCACCTTATCAATTTCGGCCTGAATTGCCGCTCTGCTCTGCAACATAACCGCTTCTCCTTTGCCGCGAATTTTTCTTGCTGTCCCTTTCTGAACAAATGTCAGTTCAGAATTCCGGCCGCCTTCCGCTCGATCTTGTGTGCTGCCTGGAAAGCCGCGTGTTTGTTGGCCGCCGTCCTGTACGTTTTGCTTCTCAAGTTGCCGACGATCGCGCCAATGCTCTCAATCAACCGGTCGCGCTCCTCGACCGCGTGCAAGGCCCGTTCTGCCTGCTTCTCGATGGTGTCCTGCTCATCCAAAATTTCCACGGCTATCTTGGCTTCGTCTTCCCTCGCTTTTTCCGTCGCCAATTCTTGCCGCAACTGGTCGAGCAGGGCCTTCGGTTCACGCAACAAGTTCCGCTGGCCCTCGATTTTCGCTTCGTGTCGCAACATCGCGTTGCGAGCACTTTCAATGTCGGCCTGCTTGCCTTGGGCTAACAGTTCGCAAGCTCTGGCGTATATTTCTCTCGCGTTGGCCAACTTCTCCACTTCCTCGCGGATTTTTTCTTCGAGTTGGTTGACGCCGGTCTGGGCTTTACTGATCCGTGTGGCGAGTTCTCGCTGACTTGAGGACAAATGAACCGGCTGCGTCGCCGGTGATTCGTGAGTCATCGTAGCCATAGTTAGTGCGCTCCTTTCGTTGCGCTTGCGTTCTGCGCTGCCAGCGAGCAGGCAATCGACTGCAGAAGTTGTAACTGCAACCCTTGAATCTTAGTGCTGTCCGCTGCCTCTGTCGGCGGCTGTGGAATCTGCATTGATGCTACTAAGGCTTCTATCTCGTCAACCGTCTTCATCTCGTTCGCTCCTTTGCTCACTATAACTCAGTTAGACCACTTTGGAAGCGGACAATCATCTACACACTCCATCCGCACGCGTGACAGGATTTACGGTCGCCGATGATTGTGAGTGGCGCGCCGCACTGTCCGCAAGGATTTTCGACCTTGCCCAACACCTGGCGTCGTCTTCTGCTGCGCCACGCTCAAAAAGCCGCAACTGGCGCACGTTTTGCGCTCTGCCGTTCCTGCGCACGGTTTGCCGCACTTCGGGCAAGTAAGCGGGCTCTGAGTTACCACTTCCTTCGGCTCGTATCCCGAGCTCCTTGGCTCACCAAAGATCTTTTCGCGGAAACCACCACCAAAACCTGCCATGTTCATATTGTCACCATCCTCGCTGTTGAATTTGTGGACTATCCGGCTCCCTTACAATTTCCCTCCACCCGCAACTGTTACACCACTTGACCTCGCGCGTCGCCGATGCCGGCTTGCCGCATACGAGACACACTGGAAGACTCGCCGCCTTTACCTTGTCTAAGTTGCGCCTCGCGTTGAACTGGGCGCGCGCCTCGCCCGTCAAACCCTGCTTCTGCGCCTCCGCCAACGTCTCGAACTGCTCCTCCGCCTCAGCCCGCGTCCGCGCCGGACCCAAGGGACCAAAATACGGATTCACGATTGCTGTGTCCTCGCCCAGCGCATGCTTGTGCGCCCCATCCACGAACCACCAGCGGCTCACGTCCTGATCTTGCAGATAGATCGCGCACTGACTCATCGCGTCGCACATGTCATCGTGTCTGCCTGCTGGAAACATCAGCAGTTGGTTGATGAACGGGTCAGCCCATCCCGCAGTCCGGCTCACGTACCAGTCGCCAGCCTGCCACGACGGCGCCGACGCTTGCATCCGAGCGACCTTCCCGCCTTGCGGTTGGACTTCCACCACGCCGCTGACGTTCTGCTTCAGCCGCGAGATCACCGCCGAACCGTTGGCTTTGTCTTCGATCAGCACCCCGGCGATCGGCTTGTGAATCTCAATCTGACGCCGGATCTCCGCCTCGGTCGCGCTGAAGTCGAGATGTTCGTTCACCACGTTCAAGACGTAGCGCTTCCGCCCCACCGTTCCGACCGCAAGAATCGAGACGTAATCGCTGCTCTTCAAATCCTTGAACGCGCAATCTGCACTGAGATACTTCGCGTCGAAGCGCTCTGGCAACTGCTCATCACGCGCGCCCGTCAGCGCGTCAACCCCGCCGTAATACCTCACGTCGCTGCGCCGGATCAGGTTGCCTTCGACCGGAGACGGCTCCTGCTGATACTGCCCGCTGAACACGAAGCGGTCCCGCTGCGCCCGCTCGACCGCTTTCTTCCCGAACCGCTTCGGCAGCAGGCACTCACCCTGCTTGCGCTGAACCACACGCCCGCTGATCGGCAAGGTCCACGTCTCGTCCTGCTCGGCCAGCAACGGCAGTTTGACGTGCGTCCAGACGCCAGGCTCGCGCTCCAGCAGGTAGCCGGTCGGGTCTAACTCGTGCAGTCTTTGCATGATCAAAATGATCGCGGACGTTTCCGGATCGTTGAGGCGCTGATACATCGTTTGACTCAGCCAATCGTTCACGCTCTTGCGGTTCAAGTCGGAGAGCGCGGCTTCCTGCGTGATGATGTCGTCCAAGATGATCACGTCGCCGCCTCGACCCATCGCCCTGCTCTCCGGACTCGTCGCGACCATCACTCCTTGGCGGTCATTGGCAAACTGCGCTGCAAGGTTCCGGTCATCCGCCAGTCGGAAGCGACTGCCGAACAGTTGCTGATACGAAGGATTCTGAATCAGGTTGCGGCAAGCGGAGTTGTGGTCGACGGAGATCGTCATCTCGTACGACGAACTCAGGAACCGATGCGCTGGATCACTGGCCCAAACCCACGCCGGAAACATGACCCGAGCAATCGAAGTCTTGCCGCTGCGAGGCGGGCAGTTCCAGATGAGCCTAGTTATCTTGCGCTGCGCGACTAACTGCAAATGCTCGCACAAAAGGTCGTAACTCCAGTTCCAATGCAAGCGCTTGCCAGGATTGACGACATTCCAGAACGTGCGCGTGAATGCGGCGAAGTCCCTCGTCAGGTAATCTGCGACCTGTGGACGCGTGCGGCTGATCTGCCGAAGGAAATCCTCAACGCGCATCATTGCGGGCTCCGATTCTCAAACACGGATGCGGCTGTGGCGGTTGTAGCCGTCGCCCGCTCTAGAAGCTGTTCGAGCCACGCGACGACCTCGCGCTGATTACTCGCAACTTCCATTTCTAAGATCGCTTTCGCAAGTTCAAGGGCTTCAACGCGGCTCGCCGGTTCCTGAAGGTCGCGGCCGCCGTCAACCGGACGCTTCGCCCGCAGCTTCGCTTTGAGCTCCATCCACGTTCTCAGTTCCTTGCCGATCGCCAACTTCAGATCCTGACGGCCCGCTCTCTTCTGCGCCTTCCTCAGCCGCTTGATTTCAGCGTCGATTGCGGCTGTCTCTTCATCTTCAGCCGCATCGTTCGTCGCGCGAGGCCGTGCCTTCATCTCGACGTGCCGCAGCTTGTGGCGCGCCAACGTGGGCCTGTTCAAGCCAGGAAACTGCGCGACCACGGTGCGGATCGCGACCTTGCTGGCGAGCGCTTGATCGATCGCGGCCCGCTGTTCGTGTCGGCAAACTGAACAAGATCCGGACTGATATCCCATTCTCAGCAACTCTCCACCGTGACGGGCTCAAGATAGCGGACAAATAGCGGACAGAAAGCCCGCAAGTGACTCAATTGAAAAGCCCCCAGCGCGGTGCTTTGGATTGAAATCCTAAATGTCTCACGAAAACCTTACAGCAGTTTTTGCCCTTTCTCAGACTCGCCGATGACTCGCGCAGCCGCATCAATCGCGGAGTCCGTCCGGTCATAGCTTGAGAACGCTTCCCTTTTCACCGCGTCGAACTGTCTCACGTGTCTTAAGTCATATCACACCTTTTTCTCACTTTCTCACTACATCTCAGTCATTTTGTGACAAGCAGGCGTGTAACACGTGTAACACCGGATTTACGTGTTACATCGCGGTGTGAGGTGTGGGGTTGATTGATTTTGGGGTCGATTTGTAACGCGGTAACACGTGAACCGCGCGTAACAGGGTGGCATAAACTTATGAGCATATTTCCTCTTCTGCTTATTTATAGATCTTTATTTATAAGGAATATACGTGTTACACGTGTTACAGAGAGAGTTTTCAGAGACTTGCGGGGAGTTACATGGCGAGTTTCATGGCGTTACGCGTGTTTCAGTGGAGCTGAGGGTCTGATGCTTTTTACGGGAGACTCGTTCACTTTCCCGATTTTCAGTTGCTTTGTACTTCCGGTGCTCGTCCTCGGCTCACGTGGTCGCAGTGGTTTCAATTCACGGTTGAAGGCCCTAGTGACAAAGGCTTGTGTCAGTCCCGTCTTAGAGACGAGATAGTCCTTCCACGATCCTTTCGTTGGAGACCATGACCGGAGCGCGCGCCTTACCAGTCGCAGTTTTCGATCTCGCTCTCGTTTTGCCTTCCGCATGACTGCTTGAGTCGCGGTGTAGAGGTGGCCGCAGTTTCGAGGTGCTGGGCAGAACCGGCTGTCTCTGCGGCCTCTCCGGTTAAGGTAGTAACGCCCGCAATGAACGCAGCGACCGATGCGGGCTCTGGTTTCGCCCGGCAGCACGATTACCTGTATAAAAAGCCAAGCTGCGAAGCGCCGGGCGCTCCTGGCCGGAGTGTCACCAGGACGTGCCGAGGGCTCAATCGTGATCTGGGCGCCGGTTGGGGCTGCACCGACCGTTGGCGCCATCGTGCGAGCAATTCGCGCAAAAGATTCGGACAACTCCCGGTTGTCTTCCGCCCATTTTTCTAAGTCTCCATTGGCGTCGATCCAGGTGTCGATCAACTGCTTGAGTTCTTTGCGGAAGATGAAAGCGGCTTTTTCGTATGCGGAAAAATCAGCAACGTGCTGGGGGGCACGCTCGCGGGCTTTCCCGAGGTTCGAGCGAAGGAAGCCTCGCAGCACTGGTGAATTCAGCACTCGCGGCATCGAGTTGTGGAAATTCTCGACATTGACGTTCTGCGGCGGAATGACGTAGGCACCGGGCTGTGCGAGCGCCTTCATCTGAATGTACTGCGCAAGCGGATCTCGCTGGCCTTCGCGGACGGCGAAACGTCCCTCGCCGTTCAGGAAGTCAATCACGAATTTGATCGGACCCAGGAGCATGAGCGAAATGTTTCACTTAGCATGTTCATGAACAAACACACTATAGCACGGCGTAGCATAATGAAGTAAAAAATAGTTGAAGGGAGCAATTCAATGCTTACGGCGACGGCCACGGAGACAAAAATTGAGGGCAGGACACCCTTGAGGGCGACTTCGCTTGATCCGGAACAGCTCATCTCCATCCCTGAGGGAGCGGAGCTCGTCAGGCTGTCGCCAGCCACGATCAGGCGATATTTGACCCACAAAAGATTGCGGCGCTTCAAGGTCGGCGGTCCCAACGGACGCACCTTGGTGAAGGTCGGCGACCTGATGAGTTTGGTCGAAGAGGTTTAAGCGAGAAAAAAGTAGCGGCGCCGGTCAGGTGAGACGGAGGCGCCGAGGAGAACAACGAAATGAGAGTTGCTGAAAACACTATATCACATCGGCCGCGGAAGTCCGGAGCCGAAAGCCTTCGAAGCCACTTAGTCGCGGCTTCTAACATCCTCGAAACCAGCGCTGACACTGCTTTGTCGTTCACGCACCGCGAGAAACTGAGAAAGCTATCTGATCTCCTCACGAGCCTCACGCTGCCGTTGTGCGCCCTCGTTAGCCGCACTCACGCCAAGCGGGAAAACGCTAACAATGATGCAAGTGTTTCCCCCGAGACTCCAGCAAGCGAGGGGGCGCCGCTGTGACTGCAGAGCAACCCGATTTGTTCAAGAGCGACGAGGATTGGAAGGTTAAGCGCGTCATTCGCGCCATCAAACAGCGGCAAGCGGACGAGTCCAGACAGAGCCCCAGCGAGCGCGAAGCGGAGACGACCGATAAACCAGAATTCAGGGAGCAGTCATGAGCGCCCTCACTCGCGACGACTTGGCCATGTTCGCGAAGATCAGAGTCGGAAAAGAATTGCTGACCCAAGCTGGCATCGTCCGCGTGGACGATCGCGAAGGCCGGAAGTTCCTCAGCATGAATGGAAAGCCTGGACGCTTTGAGGGCGTCCTGATTCCGAATCTTTGCCCCGCAACCGGAAACAAGCGCGGCTATGTCATACGCCGCGATCATCCTGATATGGAGAACGGGAAGCCGAAGAACAAATACATGAGCAGCTACGGCGACCGTCCGCACGTCTACTTCGCGCCAGGATCGAAAGAGTTGATCGAAGACGCGGGCGTGCCGGTCGTCATCGTAGAAGCTCAGAAGTCGGTCCTCGCCATCACCGAGTCGTCGCGGCGCACCGGCAAAAGGATTTTGCCCGTGGGCATCAATGGATGCAGGGGATTCCGCGGGCGGATTGGCAAGGTGGAAACGCCGGACGGCACGCGAGTGGATGAAAAAGGGCTGTTGCCGGAACTCGAAATCTGCAAAGGCCGGACCGTCTATCTCCTCTTCGACTCGAATGCGGCGACGAAGCCTGATGTCCGCGCCGCCCGCCGCGTCCTGGCCGCTGAACTGCAAAAAAAGGGATGCACGGTCAAGATCATCGAGCTCCCCGCCTTCGACGGGAATGGTCCTGACGATTACATCGGCCGCTTCGATGACGACGCCTTCGAAAAGCTATTCGGTCAGGCGATGGCTGTCCAGAAAGACGGAACGATACGCAGTAACCTAGCGGGCGCCGCCCACATGTTGAGGACGGCTTCGGAATGGAGCGGAGTCCTCGCCTACAACCAATTCACCCTGCGCACGACCACCAGAAAACCGGCACCCTGGCAAAGCACGGTAGGGGTGGACTGGGCCGACGACGATGACAAGCGGACTGCGGAATGGCTACAAAAACAAGATGTATGCGTGAACACGTCCGTCGCGTCGGAAGCGGTGCGGATCGTGGCGATAGAATCGCCATTCCACCCCGTCCATGATTACTTGAAGAGTCTCAAGTGGGACGGAGTTCCGCGGCTGGATGCTTGGCTGACCACCTACCTCGGCGTCCAGGACTCCACGTGGAGCCGGGCTGTTGGGCCGCGCTGGACGATCTCGGCGTGCGCGAGGATCTTTGAACCCGGCGTCCAGGCGGATTACACGTTGCTGCTCGAAGGCGATCAGGGAACTTTGAAATCCTCCGCCGTGCGGGCCTTGACCGGAGATGCTTGGTTCACCGACCATCTTTCCGACCTAGGGATCAAAGATTCCCGCATGGAATTGCGGGGCAAATGGATCATCGAACTGGGGGAATTTGAGAATTACGCCCGCCATCCGGACCTGCTGGCCAGGGCGAAGGCTTTTTTAACGACCAGATTTGACAATTTCAGGCCGCCGTACGGCCGCCACACCCAGGACATTCCGCGCTCGAACGTTTTCTGCGCCACGTACAACTTCAACGAACCTTTCACAGACCCGAGCGGCAACCGCAGGTTTTGGCCTGTGCGTTGCGGCGAGATCGATCTTGCAGGACTCAAGGCGAGCCGCGATCAATTATGGGCGGAAGCCTACGTCCGCTATCGAAACCACGAGCCTTGGTGGTTGGAGACGAAAGAGCTCGACCAGCTCGCCGCTGTCGAACAGGACAAGAGGTACCAGCCCGGCACCTGGGACGACGTGATCCAAAAGTGGCTGGAGAACCCAGCCCCCAGACGGGAACAGGTCGGAGCAAGCGATCGTCCGATCCAACCCTGGGACTCGGACGAATCGAGAGTCACGATCACCGACGTGCTGCTTCACGGCGTCGGGATAGATATCGCCAAACTTAAGCAGGCCGACCGCAACCAGGTCAGCCGCTGTCTGCAACACCTCGGCTGGCGCCGGGGGCAGGAAGGTAAGGGAGAAAAGCGTGGAATACGGTTTTATTATCGGCCCGAGAGGAGCGACCATTCATGACGACCATACTCAAGTTGACGCCGCAAGAAGTTAGATCGAAACGGGATTGCCGTCGAGGCAAAGCGGCAGTTTCAACGCAGAGGCGAGCCGTATCTCCACATCCCGCCGGAGGAGACGGAAGTCGAAACCTGTCTCGCGTTTTTGAAGCTCTGCGCTCCCACGAAGACGGGCCGGTGTCACAGTTACGAATTGAAGCACGTCATCGAACGCTGGGCCAGTTCTTATGTCTCGAACGGAGCCTGCATCGAAGCGGCAAGGCAGCTTGGCTTGGCGCTGCGCGGACCGAGCGGGCCTTCGCTGAACTGCTTCATCGGCGTCAGCCGACGCTCCGTCAGTCAGGTGAGAAAAGAAGGGAGTATTAATCGATGACTGCCAGCAGCACGCTCACACTCCGACAGAGCTATGACAAGAGCAGGCAGGCCGTTCCCAAACCGGCGCCCCCGCCCCCGCCTGCCAAGCGAGAGCAGATTGACCTGTTATCTAAGTATTTGGGCGCCGACGTTGTTGTGCTCTTCATCTCGGGCCGGTCGGTCGAGGGGAAACTCTCGACGATCGGCCGGTTTGACTTCGAAGTCCTCGGAGCAGATGGCGTCGCCAGCCACATTATGAAGCACTCCGTGGAACGAATTCACGGACGCACTGACTGCAAACATGCAGGGGAGGCGGCGTGACCACGTTTTGCATCCTTTGCCGTTCTCAGATCCCGGCCGATCGCCAGCGCCGATCCGCCCGGACATGCTCGCCCGCGTGCCACATCGAATATCGCCGCCAGTACCGCCAGGAGCGCAACGCCAGAGTCTGTAAGGATTGCGGACGACCACTCCGGAAGAAACGCAAGGCGGAGCCGGGGAACAGTGTTCCCGAGGTATCCGGCCGAGTGAACGACTGACGCCAATGCGAAATGAACTCCAAAACGTGCTGATGTCCGCCAAGACGCTCGATCCGTCAGAGTTGCCGGAGTTGCTGGGCGAGTTGGAGGTGGTCCGCTGCACCTGTTTCCAGCGGCTCGCGCCGTCTGCCCCGCCGCTTGCTCCGGACGTGAACCTTAGCGTCGAGGAAGCGTCGAAGCGGCTGGGGATGTCCAAAAGTTTCTTGTACAGGAATGTCGACACCTTCCCGTTCGCGAGGCGCATGGGTACCAGGAACATCAAGTTTTCGAGCCGAGGCATCGACGCCTGGCTCGCTGGCAACAAGCGGCGTCCGTAAAAAAGCTGACTGGAAGTTTTCTATGGAAACGCTGATGGGCGGGGAATACAATAGAAGCGCATCGGGACGATGTATTGAGCATCGCCCCGACGCTGACCAAAATCGCCTTTACAGGAGGCAACATGGCTGATTTTCACCGTACCACACCATCCGCAACTCAACCTACCATTCCATCGAAGCGATCGCGGGGCGACGGCAGGATCTTCTTGCGCGGTTCGACCTACTGGTGCGCCTTCTACGTCCGAGGGAAGGGCGAGCAGCGTGAGAGTTGCAAAACTGCGGACCTGAAGCAGGCAGAGAAATATCTGAGGGCGCGCATCAAGCAGGTGCACCGTTCCGAACTCGACCTGACGAAACCTTTCCTGACAGCCGCCGCGCACAAGCGCACGGTCGCGGACCTGATGACCGCGCTCCGGACGGATTTCGAGCTGCGCGGAAAACTCAATGCGCAAAGCAAATCGCTCATCGGCAGGGTGACGAAAGACTTCGCGAACATCCACGCGACCGCGCTCACTGCTCAACAAATTGCGGGCTACGTGCGTGACCTGCTGGCGGAAGGCTATAAGAATGCTTCGGTCAACCGATTCACGACCGTGCTGCGCCAGGCTTTCAAGCTGGCTGATCTTCCCTGCCCCAAAGTTGTCAAACTGTACGAAGGCGACAACGTGCGGACGGGCTTTTTCGAGAACAGCCAGATTCGCCGCGTGATGGCCAATATGCAGGATCACGGCAAACCCGTGCCGGATCTAGTCGACTTCGTACTGTTCGCATGGCTGACCGGGATGCGCAAGGGCGAGATCAAGAGCCTGTGCTGGGCCGACCTGGAAGGCGATGTCCTCACGCTTCGCGCTGAGAATGCGAAGAACCGGCACTCGCGGGTGATCCCACTCGAAGGCGAACTGTTGGAAGTCATCGAACGTCGCAGGGCAGCACGCAAAGGGAGCGATCTGATCTTCCACCGCGACACCGGGAAGATCAGACCCATTGGGAACTTTGCGAAAGTCTGGAACAAAGCCTGCCGACTGGCGGGTGTACCTCCCGAGACGCGGCTCTTTCACGACATGAGGCGCAGTGCCGTGCGTGACCTGATTCGCAGCGGGGTGAGCGAGAGCGTAGCCATGAGCATCTCCGGTCATCGCACGCGCTCCATGTTCTCGCGGTACAACATCACGACTACGACCGACCAGCGGCGGGCTCTGCAGGCTGTCCAAGAGTATCGGTTGGCCACGAAGGAGCAAGAGCAACCGCAACAGGTGCTATCCACCGCGGTGAACTAAAAACCGCACTCTCGGACAAAAGGGGCGGAACTCTCGGACAATGCGAAACCCGAACCCAACCGAAGTAATTGAAAACAATAGCGTTCGTGGTCCAACTCGCCCCTTTATGTTTTAGGATTTCTGCCAGACGCTCCGGTAACGGCGTTGCAGATTTTCAATTACGAGGGCACGAAAACGCTGGTGGCATCGACGTACGGGCGTGGCATTTGGAACTACGCGCTGTCGCCAGACTACACGAATGTAATTTCGAATTCGCCGCAGACGGTGTTTCCGACGCAGACGGCCACGTTCAACGGCACGCTGACGGCGCAGGTCGGGTACGCGAGCCCGGTGAACTTGAGTTGCACGGGCACTGTGCCAGCGACCTGCACGCTGGCGCCGACGCAGATCGCGCCAACTGCGACGTACACGGTGACGGCGCGCGGAGGTGTGGGTGATTACAGTTTCATCGCGCACGCGGTGGGGACGGACCCATACACAATTACGCACGACGCGACGGTAACGCTACATGTGGTGGACTTTAATTTGACGGCGCCCAGTCCGAATCCGTTGAGTGTGGGGCAGGGCGGAACGTCGGGGACGAGCACGTTCCAGGCAACGGCGGCGGGAAGTTTTTCGGGGGCGGTGACGCTGAGCTGCTCGGCGGGGCTGCCGGCGGGGGCGGCTTGCGTGTTCTCGCCATCGAGTTCGGTGAGTCCGACGTCATCGACGCCAGTGACGGTTACGTTGACGGTGACGGCGGCGGCAGGGACTCCGCTGGGTGGTCCGACGACGGTAACGATCTCGGCGATGGCGACGGGAGCACCGGCGGCTAAGACACAGACGTTCGGGTTAACGGTGACGGCGGCAGCGCTGGGCTTCACGTGGACGGACACGGGCAATGCGTCGGTGACGGTGCTGGCGGGACAGAGCGCTAGTTATACGTTTTCGGCGGCTCCGGTGGGGGCCGGGACGTTTAATTCGGCGGTGAGTTTTGGGTGCTCGGGTTTGCCGGCGTTGACTAGTTGCGGGTTTAGTCCGGCATCGATCGCGGCGGGGGCGGGTACGACGGCGGTCACGCTGACGATTTCGACTACGGGGCCGAATTTGGGGACCGAGTCGCGGTCGCGGGTGGGGGCCGGCCTGCGCACGGCTTGGACGGGCGAGGGCGCCCGTCCCCACACGAGCACTCCTGGGACGGCCGGCGGCGGCCGTTCCTACGCATTTATCTTGATGGCGATGTTAGGGATTGTGGGGCTGGGGCGAAAGAGGCGGGGCAAGCCGCGTCCTCACGTTGGGATCGCAGTCATTTGTTTGGGACTTGGATTAATGGCAGAGATTTCGTGTGGCGGGGTCGCCGGAAGCGGAAATTCGACGACAGACTTTGCCATTGCGGTGACTCCGACTCCGAATTCCACGGGGGTGAGTCCTCAAGCCGCAATTTGGAACGGGACGTTGACGGCGTTGAACGGATACCGTGGGAACGTGACGTTGAGCTGTATGGCGGGGGCTCCGGGAACGTGCACGATCACGCCGCCGACGGTGGTACCGGCGACCGTGGGCGCTCCGTTTACGGTGACGCTGGGCAACGCGACGGCGGGGACGTTCAACTTCACGATCCAGGGAACGGATGGGACGCTGACGCACGCTACACCGACGGAGACGCTGACGGTGACGCCGCCGGGTCCACCGGTAGTAACGGTAAGCCCGGCGTCGCGGAATCTGTTTGCGGACGAGGCGGGTAACTCGTGGCCTGCTGGAGCTACTCAGCAGCAATTCTCCGCGACAGTTAGTAACTCGACTAACCAGAGCGTGACCTGGGCGGTCACGGGCGGGAACGCGAATGGCACGGTGGACGCGACGGGGCTGTACACGGCTCCGGCGGCGGCGCCGAACCCTGCGACGGTAACGGTGACAGCCACATCGGCGGCTGCGGGGGCACCGGGATCGGCTTTTGTGACTGTGGCGGCGCCGACGGCGGTGGGGACATCGCAAATTACGGTGACGGCTACGGCGGTGGGTGGGGCGGCACACGGGGATGTGGTGACGCTGATCGTGCAGTAGGACGCAATCCAGCGCCGCGACGCTGCCGTGCTGCGCACGGTGTGGACGGCCGGGGGCGGCCGAGTCTGTGTCGCAACTCGTGTGCCGTCCCTCCGGGACTCGACTTTGTTCACTTTTGCTTCCCGGCACTGACGTGCCGGGCTTTCACATGTCGCCGCTTCGCGGCTGGAGCGATAGCGCACTCCACTTTTTTCCTGCGCTAGGGGTTGCGACACAGACACGGCCGTCCCTGCGCGAGCGGGGCGGCGCGGGGCGCGGACTCAGGTCTGCGCCTTTTTTCTTTTTTTACGTCACATTTTGTTGTTCTTACGTCACGGTGATGGTGCGCGGGGGTGAGGTAGGATCATCTTCGGTGAGGCTGCCGTGCTGCGCACGGCTTGGACGGGCGAGGGCGCCCGTCCCCACACGAGCAACCGCACAAGACACACAAACTTATGACTTATGACATTGCGGTGGTTGGCGGGGGGATTGTTGGGCTTTCGTTTGCCATGCAGGTGAGCGAGCGGTTTCCGCGGCTGCGGGTGGTGGTTCTGGAGAAAGAGGCGGGAGTGGCCCGGCATCAGACGGGACACAATAGCGGAGTGATCCACAGCGGGGTTTATTACAAGGCGGGATCGCTGAAGGCGCGGCTTTGTGTGGCGGGGGCGCGGGAGATGGTGGAGTTCTGCTCGCGACATGGGATTCCGCATGAGGTGTGCGGGAAATTGATTGTGGCTACGAACGCGGAGGAAGCGGCGCGGCTGGATGACTTGCTCGCGCGGGGCGTGGCGAATGGGCTCGATGGTTTGCGGTTGCTGGGGCGCGAGGCAATGCTGGAGATTGAGCCGCATGTGGGCGGAGTGCGCGCGCTGCAAGTGCCGTCGACGGGGATCACGGATTATGCGGCGGTGACGGCGAAGTATGTGGAGATCGCGGTGGGACGCGGGGCGGAGGTGAAGACGGGCGCTGGTGTTGTGGGATTTGAGCGCGCGGGGACTGAGGTGGTGATTCGGACGCGCGCGGGAGATTTTTCGGCGCGGTATGTGGTGAATTGCGCGGGGCTGTATAGCGATCGGGTGGCGCGAATGGCGGGAGACGATCCGGGGATGATGCTGGTTCCGTTTCGCGGGGAGTATTACGATCTGGCGGCGGCGCGGCAGGAGTTGGTGCGAGGGCTGATTTATCCGGTGCCGGATCCGCAGTATCCATTTCTGGGAGTGCACTTCACGCGGCGGATTCATGGGAATGTCGATGCGGGTCCGAATGCGGTGCTGGCGTTCCGGCGCGAGGGATATCGGTGGCGGGATTTCGATTTGGGCGAGACGATGGAAGTGTTCATGGATGCTGGGTTTCGGGCGATGGCGCGGCAGCACTGGAAGAATGGGCTGGCGGAGTTTCGGCGGTCGCTGCGGAAACGGGAGTTTGTGCGGTCCTGCCAGCGGTTGGTGCCGACGGTGCGGATGGAAGATATGACGCCGGGCGGGTCGGGAGTGCGGGCGCAGGCGGTAGGGGCGGATGGCGCGCTGGTGGATGATTTCCGGTTTGTGGGGCGAGAGCGATTTTTGCATGTGCTGAATGTGCCTTCTCCGGCGGCGACGGCGTCGTTGCCGATTGGGCGGGAGATATTGAAGATGGTGCCGGCGGAAATTGTGGGATAGTTCGGTAGTGGGCTGATTCGGTGTTGCTGAGCTGCGGGCTTCGAGCTGCGAGCTTCGAGCAAACCGGACGCATCGCAGCTCTTAGCTCGAAGCTCGCAGCCTATTTAATCGGCACCACCGAATTAGCCCACTACCGTTAGTTCTGAGATGTGGCCGGCGTGGTGTAGTCTTGGGACTTCTTATTCCAGCTTATGGGAGAAATCATATGGCGCAGAGTTTGAGTTCGAAGAAGAAAGTGGCGGTTTTGGGCGCGGGGAAGATGGGATCGATTCTGCTGCAGTCTTTGTTGCGGGATGGATCGCTTTCGCCTGGACAGACTTGGGCAACGGTGGCGCATCCGGAGCGGGCGCGGTTGCTGAAGGAGAAGTTGAAGGTGCACGCGGGGACCGACAACTTGGAGGCGGTGAAGGACGCGGACATTGTTTTTCTTTGCGTGAAACCGCAGGTGGTGGCCGACGTGGTGCGGGAGATTCGTGCGCACTTGAGTGAGAAGCAGTTGGTGATTTCGATAGCGGCGTCGGTTCCGACGGAGATGATTGAGCGGGCGCTGGAGAAAGACGTGCCGGTGGTGCGGGCGATGCCGAATACTCCTTGCGTGCTGGGCGCGGGAATGACGGCGCTGTGCAAGGGGAAGTTCGCAACCAGGCAGCATCTGGAAATAGCGACGAAGTTTTTCGATTCGGTGGGGCGAACGGTGGCCGTGGACGAAAAACATATGGACGCAGTCACGGGATTGTCGGCGAGCGGACCGGCGTATATCTACATCATTCTGGAATCGCTGGCGGAGGCGGGAGTAAAGGTGGGGCTGCCGCGCGATATCGCGACGCTCCTGGCGGCTCAAACAACGATGGGCGCAGCGCGGGTGGTGCTGGAGACCGGAGATCATCCGGCGCTGCTGAAGGATGCGGTGACGACGCCGGCGGGATGCACGATTGACGGCATCATGGAACTGGAAGAGGGCAAGCTGCGCGTGACGTTGATCAAGGCGGTGGTGAAGGCGGTGCAGCGGGCTAAGGAGTTGGCGTTCTCGTAAAGTGGATGAGAGCCGCCCACTCATTCAAAAGACGCGAATGAGTGGGGCACCCGCATTTTCGTAGACGCCACGCTAAATGCGCTTGAATGCCTTCTGAATGTCCTGCATAGAGTAGCGCAGCACCACCGGCCTACCGTGCGGGCAGGTCATGGGATGCTCGGTTTTTGCCAGCTCCGCTAGCAGCCACTCCATCTTGTTCTGTTCGAGTGGCATATTGACTTTGATCGCGGCGTGGCAGGCAATCGATGCCGCGATGCGCGTGCGCACCGCTTCCAGATTGATAGCCTGGTCTTCGCGCGTGAGCTGCTCCAAGATTTCGTTCAGCATGTGCTCGATCTGCGCCGCGTCCACGCCCGCCGGCGCGATCTTCACGGCCACGCTGCGCGCGCCGAAGGGTTCCGCCTCAAAACCATTGTGCGCAAGCTCTTCGGCAATGTCGCTGAAGATCGCTTGCTGTGCCGGAGTCAGTTCGATGACTAAAGGCATGAGCAGACGCTGGCTCTCCACTTTCTGCGCCGAACGTTGGCGCAGGACTCGCTCGAACAGTACGCGCTCGTGGGCCACATGTTGATCGATGATCCAGAGCCCGTCTTCGTTGACCGCAAGAATGAATGAATTTCGAATCTGGCCTAACGGACGCAGCGTCCGCAGCGACTCGAGAGTGGGCGCCGGTTGCGGCTCCTGCGGAATTGGCGGAGCGCAGCCGTGATCGGGAATTGGCTGATCAGCGATCGTCGGCTGGGCAATCGTTGCCTCCGGCGCGCGTGCCAGCGATACCGCCGCGTTTGCCTCGACCGCAATTCCGCCTTCAAATTCGAGGCGCGATGTCGTCGCGGGAACTGCCGGTGCCTGCAGCGCGAACCCGCCCGCCGCCGCTGGCTCGTACAAGTCGCGCCACGGGGCGCGCTCGAAACCATCGCCGCTGTTCGCGCCCTGGGTGATCGGAGGATGGGTGAGGCCGGGACTGGAGAGGCCAGGACTCGCGCTTGGCTGCGCGCGAATCTCCGTCAAAAACTGCGGTACCGGCCGCGCCTTCATCAGCGCCGCGCGTACCGACTCGCGCACGAAATCGTGAATCACCGTCTGCTGCCGGAAACGCACCTCAGTCTTTGACGGGTGGACATTCACATCCACTTCGGCAGTTGGCATCTCAATAAAAAGCAGAACTACCGGAAACACCGTCGGCGGCAAAATGTTGCGATACGCCTCGGTGATGGCGTGCTGAATGAGACGGTCGCGAATCAGCCGCCCATTCACGAAAATAAAAATCGAATTGCGGTTGAGCTTCTGAATTTCCGGCTTCGAAACAAAGCCATGCAACCGCACTTCGCCGAAATCGGCTGCGTGCGATTCCTCTGAAGGAGAGGACGACGCTTCGCGGGCGGGGGCGCCCGCGCCACACGTGTCCGCGGCCCGTCGCCACGGCGGGGGTTGCGGCAGCCCGATACGCTCCAGTGGTTGCACCGCCGCTAGCGGAATCAACTGGTCGAGGGTCTCGCGTCCAAACACCTGGTACACGCGCTCGCGATGATCGGCAACGGGCGGCGCCACCAGCAAGGCATTCGTCGCCGAATGCAACTCGAAATGCTTCTCCGGATGCGCCAGCGCATAGTGGGTTACGAGCGAAGCGATGTGCGACAACTCGGTCGATTCCGATCTCAAAAACTTCTTGCGCGCCGGCGTATTAAAGAAGAGATCGCGAATCGTGATCGAAGTCCCCAGCGGCAGGCCAGCCTCTTCCACGCGGATGATCTTGCCGCCGTTAATTTCGAGGACCGTTCCGGCCGCTTCCTCTTCGGCGCGGGTTTCCAGATGCAGGCGCGCCACCGAAGCGATGGAAGGCAGCGCCTCGCCGCGAAATCCGAGCGTCGAGATGCTCAGCAGGTCTTCGGTGTTTTTGATTTTCGAGGTGGCGTGGCGTTCGAAGGCTAGCATGGCATCGTCGCGCACCATGCCGCAGCCGTTGTCGGTGATCTGGATCAGCTTCTTCCCGCCCGCCTCCACTTGAATGCGGATGCGCGTGGAACCGGCGTCCAGCGCGTTCTCCAGCAACTCCTTCACCACCGACGCCGGACGCTCGACCACCTCGCCGGCAGCGATTTGGTTGGCAACTCTCTCGGGAAGAACGTGAATCTTGCCCATGGGATCAGTGGTCAGTGGCTAGTGGTCAGTGTGACAGATTCTTGGGCGCAGCGTAAAGGCGGGTCGAGGTCGGCGAGGCCGGCACCCAGGACTCGCGTATCGTATAGTTTTTACGGGAGTCCTGGCATGAAACATACAATTTTGGGAGCGGGAGCTATCGGAGGTTTGGTCGGGACGGCACTGGCATCGCTTGGCGAAGACGTCACAGTCGTGGTTCGGCCGGAGAGGTTGCCGAGCTTTCCTGGAAACTTGTTGCTGGAACGTCCGTCGGGCCTTCTCACGGCGCCGGCGAAAGCCGTCGCCACGCTGACGGAACCGGTTGACGTGCTGTGGATCGCCACCAAAACCTATCAACTACAAACTGCGCTGGAAACTGTGCAGGGGTTGCCGGACTGCGTGGTTCCCTTGCTGAACGGAGTGGATCACATCGCGGTGCTCCGGGAGCGATTTGGAAATGAGCGCGTGGTCCCGGCAACGATCGCGGTGGAAGCGGAGAGGATTGCTCCGGGACGATTCATCCAGCGCTCCCCGTTCGTTCGCCTCAACCTCGCGAGCAGCGGCGAGCCACTTTTGGGAGCCATCATTGGACAGTTGAGCAATCTTGGATTCACCTGCCAGTTCATTCCGAACGAGCAGACTCTGCTGTGGAGCAAGGTCTGCTTCCTCGCCCCCTTGGCGCTGGTGACGTCCGCATCCGGAATGAACGTGGGAGAGATTCTTGCGGACGCTGCATGGAAACAGAAACTGAGCTCTGCACTCGCCGAAGCATGCGCCGTGGCGAACGCAAGCGGCGCGGAGGTTGACCCGCTGCAACTCCAGGCGGTTTTCGACGGCGTGCCGCCGGCTATGCGCAGCTCCATGCAGAAGGACCTTGTCGCCGGGCGGCGGCTTGAGTTGGATGCCATTGGCGGTCCGATTGTGCGGGGCGGGGAACGTTACGGCATCGATGTCTCCACGACGGTGAGGCTGATGGCTGCGATTCAAGCGAAGACTTTGCCACCCAGCCCCTAAAGGGGCTTCTGATTTCGAAGAATGTCCAGCCGGGGACATACTTTACACTTTAGACCGGGCACATACTTTACAGTTTTGACCCGGAGTTAAGGTTGGATTCTCTACGCAGAG